>WNFD01004860.1_pt1 | contig 17151 bp, 14 predicted proteins | sample 5400491 | NCBI WGS metagenome assembly WNFD01 (sample SAMN13153343, study PRJNA577476) | soil metagenome | isolation source: 120 cm saprolite under Douglas fir tree site 2 hole 2 replicate 2 | place: USA:California | collected 2015-04-18 | reverse complement strand
CAATTCTCAATCGACTGCGACATTGTTTTCCTGTGGGGCGCTCGAGAAGGCCAGGCGCATCACCCTATTTTGTCTTGCCAAGTAGCTGCCGGGCAATCACCAATCTCTGAATTTCGCTCGTGCCTTCTCCAATGGTGCACAGCTTCACGTCGCGATAATACTTTTCCGCCGGGTAGTCCTTGATGAATCCGTAGCCGCCGTGGATTTGCACGCATTCGTTGGCCACACGCACCGCCACTTCGCTTGCGAAAAGTTTGGCCATGCTCGACTCGCGCGTGAACCGCGCATTGCCGCGGTCCGCAAGCCACGCCGCTTGATAAACGAGCAGCCGCGCCGCTTCCACCTGCGTCGCCATGTCCGCCAGCTTGAACTGAATGGCCTGAAATTCGCTGATCGGCTGGCCGAACTGTTTCCGCTGCTTGGCATATTTCGTCGCCGCCTCCAGCGCGCCCTGCGCCATCCCCAGCGCCAACGCCGCGATCGAAATCCGTCCGCCATCCAGAATTTTCAGGCTGCCGATGAATCCTTCTCCCTGCGCTCCCAACAGGTTTTCTTCCGGCACCCGGCAGTCGGAGAAAATCACCTCCGAAGTGTCGCTAGCGCGCATCCCCAACTTGTTTTCTTTCTTCCCTGGCTTGAATCCTGGCATTCCCTTTTCCAGGATGAACGCGCTGATCCCGTGCGAATTCTTCGCTTTATCCGTCACCGCCATCGCCACGCAAACGTCCGCGTAGTGACCATTCGTCGTAAACGTCTTCGCCCCGTTGAGCACCCAGTGTTTGCCGTCTCGCTGGGCCGTCGTCCGTGTCCCACCCGCATCGGAACCAGCTTCCGGTTCCGTAAGCGACCACGCGCCAATCTTCTTCCCCTGCGCCAGCGGCGTCAGATATTTCTTCTTTTGTACTTCGTTCCCGAATTTGAAGATGTGATTGCTGCACAGCGAATTGTGTGCCGCCACGATCAATCCAACCGACCCGTCAACTCGCGACAGTTCCTCAATCGCAATGGCGTACTCGATATAACCAAGGCCCGCGCCGCCAAACTGCTCCGGAAAAATCACCCCCAGCAGCCCCATCTCGGCCAGCTTCGGCATAATCTCCATCGGAAAATGCGAGGCCTCGTCCCACTCCATCACATGCGGCAATATTTCGCCCTCGGCAAATTCGCGCACGCTGCGGCGCAGTTGCTGCTGCTCTTCGGTGAAAGCAAAATCCACAGGATCCTCGGCAGGTCTAAGTTTTACCTATATCCAGACAAAGTCTGGCTTATAGATATTGTAGCCCATGGCGGCTACCAACCAACCGGATAGTTGTGCGCTTTGTTCTGCTCATCCAACAACGTCTACTCGCCAACAATTCCTCATGGTCCGCCCTTTATGGAGTGCGGCGGCTAGCCGCCGCTTTTACAGCTGACACTTCGCTTGCGACATCCGCCAAGGCAACCAACGCCCGCTCGATTCCCTCGCGGTTCACGTCCACGTGCGTAACCAGCCGCACCGAATATAGCGCCGTGTCCTGTGCCCAAATCCCTCGCCGGTATAGCGCTTCGCACAATTCCACCGCCGTCTTCCCAATTTCCGAGCAATCGAAAATCACGATGTTGCTGCGCACCTTCGCCGCATCGATCCGCAACCCGCGAATCTGCGCAATCCCCTCCGCCAGCCGCCGCGCATTCTCATGATCGATGTACAGCCGCCCCGGCGACTTCTCCAGCGCAATCAACCCCGCCGCCGCAATCACCCCCGCCTGGCGCATCCCGCCGCCAAACATCTTCCGGTACACGCGTCCTTTCTCAATAAACGCGCGCGTCCCCACAATGATCGACCCCACCGGCGCGCCCAATCCCTTCGACAAACAAAACATCACCGAATCCACCTTGCGCGTCATGTGCGAGACCTTCTCTCCCAAAGCCGTCGCTGCATTGAAAATTCGCGCGCCATCCAGGTGCACCTTCAACCCCATCTCATGCGCGCGCTCGCAAATCTCATCCACCTGCGCCGTCGGGTAAACCGTCCCGCCCCACATGTTGACCGTGTTCTCCAGGCAAATCAGCGCCGTCTGCGAGTCGTAATAAATCTTCGGCCGAATCACCGCCTCGATCAGTTCCCAGCTCAAGATCCCATCTTCTGCGCGAGCCACCCGCGGCATGCATCCCGCAATCGCCGACATCGAAGCCAGCTCATACAAATTCACGTGGCTGCGCTCCTCGCAAATCACCTCGTCGCCGTGATGCGTCCAAACCTTGATCGCAGTCAGGTTTCCCATGCACCCGGTGGGGACAAGCAGCGCCGCCTCTTTCCCAAAAATCTCCGCCGCCCGCGCCTCCAACCGGTTCACCGTAGGGTCTTCGCCATACACGTCGTCCCCAACTTCGGCCGACGCCATAGCCGCTCGCATCTCCGCGTCAGGCCGCGTAACCGTATCGCTGCGCAAATCCACCACCCCATCCCGAGGCGCAACAACCCGATTTAAATCCATCACCACATCCGTCTTCGTCTCAGCCACGTTTCCTCTTCCTCTCTTCTCCGTGCCCCCTGTGAACTCTGTGGTGAAATCTTCTTTATTCTCTGCGAACCTCAGCGCCCTCAGCGTCTCAGCGTTATCTTTTCTCTTCGATTGGTCTACTTCATCAACTCCACAAAAACCTCATTCGACACACTGATTCGTTCTGGAGCCAATCGAGCCACACTCCCCTCGCGCTCAATCAACCCCGCTGAAGTCAACCGTGCAAATCGCGAATCCAACGAAACCCCATATTGCCGCTCGATCCGTTCCAGATCGATCCCCTCCAACTGCCGCAACCCCAAAAACAATTCCTCCTCCAGCGCACCTTCCGCCGTAAGCACCTCGCGTTGCTCCACCGGCAAGCGCCCGCCCTGCACCGCGCCAACATAGGCCGCCGCATCGTGCGCATTCGCCCACCGCTCCGTCCCGGAAAACGAGTGCGCCCCCGCTCCAAATCCCAAATACGCCTCTCTCCGCCAATATTTCAAATTGTGCCGCGAAGCAAACCCCGGCTTCGCCCAATTCGAAATCTCGTAATGCCGATACCTCGCCGCCTCCAAAACCGCGCAACTCGTCTCATAAAACTCCGCCATCTCATCATCGCCCGGCACATCCCCCGCATTGTAGCGTTTTCCCCCGCGCAAAATCTCCCCACCCAGTCGGCTGCCCTCATCCACCTCCAGCAAATAAATCGAAACATGCTCCGGCGCCAATTCCACCAGCGCATCCAGCGATCCTTTCCAACTCGCCCGCGTCTGCTTCGGCAGCCCCGCAATCAAATCAAAACTAACATTCGCAATCCCCGCCGTACTCAAAGTCGCCGCCGCCCGGTAAACATCCGCCCGCCGATGCATCCGCCCCGCCGCCTGCAACTCCTCATCGCAAAACGACTGCACCCCAAAACTAACGCGATTGATCCCCGCCGCCACCCAAGCCCCCGCCTTCTCCGCCGTCACCGTCTCCGGATCCGCCTCCAACGTAACTTCCCTCAACTCAGCAGTAAAATTGTCGCCAATCGCATCCACAATCCGCCGCAGATGCCCCGCATCCAGCAAACTCGGCGTCCCTCCGCCAATGTAAATCGTATCCACCACTGCATCCGCGATCCCCGCCGGAAAGTCCACGCCCGCCGCCGCATAAAATTCCAGATGCCGCGCCATCTCCTCGCAGACGCATTGCACATACGGCGCGAACCGCGCCGAAGACACCACCCCCGTATGGAAGTTGCAATAAGTGCACTTCGTCTGACAAAACGGCACCTGCACATAAATCCCAAGTGAATTCATCTCTCGCAAACTCTAGCACCTTTGGAGTGCGGCGGTCTTGCCGCCGCTTTCACAGCGCAATCCACACCAAAAAATGATCCGTGAAAATCTACCGCTCACCCACCACGCAGTGTCATTCTGAGGGCATCCGATGAGGATGCCCGAAGAACCTCAACGTACGGTCCGTGTAAAACGTCGGCGCTCGAAAAAGTTTTTACTCTTCAACTCTTCTCCCCTTCCACCTTCACAAAAATCTTCCGCTCCCGCGGCCCATCAAACTCGCAAAGAAAAATCCCCTGCCACCGCCCCAACAGCAACTCCCCCTCCTCCACAAATATCACCTGGCTAGCCCGCACCATCACCGCCTTAGCATGCGAATCCGTATTCCCCTCACTGTGCCGGTAAGGCCCCGAATGCGGCACCAATCGATCGAACACGCCCTCCAAGTCCGTAGCCACGTCCGGGTCCGCATGCTCATTAATCGTCACGCCCGCCGTCGTATGCGGCACGTACACATAACAAACTCCGCTCACCACGCCAGCCTCCTTCACCACCCGCTCCACCGCCGCCGTCACATCCACCAACTGCGTCCTCCGCCCCGTCTTCACCAGCAAAGTGTGCATCGCATGGCTCTCCGCCCATAAAGTCTAGCATTCGCCCTGTCCCCAATTTCTCGACTCTTCTCGGTGCCCTCTGTGTCCTCTGAGTCCTCTGTGTTAAATTCTTCAGGTTTCTTCACTATGTCCAACCGCCTCCAAGACAAAGTCATCATCATCACCGGTGCCGCCCAAGGCATCGGCTTCGCCTGCGCCCGCCAGTGCGCTTCCGAAGGCGCCGACGTCGTCCTCGCCGACATCCAGCAAGACCGCGGCGAGCAAGCCGCCGCCGCCATCCGCAAGGAAGGCGGCCGCGCCTCATTCCACCCCGTCGACGTTCGCGACGAATCCCAATGCGCCGCCCTCGTCGATCACATCTTCGGCACCCACAAAAAACTCGACGGCCTGGTCAACAACGCCGGCTGGTTTCCCCGAGCCACCCTCGAGCAAACCACCACCGGCCTCTGGGACGAAGTCCTGCACGTTAACCTGCGCAGCGCCTTCTACTGCTGCAAGTACGCCGTCCCCAAAATGCGCGAAGCCCGCGGCGGCAGCATCGTCAACATGGGCTCCATCTGCGGCATCCAAAGCCTGCCCAACCTAGTAGCCTATGGCGCCGCAAAGGGTGGCCTGCTCGCCCTCACTCGCACCCTAGCCGGCGCCCTCGCCGAGCACCGCATCCGCGTCAACTACGTAATCCCCGGCTGGGTCTTCACCGAAGGCGAGCTAGCCATCCAAAAAGGCGAAGGCCGCACCCCCGAAGACCTACGCAAAGCCGGCGAAAAACTAGCCTTCGGCCGCGCCCAAACGCCCCAGGAAACCGCCTACGCCGTCGTCTACCTCCTGAGCGACGAATCCGCCCAAGTCACCGGCACCACCCTGCACCTAGACGCCGGCGCCTCCACCCTCCCCATCCAGCCCGGCACCTACCCCGGCTAGCGTTCCCCGTCATACGTAATCTCCACAGTCGATCCGCCTCCCCTGTAGCTCAGGCCCGTCTTTTGGGCCTGAGGTTTTTTCCGGGCGCGACGCCGTTGCAGCGGCGCGCTGAGTACGTCCCTTCGATTTCGCAAACCAAAATCTACTCAATTCCTGTAGTCTCTTACCCAACGCATATTTCACATATCGAACTTGCCAAGGAGTTCCTCTCGATGCTACGTCTCTTCACCCTGGTCCTTCTGCTGTCGTCGGCTCTGCCGCAGACCGCCACAAAAACCGAAGGCGACGAATCCCAAATTATCGCCTTCGAGAATCTCTGAAACCACATGCAAATCGCCCACGATGCCGACGCCATGGACCAACTGCTGGACCCCGATTTCGTCCTCACCGACTACGACGGCTCGGTCCTGAACAAAGCCCAGTTCCTCGCCTCCCTCCGCGACAAATCCAATCAACTCACCGTCGAAGTCTCCCAGGACATGAAGCTCCACCGCCACGGCGACACCGTCGTCATCGGCGCCACCCACGAAAAGGGCACCCTCAAAGGCAAGCCCTACGAACACCACGGCCGCTTCACCGACACCTGGATCAAGCGCGATTACCGCTGGCTATGCATAGCCAGCCAGCTAGCCCTAATCCCCAAGTCCCTGTGATCCGCGGAGGCTGAATCGTTCCGGGGTTTTAGCCCGGCCGGTCCTATTTGGCGCAGGACCCTCCACCCATCGCGCAGGTTGTGCGCGATGAATCTTGGCTGCGTCCGCGCACCCCATTGGCACGCCGAGAAAGCGGTTGTCGGCCTCCCGGTCAACAGAGGAATTTGCCTTGACTTACCGTAACCCTTCGGCTATCATAAGCCTCGTAAAAGTCTGCGCCTTGACTGCGGGAGTCCTCTCCCGCTTTTGCTTTTTAGAAATGCGATCGTAACCAAAGGAGAAGAGCGGCACTGCCACAACCGGCCACCCATCCAATGCGCCACTGAAGCCCGTAAATTGCGGATGAATTCTCCTTCCTTCTAACTCCCTTTAGAATCAACACCTGCAAAAGTGTATCAAAACAAAGGACTTTAACTACCTTTAGAATGAACACTTATGCAAAACATAGGGGAGGGGGGGTACGTAAGGTCTACGGAATCCGCACAATCCGGTGCTCGCCCAGCGTCTCACCGTCGGAGAGCTTCTGCAGCTCGCTGAGTCCTTCCATGCCCCAGCGCGCCAGAAACGGCAGGAAGCACAACTCCCGCGACTGCAATGACTTATTGGGATAAAGCAGATTTTCCAGGAACTGCTCATGGTCGGCCAACAAACCGCTTTTCTGATCCAAAGCCCGGCCCGTCTTCCGCCGCAGCTTTTCCAACTGGAAGCCAATCTTGTTTCGCGCGGTACTCACCGCCCCGGCCAGTGTCGGGTCTAGCTTCTCGATCTGGGCGCCGAGCTCCGCCAGCGTGCTCTCCGTTTGTGCTTTGTCCCGATCGAAATTCTCCGCCAACGCGGGCGGCACCGAAACGGACTCCATCTTCCGCCGCAGCTCCTGCGGACCGGCCCAAAGATTCTCGATACAAAGGCCGTACTTCTGCAAAAGCTTTTCCGCCTTGGCATCCAGAATCGTAAACCCCGCGCGCGGCAGCACCACCGGCATGCGCCCCAGCACATGCTCGTAGACCACGGAGGACTGCGCGAAATAGGCAATCTCCGCGGGCCCGCCAAGATACGCCACGGTCGGCAAAAGATAATCCTGCACCACCGGGCGGAACAACGCATTGGCGCTAAAGGTTTCCGGCGTGGAATCCACCAGGCGCAGCGCCTCTTCGCGCGTCCACGAAGCGTCCCCGCTCTTGAAGTGGGAATTGCTCGCGGCCACCGGCTGCCGCGTGCCATCGCGAATGGTGAAAAGCAGCGTGCTGCGCGCCGTCACTTTCACCTGCACGTCATAACCGGCGCTTTCCAATTCCTTGCCGCGTTGCAAAAGTTTGTCGTTCAGTTCGTCGCGATCTTCCAGCGCCTTTTTGTAGAGCGGCGCAGCGATGCGATGCAGCCGCGCGTCCAGCGGGTCCAGCAGAATCAGCCCGTGTTCCGCGAAAAGGTGCGCAAACAACTTCCCGAATGCGCTGCCATAGGTCGCCTCCGAGCGGTAGCTGTGCTCGAGTGTCCTCGAAATCGTTTCGCTAGCCGGGCCCGTTAGCAGCCCCACTGCCTTCTTCACATGCTCTTCAATCGCAGGCCCCAGCCGCACCTCACCTACCGGGCGCCCATTCGCCGCATCCGCCGGAAGCTCAAACCGCACGAGCTTGCCGGAATCAAACCAGATCACGTGACGCACTTCGTCGAGATCGTGATCCTCGGTGGCCATCCAGAAGATCGGCACCGCCGGAATTCCCGCCTCGCTAAGTTCCTCTGCCAGCCGAATCGCGGTCAGCGCCTTGTAAACCGCATATGCCGGCCCGCCGAACAAGCCAACTTGCTGGCCGCTTACCACCGCAACCGCGCCGCGCTCCAGTTTCTCGAGATTGCTCATCGCCGCGGGGCTCGCGCCAAAAGCAGCGTTCTGCTCGCGCAGAATGCGCGCAACTTCGCGCCGGCGCTCGGCAGGATATTCGAGGCTGGACGCAACTTGCTTCACCGCATCCATATTCGGAGGGTGTGCGTAAAACCGCTTCACACTGGAATAATCATCAATCAGGCGGACAAACAGCTTAGGCTGGTGCGGCAGGCGCCGAAAAGGTATGGAGACACAGCCCATGGGCAGTTAGATGATACGCAAGGTCGTTGGTAACACCAAATCAAGGCACCCGAACCGTCGCTGGTACCCCCTCTTGGACGAACACGGCGTGTAAACGGTAGCGTATCTAATAGGGTCTCTCTGCGACCTCTGTGAACTCTGTGTTAAGTCCCTTTTTCTGGAACTAAGCCCGCGCGGCCACCGGCTCCATCGCCACGAGTAATTCCAAAATCCGCTTCTTTGCCGTTTCCGACAGCGGCAGCAACGGCGAGCGCGGCGCGCCCCCGCGATATCCTCGCTGGTCCATCACAAACTTTACGCCGGGAATGCCCAACTCGGAAACGATCAGCTTCGACGCGCGCAGTAAGTTCTTCTGCAGCTCGCGCGCCGCATCCAACTGTCCGCGTCGCGTCACCTCATAAAGCTCGGCGCACTTTTCCGGCAGCGCGCTCGCCAGAGCCAGAATCGCGCCCTTCGCGCCAACAGTCAGAGACGGCAGCAACACGCCCGCACCGCCAGTCAAAACTTGAAACGAGGCCGGAGTCGCCGCAACCATTTCTCCGACCCGTTGCACGTGCCCGGAACTCTCTTTGATTCCGATAATATTCGGATGCTCCGCCAGCGCCGCTACTTCCGGTGCCTCCAGCGAAATCCCGGTAAATTGCGGCACGGAATACAGCATCACCGGAATCGGCGAAGCGTCCGCCACGCGCCGGTAATGCGCGATGAAAACCTCCGGCTTGTACATCGGCTTGTAGTAATACGGCGTCTTCACCAGCGCGGCGTGATAACCCAACTCCGCGGCGCGCTTGCTGCGTGAAATCGTTTCCGCTGTGGACTCGACTCCAGTGCCCGCAAGCAGCCGTTTCTGCGGACTCGCTGCCTCTTTCGCAGCAACGAGTACGCTGTCCCACTCCGCGCGCGACAGCAGCACCGATTCGCCCGTCGAGCCCTGCACGGCGTAGCCTGCCAACCCCGTCGCGTTGTAGCGTTGAATGTTTTGCTTCAAGTCCGCAATCGCGACGGAATCATCCACCGTGAAGGGCGTAGTCAGTGCCGCAAAGACTCCACTGAAATCCATGGCTCAATCTCCTGATGCCGGTGGCCCGCCGGTAGCCGCCACCTTGCGTTTGTGCAAATCTTGCAGCGCCGCCACTTCCGTGCTCTGCTCCACCAGCGCGCGAATCCCGCGCGCCGCCGCGTGCGCCGCCGCCAGCGTGGTGATGCAGGGAATATTGTAGCGAATCGCCGCGCGGCGAATCGATTTCTCGTCGTAGAAGGATTCGCGGCCCAACGGCGTGTTGATCACCAGATCGATCTTACCGGTTTTCACCAGGTCCACGATGTTCGGCCGGCCCTCGTTTACCTTGAACACGGCGTCGGATTCAACGCCCGCGGCCGCGAGCGCCGCACAGGTTCCTCGCGTAGCCAGCAAGTGAAAACCGAGGCTCTGCAAATCCTTCCCCAGGGCGCCAACGTGCCGCTTGTCGCGGTCATTGACGCTGAGGAAGACGGTTCCCTTACGCGGCAACCGCTGCCCCGCCGCCAGTTGCGCTTTCGCGAATGCTTGTCCATACGAACTGGAGATGCCCATCACTTCACCGGTCGACCGCATCTCCGGTCCCAGAATCGTGTCCACGCCGCGGAATTTGTTGAAGGGAAATACCGGCGACTTCACCGAATAAAATTCGTGAACGGCAATTTCGGAGACGCCGTTGTGCCGCACCAGGGGCAAATTTATGTCCACCAACTTTTTTCCGGCCATCAAACGCGCAGCCACCTTCGCCAGTGGCACGCCCGTCGCTTTGCTGACAAACGGCACAGTGCGCGAAGCGCGCGGATTCACTTCCAACACGTACACCGTGTCGCGCTGAATCGCGTACTGCACATTCATCAGCCCGACCACTTTCAGCGCCAGCGCCAGGCGCTTGGTGTACTCGCGAATTGATTCGAGCATCGCAGGCGTCAAGCTGACCGGCGGCAGCACGCAAGAGGAATCGCCGGAATGCACGCCGGCCTCTTCGATGTGCTCCATGATCCCGCCGATGACCACGTCGCTGCCATCCGCAAGCGCATCGACGTCCACTTCCGTAGCTTCTTCAAGAAACTGGTCGATCAGCACGGGACGCGCCGGCCCCATCATCGCCGCTTGCGCCACATATTCCTGCACGGTGTTGACGTCATACGCGATGACCATCGCGCGGCCGCCCAAAACGTAGCTCGGCCGCACCAACACCGGCAGACCAATTTCGCCGGCCACGCGCGCCGCTTCTTCCGGTATGAGCGCGGTACCGTTGCGCGGCTGTGGAATTTTTAGTTCGTCGAGCAAGCGGCCAAAGCGCCGGCGGTCTTCCGCCAGATCGATCGATTCCGGTGTGGTGCCAATAATCGGCACGCCGTTGCGTTTCAATTCCAGCGCCAGGTTCAGCGGCGTCTGCCCGCCGAACTGCACAATCACCCCTTGCGGCTTCTCGCGTTCGACAATCGCCAGCACATCTTCGAGCGTGAGCGGCTCGAAGTACAAGCGATCCGAAGTGTCGTAATCGGTCGACACCGTCTCCGGATTGCAATTGACCATGATCGTTTCGTAGCCGTCTTCACCCAGCGCAAACGCGGCGTGGCAGCAGCAGTAATCGAACTCGATTCCCTGTCCGATGCGATTGGGCCCGCTACCCAGAATCATGATTTTCGGCCCCGGCTGCGCGTCGGATTCGTCCTCATCCTCATACGTCGAGTACATATAAGGCGTGAACGATTCAAATTCCGCGGCGCAGGTATCCACGCGCTTGAAAACCGGCGCAACTCCGTAGCGCGCGCGTTGTAAACGCACTGCGGCGGGAGTCGTCTTCCAGATCTGCGCCAGGTATTCGTCGCTGGTCCCGTGGCGTTTCACTTCGCGCAGCAACTCGCGCGATGCGGTTTCCACGGTCACGCCGGCCGCGCGCCGGTTCATGGCGTTCAATTCTTCGATCTGGTGAATGAACCACGGATCGATTTTCGTCAGCTCGCAAATCTCTTCCGCGTGCAATCCGCGCTCCACCGCGGTCAGCAGCCAGTGGATGCGGTCCGGCCGCGGCGTTGATAATTTTTCGCGCAGCAGCGAATCCGGCGTTTCCGCGGGCGCGCGCCAAGGAGTGTGCGGTTCAAGCGAGCGAATTCCCTTCTGCAGCGCTTCCTTGAACGTGCGCCCGATGGCCATCACTTCGCCGACCGATTTCATCTGTGTGCCAAGCGTGGTGTCCGCGCCTGGAAATTTCTCGAACTGCCACTTGGGAATTTTCACCACTACGTAGTCGATGGTCGGCTCGAAGCAAGCGGGAGTTTTCTTGGTGATATCGTTTGGAATTTCGTCCAGCGCCATACCGACGGCCAGGCGCGCGGCAATCTTGGCAATCGGGAATCCGGTGGCTTTGCTGGCCAGCGCGGAGCTGCGCGAGACGCGCGGGTTCATCTCGATCACCACCATGCGGCCATTTTCCGGATTCACGGCAAACTGCACGTTCGACCCGCCGGTTTCGACGCCGACCTCGCGAATAATCGCCGCGGCAGCGTCGCGCATGCGCTGAAATTCCTTGTCGGTCAGCGTCTGCGCCGGCGCAACCGTGATGGAGTCGCCGGTGTGAACGCCCATGGGGTCGAAATTTTCAATCGTACAGATAACCACGAAGTTGTCGCGAAAATCGCGCATTACTTCGAGCTCGTACTCCTTCCAGCCGAGCACCGACTCTTCGACCAGCGCCTCATGTACCGGGCTCATGTCCAGCGCGTGCGCGATGGCCTCGGCAAACTCTTCACGGTTGTACGCAATCGAGCCGCCGGTCCCGCCGAGGGTGAACGACGGCCGGATCACCAACGGGAATCCGAGTTGCTCGCAAAGGCGGAGCGCGTCCTGTGCGTTGTTCACCAGCGCCGAAGCCGGCACTTCCAGCCCAATCTTGCGGCAGGCGTCCTTGAACCAAAGCCGGTCTTCCGCGACTTTGATCGCGCGCAGCGACGCGCCAATCATCTCCACTTTGTATTTTTCGAGAATCCCACTTTCACTCAACTCCACCGCTAGGTTCAGTGCCGTCTGTCCGCCAACGGTGGGTAGCAGCGCATCCGGTTTTTCCTTCGCAATGATTTCCTCGACATATTCCTTCGTCAGCGGCTCGATGTAGGTGCGGTTGGCCAGCTCCGGATCGGTCATGATCGTCGCCGGGTTGGAGTTCACCAGGATGACCTTGTAGCCCTCCGCACGCAGCGCCTTGCACGCCTGAGCCCCGGAATAGTCGAACTCGCAAGCCTGCCCGATAACAATCGGCCCGGAGCCGATAATCAGAATCTTCTTGATGTCCTTACGCTTCGGCATAGACCGTCACTTGCGCGAGCTTCCTGGCTTCTGAAATTCCTGCATCAAATCGGTGAACTGGGTGAAGAGGTAGTGCGAATCGTGAGGGCCGGGGCTGGCTTCGGGGTGATATTGCACGCTGAAGAGAGGCAGGGATTTATGGCGCATCCCTTCGTTGGTTTGATCGTTCAAGTTTATGTGCGTGATTTCCACATCTTTGGAAGGCAGCGAATCCGGATCTACACAGAAGCCGTGATTCTGCGCGGTGATTTCGACCTGCTCGGTGAGCAAATTCTTTACCGGATGATTCGAGCCGTGGTGGCCAAATTTCAGCTTGAAGGTTTTTCCGCCAAGCGCGAGGCCGCACAACTGGTGGCCGAGGCAAATGCCGAACACTGGGACGCGTCCGATTAGCTTGCGGATATTTTCCACGGCGTAATCGATCGGCTCGGGGTCGCCCGGGCCGTTCGAGAGAAACACGCCATCGGCGCCCATGCCCAGAACTTCTTCCGCCGTGGTTTGCGCGGGGACCACGGCAACTTCGCAGTGGTGATCCACGAGCAGGCGCAAAATGTTCTGCTTGATGCCGAAATCGTACGCGACAACACGAAACGTGCGCGCTTCGCCACCCGCGTCTGCTTCGCCCATTTGCTCGGCCCAGGGCGAAGTGGCCAAATCAATCGAGCCGGTGTTCCACATGTACGTTTTCGCGCAGCTCACGCGGCTGGCTAGCTCCTGCCCGGCCATGCTGGGGAGTTGCTTCGCTTCGTGAATCAACTGATCCGCAGGCGTGCCGTCGGTCGCGACTAGGCCGCGCAACGCACCAACTTTGCGAATGTGCCGCACCAGCGCGCGCGTATCGATATCCCAAATGACGGGAATTTTGTGGCGATTCAAATAAAGGCCTCTTCATCCTCGAGGTTCGCGCCAACATTCCCGATGTGCGGGTACGTGAGGCAGACAATCTGCCCGGCGTAACTGGGGTCGGTGAATACTTCCTGATATCCGGTGAGGCTGGTATTGAAAACGACTTCGCCGCCCCGGCGCGTGATCGCGCCGGCCGCGCGGCCGTTAAATACGCGCCCGTCTTCCAGCGCGAGAATCGCGGATCGGTGCGGAACTTCCGTCAGTGTGTCCTCCCAAGTTCATGCTGAAAACTTGCCCGCTCATTTCGTCTTCGCTTCCGTGGTCGAGGTCATGGAAAGCGAACCGAAATGATCCACCGGCCAGTACGCGAACACCGCGCGGCCATAGATGAAGCGGCTGGCCACCGGGCCGAAGACGCGCGAATCGTTGGAGCTGATGCGGTGATCGCCCATCACAAAATAGTTTTCGCGCGGCACACGCATAGGACCGAAATCGCTGAGATCCTCGTATTGCGGCGGCACGTAGGGTTCGGCCAGCGGCGCGCTATCAACATACACGATTCCCTGGCGAATCTCGACCACCTCGCCGGGCAATCCGACGACGCGCTTGATGAAAGACTTGGTGCGGTCCAGCGGATACCAGAAGACAACCACGTCGCCACGTTCGATAGGCTCGAAGCGGTATACGAATTTGTTGATGAAGATGCGCTCTTGATCAGAGAGCAGTGGCGCCATGCTGGTGCCTTCCACCTTCACGGGCTGGTAGAGGAACACGATGATGACCAGCGCGAGTCCGATGGCGATCAGCAGGTCGCGCGTCCAAACACGAATTTCGTTGCGCAAGGAATGTGCGGTGGGCGACCCCGAGTGCGAGGTCTTGCTAGCGGGCGAGACCGGGTCCGGGGTGTCCGGAATCGCTGAAGTCGAAGGTAGTTTCTCTTCCGCGCTGTCCATTTTTTGGCTGCCAAGTATTTATAGCACGGGGATTGCGCACCGCGCTAGATTTGGTTTCCGGCTGTGTTGTCCTCTGCTACACCTTGGATGACGGACGTTATTGATTGGATTCTGGGGCGGGGTGAGGTGTTGCCCTAACGTGGGCAGTTTCGAGTGGTGCTCGGTTGAGGTCCTTTCCGGCAGGAGCCGGAATCTACGATCGGGCAGCCTCATCCTTCGCAAACGGCGCTCAGGACAAGTCGGATGCCCTCAGGATGACACCTGATCGCTCATGCGCCCGATTCACTCGGCGAGGGCGTAGTTGATGGAGGCGAGGGCGGCGGCGACGGCGGTTTCGGTGCGCAGAATGAGGTTGCCGAGAGACGCCTCGCGGAAACCAGCGGCTTGTGCGGCGGCAAACTCGGCGTCGGTCCAGCCGCCTTCGGGGCCAATGGCGAGGAAGGCCTGCCGGCGCGGTGGTTCGGCCTGGAGGATTTGGCGAAGGGTGGGAGCGTCAGGCCGTTCGGACAGCATGATCTTTATGGGAGCGGTGGCGTGTGAGCTGAAAGCGAGCGCAGGCTGTTCCAGATCTCGCAGCAGCGGCACGCGGACGCGGCGCGATTGCTGCGAGGCTTCTGCGAGAATTTTCTTCCAACGGTCAGCACGCTTCCCTGCCGCCGCGAGCAAAGCTTTTTCGCTGCGCGCGGCGGCGAGAGGCACGATGGTGCTTACGCCGAGTTCGGTGGCTTTTTCGATGGCCCACTCGAAAGCGTCGAATTTCACGATGGCGAGAAGCAGCGTGACATCAATTGCAGGCTGATCAGCAGGAATTTCCTCGAGCAGCGAGAATTCAACGCGATCGCGGGCGACCTTTTCGATGCGTCCAAGGCGGACGCGCTGGCCGTCGCTTAGCTCGTAAAGCTGGCCCTCTTGCGCGCGCAGGACGCGGCCGAGGTGATGCGCAGCGTCGCCTGCGATTGCCGCGGTGTTGCCCGTGAATTGTTCAACGAAAAAGCGTCGCCGCACGCGGGAGATTCTATCCTAAGCGGAAGCGTCGAAAGGAACGGGATATGGAGTGCGGCGGACTTGCCGCCGCTTTTTGGGCTGAGCCTGGCTTGAGACGCACCGGACGGAGGCAATCCTAGTATAGTTTACGCGGTGAAAGCGAGAGCAAGACTCTCGCACTCCAAATTAGCCGAAGATGTCTTTGACTTTGTCGAAGAGGGAGGAGCCGCGCTCGGCGGGCTTGTTCTCGACTTTTAGCGATGCGCCGAGCTGCTCCACGAGCTTGCGCTGTTCGCGCGTGAGTTTGGTGGGCGTCAGCACACGCACGTGATAGTACAAATCGCCCTTGCCACCGCCGTGCGGGTCCGCCAAACCCTTGCCGCGAATGCGAAACACCGCGCCGCTTTCCGTGCCTTCTGGTATTTTCAGCTTTTCGTCGCCGCCCAAGCCGGGCACTTGCAGTTCCGCGCCGAGCGCGGCTTGCGCGATGCTGATGGGAATGGTGCAGTACAGATCGGCGCCACGACGCTCGAAGAAGGGGTGCTCCTTGACCTCGAGTACGACGTACAAATCGCCGGTGGGTCCACCATTGGGGCCCGGTTCGCCTTCGCCCTGCACGCGCAGGCGCGTTCCCGTGTCCACGCCGGGAGGAATGCGCAGCTCGATGGTTCTTTCCTGCTCGATGCGGCCTTGACCGCGGCATTCGATGCAGCGTTCCTTGATGATTTGGCCGGCGCCCTGGCACGCGGGGCAAGTGCGGGTGATGGTGAAAAATCCCTGCTGATAGGCGAGCTGGCCGCGGCCGCCACAGGTCTGGCAAGCGACTACGCCGGTTCCGGCTTTTGCGCCGGTGCCGTTGCAAGCTCCGCAAAATTCCTGGCGCGGGATTTTGATTTTGGTGTTGACGCCAGTGGCAGCTTCCTCGAAGGTCAGCGTCATGTCGTAGCGCAAATCGGAGCCGCGCTGCGAGCGTCGGCCGCGTCCGCCGCGCCGTCCTCCGGAGAAAAGATCCTCGAAGCCGAAGAAGTCGCCGAAAATATCGTGGAAGTCCTGGAAGATAGTGCCGCTGAAGTCCACACCACCGCCCGCGCCGGAAAGTCCCGCGTGGCCGTAGGTATCGTAGATCTGGCGCTTTTGCGAGTCGCTGAGCACGCTGTAAGCTTCGGTGCTTTCGCGGAATTTCACCTCAGCCTCGGCCTTGTCTTGCGGGTGGCGGTCCGGGTGCCACTTCAGCGCACACTTGCGGTAGGCGGCCTTGATGTCATCGACCGAAGCCGTGCGCGTGACGCCTAACACTTCGTAATAATCGCGTTGTTGGGTCTTTGCCATTTTCCTATTTTTAGTTCCTAGTTTTTAGTTGTTAGTCAAAACTACCTGGAGGCAAGGTTAAACTGAATCTGGTTCGTTGCGCAAAAAGCGATGACTGCACGGATCGTAAGAGTCACGCAGTTACGGCGTCGTTGCTCCTACTAAGAGTTAATCCCCAAGAACTGCTCTAGTGCACGCTACCTTTTGATGCCGGCGTCGCGTGTACCGCTACACGGACCATCGCGGGGCGCAGCACGCGCCCGTGAAAGACGTAGCCGGGCTGATACACCTGCAGGATGGTGCCGTCCTCGGCCGCGTTGGTCTCCGTGCGATCCATCGCCTGGTGCGCGTGCGGATCGAAACGCTGGCCGAGCGGCTCGATGCGCTCGACGCCGAGCTTGGCGAGATTGTCGAGGAGCTGCTTGTAGATCAGCTCGAAACCCTTGCGGTAGTTCTCGTACTCGGCCTCGCGGTGCGCGGCGAGCGCGTGCTCGAAACCGTCCACGATCGGAATGAGCGCTTCGACTACCCGAGCGGTATAGCGCTTGGAATCTTCGGCGCGCTCTCTTTCGATGCGCTTGCGGTAATTGTCAAAGTCCGCTTGGCGCCGCAACAACGTCTGCTGCAAATCATGCAGATCGGCAACCAGCTTAGCGACTTCGGCATCGGCCATCGCCGAATCAGCGGCAACGG
>WNFD01008124.1_pt1 | contig 17157 bp, 17 predicted proteins | sample 5400491 | NCBI WGS metagenome assembly WNFD01 (sample SAMN13153343, study PRJNA577476) | soil metagenome | isolation source: 120 cm saprolite under Douglas fir tree site 2 hole 2 replicate 2 | place: USA:California | collected 2015-04-18 | reverse complement strand
TTGACAAAATATTTCACGCTGTGGCCGGGCGACGTGATCTGGATGGGGACCGACGGCGCCTCACCCGACCTGAGGGCCGGTGACGTCGTCGAGATCGAAATCACCGGCATCGGCACGCTTCGCAACCGGTTTGTCGCGGAGAAAGCGCCGGGGAAGTCGTAAGGCATGAGCCGTCACTCTACCGCGCATCATTTCCTCGAAGGCCTGGTCGACCTCGGGGTGGACTACATCTTTGCCAATCTGGGCACCGATCACGTCTCCCTGATCGAGGAGTTGGCTCGCTGGGACCAGGAAGGCGGCGGCTATGCCTTGGCGACGGGACGCGGCCAGGCGGTTCTGGTGCATGTCGATGCCGGTACCGCCAACGCCTGCATGGCGATCCAGAACCTGTTTCGTTACCGGTTGCCGGTCATGCTGTTCGCCGGACGCGCACCCTACACGCTGCACGGCGAATTGCCGGGATCGCGCGACACTTACGTTCATTTCGTGCAGGACCCGTTCGACATCGCCAGCATCGTCAGACCTTATGTCAAATGGGAATACTCGCTCCCCTCCGGCATCGTGGTGAAGGAGGCATTGGCCCGCGCCAGTGCGTTCGCGCAAAGCGATCCGCCCGGCCCCGTTTACATGATGCTGCCGCGGGAAACGCTCGCCGAACAATGGGACGTTGCCGACATGCCCGCCTATCCGCCCGCGCGGTATGGCAGCGTGCACACAGGCGGCATTGAGCCTGTGCGGGTCGATGCGATCGCGCAGGCATTGATGGCGGCGGAAAACCCGATCGCACTGACGGCCTATCTTGGCCGCAAGCCGCAAGCCGTCGCCGTGCTGGACCGGCTGGCGCGGAGCTGCGGCATCCGGGTCGCCGAATTCAATTCGATCGACCTCAATATCTCGCAGGCCTCGCCCTGCTTCGCCGGCTTCGATCCCCTACCCCTGTTGGAACAAGCCGATCTCGGCCTGCTGCTGGATTCGGATGTGCCGTTCATTCCGCAATATGCCAAGCGTGCCGGCGCCATCAAATGGATCCAGATCGACATCGATCCTTTGAAGTCGGATTTTCCGATGTGGGGATTTCCGACCGACATGCGTATTCAGGGCGATTGCGCCACCGTGCTGCAGCAGGTGCTCGATGCGGTGGAGGCGCGCGCCGACGACGCCTGGCGCCGCCGTGTGGCTGAACGCATTGCAAGCTGGAGCGGCGCGCGCGAAGCGGCCGGGAAGCGCCGCGCCACCGCCAGCGCCAACAAAGGCGTCCTCGGCGCGCTCAACCCGGCCTTCCTGTTCGCGACGCTAAGCGCAAAGCTGTCACAGGACGACATCGTCCTCAACGAAGCCATCCGCAACGCGCCGATCCTGCAGCAGCACGTCACGCGAACAAAGCCGAAGAGCTACGTTGGCCTCGCCGGCGGCGGACTTGGATTCTCGGGCGGCATGGCGCTGGGGTTGAAGCTGGCGCAGCCGGATCGCCGCATCGTGCAGGTGATCGGCGATGGCGGATTTCATTTCTCCTCGCCCGACAGCGTCTATGCGGTGGCGCAGCAATATCAGCTTCCAATTCTGACCGTGGTGCTGGACAATGGCGGCTGGCAGGCGGTGAAATCCGCCGTGCAGCGGGTTTATCCAACGGGCATTGCCGCCGAAACCGATCAGTTTCAGTCGCGGCTGACATCGGGCCGTCAGGGCGAGCAGCGGGATTTCTCCGCCGTGGCGCGGGCATTCGGCGCACACGGCGAACGCGTCGCCGAGCCGGACGATCTCGCCGCAGCCATTGATCGCTGCCTCGCCGCGCTCGACGACGGCAGAGCCGCCGTGCTGCACGTTCACGTCACGCCGCTTTGAAATAAGTCCGTTTGCAACACCAAGGGAAGGCGAACTCCATGAAAACGCCGAGACCCTCCCTGATCGGCAAGTATCTCGGGTTGATCGCCTTCACCGCCATTGCGGTCGCCTCGGCTTCCGCACAGGAAGACCCGTCGAAATATCCGACGCGGCCAATTCACGTCATCGTCGGCTTCACCGCCGGTGGCGGCAACGACATCATCGCACGGATCTTTGGGCAAAAACTGTCGGAAAGCCTCGGCCAGCCGGTCATCATCGAAAACAAGCCGGGTGGCGGCGCCATCGTCGCCACGGAATATGTCGCGAAGTCGGCACCGGACGGCTACACGCTGCTGGTCGGTGCCAGCGGCATGGCCATCAACCCCGCCGTCTACGCCAAGCTGCCTTACGATTCCGTCCGTGATTTCGTGGCGGTGTCCGAACTTGCATCGTTTCCGCTGATCCTGATCGTCAATCCATCGTCGCCGATCAAATCGGTCGCCGAGCTTGTCGCCTACGCCAAGGCAAATCCGGACAAGACCAATTATTCCAGCTCGTCCGCCTCATTTCAGCTCGTGACCGAATTGTTCAAGCAAAGGACCGGGGCGCCGATGCAGGTCATTCCCTACAAGGGCGCCAATGATTCGGTGATGGCGGTGATTTCCGGTCAGGTCACCGCGACCATCGCCGATGCCGGCCCGGCGTTGAGCCAGGTGCTGGGAGGCCAGGCGCGCGCGCTTGCGGTCGCGGCGCCCAAACGGATGGAGGAACTGCCGGATGTACCGACCCTGAAAGAGGCCGGCGCCGACGTCGATGCCGTGCTTTGGAGCGGCCTGTTTGCGCCAAAGGATACGCCGCCCGCGATCGTGAAAAAACTCGAGGGCGAAATCAAGCGTATCGCCCGGTTGGCGGATGTGACCGCCCGCCTCAAACCGCTGGGTATCCTGCCCGTCGGCAATTCGTCCGAGGAGTTTGGCCGGATTCTGGCTTCCGATATCGCGCGCTGGGCCGAAGTCGCCAGGGCCGGCCACATCAGGATCGAGCAATAGTCAGAGGCCCCACTCCGGCCCTCCCCCCGCAAGCGGTCGCTTGCGGAGGAGGGTCGGGGTGGGGGTCAGCATCCGCAACAGCTACATGAAAAGCGGTGCTATTTCACGACCTCAGCGCCGGCCTTGCAGATGACGGCGTCCTGATCGCCGGTGCCGCCGCTGCAACCGACCGCGCCGATCAGCTTGCCGCCTTCGATCAGCGGAAATCCACCGGGACTCGCGACCAAAGTGGGATCGAGCGTGCTGACGTAGGGATGGCCGGTTTCAAACGCGTTGTAGAACAGACGGGATTCGCGGCGGAAGCGCGCCGCCGTGCGGGCCTTGCCCACCGAAATCGTGCCGGATGCGATCTGCGCGCCTTCCATCCGCGAAAAATGGACCAGTTCGCCGTTGGTATCGACCACGGCAATGTTCATCTTCCAGTTTCGCTTCTTGGCCTCGGCTTCGGCGGCGGCCATCACCTGCTTGGCGCGCTCAAGCCCGATCGACAGACCATAAGGAATATCGAACGGCATCGCGTCCGGCGTTCCGCCCGCGGATGGCGGCGCCGGTGGCGTTGCGGGCGCCGGCGTTTGTGCAAATGCTGGCGAACCCATGACCGCAATGGCGCAAGCTGCCAGTGCCATCGAAACGATTGAACGCATGATATCCTCCCCGTTGAAGTCTGCTTTGGTTGTAAAGGCTGTCGATAGTGCCGCGACGGCATATCGGATTCAAAATGCCGGACCCGCGCCGTTTCTGCCGTAGGTAATACGCGGCGTTTGCAACGTTCCGTCAGGCTGCTTTTTCGCGGCCGCGACGAAAATCTTGGTCCCGGGCTTCAGGTCGTCCTTGTTGCCGGGGACATAGGTCACAACAACGGTCTCAGGGGTCACGAGCAGTTTTTTCTCGCCGTCCTTGTACTTGACCGACAAGAGCTGTCCGTCGACCCCGGCAACGGTCTGCTCGACGTTGGCATTGGTCATCTTGCTCTGCGGCTTGAGATCCCAGTCGTAATGGCCCTCGCCGGTGCCGCGCATCGATTCCGGGAAGATATGCACCTCGATCGCCTTCTGGGTGCCATCGGCCTGCATCATTCCGGCGGAGCCGACGAACATCCCCGGCTTGATGTCGGCCATGGTCGAGGGCGAGATCGCGACAAATAGCGGATTGTCGGTAACGGTCAGCTTCAGTTCGGCGCCGTCACGATTCTTGACCACGTAAACGGGACCTTCGACACTTTCGATGGTGCCGCGGATGCGGACGGTGTCGTCCGCCGCCGACGCTGGCGTGGCGATGCAGATCAAAGCGAAGCTGACGGTAGCAAGGGCGCGCTGTACCATGCCGGACATTGTGATCTCCCCGATTTTGGCAACGTTCTTCCTGCAACACCCTATACCCGCAATTATTCCGGCACGAAAATAAGTAAAGCAGGGTTGTACCGCGCCGCAACCGGAGGCGTGGCTATTCGATTTTGATCCCGGCGTCCTGGATCACCTTGCGCCAGCGCTCTTCCTCGCCGCGCACATACCGATCAAGCTCTTGCGGAGGACGCGCGACCATGACGAGGCCCTCATTCACCCCCAGCCTTTTGAATGCTTCGGATTGAACGGCCAATGCCGCTGATTTGTTGAGGCGGCCGATGACATCGGCTGGCGTCCTGGCTGGCGCGAACAGGCCGTACCAGTTCTCCGCGGCGTAGCCGGGAACGCCGGCCTCGGCGACGGTCGGCAATTGCGGAAATGCCGGCGAGCGCTCGGCTGAAGTCACGGCGAGCGCGCGCAACTGGCCGCCCGCGATCAGCGAAGCGGCGCTGGCGACCGTCGTAAACATCACCTGGATCTGACCGCCGATCAGGTCGGTGATCCCAGGCGCGGCGCCCTTGTAGGGCACCATGGTCAGATTGACCTTTGCCATGTCCTTGAACAGCTCGCCCGCGAGGTGCGCCGAGGTGCCGGTGCCGAACGTACCATAGGATAATTTGTCGGGATCGGTTTTCGCCGCCGCGATCAGGTCTGCGATCGATTGAAAAGGCGATTTGGGATTGACCACGACGATATTGAAGGAACGCGCAATCAGCGCGACGGGCGCGAAATCCTTGTGCGGATCGTAGGGCAGCTTGGCATTCAGGCTTGGATTGACCGCGTTGGCGAACGTCCCCATCAGCAGCGTGTAGCCATCCGGTTCGCTGGTTGCGACGGCCTGGGTCCCAATGATGGTCCCCGCGCCCGGTTTGTTCTCGATAATGACCGTGGCGCCGAGATCCTTCCCCATCTCCTGCGCCAGCGTGCGCGCGATCACGTCGGTGCCGCCGCCCGGCGCAAACGGCACGACGATCCTGACGATCCTGTCCGGATACAACGCCGAGGCATCGTCCGGCGAAAATGCCGTTAACAACCATACGGCAAGCGCGAACAGGAAAGGCGCTGTTTTGATGCTGCGTTCGGGAAGCATGGGGACCGCTCGCGACTGGAGTTCCGGGAATGCACCAGCAGATCATGCCTGCCGGCGCAGCGCCATGCGCGGGGCGGCTAGCGGATATGACGCGGGATGCGCTGAACGTGCAAGCGCCCGGATGGGGAATTCTCCATCACGACGAAAAACATGTCCTGCGCGCGGTCGACCACGAGGTACACGCCGGTGGCGCCGTCCCATTTGATCTCCCCAAGCGAGCCCGGCGGCGGCGGCACCGCATTGCCGGGATCGGTACGGATGCCGAAACCGTAGCCAAATCCGAAGCCGTCGCCCGGGTAATAGAAAAAGTCGCGCGCGACGCCTGGCCCCGGCCCGATGTGATCCGTTGTCATCGCAGCGTATGCCGCTGGCGTGAGATAGGTTTTGCCGTCCAGCGTCCCACCATTCAGCAGCATCTGCCCATAGCGCGCGAAATCGACTGCCGTCGAGACCATCCCGCCGCCGCCGGATTCCCACCGCGTGACGTCGAGCGAGTTACGCTCGACATGCCGGTCCTTGGCCAGCGGCTGAGCGTAGCGCGCCCGTTCAACCGGATCGGTCAGGAAGAATTTCGTGGTGGTCATGCCGAGCGGATCGAGCAGATGCGTCTTCTCGAATTGATAGAGCGACTGGCCGGATGCGACCTCGATGACGCCGCCGAGAACGTCGATCGAATGCCCGTAATCCCACAGCGTGCGCGGCTGCTCGGCCAGCGCCACCTTGGCCAGCCGCTCGACAAATTCGGCATTGTCGAAATCGCCGAGATAAATGCCGTCATAGGCGGCCTTGACCAGTCCCTCGCCATAGAAGCCGTAGGTGATGCCGGACGTGTGCAGCAGCAAATCCTCGATGTTGACCGGCCGGCGCAGGGCTACCTGATCGAGCACCGGCCGGCCGGATTCATCTTTTCTCTCGACCCCAACCTTCATGGCGGCGAAAGATGGAATGTATCTGCTGACGGGATCATCGAGCGCGATCTTTCCCCGATCGACCAGCACGATCGCCGCCACGCTGGTAATGGTCTTGGTAACCGAGCCGATCGGGAAGCCGCCGTCGTCGGCGTCGCCATCTCGACGTCACGCTTGCCGAAGCATTTGAAATACACCGGTTGACCGTGGCGCTGGATCAGAACGATGACGCCGGGAATGTTGCCGGAGGCGACTTCGCCATTGATGAAATCGTCGATGGATGAAAGCTTTTCGCGCGACAGCACCGCCCCCGGCGGCGGTCCGAGTTCGACGGCGCCAGCCGATAAGGGGGCTGCGACACAGACGGCCGCGGCCATCGCGGCGAACCGTGTGGCAGAGGGGCGGCTTGACGTGAAGTCGCGCGGAGACATGTGACCTGGCAGATCTTGACCTGACCGACGAAGCGAACTGACTGAACCGAGTTTATTGCATTGCTGCAACCTGATCCAGATCGTGCATTGTCGAAACGCACGGCGTTGGTGTTCCCTCTCCTTGTTCACCAGCATGTCATTTGTCAGGATATTAGGCTCTTGCCATGTCCGCGAGTTGAACCCCTATCAGGTCGCGCCCGACACCATCAAAGCGCTCAGCGCGCTTGAAGCGCAGGTACAAGGCAGCGGCCTCGAACATTCGCTGACCGAATTGGTCAAGACCCGGGCGTCGCAGATCAACGGCTGCACGTTCTGCATCAACATGCACACCCAGGATGCCCGGAAGAGCGGCGAAACCGAACAACGACTGTACCTGCTGAATGCGTGGCGGGAATCGCCTGTTTACACCGATCGCGAACGCGCCGCACTGGCGTGGACCGAGGCGGTGACGCTGGTCTCGGAAACCAGCGCGCCCGATGACGTCTACGAAGGCGTTCGCTCGCAGTTTTCGGAAGCCGAGACCGTCAATCTGACCATGCTGATTGCGACCATCAACGCCTGGAACCGGATTGCGATCAGCTTCCGCTTCGTTCCTCCGGTGAGGGCCAAGGCCGCGGTGGCGTAACCGCGGCGCAGCAGCGTGCGAATTCACACCGCGGTGGCGCGGGCGAAATCCACGTAGATTTCGCGCAAGCGGTTCGTCATCGGACCGGGCTTGCCGCTGGCGACGGGCTTGCCGTCGATCGACACCACCGCCTGCACGAACACGGTGGCGCTGGTGATGAAGGCTTCCTTTGCCGCCAACGCTTCCTCAACCGAAAACGCCCGCTCCTCGACCCGAAGCTGACGCTCCTCGGCGAGCGCGACCACCGCCTTGCGGGTGCAGCCCGGCAGAATCGCGGATGAATTCTGCCGCGTCACCAGCACATCGTCCTGGGTCAGGATGAAAGCCGATGACGACCCGCCCTCGGTCACCTTGCCGTCCTCGATCATCCAGGCCTCGCCGGCGCCGACTGCCGCCGCCGCCTGTTTTGCAAGTACCTGCGCCAGCAGCGCCACGCTCTTGATGTCGCGCCGCTCCCAGCGGATATCAGGCACGGTGATCACGGCAATACCTGATTTGGCCGACGGCGCGTTGACGATGTCCTTCACGGAAGTGAACATCACCAACGTCGGCTTGACGTCCTTCGGAAACGCGAAATCGCGCTCCGGTGCGGCGCCGCGAGTCACCTCGAGATAAACCATGCCGTTGACCAGATTGTTGCGCGCGATCAACTCTCGCTGGATCTCCTGAATGCGCTCGAGCGTTTCCGGCAAGGCCAGCGCGATCTCGCCAACCGAGCGTTGCAGCCGCGCCAGATGCGAGGCATTGTCGATCAGCTTGCCTTCCAGCACGGCTGCGACTTCGTAGATGCCGTCGGCGAACAGGAAGCCGCGGTCGAGCACCGAGACCTTGGCGTCAGCCATTGGCACGAACGAACCGTTGACGTAAGCGATCTTATCCAAGCGAGTTCTCCTGTCGGGCAGCGAAGTGGTTGCGCAAAGCACTATACGCGAATTGTTAAAGCTTGATCGACGAATTGGAAACCGGAATCACGACGAAACTCATTTTGCGTCATTCCGGGGCATGCGAAGCATGAACCCGGAATCTCGAGATTCCCCGATGTGCAATTGCACATCTGAGGTCTGGTCCTTCGGACCATCCCGGAATGACGTCGGGCCCTAATGCGACAAGATCTTCGACAGGAATTTCTGCGCGCGGTCGCTGCGGGGACTGCCGAAGAAATCGGTCTTCAGCGCGTCCTCGACGATTTCGCCCTGGTCCATGAAGATGACCCGGTGCGCGACCTTGCTGGCAAAACCCATTTCATGGGTGACGACCATCATGGTCATGCCCTCGCGGGCGAGGTCGACCATGACGTCAAGCACCTCGCTGATCATTTCGGGATCCAGCGCCGAGGTCGGCTCGTCGAACAGCATGGCGATCGGGTCCATCGCCAGCGCCCGCGCGATGGCGACGCGCTGCTGCTGGCCGCCGGACAATTCGGCGGGATATTTGCGCGCATGGTCCTTGAGGCCAACCCGGTCGAGCAGTTTTGAGCCTTTTGCCATCGCCTCGTCGTGGGACCGACCCAGCACTTTTTCCTGCGCCAGGCACAGATTCTCGATGATCTTCAGATGCGGAAACAGCTCGAAATGCTGGAACACCATGCCGACGCGGGCGCGCAGTTTCGGCAGATCGGTCTTGGGATCGTTGACCTTGATGCCGTCGAGGATGATTTCCCCGCTCTGGAATGGCTCCAGCGCGTTGACGCATTTGATCAGCGTCGATTTTCCCGATCCCGACGGGCCGCACACCACCACCACTTCGCCCTTGGCGACGCTGGTGGTGCAATCCTTCAGCGCCTGGAAGCCCGGCCCGTACCATTTGTCGACGTGGCTGATCTCGATCATGAAGGTCTCGCTAATGGACGAAGCTGATGCGCGCCTGAAGGCGGCGGATGCCGAGGGAGGCCGCGAATGAAATCGAGAAATAAACCACGGCCGCGAACAGATACATCTCGACCAGCCGGCCGTCGCGCTGCGCGACCTTGCTGGCCGCGCCCAGGAAATCGGGGATCGACAGCACATAGACCAATGAGGTGTCCTGGAACAGCACGATGGTCTGCGTCAGCAACACCGGGAGCATGTTCCGGAACGCCTGCGGCAGCACGACATAGCGCATGGTCTGGCTATAGGTCAGTCCGAGCGCCTGCGCCGCGGCGGGCTGTCCCTTGGAAATCGACTGGATGCCCGCGCGCATGATCTCGGAAAAATACGCCGCCTCGAACATGATGAAGGTCACGAGAGATGAGGCGAACGCGCCGACGCGAATCGGCCGCGACGACCCCGTCAGCCACTGCCCGATATAGGGCACCAGGAAATAGAACCAGAAGATCACCAGCACCAGCGGCAGCGACCGCATCAGGTCGACATAGAGACCGGCGATGCGGCCGAGCAGCTTCGATCCCGACAGCCGCATCAGCGCAATCAGGGTGCCGAAGATCAGCCCTCCCAGTGCGGCAAGGCTCGTCAGCGTCAGCGTGAACGTCATGCCGTCGAAAAACAGATATCCGAGCGAGCGGCGGATAACGTCAAAGTCGAAATTGGCGAACATGAGTGCGGTTCACTTCCCGGTAATGTAACCGGGGACCGCCAGCCCGCGCTCAAGGAAGCGCATGGCGGTGACGACCACGATGTTGATCAGGAGATAAAGCAGCGTCGCGGCGGTGAAGGCTTCGAACACCTGAAAGGAAAATTCCTGCATGGCGCGCGCCTCGCCGGTCAGTTCGATCAGGCCGATGGTGATGGCCACCGACGTATTCTTGATGGTGCTGAGAAATTCGGAAGTGAGCGGCGGCATGATGATGCGAAACGCCATCGGCAGCAGCACATAGCGATAGGTCTGCGCCGTTGTGAGGCCAAGCGCGGTCGCAGCCAGTTTTTGTCCACGCGGCAACGAACCGATGCCCGCCCGCAACTGTTCGGCCACGCGCGCCGACATGAACAATCCGACCCCGATCGCCGTCGTGTAGAACGGCGCGTTGGGAATCTGCTTCAGCCAGAGTCCCCACGATGGCGGCAGCAGTTCCGGCAAAACGAAGAACCAGAGAAACAGCTGCACCAGCAGCGGCGTGTTGCGGAAAAATTCGACCCAGGCGAAGCCGACCCACGACGCGGTCCGTGACGGCAGCGTCCGCAGCACGCCGACGATCGAGCCAGAGGCCAGCGCAATGATCCAGGCGCAGATCGCGGTCTCGATCGTCAGAACCAGCCCCGACAGCAGCATGTCGAGATAGGTGCCGGTCCCGTTGGGAGCCGGCTCCCAGAAGATCCACCAATTCCAGTGATAGTTCACGTAGGCCCCCCGTGCGACGGCTGCGCCGCTACGAGCCGAGCCTGCGCCATGATATCAGCCCATGCAATAGGCGGGCCAGTGCATGGGCTGAGAAACCCTACATCGCCTTATAGGAATCCGGATCGGGAGAATCGGATGGCATGGCGAACTCATGCTTCAGCTCCGCGCTGATGGGCGCGTTGAGAGTCAATCCCTTGGGCGGGATCTTCTGCATGAACCATTTGTCATACAGCTTCTGACCATCCGCACTCCGGTAGAGCGCAGCGGTGGCGCCATCGGCCACCTTCTTGAAGGTGGGATCGTCCCTGCGCAGCATGATGCCGTAAGGCTCCGGCTTCGAGAACGCGTCCCCAGAGATGACGTAGGCGTCCGGATCTTTCGATCCGGCGACGAAACTGGCGAGCAGGATATCGTCCAACACCACCGCGACCGCACGATCGGTCTCCACCATCAGAAACGATTCGGCATGCTCCTTGGCCGGGATGATATTGATGCCGAGATTGCGGGCCGCATTGGCTTCGGTGAGTTGCTTGATGTTGGTGGTGCCGGATGTCGAGACCACCGACTTGCCCTTGAGATCATCGATCGAACTGATTTTATTGGCCTTCTTTGAGACGTAGCGGGTCGCGGTCAGGAAGTGGGTGTTGGTGAAGGAAACCTGCTTCTGACGGTCGGCGTTGTTGGTGGTCGATCCACATTCGAGATCGATGGTACCGTTGGCCAGCAATGGAATGCGGGTCGACGACGTCACCGGATTGAACTGGACCTCGAGCTTGTCGAGCTTGAGCTCTTTCTTGACGGCGTCGACGATGCGGTAACAGATGTCAATCGCAAAGCCGATCGGCTTCTGGTTGTCGTCCAGATAGGAAAACGGAATCGACGAGTCGCGGAAACCAATGCTGATTGCGCCGGTTTCCTTGATTTTTTTCAACGTGCCTTCGAGTTCTTCGGCATTGGCCTGTCCGGCGCAGAACGCAGCGGCGAGCGCGAGGCCAATCATACGCAGGTGTTTCATTCGGACACTCCTCCCTTGGGTGACTTCCGGAATGCCTGCAAAAGTCGGGCCGGAATGGGATTTAACTTTCGATCGCCAAACGAGCCCAAGGGCTCATGCAATGGCCAGGCCATTGCATGAGCCGGGGATTCTCACATCGCGTAGGCGTCAGGGTCGGGCGAATCCGAAGGCTTCGAAAATGCCTTCTTTTGTTCCGGACCGATCGGCACGCTCAGATTCAGCCCCTTCGGCGGGATCTTCTGCATGAACCATTTCTCATACAGCTTGGGGCCTTCGGCGCTCTGGTAGAGCGCTGCCGTGGCGGCATCGACCACCTTCTTGAAGGCCGTGTCATCCTTGCGCAGCATGATGCCGTAGGGCTCCGGCTTCGAGAACGCGTCCTTCGAGATCACATAGGCGTTCGGCTCCTTCGATCCGGCGGCGAGGCCGGCGAGCAGGATATCGTCCATCACGAATGCCACCGCGCGATCGGTCTCGACCATCAGGAACGCCTCGGCATGATCCTTGGCCGGGATGATGTTGATGCCGAGGTTGCGGGCGGCGTTGGCCTCGGTCAGCTGCTTGATGTTGGTGGTGCCTGATGTCGAGACCACCGATTTGCCCTTGAGATCGTCGATCGAATTTATCTTGCTGGATTTCTTCGAGACGAAGCGGCTCGCGGTCAGGAAGTGGGTGTTGGTGAACCAAACCTGCTTCTGGCGTTCGGCATTGTTGGTGGTCGAGCCGCACTCCAGATCGACCGTGCCGTTCGCCATCAGCGGAATGCGCGTCGCGGAGGTGACCGGATTGAGCTTGACCTCGAGCTTGTCGAGCTTGAGCTCCTTCTTCACGGCATCGACAATCTTGTAGCAGATGTCCATCGCGTAGCCGATCGGCTTCTGGCTGTCGTCCAGATAGGAAAACGGGATCGACGAATCGCGGAAACCGATGGTGATCGCACCGGTCTCCTTGACGTTCTTCAGCGTCCCCGTGAGTTCTTCGGCCAATGCCGGCCCGGCGCATAACGTCGCGGCGAGCACGTAGCCAATCATATGCTTGTGTTTCATGCATGTTCTCCTTGCTTGGTAAATGTCGACTGCTTGAGGATCCGGCCGAGAACCGGGGCGATGTAGCGGCGAAACTGTTCGGGGTTCTCGCTCATCGGAAAATGACCGAGTTGCTCCATGATCGTGACACTGGCGCCGTCGATCGCGGCCGCCGTCCGCATCGTGTCTTCCGGCGTGCAGGAAAAATCATATTCGCCGGTGAGCAGATAAAGCGGACACACACCGGTATCGATGTTCTCGACCCGGCCGCGCAGATCGCCATCGACTCTGTAGAAGTACAGATCGCCCTTGAAGACGCCCGGCCCGCCCTGCATGTAGGCCCACAAGGTTTCGCGGCGCGAGCTTTCCGGACTTTGCGGCGCGATCAGACCGGACACCAGCGCCGCGCAGACCTCGCCACCGTGAACGTCGGGACGGTGCAGCCAGCTGGTGTCGTACCACGGCGCCTGAAAATCGGCGGCTTCCAAACCGATCAAGGCGCGGAATTCCGCGGCATGGTCGATCGCAAGATTGAGAACGATGCGACCGCCGATCGAGCAGCCCATCACGACGGGCTTATCCAGCATCAGCGCTTTGCAGAACGCGCGGACCGTCTGCGTATAGCGCGCGGTCGTCAGGCGATATTCCTCGCCGGTCCAACTCGCCGGCGGATTTGATTTGCCATGCCAGGGCATGTCGAACGCGATAATGCGGAATGTTTTCGCAAACTCTTGGTCGGCGAGCAAATGCCGCCACTGCCGTCCGTCCGAGCCTGCCGTGTGCAGGCACACCAGCGGTATGCCCGCGCCGTTTTCCTCGAAATAGATGCGATGCATCTCACGATCGATTTCAACGTGGACGTAGCGGCCGAGCATCGGTTCGATATAGCCGGTCATGCCGGCACCACGGAATGCTGCAACCGCGGCAGCGCCAGCACATCCTTGAAATACTGCAGATGCGTCATGAACGGATGCAGGTCGCCTTCCAGCGTTGCTTCTTCACGCTTGGTCAATGCCAGCAGATCGTGCCAGCCCGGCCGGGGCGCGGGTTGCCAATACTCCGCCCAGGCAGCGGGCGAGGCACGATATGAAAAACGCCAGGTCCGCATCAGCACCGGCGCCGGCGTCAGGTCGATGATCCTGCCGCCACGGATCGAGACGTGAAACGGGTGGTCGATCGGTCCGAGCAGACATTCGCAGTCGAGCGTGCGGCCGCAAGAAATCAACGCAGGCGCCTGCTCGAGCAGCGCGGGAATTCCGGCAAACGCCCGAATAACAGCGGCGTCGGTTGCGTTCGGAGCTGACGTTATGCGCTTCAAGCAGGCGTTTCCGGCAATGCCAACATTGGCGAGGGAACGGAATACCGTCCTATCGGGCATATCTATGGCCCGAACGTCAGGCCGTCGCAAGGTACGTTTGGGGGATGCCGGCCGCCACAGCCACGTCATAATCGTCTGCCGCGCGGCGCCCGCAGACTAATTGTCGCACATGCTGCCTTCAGCCGAATTACCGCTCTTCCGCGCGCCTTACGAGGCTGCGGAAGTTTTTCTGATTACAACCAACGCAAACAGGCTGACAGCGCAAACAAGTGTGAAATAATGGGTCGGCATGTAGACGATGAGGTAGTTGATCATTGTGGAGATCGCGAGCGCGCCGATGCTCAGGATCACGCGAAGTTTTTGATGCAGGGAAAACCTGCCTGACCGGAGCGTCCAGTTTCGCAGCACGCGGCGCCGTCGTATTCGATCGCGCTCGCCCTGCCCGCGTGGCGTTCTACAAGGCGCGCGGCATCTCGCCCAGATCCCAGAACAGGCCCGCCATGATGCCGAGCGCTTCTTCGGTGACCGACAGCAGAATGTGTTCATCGGGCGCGTGCTGGGAGCAGCCCGGATAGGAATGCGGCACCCAGATCGTGGGCAAGCCAAGTGCATCGGAAAACACATCGTTGGGCAGCGAGCCGCCGAAATTCGGCAGCACCGCGGGCGCTTTTCCGGTCGTCTGCCGGATCGACTCCGCCGCCCAGTTGATCCAGGGACTGTCGAAATCGGTTCGCGAGGCGTCAAAGCTCTGCGTCGCCTTGACCTCGACCATGGCAAAACCGTTGCTGTGCAAATGCGCCCTGATCGCATCGACGACTTTATCGGCCCTGGTGCCGACGACAAAACGAAGCTGCAGAACGGCTTGCGCCCGTCCCGGAATGGCGTTGGCCGGCTTCTCGATGTTGCCGGAAGACATCGCCAGCACTTCGAGTGTATTCCACCCATAAAGCCGCTCCGCGGCCGACAAGCCCTCCTCGCCCCAATTCTCGGAGAGCGCCGGCTCGTCGGACATCGGCTCGATCTTCACGTCGGCGAGGGCTGCACGAATCTGGTTTGAAATGCGCGGCGGTTTCAATGCGTCCAGCAACAGACGTCCCTTGCCGTCGACAAGGGTGGCGATGGCGCTGGCCAGGATCGTCGCGGGATTGGCAAGCGCGCCGCCCCAGTTGCCGGAATGATGCGAACCGTCGCGCAGATTCACGTCGAGGTGAATCCGAATTCCGCCGCGGCAACCGAGGAATATGGTGGGACGATCGGCCGAGAGCCGGGGTCCGTCGGATCCAACAAACAGGTCGGCCTTCAGCTCATCGCGCAGCTGCTCGCACACCTGTCGCAAATCCGGCGACCCGATCTCCTCACCTGTTTCAATGATGAATTTGGCATTGAAACCGAGCCGGCCACCGCGCGCCTCGCGAACGGCGCGAAGGGCCGACAAATTGATGCTGTGCTGTCCTTTATTATCAGCGGTGCCACGACCGTAAACGCGATTGCCAACCGTTGTCGTCCGCCACGGATCCAGATTATCCCGCCATTCTCCCATCATGCCGTCGACGACATCGCCATGTCCGTACATCAGAACGGTAGGCGCCAATGAATTCTCGCGATACTCCGCGACGAGATAAGGACCCTTGCCGGTCGGAGATTCGATCAGTCTTGTCGCAAAATCGAGTTGCGAGAATGCCGGCTGGAGTTCTTCTTCGAGATAGGCGCGCAGCGCATCGCGCCGCTCGGGATTTTGGCTTTCGGTCTGATAGCCGACCCTGCGATTGAGTTCGGCAAGAAACTCGCCGGAATGAAGATGCTGGTGCGCGCGGTCGATAGCGTCGGCTCTGGTCATGTCTCCCTTTCCCGGTCGCGAACCTGTTCGAGTCCGGCCAACGTATCGGGATACGGCGGCAGGCGGAAGTGCGCGCTGCGCAGGGCGTTTGCCTTTGCCATTTTCCCAGGGGCGGTGACTCAATCAGCGATAGCAGGACGGCCGCGAGCAAGCATGATCTCGTGAACAGCCGCTTCCAGGGACGCCTTCTCAATGGCATCCCGTCAGGCGAACCAGGCAAAACGGCCTTCCAGTTGCCCGTCACCCGCCACGAATTGGCCTTGCTAAAACCCGCCGGAATGCAACAATTTCCGCCAACAGCCCGGCATTCGACCGGCTGCGGATAACCCGCCGTGCAAGGCGTGCCTCAAGGCCTTTCGATCATGAAGAAACAGATCCGTCTCAACGCCTTCGCCATGAACTGCGTCGCGCATCAGTCGCCGGGGCTATGGACCCATCCGCGCGACCGCACCGCCGAATATAACCGGCTGCCGTACTGGATCGATCTGGCGCGAACGCTGGAGCGCGGGCGGTTCGACGGTCTGTTTCTCGCGGATGTGCTCGGCGTCTATGACGTGTTCGGCGGCAGCCCGGATGCGGCCTTGCGAAACGCCACGCAAACCCCCTCGAACGATCCGCTGCTGGTGATCCCGGCGATGGCCGCCGTCACCGAAAATCTCGGCTTCGGCGTGACATCCAATCTGTCCTACGAACCGCCCTATACCTTCGCCCGGCGGATGTCGACGCTCGACCATCTCACCGAGGGGCGGATCGGGTGGAACGTGGTGACGGGCTATCTCGACAGCGCCGCCCGCGGTGCCGGCAAGCAAAAGCAGACCGCGCACGACGACCGCTACGATGTCGCCGACGAGTATATGGAAGTAGTCTACAAGCTCTGGGAAGGAAGCTGGGAGGACGACGCGGCGCTGCGCGATCGCACGCGCGGCATTTTCGCCGACCCTTCGAAGGTGCATCGGGTCCAGCACGAGGGAAACAACTATCGGGTCGACGCCATTCACTTGAGCGAACCGTCGCCGCAACGCACGCCCGTGCTTTATCAGGCCGGCACCTCGCCGCGCGGACGGCAGTTCGCAGCCCAACACGCCGAATGCGTGTTCATGTCGGGCCCGTCGGCCAAGATCATCGCGCCGCGCGTGGCGGCCATTCGGACGCTGGCCGCGGAAGCCGGCCGCAACCCGGCTGAAATACTGATGTTCAGCATGATGACCATTATTCTCGGGCGGACCGAAGCGGAAGCCGCGGCCAAATACGCCGACTATCGCGGGCACGTCAGCCCTGAGGGCGCGCTCGCTTTGATGTCCGGTTGGACCGGGGTCGATTTCTCGACCTACGATCTCGACCAGCAGGTTCGCCACGTCCAGAACGACGCCGGCCGCAGCGCGATGGATAACATCACCCGCGCCGATCCGGATCGGATCTGGA
>WNFD01002920.1_pt1 | contig 17157 bp, 21 predicted proteins | sample 5400491 | NCBI WGS metagenome assembly WNFD01 (sample SAMN13153343, study PRJNA577476) | soil metagenome | isolation source: 120 cm saprolite under Douglas fir tree site 2 hole 2 replicate 2 | place: USA:California | collected 2015-04-18 | reverse complement strand
CGCTGCTTGGCTTGCCCCGCCAAGTTCAAGATGCGAGCGGCATTCCCTGCGAAGTCGCCAACGGTGGGATTGAACTGCGCGAGCGCTATTTTCATGCCCGGACTTTAGGATACGGATGGAACCCGAAGATTGCAAACATCGACGCTCCGCAATGTCACTCGTTCACGGACAATTTGTCTTCAGCCCTGCTTGTCTAGCTTCTTCGCAACCAGGCTGGCGATTCCCTGCCCGGCGCGCAGTTCCCGGTAAAACAGGACACACAGCTCCGGGAACGCTTCTCGGAGCTCGCCGGTTTCAAGGAGGTAGTCCGGATTCCGCGGGCCGCCCGGAAACTCAAGTTGCGCGCGTGTGTAAGTCTCAAACAACAGAACACCATCCGGGCGAAGAGCGCGGGCCATCTGTGGAAAGAGCGATCGCTGCAGATATTGAATGCACAGGATCAGATCGTAGCGGCGCTCCGGGAGAGGGGCCCGCTCCAGATCCGCCTGCATCAACTCAAGGCCGCCGCGCAAAGGCCGCTCGGCCACGTTCAAGCTCTCGCTGCGCCGCACAGGAGCGCGCACGTTGCGTGCGCGAACTTCCAAAATGTCCAGAGCAACGCTGGAAAAATCTATTGCCGTGACATGCTGGCCGCGCGCGGCAAGAAACAGTGCATGCCTTCCCGTGCCGCAAGCGATGTCCAGCGCCGGGCCCGCCGGGAGGAGCGGCAAGAGTTCGCGGACAATGCCGGCGGGCTCGGAGGGAGGCGCCTCGGCGGCGAGCCTGTGCTTGGCATCCCAGTCGGATTGGCTAGAGGGCATAAAAAAGGCTCCTGAACATACCGCTCAGGAGCCCGAAGAAAAGTTTTAAAAGCGCGCCAGGCGCTTCCCGGCACGGAATTAGACGCTGAAGGAGCTGCCGCAGCCGCAGGTGCTCTTCACGTTGGGATTGTTGAATTTGAATCCCGCGCCTTCAATCGTCTCGATGTAATCGATCTCAATCCCGTCCAGGTACATGGAACTCATCTGATCGACCGCGACCTTCAGACCATCAAACTCAAAAACCTGGTCGGCATCGCTGGTCTGGTTTTCAAAAGCCATGTGGTACTGGAAACCGGAGCATCCGCCACCGACAACGGCGACGCGCAGGGCGGCCGGCACCGGGCTCTGCATGCTCATGATTTCCTTGACCTTGGTACTCGCAACGGGCGTCAAATTGATCATAATTTCTCTTGGCCTCCGCTCGCGGGCGCACCCGCGAAGCTATCAACAGTTACATTATACCAGAACTTTCATACGGCGATGCAACCCTACTTTCCTGCTTTGAAACGCTGGTATCCCCTCATTTCGACAAGCATGGGCGCTTCGCATACAATAAGATGCGATGATCATGCACAAAGTTACCCTCATCCCGGGCGAAGGAATCGGGCCGGAAGTAGCCGCTGCAACGCGCCGCATCCTGGAAGCCTCGGGCGTGCAGATCGATTGGGAAGAGATCGCAGGACGCTCCGACAGCTCCTCCGACCAGGGAAAAACCGTCAACCAGGCGGCAGTGGATTCCGTGCGCCGGAACCGCGTTGCGCTGAAAGGCCCCATGGCCACGGCCATCGCTGGAGGCGCACCCAGCGTGAACGTGGCGCTGCGCAAGATTCTCGATCTCTACGCCAATTTGCGTCCGGTGAAAAACGTTCCAGGCGTTAAATCGCATTTCGAAAATGTGGACCTGATTCTCGTGCGGGAAAATACCGAGGATTTGTATTCAGGCCTCGAGCACGAGGTCGTTCCCGGCGTGGTGGAGAGCCTCAAGATCATCACCGAGCGGGCCTCCACGCGGATCGCGAGATTTGCGTTTGCATATGCAACGCGCCACGGCCGAAAAAAGATTCATGCCATACACAAAGCCAACATCATGAAACTTTCGGACGGTTTGTTCCTGAGATCGGTCCGGGCGGTCGCGGCGCAATTCCCCGGCATCGAGTACAAAGAACTCATTGTTGATAACGCCTGCATGCAGATCGTGATGGATCCTCTGCAATTTGACATGCTGTTGCTGCCGAATCTTTATGGTGACGTGATGAGCGATTTGGCGGCGGGGCTTGTCGGCGGCCTGGGCGTTGTGCCCAGCGCTAACATCGGCGACGAATGCGCCATGTTCGAGGCCGTGCATGGCACCGCGCCCGATATCGCCGGCAAGGGATTCGCTAATCCAACGGCCCTGCTGATGAGCAGCATTCTGATGCTCGATCATCTCGGCGAACGGAAAGCGGCGGAGCGAATCCAGAATGCCCTCGAAAAGGTCTACCGCGAAGCAAAACATACGACGCGGGACGTCGGCGGCAAAGCCGGCACCGAGGAATTTGCGGACGCGGTGATCGCCGCCCTCAAGTAAAAGTAATTCTCAGCCAATACTTCTAAAGTACTAGCTGGAGGTTCCAAATTGTCAAAATACTTGTCTTTTAACTGGAATCGTGGCAGTATTCCGCCCGTAGCCTCGAGTGCCGCCCTCCAAGGCGGCTTTATGCAGAGAACTCGCTATCCCGAACGTCGGCGTACCACGCGCCTTTCCCTTCAGGTTCCTCTGACGGTGCGCTGCCGCTTGCCCGAAGGCGAAACCATCGATCTCAAGGCCTCCACCTACATCGTGAGTGCCAACGGGGCCCTGGTGCTCATGGATACCCCTTTGATCCCCGGCCAGACCGTCAAAGTCTTCAACGAGCATACCGCCAAGTCGGTGGACTGCGTCGTCACTTCCTTGCGGGAGAAGCGGGAAAGAAGATTCGTGGGCATGGCATTTGTCAATCCGAACATCGACTTTTGGCATGTTGTATTTCCAAAGTCCGGCACCCGCCAGGCGATCCGGTCCTCGGTGACGGGAGCGCTGGTGCCGCCAGGATTTCGGCAGGAAAATACTCCGCAATTCTAGTGGAGTTTTTCGCCGCGAGCTTCGCCCCGCTTGTCCGCGAACATCCGCGGGGGTACAGTCGAAACTGACACAAAAACTGACACAGTTATCAGCTCACGTCTTTTTCCTGATCACCTGCTTGGCGGTCCAGATTCTTTGCAAAGCAAATCGCCAACAAAGCGGGCATGATCCACGGCAGAATCCACCAAGCTGGCCCAGCTCTCATGTGTCCGGGCGCGAAGTATCCGGTTCCCAATCCGAACGTATCCATGCCGTAGGGCCCGCGCCGAAACACCACATCGAGAATAGCGCCCATCCCACAAATTACCTTCAGTGCCTTCGGCGGACCAGGACGATAGAGCGCAATGAGGGCAAACGGCATAAGCAGGTAAATCATCGCGATCGCGATCAGTTCCAGGTCAAAGCTGCTCCCCGGAACAGGCAGTTTGCCCTCATAAACCTTCGAGGCGATGTTCAATGCTGACCATTCAGTTCGGTTCAGGACCGGTGAATCGAGAATAACCATTGGCAGGAAAAGGGTGCATACCCCTAGTGAGATGAGCAAAAGGCCGAACCGCTTCCTTTGCTCCCCAAGTGGTTTCATCCGTGGCTTGTCAAGAAGATATGCGTTTAGACCATCTGGGCCGACATATCTCATATGTCATATTTTATCACCTTCGTTGTCACCATAATCGGCCCAGCACTGGAGCTGGAATGGGCTTGGGCCCTTTCGCCGCCGTGGACCGCCCTACCTCGCTACCAGATGGACAGGCGCATAGATCTGATAAACCATCAAATATACGATCACGCCCGTCACGCAAACGTAGAACCACAGCGGCAGCGTCCACCGCGCGATCAGCCGGTGTTTGTCGAATTTCTCCAGCCACGCGCGGCGCAGCGTAATCAGAATCAACGGCACAATCACAATCGCCAGGATCGTGTGCGAAGTCAGCAACGCGAAGTAAACCGGCCGGATCCAGCCTTGCCCTTGAAAGAGGACCAATTGCTTCACGCGGAGGTGATAGACCACGTAGGACGCCAGGAAAATAGTGGAAACAGTGAACGCCGAAATCATGAAAACCTTGTGAACGTCCCGCTTCCCCGCCCGGATTGCCGCATAACCTCCGGCGAGGAGCAGCGCGCTAATTCCGTTGAGAGATGCGTTGAGGGCGGGTTGGGAAAACATACGTGTCAGGGTGTCCTTTCTGGAGCGGCCCTTCTTGCGATGGCCCGATCACCGTGGGAGCTTGTCGTAAGCCATCAAGCCCAGGAGCAGCGGAATGTGCAGGACCGTTGCGTGCATGAGCCACTTGGCGCGGGCGTTGGTTTTGTTGCTGGCGGCCCACAGGCAAACTTCCACAAGGGCGGTGCTGGTGACCAGCGCGCCAAAGAAATACATCACGCCCGCCAGCCCCAGAATTGCCGGAAGCAAGCTAACGCCCACGAGTGCGACCGCATACAAAATGATTTGCCGGAACGTGCGCGTGCCTTCGCGGTCGACCACCGGCAGCATCATGATGCCGGCGCGGGCGTAATCTTCCCGGTACATCCAGGCGATCGCATGAAAATGGGGAAATTGCCAAAGGAACAAAATTCCAAACAGCAGCCACGCTCCGCGGTCGAGCGATCCGGTTGCCGCCACCCAGCCGATCATCGGCGGAATGGCCCCGGGAAAAGCGCCGACGAACGTCGCCCACACGGTGCGTTTTTTCAGCGGAGTGTAAGCCAGCAAGTAGCTCAGGCAGGTCGCAATGCCGAGTCCGGAAGCAAGCGCCCCCGCCGCCACATACAGGTCCACGGCACCGGCAATCGCCAGCGCGACGCCAAATACCAGCGCTTCCCGCGGCTGCAGAACGCCGGTTGGCAGCGGTCGCAAAGCCGTGCGCCGCATGTAGCGGTCGGATTCGCGCTCGATGTAATGGTTCAATGCCGCCGTGCCCGCGGCGATGAGCATCGTGCCGAAAACAGCGTGAATCAGGTGCAGCCAGCCGACGGGGCCGCGCGCACCCATGTAGTAGCCGGCAGCCGTCGTCATCAGCACAAGGAAGGAAACGTCCGGCTTTGTCAGCGCGACGTAGCCATTCGCGCGCGCAGAGAGCGTCAGTTCCGTTGTGCGTGCCGTGCTCATCAGGTAGTGACCTGCCGTGGCGCCGTCGCAGTAACTTCCCCTCCGCGCGGAATCAGCCGGTAGCACGTCAGTACGACCAACACCGAAAACGCGAAGAGTATCGCGCCAACGACCGTATGAATCACGGTTAACCATACCATGACGGGCATCGGCTGCGGGGCGTCCGCGGTACTGAGCCGCGACCAATAGGCTCCAAGTCCCAGCAGGAACTGTGTTCCGAAAATTGCATGCAGCAGGATTCGCACCCTGGAAAGCTCCCGGGATTGCGCAAACCGTTTGCGCAACGCGACCGCCGTCCAGATAACCATTCCGAGCACCAGCATGGCTCCCGCCATGTGCGGCCAAATCGGAATTTCCTTGTGGCGGAAGCCGGCGCCGAGGATCACCTGCAGATAGAGAACGGCGGCATTGAGGATGGCCAGAGAATGAATCGAAGGAGTTCCGCTGTCCTCCAGTTGCGGCTGATCGGAAACCCACCATTTGCTGGTGAAAACCGCGATACTCAGGACCGCTGCGAAGACGATTTGCGCGAAACTCGCGTGGAGGACCGGCAGCCAGTAATGCAGCAACTGCCGCACGACCTGGCCTCCGAGAAACGCTTGCGCAACCACTCCGCCAACCGCGGTCACCCCAAACCAGCGCATCCACGGCCGAGGGTCTCTCTTCCACAACCAAATCGCCAGGAACAGCACGAGAAAACCCATTACGGCCGCAATCACCCGGTGCGAGTGCTCGAAGAACGCACCCCCGGCCAGCATTCTCAAGGATGGGAACCAGGTTCCAAAGGATTTCGGCCAGTCCGGTACAGAAAGAGCTGCATCTTTGGAAGTGACAAGAGCCCCGGCGACGAACAGGAGGATGGTCCAGCAGGCAGTGAATACAGCTAATCTGTGCACACTCGGGTTGTACGTGGTTGTCATAGCCCTTGCCCCAAGCGAAAATTATACATTTTACTCGCTACCGTGGAAAGCCGTCCGGTTGGCTCACCAGCATCGATCCCCACGGCGCGCAACACGAGATCCTTCAGCGCGGCGATAAATAACGGCGAATCGCCCACCGCGGGCATCATGCGGAATGCCTCGATGCCTAGCTTGGTCGCTTCCTCGCGGGCCTCGATGTTGATTTCGTGGAGCGTTTCGATGTGCTCGGTGACGAACGAAATGGGAACGACGAGCACCTCTTTCACGCCATCGTGGCCCAACTGTTCGATTGTCCCGGTAAGTGGGGGTTGCAGCCACTTCGCGGGGCCCACGCGGCTCTGGTAGCAGAGCAAGTGCTTCCGGGGCCAACCAGGGTACTGCTTTGCGCCCAACTCGTTGGCCAGCCGCACCGTCTCCTCGATCTGTTTCGGATAAGGATCGCCCTTCTCGACCAAACTCATCGGCAGACCATGCGCGCTGAACACCAGCTGAATGCGCGAACTGTCCGGGAATTGCCGCAATACGGATCCGATCCGTTGAACCAGCGCCTGAATATACAATGGATGATCGTAAAAACTATCGATGGTGCGTTCCGGCGGTTTCCCGGCAGCTTGTCCCCAGTTTGCTTGATCGGCGACCCGGCGCCATTCCTTCAAGCTGCTCAGCGTAGTGGCGTAGGAATAGTGCGGATAGAGCGGCAACAAAACGATTTCATCCAGTGGCCCAGCCTTGCGCAACGTATCCACCGCCTCATTCGTGAACGGATGCCAGTAACGCATCGCCGTAACGGCCACAGCATCGATGTAAGGCGACACTGCCTCGACCAGTCGCAAGCGCTGCCGTTCGGTGAGGGTCCCAATCGGCGACCGGCGCCCGATCTGAGCGTAGCGCCCGGCGACGGGGACCGACCGGCGTGAAGAAATCAGCTTCGCAATCGGGCGGCGGAGCAGTCCGAAGGGCCCGAGCGGAATAATGTCGGGGTCCAGAAAAAGATTCAGCAGAAACGGCTCGACGGCCTCCAGCGAATCCGGCCCGCCGAGCTGAAACAGCACGATCCCGACTTTCTTCTTCCCTGCCAAGCTACTTGCCTCGGTTCAACGAATTCTTCAAGCGTTCAATTTGTTCCCGTAACGCCGCGGTGCGCCGCGCCACCGTGATGTAGTAAACGAAGAAGATTCCCCAGCCGATCATATAGGCTGCAAACACGCTGCCCAGATTCTTCATGCTGCCTCCGCTTCGCGTTCAAGGGATTGCACTTCCCCGCGCATGGCTTCGAGTGCGTACCGCTCACGAATGAAAAAAATCATGAGTATCACCAGGTTCAGAAACCAGAACCAGAAAACCTTTCGCATCGTCGGTTCCAGGCCCGAGCCGGCGCCGCCCATAATCACCGGCTGCGGGTGCTGCGTGCGCCACCAGCGGATGGAGCCGTAGACCAGAGGCACGTCCAGGAAAGCAAAAATCCCGTAAATCGCGCTGATCAAAGCCCGGCGGTCGGGATCCTCCACCAGGGTTCGTAGCAGCAGATAGGACGTGTACAAGAGCCACAGCACAAAGGTAAGCGTCAGTCGCGCGTCCCAGGTCCACCAAATGCCCCAGACAGGATGCGCCCAGATGGGGCCCGTGAGGATCAGGACGGTGCAGAACGCCATTCCCACTTCCGCGGCGGAAACTCCCAGCCAATCCCACTTGGGCTGGCGCGTGAAGACATACGCCAGATTCCCAACAAAGCAGACGAAGAAAGAGAGGAGAGCCACCATACCAGAGGGTGCATGGAGGTAAAAGATTCGTTGGATGGTTCCCATCTTGCTCTCGGTGGGCGCTATGAAGAGAGCCGCATACGCAGCAACGCTCATCAGCACGACCACCACGGCGGCAACGATGATTTTTTTCTTCAATCCAATACCCCCGTCAAACCCGGAAGCATGCGTCCACTCATTCTTCCAGAAGATATTCGCCGAAAAGCCATAGGGCCGTCAAAAAAACGACGTCGAACGCCAGCAAGAAACCCAGCCAGTCCCAACGCATGGCAGGATTCGGGACGAGCAGCGCCGCGGTCGCTTCCGTGCTGGCGATCAGCACCGGGGTTAGCAGCGGCAAGAGAAGCAGCGGGAGCAGCAGCTCGCGCATTCTGGCCTGCGCGGAAATCGCCGACAAGGCCGTTCCCGTTACGGATAGTCCCAGGCTTCCCATGAACATGACCAGCACCAGCTGCGGAAAAGCCGCCAGTACCGGGACGTTGTACAGAATCGAGAACGCGGGCAGAAGCAGAACCTGGGTGAATAACAGAAAGAGAGTGTTCGCCGCCAACTTTGCGAAAAAAATGGCAAAAGGATCGTTCACCGAGAGGCGCAGCGCGCTCAGCGTGTCGTTATTCTGCTCGCGCAAAAAGCAGGGCTGCAGCATCAGCGAAGCCGCGAAAAGAAAGGCCAGCCACAGTAGTCCGGGGCCAAAGCGGCGCGATTCGCTGACAGATGGATCGAAGGTGAAGCTGAAGAGGACCACAATCGTGAGAATGAAAACCACCGTCGTGGTGAGTAGCTCGCGCGAGCGAAACTCCGTGCGAAGTTCCTTACCAAGCAGCACCGCCGTATTGGAGAGCAGCGCCATTCACGAGTTCGCAAAGGCGAGGATCGAGCGAAAATTCGCGCCGGTTCGCGTGTCGGCGACCACCGCACCGGCATCCAACCGGATCGCCCGCGTCGCCAGGGTGGAGACTTCCGACTCGCCATGCAGACTGATCAAGATCGTGCGGCCCGAATCTCTCAAATGCCGCAGCGTCTGCGCAAACCAGCTCGCTCCCTGCGGATCAAGCCCGGTCGTGGGCTCGTCAAGGAGAACCACGGCGGGTTCGTTCAGAAGCGCCCGCGCAATGGCCACGCGTTGGCGCATCCCGCGGGAAAACGTGCGCACCAGGGAGTTTCGGCGCTCCTCGAGGCCAACTTCCCGGAGTAGCGTCTCCGCGCGAGCGGCGGGCTCCGCGATTCCCTGCAGTCGCGCAAAGAGCAAAAGGTTTTCTGCCGCCGTCAGCTCGTCATAGACCATCGTGGCGTGCGCCACAAAACCGGCCGGAGGAAGCGTCCCGCCTCTCTCCCCGCTGCCGTTCGGGAAGCTCACCGTGCCTGACGAAGGACGCGCGAGCCGCGCCGCGATTCGCAGAAGCGTGGTCTTGCCAGAGCCGTTCCGTCCGGCAAATACCACGCACTCTCCCGCGGAGATTTCCAGAGAGACGCGGCGCAGCGCGTAAAGCCCGCCATACCGTTTGTCGATGTTTTCGAAGCGGATTCCTGTAGGAGAAAAACTCGTTGGCGTCACCGGACGACCTCGGAGATTGGCAGATCGCTCCTAGTCTTCAACGCTCAGCCTCGCACGAGATCGCGCAACACTTTTTCCGCGCGTGCGCGTTCCTGTGCATATTCTTCTTCGGAGATGGTGCCCGCTTGACGGCGCAGCTCAAGCCGGAACAGGCGCTCCTTCAGTGCATCAAGGCTTGTGCCGACGGCGGCATCAACTTCAGCAAGGCTCGCGGCCCCGTTCCCGGGAGCGACTTGCGCGCTCGACGCGGAGGGAGCACTCGATTTTGATCTCTTCTGCTTCGCGGCAGGGACTTCTTCCTCCGACGGCGCCGGCCCGGCTACCGCCACAACAGGCTTGCGCGCCAGCAGCATCGCACCCAACGCAAAAACGCAAACAAATCCCGCGATCAATGGCCATTTCAAAATGTCCAGCCGACCGGGAACCTGCTGGATACTTACTCCGGACGCTTCGCTTCCGCCTTGCTGTGCGTCTCGGCCCTGTTCAACTTGTTCCGCCCCGGCATTTGCGCCCAGCGCTGGCGCTGTGCCGGATACGCTCACGGCCACAACCGTGCCCGCTGGAACATCCTGACGGCCGTAGAGATTCATGCCCTGTTCCTGTCCGCCCGGAGTCAAGCCATCGCCGCTGATCTGCACACTGGGCGGCGCAACAACCAGTAACCGGCCGCCCGGATAAATCGTCGGAATCTTTACCGTCGCCGTGTTGCCCGGATACGGTAGCTCGTAGGAATACCGCACCGAGTTCTCACCCGGCCGAAATGCGAACGCAATCGCGTAATGATTCTTTTTCTTGTCGATCGGCAGTTGCACCACGGGCATTCCCGCCGGCCCGGCAGCGGCTACTTGTTGCAGTTGGCCTTTTTCCGGCAACGCGAAATCAAAAGTGCCGTCGCTTCGGAAGTACGCCAGCGGCGGCTGAGACTTGTTCTCGATTTGATATTCTTCGCCGACAATCAGCGTGGCGCCGTTCGGCTGGAAGATCACCACGTGTGAAGGAACGTTGATCGTCTTCGCGTCCTTGGACGCTTCATAAATATCCACCTGCGCGGTGGACGTGCCCGGCGGCACGGCGTGGTTGAAATTGATTCCGTGATACACGGCGCGGACGAGCATCGGCTGCGCACCGAGTCCGGGATGGTCAAACGTGAATTCCCCCTGCGCGCCGCTCTTGGAATGGGCGACTTCCTGCATCCCTCCCTGGAGCTGGATCAGCGTGAGTTCGATTCCCGCCGCTGCTTTGCCGGTCGTGCCGTTCATCACCGTGCCGCGAACCGTCCCCGCCTCGGCGATTGCCAGCGGAGCTAGAACGAGCGCGACGAGCAGAGCCAGTCGCGCGGAGTAGTAGCGGTTCATTGCGCGCTCCCGTCAGCCGAGCGCGTTCCGCGCGGACGGCGCACCTGCGCATCCGTCACCTGATCGATCTCCGCGAGCACCAGCGCCGCTTCGTTCTCAAGGGCCGTCTTCATCGCTTCGAAGTCACCTTCCGAATATTTTCCAGAGCGATACTCAAAACGCAGGTCCCGCAAATTGTCGTAGATGGTGTCGCGCCGCTCCAGCAGTTGATCGAGCTTGGTCCGGTGCGGCGCGAGATCCGAAGCATCCGGCTGAATGTAAAATATGAAAAGCATGGTGGCGACGGCCAGGGCCAGGCACGCGCCCAGCACCGCCCAATCCGCGGAAGCAATCAGGAATAACGCAACTGTGTAAAGAGCGAACACCATTCAATCCTGAGTCTCGCGTGACGCCCGCGCTCTGGCACGCTCTAACAATTCGGCTGAAATGCCCGGCGCGCCGCCCGCGGGCGCCACTTGTTGGGCGGGGCGCTTACGCCAACGAGAGATTACGAAAACGGCCAGTCCGGCGTCCACGAACAGACAAAAACTTGGGAATACCCAGGCGACCAGGCTGAAGCCCGATTTTGGCGGTTCCGCGTACACCTTCGTACCGAATTCCTGGACGAACATTTGCGTGATCGCATCCTCAGAATCGCCGCGCGACAAACTTTGGTTTAATTCTTTCAGCATGCTCGCGGACACGCTGCAACCCACGTGATTGCACTCCGTCAGCACCTGGCTGCAGCCGCACATGCACATAAACTTGCCGCCGATCTGCTTCGCGCGGTCGGAAAGTTGCTGCGCCCCGACCGGTGTGATCAGCAGCGGCGCAATGGCGAAAATCGACAGCATCGCTATCGCGGCAATGGGGCGTGCCTTAGTCATGGCCCTCTCGCAAGGTAACCGACGGGGCAAGTCCGTGCACTAACGGTTGTGCCGCGGGCTGCTGGGCGCTGGAGAGCACTAATACCGCACGGCGATTCGGCAACAAAGCCACCAGCGTTCCAAACACCACCACTGCCCCGCCGAGCCAGATCCATTTCACGAGCGGATTCAGATAGGCATGCAGCACGGGCAGTTGCGTATCAGGACTGTTTCCGGCATAAACCACGTACAAATCTTCCTTCAGCGTCGAATAGATCGCCACCATGGTGCCGTTCTCCACGGTGGTCGCGAAGCGCCGCTTCTCCGGATAGAGCATCATCAATGGCTTCTTGTCCCGCAGCACTTCCACGAGCATCCGTTGCGCGGTGTAATTCTTTTCCGGCTTGGTGTCGAAGCCCTGTAGAAGCAAGGTGTACGGCCCGATCTGCATGGTATCGCCTTGCCGCATATCTTTCTGCAGATCGCGGTTGAATGCCGCGCCGGCCAGCCCGATAAAGACAAACACCATCCCCAGATGCACGATATAGCCGCCGTAACGCCGCGTATTGCGCATCGTGAGGTCCACCGCGGATGCTACAAACGAAGCGCCCGATCGCGCGCGAATCACTCTCGCGCCACGATAAAATTCCATCAGCACCGTGGACGCGACCAATACGCACAGAATCAGACAAACCCACGAATAGAACTCGCGGAAGCCAAGCGCGAAGGCAATTACGCCTGCGGCGAGCCCGATTCCCAGCGGCCAGCCAAAATTCCGCTTCAGGCTTTCCGTCGAGGTCTTGCGCCACGCCAGCAGCGGCCCCACTCCCGTCAAAAACAGCAGCAGCAGCCCGATGGGAATATTCACCTTATTAAAGAACGGCGCCCCCACGCTGATGCGGTCGCCGGTGATCCACTCGGAAAAAACCGGAAAGAGCGTGCCCGAAAGAATGGCGATGCAGGAGACCAGCAGAATCAGGTTGTTGAACAGGAAGCTCGATTCGCGCGAAACGATCGAATCGAGTTGATTCTCGCTCTTCAGGTAGTCCCGATTCTTCAAATAGGCCCCGAAGCACACCACTAGGATGAGCGCGAGGAAGCCCACAAACCAGTTTCCGATACTGGATTGCGCGAAGGCGTGAACCGAGCTGACTACGCCGCTGCGTGTCAGGAATGTTCCTAGGATGCAAAGCAGAAACGTGATGAACACCAGCCACACATTCCAGACCTTCATCATGCCGCGCTTTTCCTGCATCATCACGGAGTGCAGGAACGCGGTGCCCGTCAGCCACGGCAAGAAAGACGCGTTCTCGACCGGGTCCCATCCCCAGTAACCGCCCCAGCCGAGCACCGCGTAGGCCCAATGAGCGCCGAGCAGAATTCCCATGGACTGAAACATCCACGCAATCATCGTCCACTTGCGCGTCAGATGAATCCACTTCTCGCCCGGATAGCGAGCCAGCAGCGCGCCTAGCGCAAAAGCAAACGGAATCGTGAAGCCGGTGTATCCCGAATACAGGTTCGGCGGATGGATCACCATCTCCGGGTATTGCAGCAGGGGCGTCAATCCGTTGCCATCGGCGCGCGCGACGTAATTCATCACCCCGCCCGCTCCCGGCGACGCGAGCACTTTGAACGGGCTGGCAACGAAGTTATTCAGCGTCAGGAAGAAAATCTGCACGCCGGCCATCACTACGCCAACGTACGGCATCAACTCGCCATTCTTGTTCCGGTAGGTGATCAATACCGACAAAACATAAATGGCCAGCAGAAAGCTCCAGAACAGCAGCGAGCCTTCCTGCCCCGACCACAGCGCGGCTATCTTATAAAAAGTCGATAGGTCGCGATTGCTATGCGACACGACGTAGGCGATGGAAAAATTATCGCTGAAGAAAAGATATTCGAGACTGAACGTTGCGAGGAAAATCAGGCCGCACGCGGCCATCCCGGCCTGGCGTGAACTTTTGATCAGCAACGGGTGGCGCGTAACAATCGCCGCAATGCCCCCGCCGAACGCATAGACCGCGCATACAAACGCTAAGACGAGTGCAAAGGAACCGAATACATCCACAGCGAGTCCGCCTCTTCTCCGGAGATCCCGGGTGCCCTACATTCCGCTTCGCTCGGTGGAGCTGGGCGCGGCACCACCCGTACCTCCTGGCGCTGCTTCATACTTGGAAGCGCATTTCGCCTGAACAACCTCGGCGACAAATCGTCCCTCCGGACCGGGCCGCCCCTCTACGAGGGCTTGGGACTTGTCTACAAATGTATCCGGCAGCGGGTCGGTGCCAATGTAACTGACCGGAAGAGTCTTCCCTTCCCCCTCCAGCACAAAATCAATGCGACCGGTGAGGCGGCGGATACTTCCGGTTGCGACGGTGCCGCCGATGCGCATGCGCTGGCTTTTCGCGGAGCCCGTCAGCGTCTGAAGTTCGGCGATGGTGTGGTAATAAGTCTTGCTCTCTCCATAGCCAAGCCATGCCAGAAACCCCAGCGCAGCTACGATTACACCGATGCCCACGCCAAACTTTGCTTGTTTCTTCACAATGTTACTCCCGCGGCGCCATTAATCCGGCAATCCATTCGATTCTACCACAGTTAAGAAAGTCGCTTACCTGCGTCGAGTGGCATTTTTACCGCTCTCAATGGCCAGATGGCGCTTGTCGACTAGTTCAGTCCCTGGCGGGCGCTGCGAGCGCTTCGCGCAACCGCGCAACCGCGTTCTCCGGCACGGGACCATCGAACTCGAAGAGCTTCCCGTTGTCCAACACAACGGGACAACCCAATTCTAACGCTAGGATTTTCTCCAGAATCGGCCCCAGTGCCTGCGAAATCAGTACCACTCGCTTCGGTTTCAGCGATCGGCGAATCCTTGAAGCCACGGCCTGGAGACGCTTTGTCAGCAGCCCCGCAGCCTCGGCTGCTTGTCCGGCATCCCTGCCGAGGGGGCATTCCAGAACGTGCGTCAGAAAAAATCCTGCCCGTTGAAACTCCGCATGCACCGCCTCAGCCGCTTTACCTTTGGTGGAGATCCCCAGCGCATCCAAAAGCTGCGCCGCTTCCCCGTGGAACTCTCCGCCCGGCGCATACAGAAAATCCTTCTCCTCCTGCGGAGAGAAAGCGCCCAGCAGCAGCGTGTTGATGTGCACCGGCCGGTATCGCGTTGTCCACTCCAGACGCTGCAGCCGCCGCGCAATATGTTCCGCCGACGCGGTCTGCCCGCACCCGTCACACGGCAAAGAGATTGAGTTTGTCATCAGTCCTGTGGGCAGACGCCTGTAAACTTGTCTTAATCTTGTGGTTAGACCCTGTAGAGGCCGGGCTTTAGCCCGGCGACTTGTCTCAATTCGAATGTAGTGCAATGCCGGCCGGACTGCAAATTGCTGCTCGTAGGAACTTGTAGAGGCGGCTTTGCGCCGCTACCACTCGCAGCTTGCAAGCCACTTTACGCGCCCATCGTTGCGGGCGGCTTGCGGAGATGGCCTGTAGATCCCAGGCGGAACTTGCCTCGACCGGGTCGGGGCCCGGCGTTTCTTTTATGAACACCTAAAATCAAACTCTGTGCACTGAACGCCAAACTTGGCACAGGGTTCCTGCATTGCGGGCGGTGGTACTCAGGATGATCGGAGAACTTGCAAGACGGCGGCGAGGCAAATTACTTCCGCGGTGGGCTAACCTCTTCGGGCTTTTTTTTGTTCACTAAAAACTTAAAACTAAGAACTTAAAACAAAAACTTGGGCGTAAACCGAACCTCTCATCTTTTCTCTTCCTGACTACTGAAAACTGACAACTCAAGAAGAGACAGGCGCATCCGCCGGCAGCTTCGCGCGCAGGCACCACTTCAGTTCCTGGCTCATCTCCGTGATCTCCATCCCGGGCATCACGATGAACTTGCAGCTCAGCATCTCGTGGGGTTCGTCCTCATCCGGCAGTTGACACGTTACGCGGCAATACTGGCAATCCTGATTCCAGCAGAAGCGCCCATACGGAATCGTTTCGGGACTGATGAACTGGAAACACCTCAAAAGCGAGTTCCGCTCTGGGACCTGAAATTTTTTCCCGAAGACCGTGATCTCCACCAGCTTCTCGTAAGGACGGAAGGGTTCCGACATGACCAATCCTGTTCTCCATGAATCAGCCTGCGCCGCCATATCATTTCCCCTGGGCGGGACACGCGGCCAATCGCCACGGATAATTGCCTCCCCAGAGTAGACCGCAGGTTTCACGCGCACAACGCCGCCTCTCGTCCGCGTTCCCAATCTGCTACGGGGCACACTCCCCCCGCCAAAAGCAATGTGCGGGAACCAATTGCGGGAGATAGTTCTGCCTACGCGCGGTTTTTAGCCGCGCCTGCTAATGCTAGAGCGCCAGCCCGCGCCGTCAACCAGCCGCTTTTCTTTCCGTCCACGGTGAAATTCTCCCTTCGCATAACGAAAGGGGAGCGTTAGGCTGGCTCCAGATTATCGTCAATTCGGCCCGCTTTTGGCGCCTGGCCGACTTTCCTGGCGCTGTTCGATCTTTCTCTCCGCCCGATTTCCCTTTTCCTCCCTCGCGTGCTATCTTCGCGGACTTAGGGGGAGTTCCATGTCCGTCAATAAGGTAATTCTCGTCGGCCGTCTGGGCCGCGATCCCGAAACGCGCTACACCGGCGGCGGCCAGGCCGTCGCGAATTTTTCGATGGCCACCGATGAAACCTACAAAGACAAAAACGGCGAGCGCCAGAAGCGTACCGAGTGGCATAAGATCGTCGTGTGGAGCAAACTGGCCGAAATCGCTCAACAGTATTTGAAAAAGGGATCTCTTCTCTACCTCGAAGGCCGCCTTCAAACGCGGGAATGGCAGGACAAAGAAGGTCAGAAGCGGACAACCACAGAGATTGTTGCGACCAATTTCCGCATGCTTGGTGGCCGCGCCGAAGGCGCTGCGGCAGGTGGCGGTGGCGGCGCCGCGCGCTCCGGCGGCGTCGACTTTGAAACCCATGCCGCGCCCGCCGACGATGCTTACGGCGGCAGCGGAACCGGAGGTCACGCCGGCGGCGGCCCGGAAATCTCCGACGAAGATATTCCCTTCTAAAGTGTCGAATACCAATCGCCAGCTTCGGCTGCAATCGCGCCCGAAAAATCTGCTCGCGCCCGGCGATCTCCGGTTAGCCGAAGCTCCAGTGCCCGAGCTGAAGGACGGTCAAGCGCTCGCCCGCGTGAAGTACCTCTCCATCGATCCAACGATGCGGGTCTGGATGGTTGCCGATACCTACCTTCCCGCTGTGCCAATCGGTGAAGTCATGCGCGCCTTCGGCTTCGCTGAAATCATGGACTCGCGCCACCCCGACTACAAAAATGGGGACCGCGTCACGGGGCTCACTGGTCTCCAGGAGTATGTCGTCCTCGATGATTCCGCCAAGCGCTCCTTCCAAAAAGTCCCGAAGATTCCTTTCGTCTCGGACACCATCTTCCTCGGTGTGCTCGGCATCAACGGTCTTACCGCTTTTTTCGGCATGGAAATCGCCCAACCGAAAAAAGGCGACACGCTCGTCGTCTCTGCCGCCGCCGGCGCAACCGGTAGCATCGTCGGGCAAATTGGAAAGATTCACGGTTGCCGGGTAGTTGGCATCGCCGGCACCGATGACAAGTGTGCCTGGATTACCAAGGAGCTTGGTTTTGACGCTGCCGTCAATTACAAGCATCCTGACTGGAAGGAACACCTCGCCGCGGCCA
>WNFD01009550.1_pt1 | contig 17162 bp, 12 predicted proteins | sample 5400491 | NCBI WGS metagenome assembly WNFD01 (sample SAMN13153343, study PRJNA577476) | soil metagenome | isolation source: 120 cm saprolite under Douglas fir tree site 2 hole 2 replicate 2 | place: USA:California | collected 2015-04-18 | reverse complement strand
AATCGTTCACCACGCCACCCGCACCGGCAATGGTCGGCAGGCGTTCCATATCCAGACTGGTGACTGAGCTGGAGACGTCCGTCTTGGTGGTTTCAATCAGAGGCGCTGTGGTGGTGACTTCAATGCTCTCGGTTGAACCGGCGATGTTCAGCTTGAAGCCGAGATCTCTCTGGTCACCCAGATTTAACGCGATGTCCTTTACGCTGCCGGAGGAGAAGCCCTTGGCGTCCACTTTGACTGTGTAGGAGCCGGGTGCCAGGTTGGGAATCGTATAGTTGCCGCTCGAAGTAGTGTTGGCCGACCGACCGACACCGGTTGCTTGATTGGTGGCGGTTACTTTAGCGTCTGGGACAACGGCGCCCTGAGGATCTACGACTTGTCCCACGATGGTTGCAGTTGAAGCACTCTGTGCCATGGCCGGTACAGCAACCATGCAACACAAGAGCGCCAGGAGAATGAGGAAAGCCAAACGCTTCATTGGGGAGGATCTCCTTGTGCCTAAGCCGGGACATTCAAAGCAATTGCAAAGGTGGATCCCACTAACACATACATACGCCAAGTCCCCCGACTTATAGGCGGGAGCATTTTACATCTCTTTAACATCCTTAACATCTTTAAACATCTGGTATCGGAGATGAGGCCATACCCGCTGGCAGTTCCATATTTTGGGTTACGAAGGTAACCTGGGATGCCACGAACAGGGGATAGCTTTTGAGGAAGAAAAGATTACCTGATTTCTTACCTGTTTCTTTGGGTTTTATACCTTCTTTTCCCAGCGAGTGTCCGAACTCCTTCACGCAGTTTTCCATTCGTCCATGACCCAAAGGTACCGTCGCCTAGGGGATAGCACTGAACGAATGTACCAGTGGTTACGTTGACAATGGTTCAGCAGTTGATATATTCGCGACCAAGAGGCGAAGACCAATGAACAATATTTATGACGCGATTAAAGAGAAAGAAAATCAGATCGCGATCTTTCACGCACAAATTTCAGGTTTGCAGGCGGAAATTGAAGCCCTCCGCGTAGCAGCCAGAATTCTTGAAGGCGGACCAGGCGCGGCAGAAACACCGCGTCCTGTGGCAGTCCAAAGCCCTGTGGCAGTGGCTGCTCCCAACGGCGCAGATAAATCCAAACGCGTTTGGCCGTAAACAATTCAGTTTTTCAGAATCGCCCTAATCGTCCCTCATTCCCCAGCGCAGACGGCGATGAAAACCAAGAGGCCGCGGAGCCTCAGGCCACCAGGTTCTCTGATGTAAAAGCGAGTGCCGCAGCAATGCGGCGATGAAGTTAGCCACTTCCGGGTGTTTGCACGACAAGAAGACAGGTTTTGTGGCGCATGTTGCAAACCATGTGCCGCAGGTATTACGGAGAAAACAGATTGCAGGACGGCGCAACCATGGCAACGCAACCAACTGATACAGGCAAGCCCAGGCTCCGCGCACACGGCGATGAACTGACAGTCATCGCGCAACGCGCACAAGCCTTCACCAATGCATCCGGCACCGCCATCGCACTGAGCGAAGGCAATGCCGACGAAATTATCTGCCGCGCCCGCAGCGGCTCAGCCGCCCCCGAAGTGGGCGCTGCGCTGCGCGTGGAAGGCTCATTCACCGGACTCTGCATCCAGACGGGCAAAGAACTGCGCTGCGATGATGCGGAAACCGATACACGAGTTGATACAGTAGCAATCCGCTCCCTGGGCATTCGCTCCATGGTGGTAACACCTATCCGCGAAGAGAACCGGGTGATTGGCGTGCTCGCATGCTTTGCTCCCACGGCCCATGCTTTCACCATCACGCACGTAGCGGTGCTGAAAACCATGGCGGACCAGATTGGCGTTTTACTGCAAAAGGAAAAACGCAATCGCGAAGAAGGCATCACGCCCGAAGTTCAGTCCGCGCCGACGCAATCCAGACCGGTGGCGTCAGCTCCGGTTCCCTTGCCGCCGCCCGTGGTCATCAAGTCTGCGAGTTCAGGCTCCGCGGCAGCACCGGCAAGAGGCCCGATTCCAGTGGTGAAAGCAGAGCCGGCGCGGCCATCCGCATCGGCCACCGCAGTTGCCTTCCCGCGTAATGAGGAAAAGGAAAAGCCGGAGATGCGGGCTGCGTTTGGAACGTTTGACGCAATGACCGAGCCGAAGTCCGGCAGCAGCACCAAGATGCTGGGCATGGTGGCGCTGCTGGTGGTTGTACTGGCTGGTGGCGGTTTCTACTTCCTGAAGGTCAGGAAAACTTCGACGCCGGCACAACAGGCAGCAAACACGCTGCCCGCAGCCACGCAGCCCGGCAGCAATGAGACGGCGAACCCAGCCGCAACATTGAATCCTGCGGCAGGCGTAGCATCAAACGGTTCTTCCGCAGCAGTTCCAGCTTCAGGCACACGGATATCTGATAGCGGCAGGGCGACAGCCGAAAGCGTTCGCGCCAACGGGAAGCCAGCCGACAAACCGAACCCATCCGCCAGGAATACTGAGCGCACCGCTGCTGAAGATCAGCCTCCGCAAAAATCATCGCCCGCAACCGTAACTCTGGGCGGCGGCCAATCTCATATTGCAGTATCCAACCCACCCATGCCCCAGGCCGACGTGGCCGCGAACCTGACGATGCCGGGTAACAACGCGAGTGGAGCGCTGTCCGCGCTGGCTCGCACAGTGAACTCATCGGCACCGATAGTAGCGCAGTCTGAGCTCGAGCCCATGAAGGTGATCAAGACCGTTCAGCCGATTTATCCCTCCATCGCCAAAGTCCGTCGCCTGAGTGGACCGGTGGTGGTGGAAGTAAAAGTTGGGAAAAACGGGCATGTTACCGATCCGAAATTCGTGAGCGGACAACCAGTGTTTCGCGACGCTGCTTTTGACGCCGTGAAGCAATGGCTCTTCAAGCCGGCCATGTTGAATGGCCAGCCGATTGAACAGACCACACAGATCAAGGTCGTCTTCAGCCCACAGTAAATAACCACTCGCTTGAACCTAAGGGCCCGTCCGATGAGGATGGGCCTTTTTTGTTAGCAATTAGCAATTAAGCAATTAGCAATTAGCGATTGGTGATTGGTGATTGGTGATTGGTGACGAGTTACAAAGGTTCGTATCAGGGCACGGGCTTCAGCCGTGCCGTAATCGAGGAATATAAAGCTACATTAGCCGCTGGCCTTCTCATTGTCCTGAACCAGCCTGCGGAGCAGCAGCCCGTGATGGTTGTGAAGCAGCGGACCGGCCGCGCGGTCCCGATGACAAGCGAATTGGCCAATAAGATCGCGGACGAATAAAAGAACAACGCCGGCGAAGGCTGCAACCTCCGCCGGCGCGAATCACCAAAAACCCTCGGAGGGAATCTGGCATGAACCATTTTAGAAGAAGTGTGCTCGCGCTCGCCATCCTGGTAGCAATGCCGGCAGCAGCGCAAATCACTCTACCCTTTCACTCCTCCAACTCATTGATTTTTGTGGAGATCACCGCGAACGGCAAACCAGTCACCATGCTGCTTGACAGCGGATCTGTGCGGACCCTGCTCTCGGCGAAAGCGATGCAGGTCGACCTGAAGCTGGCGGCGATGAACCACAAGAGCTACGAGCGCGGACTGGAAGGAACAATCGTAGAGATGCCAGCAACCGTGATCATCGGCGAGCACAAGATTCTCACGGATGTGATGGCCGGCAACCTTTCGCAACTCGCTAGCACTATGGGAGTAGACAAGTGTGACGGCATCATCGGCCAGGACGTCCTCCGGCGCTTCAAGAGCGTCCGCATCGATTACAAAACACGCCGCGTCGAGTTCGAGGAGTAAGCCACGGGGCTCGACTCAATCTTCACGCCTACCCACCCTTCCGGCTTCGCTATCGCTCGCCTTTCCTTTACGCTGGCGCGGGCTGTCGTGCATTTGCCTTTGACTTGGCGCGGCCGAGCAGCCATGTAGTCGATCGGTAGGCCAGCAAGACAGCCAGCACGGCTCCATACGTCAGCGGACGGCGGAGGTCAGCCTTAACCAGCCAGATGAAATGAATCACGCCCGCCGCGGCACTGAGATAAATCAGGCGATGCAGTTTTTGCCAGCGCTTGCCGCCCAGGCGGCGGATCCATCCGGTGGTTGAGGTAATGGCCAATGGCAGCATGCAGGCCCAGGCAGTCATTCCGGCAGTGATGAATTTTCGTTTGGCAATGTCATGCAGCATCGCCTGGACGTCAAAGAATTTGTCGAGCCAAACGTAGGTCGTCAGGTGCAGCGAGCCGTAAAAGAATGCAAGCAGGCCAAGCATTCGGCGGAAGCGGATGAGCCATGGCATGCCTGAGAGTTTGCGCAGCGGCGAAATAGCCAGCGTGATGAGAAGAAGAGTGAGCGTCCATTTGCCGGTTGAACGCGTGATCACGTCCACCGGGTTGGCGCCAAGATTCTGCTGCGTGACCTTCCACGCCAATGTGGCCAGAGGGCCAAGGCAGACTAGGAAGACCAGCGGCTTCAAGGCGAAGCGCAGTGTTTTGTCCGGAACGGAGATCACAGAGAGTCCTCAGGGGCTAAAAGCCCGGTTCAATTTTCGTCCTTCACGCAGGCCTAAAGGCCTGCTCCACCCCGTCATACGTTCAGGGGCTAAAAGCCCAATTCTTTCTAGACTCGGGAATTTGTGCGCTGCCATCTCTCGATGTGAAACACAGATAAAGTTCGATGCGCCGTCTTTTCACTCCGCCACAAAGTTAACAACTCTAGACCATCGAGGAAATTCCCTGAATCAGCATGGTTTCGTAAGCATCTTCGGGGGTCCTCTCTTCGGCGTCGTTCCGGACTTCGGAACTCCGACTCGCTCGGAATGACAGGGTAACGAATCTTCGCTCGCATGCAAATCATCGCTCGCATGCAACGGCCGACATAACGTTCTAGAAGTCTTTCCGCAGGTCCATTCCGTTGTACAGGCTGGCCACCTGATCGCCATAGCCGTTGAACATCAGAGTGTCGTGTTTGGGAGCAAACAGACCGTCACCGATACGGCGCTCTTTCTTCTGGCTCCAGCGCGGGTGATCAACGTTGGGATTTACGTTGGAGTAAAAACCGTACTCGTTGGACGCCATGATGTTCCAGGTGGTCGGTGGCATCTTGTCAACGAACGTCACTTTCACGATCGCTTTGATGCCCTTGAATCCATATTTCCAGGGAACCACCAGGCGCAGCGGGGCACCATCCACGTTGGGAAGAACTTCATCGTAGAGGCCAACGGCGAGGATCGCCAGCGGATGCATGGCTTCATCCATGCGCAGGCCTTCCACGTAAGGCCACTGTAAAACGTCGTGCTTCTGATTGGGCATCTGGTCAGGCGCCGTGACCGTTTCAAACGCAACAAACTTTGCGCTGGGCAGCGGATCAGCCTGCTTGATCAGCGCCGAAAGAGGAATCCCCACCCACGGGATCACCATGGACCAGCCTTCCACACAGCGGTGGCGATAAATGCGTTCTTCCAGCGGAGCGATCTTGAGCAGACTATCAATGTCAATCTTGCGCGGCTTCTTGACCAGGCCATCCAGAGACACAGTCCACGGGCGCGTGCGGAAATTCTTGGCCAGGCCTGCCGGTTCGTATTTATCAGTGCTGAACTCGTAGTAATTGTTGTAATTGGTGATGTCTTTCAGGCTGTTCGGCTTTTCCGTGGTGCTGTACTGGCTCTTGACGATGCCGGAGAGCTTCTCGGCATTACCCGCAGACCAAGCCTCAACGCTGCCGGGCATGGTTATCTGGTTATCGCGATGGCGAAGGTACAATCCGCTGGCTAGAGCAGCGCCGGTGGCCAGCGCACCGGTCATGAATCGGCGGCGATTCAGGTAATTGGACTTGGAGGTGATCTCTGATGACGGGATGTCGTTTGGCTTCTTAATCAGCATGGAACTCCATTTTAATGCTTGTTCTTTGGATGTTTAGAGGACCTGAAAGTTACATAAGACGTACGGAATAAGAGCGCGCTTCGTGCGCAGGGGTGAAAATTGGGGTGAGGGACTTGCGTTTGTTCGTGACGGAAATCAAGCACAAGATCCCTCCGTCCTACTCACGCGCTGAAGACAGCGCGCGTTCGCTTAACGGACGTCGGGACGACGAACTTTTTTCACCACACTTGCCTCGTTGGTGGAACCCTACACAGCCAGGGGGGGCGGCTGTGCCACACGAGTGTCGTCCAGAAAGCTTTTTGCAGGAAAGTGCGGAGTAGCGAAATGATCAGCGGGGCCGGGGCTTGCAAGATGGCTGTGAGCATGAGCTTGCCAGATGCAATGGTGGATTGAGTTACTCAGGGTCGGGCGAAACTGCTTTTGTTGCGGCCACAATTAGAGCGTTGGGCCCGTCCAGTCCGCAGACACAAATATCCGCAGCCTTCAGTGGTTGCGAGTAGGGTAGCTCCTTGATGTAGACCACATGGCTAAGAGGATTCGTGCCCTTGAACAATTCAACCAGTTGCACGGCAGCGTCAGGAACCACCATGTTGCAGATGATCAAACAATCAAAGTGTTCAGAATTGATGAGGTCAAGCATTTCGCATTCCGCGGTTGGCATGAGCACATCACAACCGGCCGATTCCAATACAGCTTTGCGCAGCGAGGAAACCTCAGGAGATCTGGTGAGCAAAAGTATTCGGGGCCTGTTCATGATGATCCTTTCTGGAGAGGACGTGACTGATGACCGTCTCCTCTTTTTTTTTCCTTGCAGGCCGTCCGATGTGCACTTTCCGTGAAGGAGAGATTCGACTCTGACCAGCTTGCCGCGATGAACTTATGGCACACCAGACAATATGACTCAATCAGTACCCGGTTAATACGGGAGTTGACGTGAAAGAAACTCCGGGGGGTGTTCATGCGAGCCTTCCAGCTACGCGCTGCGTTGGCGGCGAAGTTGATTCAGTTTAGGCCGGCTACTTTGCTCTGTCTGTGACTTACAACACATTGAAAGCAACTTTTCCGCCTTGAGTTCGAACCGCCGAATGCCAAGGCTTGGCGGTGAAGGACCGGCGGACGCGGTACTTAGTTCGAGGCTAGCTGTGCCGGGCCATCAGACGGGGTGAGAGGATGGCCGTCGCACGCTTACATTACGCCAAGGCGATCAAATTCGTCCCGAATAAGGCAGTAGCACTCGCAGGCGGCTTTCTCCAGGCGCTTCTGGTTCAGAATCCTGACGCTGCCACGAGAGTACTCAATCAGCTCGTAATTTTGTAACTTCGTGGCAGCCAGGGTCACCGTGGTGCGCGGCGCTCCCAGCATCTGTCCCAGAAATTCCTGCGTCAACTTGATTTCATCCGAATCGCTGCGATCGCGACAGCTAAGCAACCAGCGAGCCAGCCGTTCCGTAACCTCATGCCGCCGGTTGCAGGCCGCCGTTTGTGCCGTCTGGACCAGTTGCGCATGCAGCAGATTGAGCGTCCTTACCCGGAAGTTGGAGGAGCGTTGGAAAAGCTGGGCAACGATCTCTGTTTTAATCCGGTATCCGTGGCCGGCAATCTGGATGAAACAATGAAATGGCATGCTGCCTGTACCCATAACACCGGGCAAGCCAACCAGTCCTTCCCTGCCCACCAGACCCACCTCTACCGTACTGCCGCCTTTAAGCTCGGAAACCACGGATGCGATTCCATCCTCCAGGAAATAGACATAGCGGGATTCTTCACCCGCCTCTGACAAGGTGTCATGCTGGTTGAAGTTGATTGGCTTGAGCTGTCCGTTGAGACGATCCAAGTCCAGTTTGGGCAGAGCTGACAGAATGCGATTAATGAATTGGGACTTTATCGGTTTTGGGCCATCCAAACGGTCCAAATCCAATTTCGGCAATACTGCCGAATTGCGATTATTGAGGCTGTTTCCAGCCCGATGAGGACTTGCCATGGATTTCTCCTTTTGCGTCGAGGGCGATTAAGCCGCATCTGTACGCGCAAAGGAGTCATGCCGTGGAACACGGCAACACAGGATTGCGTATGAAGATGTCTGAATCAATTGTATGCCAGAACGGGTGCAGGAAAGATCCTTTTATCGTGCTTCAACCTCTTATGTCCATGTAACAGACATATGGAAAATGATGAGTAAAGTCTTATGTGCCGGATGCGGGTCGCTCCGCGGCAACATTTTTTATCCCCCTTGCTTACCGAGAGGTGCTACTGTTCGTCTAACTCGGTAACCGAGAGGAGGCTGGGTGAGTAAGCCATCGGATCTTGTTCAAGGGACTCTTGATTTGCTGGTGCTGAAAATTCTGGCATTGCAGCCGCTCAATGGCTGGGCCATCAGCCAGCGCCTGAAGCAAATTTCTGGCAATGTATTGCAGGTGAGCGATGGATCACTCTATCCCGCGCTGCACAAGCTGGAGCAGGAAGGCTGGATCAAGGCCGAATGGAAGCCGAGTGAAAACAACCGTCGCGCCAAGTTTTATTCGCTCACGCGGCTGGGGCGGCGGCAGCTCGCAAGCGAAACCGCCAACTGGGACCGCCTTTCCGCGGCCATCTCTAATATCGTGAATCTCAACGAGGCCTGAATATGCGCTTCGAACACTGGTTTTACACCGTTCTGCTGCGGGTGCGATCGCTTTTTCGCCGCACACAGGTTGATCACGAACTGCAAGAGGAGATTCGTGACCATCTTGAGTTGCAAATCAAAGAAAACCTTGACCGCGGCATGTCGCCCGAAGAGGCGCGTATCTCAGCTTTGCGCGCGCTGGGTGGAGTCGCCCAGATCGAAGAGCAGTGCCGCGAGAAGCGCCGGGTCAACTACATTGAGGACTTCTTCCAGGATTTGCGCTATGGCGTCCGGCAACTCCGCCGCAGCCCAGGCACTTCTCTGCTGGCGACTCTATGCCTGGTGATCGGGATCGGCGCCACGGCCGCTGTTTTTAGTTGGATCGAAGGAATCCTGCTTCGTCCGTTTCCCGCCGTAGTGCACCAGGAGAGGCTGGTCGCCGTCTCCGGAACCAAACCTGCAGGAGACCGCGGAACCGGCGGTTTGGAGAAGACTGATATCTCATGGCCCGATTGGCTCGATTTTCAGAAGAGCTGCACCCTGTTCGATTCCTTCATTGTGTCCCGCATCATGGGCACCACGCTCAACATTGGTGATCGGGCAGAGACTGTGACCGGCAGCGTGGTCTCGGCCAATTATTTTGACGCACTCGGTGTTCGTCCGATCATTGGGCGTGGCTTTGAGCCTGCCGAAGACTTCGGGCGCAATGCCCATCCTGTAACCGTGATCAGTTACTTGACATGGAAAGAGCGCTTCCACGGCGATCCTGAAATCGTGGGAAGAACACAGCTCCTGAGTGGCGTGCCGCACACCATCGTGGGAGTGGCGCCCGAAGGTTTCTATGGGACCTTCGTGGGTTATCCGGTGGCTTTCTGGGTCCCAGCCTCGATGCAGGAAACGTTTGTTCCTGGCGGATACCAACTGGAAAATCGCGGCGACCTGTGGGTGGAAGGCTACGCACGGCTCAAGTCTGGCGTAAGTATTAAGCAGGCGCAGCAGCAAATTTCGGTTGTGGCCCAGGCGCAGCAGCAAATTTCGGTTGTGGCCAAGCGACTGGAATCTGATTATCTCTCCACCAACCGCAATCGTGGCGTCCGGCTTTTTCCGTTATCGCAGACCCCGTTCAGTCAGGCGGGTAATCTGCGCCCCACGCTGGAAATCACGCTGGCGGTCGTGTTGCTTGTGCTGTTGATCGCCTGTGCCAATGTCAGCGGCCTGCTGCTTGTCAGGTCCCTGGCTCGACGCCATGAAATGACGGTTCGGCTGGCCGTCGGCGCCAGGCGTGGACGGCTGGTGAAGCAGCTTCTTACCGAAGGCTTGATCTTGTCCACTCTCGCCGCAGCCGGTGGACTAGTGGTTGCATACTGGTGCCGTAACGCTCTCGCTCCCATTTTTACTCCTGGCGCCGGCCTCAACGTAAATCTAAAAGGCGAAATGGATTGGCGCGTGTTTGCGTTCAGCGCTTCGGTAGGCTTGATTTCCACGCTGCTGTTCGGGCTGGTTCCGGCGACGCAGACCAGCAAGGTGGATCTTTCTGGCGCCCTGAAAGCCGAATCAACAACTGCTTTCGGCGAGCGCGGAAAATCGCGCGTCCGCTCCACTCTGGTTCTGCTCCAAGTCTCTTTGAGTTTCATGTTGGTGGTGGGAGCGGTCCTGCTGCTTCAGAGCCTGCGGCGAATTCGCACCGCCGACCCCGGATTTTCTACGGACAATGTGCTGACCACGAGCGTGGACCTGGTGTCTGCGGGCTACGATGCGCAGCGCGCGAAGACTCTTCAGGATGCGCTGATCGATCGCGTCCGGGCGCTCGGCGGTGTGGAATCGGCCGCACTCGCGCGTATCAGGCCGTTCAGCTATATTCCTTACTCCTCGGCTCCTATCGCCGTTGATGGTTACACTCCCGCACCTGACGAGCAACCTGAAGCGGAGTACAACCAGGTCGGCCCCGAGTACTTCGCCACGATGGGAATCCCGCTTGTGTCCGGCCGCGATTTCAGCCGCGCCGATAACGAAGCCGCTCCGCTCGTCGCCATCGTGAACGAGAAAATGGTTGCGCAGTACTGGCACGGTGAGGACCCGGTGGGCAGGCGCATCCAGGTCAAGGGCCAAACCATGCGGGTTGTCGGCGTCGCCAAACTTGCCAAGTATGAAACCTTCGGTGAGGCGCCGAAGTCCTTCTTCTATGTTCCTCTGCGCCAGAATTTTTCGATCGGCTGCGGCCTGAATATCCGAACCTGGCAGGATCGGGCAACCATGGCGGCGGCAGTCGCGCGCGAGATCCGAGCGCTCGATGCGAACCTGGCGCCTTCCGAAATGATCACGATGCGGGAGAACATTCTCCGCACGGCGTTATCCTCACAGCAGATCGCCGTCACGCTGCTCACCATCTTCGGAGGACTCGCGCTGCTGCTTGCCGCCATTGGACTCTACGGGGTGATGTCCTATGCGGTCTCGCAGTGCAAGCGCGAACTGGCCCTGCGCATGGCGCTCGGCGCACGCGCCTCAGATGTTCTGCGACTCGTGCTGTTCCATGGCGTCACACTCACGGCCGGCGGCGTAGCTATCGGCGGAGTAGCGGCGCTGGCACTGACCCGCCTCATCGGGAACCTGCTCTACAAAGTTAATCCACACGATCCGGTGGCGTTCGGGTTGGCATTCATGGTGATGACAACCGCCTCGTTAACGGCGTGTTTCTTCCCCGCCTGGCGCGCCTCACGAACCGATCCGGTCCGGGCCCTGCGGGATTGATTACACTCCAGCCGAGCAGTTCCGATCCGCGCTCATTCGCGTTAATCCGCGGTAAGCGTTTTGCTTCGTTCCGATCAGTGTCATCTGTGCAAATCAGTGGTGAACCTGGCTTTCCCGATCTCGCGCGATGTCGCGTTAATCCGCGGTAAGCGTTTTGCTTCATTCCGATCAGTGAGAAAAATATCACCAGCGCTAAAGTGCAGTGTTATGGAGCAGCTTCGCACGGCATAAATGGCCGTTCTTTACCAATTACGACCAAACGCTCATCTCTAATGCATCGCTGCGCCCTGAGATGAGCAGCAAACTTAAGATTTGTTGTTTCACGTATCGAAATGATGCATAGTGAGGCAGCCCCCAGGGGTGGACGCAAGAGTTCTTTGACAATTCAGCAATCATCAATCGGCAGTCAGCAATCAGCAGTCAGACAAAGTGCGAAAAGCGGTCGCTTGGGATGTTTTCGGCTAAGTCCTTTAGATCTTGGGATGAATGCGATAAGAGGGAGGGGGTAGGGCCATTCAGAATTGAGTAATCGGGAAATTTGGTAATCGGGTAATTGGTAAAGCAAATCAACGATCTGCACAAATGACAATGATCGGAAAAAGCAAAACGCTTAGCGTAGCGCACTAAAAAGATCGGATGACGCGCTATTTATTTCCCGCCCTTCGCAAAAACCGCGAAGGACAGGCCACCCGATTGTCTCGTGATGATAAAAAAACCAACGCAAACCCTGGCGCACCCGGCGAGCGACTGCTCGCAAAAATTTGGCCCAGGCTTTTGACCCGGGCCGTAAAGGTAAGTTCTCGCGCACTCTTCGCGTTCCGATCAATTAATGCCGGTCGCAGGACAGGCATTATCAGATAGCACCTGCCGGAAATTGTTGAACCGGTGGATAGGAGTGAATCCGGGGCCGGGATATGTCAGAAGAAGCAGCGAGCCAAACTCGCTGGTTGAACTTCCACCGAAGGTATCCTTCGTCCCTGGGATGCCGGCTCCGCCAAGTTGCCATACGCATGTTGTCTGACCCTGGGGTGTGCTCAAGTTCCGTGTTGTGTAGAAAGGATAGAAGTTGGCGCCAACCGGCGGGTTGACGCAATTTGCGCCGGTTGAGCGGTTGCACGGCGGATTGGTGCTGAATTCAATTCGAGGCAGATCCGCCTCAAATGCCACACGATCGTAGTTCTGTGTGCCATTGAAGAGTGGACTCGTGAACAGGATCGCCCTCGGATTGAACTGCTGGTCTTTTCCCAGACTCAGTGTTCCTGGCCAGGTAAGCTGGTAAGGCACTCCATCGAAATCGATATCCGTGCCAAAGCACCCTCCTATTGGTATCCGACTGGATGCAGCCGCATCGAAACAGAACGTGTCATCGGCGTCGACACCACCCGTATCACCTACCCCGGCCTGAGTGCATGTTCCACCCTCCGCACTGACTTTATTGCAGTACTCGAAGTGGCCGATCTCGTCTGAGAATGCAACGTTGTACGAATGCGCAGCCCAAGGTACACGCGTGTGCTCACTCGAAGTGCTATACATCGGGTGAAACGCATAGGGCGTGTTGGTGCAGGTAGTGGCTGTGGGAGCGAAATTGATCTGCGCGAAACCATTTGCAATGCTTGCAGTCATCGACCCAGACTGGCCCGTATCCAAGTCCTGAATGACAACTGCAAAACCGCTGGAAGTGTCGTGCAAGTCCACGATCAACCTGTCACCCGGATTCATCAGCAGAACTTTGCTTGGATTCGGAGTGAAAGTGGCGAGCGTGGCATCTAGCGGGTTAGCCGGAGCCTGTGCCACTCCATTCCTGGTGATAAACGCGAAGTTCACCGGCTCAATGCCAACCTTGTTTAGACAATCGCTGTTGTTGTTCACCCCCGTGTTTTGATTTTGAGAAAAGCTATCGATGTTGAGCGCGGCACAGTAACGGGTTGCGTCGCAACTGTTGCCGGGCGGCCATAGGACCCATCCTGGTGGATAGAACTGCATCTCCATGAACGCTGTTCCGGGATGTTTGCCGATGTAATCTGCCGCCGCGGGATCCCCGCCGTCAAAGATGTTGGCATCGGTATCAGCCACGCAGGTAGTAGTGAATTCCGGAGCGGACTGGCTATCACACATCGCCATCCCGAACCAGAATGCCGGATGGAGTTGAAAGTTGAAGGTGCCACCGGTGCCGTCCTGCTTCGGTTGGCGCGGCGGATCCTTGGGAAGCCTTAGAAAGTAGCGGTTGGAATTTCCCGAGCCGGGAGTGTTGGAGTAGAACAACACCGACGGCTCATCGTGTCCAGTATATTGGTTTTCGTAGTTAAGGGGTTCGAGTGTTTCGGTACACAGGGGCTGATTGTCATCACACAGCTGGCGCAAGCCTGTTTTTTGGGCGAGCGATACTGTGCCCAGGAGCAAGAACGCCATCAGCATTGCAGCATTCGTTCTCATGTTAAGTCCTCCTTTATTCACACGTGGAAGAACGGATTGAGGTTTCAGAGCCGTGCATAGAGCATCTTGAGCTGCCTCCTCCGTACGGGGGAAACGGTCTCAATTGGGAAGGCACAGGGCGATCTACGCAGGACGGTAGGGTGGTGTGTCTTCGTGGCTGAATTTCGCCGCACTCCCAGGTGCAGCACAGACTCAAAGCGCGGCGTACACACGGATGAACGAAGGCTCTCTCGGGTTGCTGTCGCAATCTGACGTTTGCAGGTGGCTGCGATCCGCAGCCGTTCACGCATGAGAAGTTTGTCTCGATTGCAGTAGTTCAATCTACTCAGTGCGGTAGGTCTTATGGCAGCTAAGGCTGCTCCTGTTTGTGCAAGTGGCTGCTGTCCGCTTTGCCGGGTGGCCCAGGCTTTCCGCATTTTCTGTCCCTCACAATAACGCTCGGGTGCCCCACTCTTTGGGACTGAATCCCCGGGTGGGTTTCTCGCGAGATTCGTTCAGGACCCAAGGGTGGGTAGTAGAACCAGCCAGCGGCGGGTGGCCCTGGCTTTCACGGTCGAAATCTTTCCCTCTTAAATACCCGAGGGTGGCGGGTGCTTATGTGGTCGAGGTCTCAAAGAAATTCAGCACCGTTGCTGGCAATGGGAGTGGCCTGGGTGTCGGTGTCCGATTTTGCGACAGGATGTGCGGAAACGAACAGGACGGACCAACTCACTGCACACTAAGTGATTTACAATGTGGCGCTAAGCATTGGCAAAGGTGATGCTGATATCCCTTCAAGGATGGAGGTAAGAACATGCCATTCTTTCGGGATCTGAGAGTTGCGGTTCACTCGTTACTTCGCACTCCAGGGCTGGCGATCGCCGTGGTTCTCACGATGGCGCTGGGAATCGGCGCCAACGCCGCCATTTTCACCCTGGTGCGGGGCGTTCTCCTCAAGCCTCTGGTCAACCGCGACGAGACCCGGCTGATCTATATCCGGCAGAGGGCACCCGGCATCGGCGACGAGAACAGCACGTTTTCGGTACCAGAGATCCAGGATTTGCGCGCCACCGTCAAGACCCTGAGCGCGTTCGGTGATTTCTCCACGATGGGTTTCACCATGGTCGGGCTGGGTGAGCCTCGCACTATTAAAGGTGGAGTTGTGAGCGGCTCGTATTTCGACGTGATGGGCCTTCATCCCGTCCTCGGACGTCTCATCGGGCCTGAAGATGACGGTCCCAATGCCGCCGGAGTCGCGGTTCTCACGTATCGTTTCTGGACGACCGCTCTCAATAAAGATCCCTCCGTCATGGGGAAAACTATTCGGCTCGGCAGCATAGGGGACCGGTCGGCGACCATCATTGGCGTTCTCGAACCGTGCGTGCCCTATCCCCAAGATACCGAAATCATCGCCAACGTGGTTACCAGCCCGCATCATCTTTCCGCAACCATGGTGACCGGTCGCGTTCATCGCATGACCGAGATCTTTGGACGCCTCGCTCCCGGAGTCACGCTCGACGAGGCTCGCACCGAGTTGCGTACTGCCTATGCAGACATGATCGAAAAACACCCCGAAGCTTATTCGAAGAACGCCAACTTCCAGATCGGGGTCAAGCCATTCCGCGACGAAGTCACGTCAGGCGCCAGGACGGTGCTGCTGGTGCTGCTGGCTGCGTCCGGGCTGCTGTTCATCATCGCGTGTTCCAATGTGGCCAACTTAATTCTCGCGCGGACGGTTCGCCGGGAAAATGAGCTGGCGATCCGCACGGCGCTGGGCGCAAGCCGCGGTGCGCTGCGCCGGATGCTGCTGGCGGAAAGCCTTATACTCTGCGCGGCCGGCGCCGGGCTGGGTGTCATGAGCGCGCAGCCGATGGTGACGGTCCTGGCCCGCTACGCTTCGCGCTTCTCGGTCCGCGCGCTGGATTTGACGGTGGATTCCAGCCTGCTGTGGGTGGGGGCGACTCTGGCCATCGTCGCCGCAGTGGTGTTGGCGTTTGTCCCGAGCTTGCCGTCGGGCGACGCGTCCCATGGCCTGAGTATGTCGAGCGGCAGCGTACGCATCATCGGCAGCGCCAACCGGCGCCAGCGGATCTTCGCGGTGACACAAATCGCCGCGTCCTTCGTGCTGCTAGCCGGCGCCAGCGCGCTGATCACTACGCTGATCGCGCTGCAAAGGACGCAGACGGGCCTGGACACGGAGCACGTCCTGGCCATCAGCGTTCCGGCGATGTCCTACGGAAAGACGCCGCAGCAAGTCGTCGACTTCTACAAGAAAACGATCCGGCGCATTGATGCGCTGCCGGGCGTGAACACGACCGCGTTCGGCAATGTGGTTCCCTGGCGCGATGGGGGCCAGGGTCCCGGACTGCAGTTCTCAGGGGATGGTCACGCCCATGTGCCCGGCGTAGAGGATCCGCGCGCGCAGTGGCGCACCATCTCTCCAGGATTCTTTGCCGCGCTGGGCGTTCCCATTCTCACAGGCCGTGATTTCGATGCTCGCGATGGCGAGAGCACAGAACCCGTGGTGATCGTCAGCGAATCGCTTGCCAAGCGCATGTTCCCCAACCAGGATGCAGTCAACCGGCATATTTATTGGACGGACCCCGTCCTGCAATTCCTCCCCGGAACCGATCAGGAAAAGGCGCGTGTTATAGCGCCGCACCGCATCATCGGCGTCACCGCCGATATCGACGACGAACACGTGGTTCCCCGGCCCACTCTCACTGTCTATAGCACCTTTGAGGAGGGTCCAATGTTCGGCGGCGACCTCTTCATTCACACGGGTAAAGATCCTTATGCTCTGGTCGCGCCGGTCACGCACATCATTCGCGAGCTGTCCGCCGATCAGCCGGTTGAGCACCCCGCCACTCTCAAGGATGTCCGCGCCGAAGTGCTGGCGCCGGAGCGCTTGAACTCCGTAGTGTTTGGCGTGTTCGCGGCTCTAGCGTTGGCGATTGCTGTGGTGGGCGTCGCCGGCGTGCTGGCATTTTCGGTCAGCGCACGGACGCGGGAATTCGGCATCCGACTCGCGCTCGGATCGCAGCCTCAGCAGATCCTCAAAGGTGTTATCGCAGAAGGTGGCGCGATGGCTTTGGTGGGAGTTCTGGCAGGTGCGGCCCTTGGGTTCATGCTGGCGCATTTGGTGGGCAGGTATTTCCTGGACGTGAAGATGCCGGGCATTTTGCCTGTAGCGGTCTCGGCGGTCGTGCTGCTAACAGTCGCGATCGTCGCGTCCATGCTGCCGGCGGCACGCGCCGCGCGCGTCGATGTCATACAAGCATTGCGCGCCGAATGACCGAGGGATTGGTGGGTCCGGGCTGTCTCCGTTGCCAAAATGCCCGAGCCGGAAGCGATTCCCACAACTTCATCTGGTCGACCGCTTTATTTTTCCTGCAGCATCCGCGTGAGACTCGCTGCTTTAGTACTTGCAATACGCGAGCAACATTTCCCTTCGTCGGCTCGCTCATCAAGAGATGGAAGTGTTCCGCCATGACTACTTAGCCCCAAATAACAAAATCATATTTTCGCCTCGAAGCTGTA
>WNFD01003852.1_pt1 | contig 17164 bp, 17 predicted proteins | sample 5400491 | NCBI WGS metagenome assembly WNFD01 (sample SAMN13153343, study PRJNA577476) | soil metagenome | isolation source: 120 cm saprolite under Douglas fir tree site 2 hole 2 replicate 2 | place: USA:California | collected 2015-04-18 | reverse complement strand
AAAACCTGCGCGCCTGGAACTATGGACCGGCGGGATGGGATGTGAGAAACAATTTTGTCGTGAACTATCTGCGGAGCTTGCCGAAGGGGAGTAGCCTCTGGGGTAATTTTCTGACCCGCGCTTTGCTGGATAACTGGCAGATATCGGGGATCGCCTCGTATGTCAGCGGTGTGCCGGGTGGAATCATCCTTAAGACGAACAATAGCGCGAATATCACAGGCGGTGGTGATGGGGCGCGGGTTGTCCTATCGGGTGACCCAATGCAGGGCGCGCCACATTCCTTCAATAAATGGTTTAACACCGCTGTGGTTGGCGCTCCGGTCGCGGGAATCCCTGCTACCAGCGTGACCAGCGATACACGCCAGGCGATCCGGGCAACGCCCCGAAGGTAAACTACTACCTGCCCGGCGACACTAACTTCGATACAGCGTTGTTCAAGAACATACCCATCGAAAACAAAATGGTAGTGCAGTTCCGTTTGGAGACATATAACACGTTCAACCATGCGGAGTTTAATTCCCTCAACAATACAGCTACTTTCGCTACTGCTGCCAGTAAGACTAACCCGAACCCCGTCGAGTCGGATGCCACCTTTGGACAATTGAACGGCACCCTCAATCCCCGTTACCTACAATTGGCTTTGCGCGTCAACTTCTAACTAGTAACTGTGGATTCAATTCCATGCCGGGCACAGTATATGTGCTCGGCAGGCTTTCGCTGAGATAGTTTAAGCTGTTATCTTCGCTCGATATTTTTCTAAAACCAACTCGTCCGGCTTGAGAGTTTCATGAGGGTTCAATGATGCACCTAACATGTTTTGTGTTGGCAGTTCTCTCCCTGTTCTCTACGCTGCCCGCTAAGGCACAGGGCAACGACCTCGCAGCCCGCCCTCCAATGGGATGGAATAGCTGGAACCACTTTCGCGACAAGGTGGATGATGCAGCAGTCCGCGCGCAGGCAGAGGCGATGGTATCGAGCGGAATGCGCGACGCGGGATACACCTACATCAACATCGACGACACCTGGGAAGGTGTGCGCGATTCGAAAGGCAACATCCAGACCAACAGTAAATTTCCCGACATGAAGGCATTGGCTGACTTTGTCCATAGCAAAGGCCTGAAACTGGGCATCTACTCTTCTCCAGGAGCGAAGACCTGTGCAAAGTTCGAGGGCAGCCTGGGGCATGAGATACAAGATGCGCAAACCTATGCCGTTTGGGGAATCGACTACCTGAAATATGACCTATGCGGCTTGAGGGACGAGATGCGCGCCGCTCCCACGCCGGAGGCCGCCCACAAGATCATGGTGGACTCTTATATCAAGATGCGCGATGCTCTACGCAGCACTGGCCGACCCATCGTGTACAGTCTTTGCCAATATGGAAATGATGCAGTCTGGGAGTGGGGGACGAGCGTTGGTGGCAACCTCTGGCGCACGACAGGGGACATCAGCGACAAATACGCCAGGATGGCAGAGATTGGGTTCGGCCAAGCTGGATTGGCCCGCTTTGCTGGCCCCGGACACTGGAATGATCCTGACATGCTCGAGGTAGGAAACGGTGGGATGACGACAGAAGAGTATCGAACCCACATGAGCTTGTGGGCCATTCTCGCGGCGCCGCTGCTTGCGGGAAACGACTTGTCTACGATGACTCCCGAAACAGTTGCACTTCTCACAAATCGTGATGTCATCTCCGTCGATCAAGACGAGATGGGAAAGCAGGGTGATCGAGTGAGCGCAGAAGGACCCCTTGAGGTGTGGGTACGTCCCCTGGCCGATGGGTCCAAGGCTGTCGGCATCTTCAACCGGCACCCGTCCGCGATGACTGCCCATGTGGATTTTCAGAAGCTTGGGTTTACGCGCGCCGTAGAGGCAAAGGATCTTTGGCAGGCCAAAGACCTTGGAAGTATCGGGGCGCCTTACACGGTAACCCTCCCTGGACATGGTGTTCTGTTCCTGCGTGTATCGCAGTAGGTGGGTTGGCTGGTCGACTCAAGTATTTTGAACCTTGCAAAGGATCGATCGCGAGTATATGGACGCTTTTCGAAGGGAATTCTTAAAGTTGGCTGGGACCGGCCTGGCGGGCGCGACAGCGTCCGTTGTAGTTGCTCCTGGTGTGCGGGCGGATGTAACGGCGCCAAGACCAGCAGCGGGCACCAGCAGTGTCTATGACGTGCGAACTTACGGAGCGACCGGCGACGGCAAGACGATTGATTCACCTGCGATCGATAAGGCAATCGAGACTGCCGCCGCAGCCGGCGGGGGAACAGTCCTCTTTCCTTCAGGCGTCTATGCCAGTTACTCCATTCGGTTGAAGAGCAACATTGCACTCTACCTTGAGCAGGGCGCCACGATTCTTGCGGCGAGTACATCTCTTGAGGGAACAGCCAGCGGCTACGATCCCGCGGAGCCCAAACAACCATGGGAAAGCTATCAGGACTACGGGCATAACCATTGGCACAACAGCCTGATCTGGGGCGAAAGTATCAACAACTTCGCTATCCTTGGACCTGGCCTGATCTGGGGGGAAGGGGTTGAGTCGTGGGACCTCCGATAAAGATCGACCTCGCGCCGAAACCCTTGGCGCCGGGAATAAGGCAATCGCGCTTAGGAACTGCCGGAGCTGAAGAAGATTTCAGACCACGACAACCTGGGCAGACTGGGAGAAGATTCACGCAATCTGGCGCTGGCCTTCTACCTGACGGGCAATAATGCTTATGGGGCGCGTGCAGCGTTGCTGCTTCGTACCTGGTTTTTGGATCCAGCGACGCGCATGAACCCGAACCTGGAGTTTGGTCAAGGTATTCCTGGCATCAATACAGGTCGCGGGATTGGGCTGATCGAGACCCGCTCACTGACGTCTGTGACCGACGCAGCAGGGCTACTTGCCGGATCGAAAGACTGGAGCGCCGCAGATCAAGCCGGTCTGTCAGCCTGGTTGCAGCAATTTCTTACCTGGATGCGCACGAGTCAAAAAGGTAAGGATGAGGACGCAGCAAAAAACAATCACGGGACTTGGTATGATCTGCAAGTAGTCGACTACGCTCTATTCCTTGGCGACCGACAGCTGGCAATCGATACGCTAGAGCGCGTCAAGACGAGGCGCAGTGCTGTGCAGATTGAACCGGATGGGCGCCAACCACTGGAGCTTGCTAGGACAAACGCGTTTAGTTATAGCATCGGCAATCTGGACGGCCTGATGCAGCTGGCGTGGCTGGGCAAGCAGCTCGGCGTCGATCTGTGGGGTTTCTGCACGGAAGATAAGCGATCCATTCGTGCAGCACTCGATTTCTTGTTGCCGTATGCCATCGGCGCAAAGCAGTGGGACTATCAGCAGATCAGCGGATTCCATGGCGATGCGCTGCTGCATGCGCTGGAGCGGGCAGAGATGCAGTATCAGGACCCTCGCTACGCCGCTGCGATTGAGCAGTTGGGTAAAGGTAAAGATGATCTGGAGACCGTACTCCTTCGCCCGCCCCCCGTGCATCCCATTTAGCCGCGTTGATCCTTTCTAAAAGGCATCTCGTAAGCCGTTTTTGAGCGGCTATTGTCGCAGTTTGACGGCCGAGTTGCTGGCACCGTCTTTGAAGGACAGGGCAGTCGCTGCGTTTGAGATGTCGCCGCCATCGACGACGATACGATCGTTGCCCGTGCCTTCGAGTTGGAGGAAGGTTGCCGCCTGAGCGAGGACCCGCGGTGCGGTGAGCAGGACCTGCTTGCTGGCTGTGAAACGCAGGGTTGACTCCGCTGCGGGATTCCCCTCTATGCTGAGGTTTTGGATCGTGGCGTCTGTGACCTGATCGAAGATGACCGCGGGACGCAAATCCGGAGTGGTCACCTGGAACCGGATATTCTGCATCGTCAATCCGCGGACCCCCTGGGCGTAGAGGCCATAGGCCGGCATGGGTCCCAACATGAAATATTCCCCCGCAATCTCAGGGAGTTCGCGGCGCGCGCCATCTTCTGCTGTACCGCCGCCGCCGAAGGTGAGATGGATGTTATCCAGAGAGACGTTCTCCATTGTGGCTCCGCCTACGCAGTTCAGAGTGATGCAGGAGTGCTTCTCTCCCGGGTTGGCGGTGCTTGTGACTTTTGCTTCAGCGAGTTGGGGTGGATCGGTGGTAACAGTGCCGTGGATATTACTGAAAGACAGATTGCGCAGGACTGCGGGCGTCGTCGTACCCGGGGGGCGCGCCCGTGGTCATATCATCCTTGGCCGCGTTCTGGGCGGCCTCAGGTGTAGGCATGCGTCGCGGACCTACTTCAACATGGATCGGGCCCGTTACGTCATCCAAAACCAGATTCGAGAAGGAGATGTGCTCATAACGCGAGCCTGGATTGCCTTGAAACTTGATGGGGCATCCGTAAACCTGATACAGCACGCAGTTGCTGATGGCGATGATCTGCGCAAAGCCTCCGCCAAACCGAAAGACAGACCAGCGAGTGCTGAAGACGCAATTGGTGATGGTCACGAACTTGCAGCTACCGAAAAGGGCGCATGCATCGTCCTGCGAGAGCACGATGCAGTTACTGACGGTTAGATATCGTGTGCTGATTAAATGGAAGCCATCATTATTTCCGTTGACGCGATTGTGAATGTAGATGCTGTCCATGTGTACGCGCTTGCCTTGGATCACGCGGAGGCTGTGATATGTGCAATCGAGCAGATCGATATTGCGGACAATGAGACCTTCGCAGCGATAGGCAAGAAGATGATAGGGCCGGCTGTTGCCGCCGAGGCCGCTGGGCGGCTTGGTGCCACGGACAGGGGAGTGAAACTGGAAGCCCTGTCCGTCAATCGTGCCCGGCCCCTCGAGCGTGACGTTTTTTGCGTTGACAGCGAAGAGGAGGGCCCAGTTTCCATCGACCAGCGTGGTATCGCCACTCAAGGGAATGGCGTCGACTGCGTGATACTGTTTTCCGTCGGCGCTCCCTAGAGCCTGTTAATGACTTTAATTCTCTGCTGTAAGGAGTGCGCTGTTGTGCGGTAGCCATCGTGCAGTATAGGCGTGTGGGGAACAAGGGCCAGGTTGGTTATCCGAGCGATGTAAGCGATGAGGAGTGGTCGTTTGTGGCCCCCTATCTGGCGTTGTGCCGGGAGGACGCTGGGCAGCGGTCGCACAGCTTGCGGGCGGTGTTCAATGCGCTGCGCTGGCTGGTGAAGACGGGGGCGCACTGGCGGATGATGCCCAACGATCTGCCGCCGTGGCCGGTGGTGTACCAGCAGACGCGGCGTTGGATACGGGCCGGATGCTTCGAGATCATGGTGGAGGACTTGCGCTCGCTGCTGCGCGAGTTCGCGGGACGCAAGCCGCGGCCCACGGCGATGGTGGTGGACAGCCGGACGCTGCAGTCCACGCCGGAGTCGGGCGCGCGTGGCGGCTACGACGGAGCCAAGCGCCGCAAGGGATCGAAGGTGCATGCGGCGGTGGACACGCTAGGGCATCTGCTGGCGCTGCGCGTCACCGCCGCCAATGAGCAGGATCGCGCCCAGGTGGAGAAGCTCGCCCAAGAGGTGCAGCGGATCACCGGAGACCATGTGGAGCTTGCCTATGTCGACCAGGGCTACACCGGGGAAGCCGCCGAGAGCGCGGCCGCCAAGCACGGCATTCAACTGGAGGTGGTCAAGCACACACAGGCCAAACGCGGTTTCGTGCTGCTGCCGCGCCGCTGGGTGGTGGAACGCAGCTTCGCCTGGGCCGCCCGCTTCCGCCGACTGGCCAGAGACTACGAGCGACTCTCGCAAACTCTCGCCGCCTTCCATTACTTCGCCTTCGCTTGCCTCATGCTCGGCAGAATCTTCAAAATGCTCAACTGAAGTCATTAACAGGCTCTAGCAATTTTCCACCGGCCGCGATATGCAGGGTCACGTCGCTCTTGAGCTCGACTGTGCCGATCTGAAATGTTCCCGCTGGGACGAGGACCGTGCCGCCGCCATCGCGTGTGCAGGTGTCGATTGCCGTTTGAAGCGCAGTAGTGTCGAGTGCGACGCCGTCGCCCTTGGCTCCGAAGTCACGAATGTTATAGATACGAGCACCCAGATCGTTTCCCGAGGCAGCATGTGCGGCGGGCTTGGCTGCAAGAGTGGGTTCTCTCAGCAGAGTCATAGCGGCTGCGGTGGCGAGTGCGCTCGCAGGAGCCTTTCCCAGCCATTGACGGCGGGTCAAGAGGGGACGATTGACTTCAGACGCAGATAGCGTGGTATTCACAGGAAGTCTCCTTGGATGATGTCAACTGGTCAAGAGTACGCACAGAGGGGCGTAGCGGAGAGGTGCCGTGGCGGTCGTCGCATAGACAGTATTGAAATGGCCATTTTTGGGGAACATAAACACGCAGAACGCAGTAAATGTATCCGTATACAATAGTCAACGGAACAACCGCCTCCTGGCATGGAATCCGGTAGAGTGACAACCATGGACATGCGTGACATTGCGAAGATCGCCGGCGTATCGAGCGCTACGGTGTCACGTGTCATCAATGGATCGAATCTTGTGCGGCCCGCAACAGCGGAGCACGTGCGCAAGGTGATCGAAGAGACGAAGTTTATTCCGAATGGAAGCGCCACAACGCTGAAATATGGGAAGAGCAGCACGTACGGCCTGATTATTCCTGATATTACGAACCCATTCTTTCCAGAGTTTATCCACTCCTTTGAGGCCATCCTGGTTGAGAAGAACCAGGACATGCTGATGGCGACTACGGACTTTCACGTTTCGAAGATGCAACAGACGATTCGCAGAATGCTGGTTCGACAAGTCGATGGAGTGGCACTGCTTGCTGCAGAGATTGAAACGGGGCCGATCGAAGCGCTACTGCATAATCGCGTACCACTTGTGACGATGGATCGGCGGATGGTATCTCGCGGACTGAGCGACGTGTCCATTGACTTCGCGAGCGGCATGCGGGAGGCAGTGAGGCATCTCAAGCGTCTTCGGCATCGCAAGATCGCGTATATCGGTGGGTCTGCAGGTCTTACTATTTCCGATCACCGTGTGGAGGCGTTCAAACAATCCATGATTGAAGCCGGACTAAAGGTGAATCCAGCTTATATCCGCGTGGGCGACTACCGCATCACTGGTGGAGAGGCGGGGATGGCTGAGTTGCTGGGACTCAAGGATCCTCCAACCGCGGTCATGGCGGCCAATGATCTTACAGCGATCGGGGCCCTGCGGCTAATGCACAGACAGGGGGTTGCCGTTCCAGATGATATTTCGGTGGTGGGTTTTGACGATATTGCGTTGAGCGACATCATATATCCACCGCTCACGACAATCCGTCTTCCTCGCCATGAACTTGCCGAGGTATTTTTCAAGGCATTGGATGCCTTTCGCAAGGATCCGCATGCGGGCGGAATCCAGTACGTCGTAAACACGTCGCTCGTTGTCAGGGACTCTACGGGACCATCGCGGCCACGATCATGAGCGACGAATGATGTGAATTATCGAAATACGAAATTCAAGGCTATGCACGCCGCGACGATGCACCCGGCAAGGATCCATATTCCGGCAGTTATGACGTCCGACTCTTTTTCGCACGTGAAGTAGGTCACGCCTGCGAGATCTTCAATACTTTTGCGGCGAGTGAACGTGCTGATGAGCGCAATTGTCGCAAGAGATATCCCAAAACCGTATGTGGCTCCATAAAAGCTGGCGAGCAGGTCGCTTCCGTAACCAATTACATGGCCGCGGACTGCGATGTTATGGGCTATTGCTGCGACCACCCCAGCAAGCAGACCCCAGAATCCGGCAGTTGGTGTCGCCCATGTCGTAAACATGCCCAAAAGAAATGTTGCAAAGAGTGGTGCATTGAAAAGGGAAAACAGAAGTGTCTGATAGTCCATCAGACTATGGTAGCGAAAGGCAATGGATGCAGTCGTAACGGCAAGTATGGTCGCGATGATGTAGATATCCGTCCCATCGTCAGATAATGCTGATCGTTTGCGTTGGGATTAATTTGGGAGCGATAGAGATCATGCGTCCAGACTGCAGACAGAGCACTGATGTTGCCGGCCAGGCCCGACATCAGGCTGGCGAGAATCGCGGAAATACCTAGTGCCAACAGTGCCTGGCCGTAATAATGCTGCATAAGAAAGGGAAGTGCCTGATCGTAGTATGTGACGTCGGTCGTACGGAAAAAGATGGCCGCCGCAACGCCTGGAATGACGAGCAAGACCGGAAAAAACAGCTTGAAGATGGCGGCGATCAGCGGTGTCTGTATGGACTCCCGCATGCTCCGTGCAGTGAGTGCTCGCTGGATGAGAAGGAAGTCGGTGCACCAGTAACCGAAGCTCAGTACAACCCCGAGGCCAAGAACTACGCCGGTGATGTCGAAGGTAGCGGTCTCCTGTCGCATCAGAGGCAGGGGACTCCAGATGTGATTCATCCCATAGGGAAGGCCCTTCCGAAGCTCGCCAATCCCGTGAAAGTCGCGAAGGACCTTGACCATTAGTGGTGCTAACCCAACGATCGTCAAGATAAATTGAAGAACTTCGTTGTAGATGGTGGCTCTAAGGCCACCGGACACGACGTAGCACAAGACAAAGCCTGATGTAAGAAGTGTGAGCCGGAAGAAGCTCAAGCCGAAAAACAGATGCACCACCGACGAGATGGCGTAGAGTCCGATGCCCGCGATTAACGCCATCATCGCGGCGAGGCATGACGCGCTAAGAATATGGGTGGCGTCGTTGTAACGGATACGGAGAAAGTCCGGTACCGTCAATGCTCGGCTGTGCCGGTAGACGGGCAGCATAAACAGCGCAAGAAAGACCATAGCGGGGATTGCGCCGATCCAATAGAAGTGCAGGGCGGGCAGACCATATTTGGCACTTGCAGCTACAATTCCGACGATTTCCAGCGCCCCGCAATTAGCCGCCACGAAGGCAACCGAGGTGATCGAGAGCGGAAGCATATTCCTGGCATGCAGAAATGCAGACGACGTTGTTGACCTTTTTCTTACAAGGTATCCAGTCGCAAGGATTGCGACGAGGTATGGGCCGAGGATGAGGAATGCAACCGACCGTCCCGTCATGATCGTTTACGACAAGATCTTAGACAGACCGACGAGCATGGCATGACGAACTCTTGATCGACGCAGCACATTTAGGGAAATCTTCCTCTATGAGTCTATTGCCGCGCGAGAGGTAGGCAGCTTGAATTGGGCCGGAATCTTGAGGCCGCCCATCATTCTTACGCCAAGTCCTGCGTCAATCAGAATGGGAGCAGGTCTATCGCTCCGCACAAGATAGGCGTTGACATTAATCCGTTCATTCGGATCGCGCAAGGCAGCGCGCTGCACTTGGGCAATCCCATCGTCTGTAATCCGGGTCAAGAAATGCTCCATCGGCATTTCGAAATAGCCATCGCTAAGAGTCTTCAGTGTTGAACTGCCAACCCTCCATTGCAACATCAATAGAGCTTTACTAATTCACCGTACGATGTTGCGGTGAGGGCAATTATTTCCACGCGAGATTGCGACACTGTTTCTGAAGGGTTTTCAGGCGGCGGCTATGCGCTGGATGAGGTTATTTTGTTCTTTCTGCGACTCGGCGCCGATAGTAAAAGCATCCAGGACGCCTGTGCCGAGGGCGTATCGGATTGCTTCCGAGGGCCGATCGCGAAGGTCTCCCTGGCCTAAGATCTTCATGCCAACGACACCTTTGCCTTGGGCGCGCATCTGTTGGATTACTTTGATCACGACATCAGGGTCGGCATCCATATGAGAGCCGATCGGGTTGAGACGGACGAGATCGATATCGACCCACGGAGAAGCGGCGGCAGCGCGTAGGGCTTGAAGGCTGTGGCAGGAGACTCCGTGGGCTCGAATGACACCCTTCTGCTTGGCCTCGGACAGGACGTCCATGACACCGCGGTAACGCGTCGTCCAGTCCCCCTCAGTGACGCAGTGGATGAGGACAATGTCGATATAGTCGACGCCGAGCTCTTTCCTGAAACGGTCAAGATCGGCACGAACACCGGCAGGATCTCGAGTGTCGGTCTTGGTGAGGACGGTGACCTTGTCGCGCGGGAGCTGCTTCAAGGCTGCGGCAACGTATGGATGGCTGCCATACGAGTCCGCTGAATCGAAGAAGCGCAAACCATTTTCGTGGAAACCGTTAAGGAGAAGATTGGTGAAAGGAGAGGTGCCCAGTCGCGTCTGGTTGGAGCCACCCCCGAAGCCGACTGTGCCGGTGCCCATGGCCAGGCGGCTGGTACGAATGCCGGTGTGCCCGAGGACCACTTCATCCTGAGCGTTGAACTTCTGAGGCAAAGGATCTGGATCGAGCAGCGCGGCTCGCGCAACGGCGGTTTTAGTGAGAAAAGCTGCGCCCAGGGTCCGGGCGGATCGGCGAAGGAAATCTCTCCTTAGCATGGCGCGGTCTCCTTTCCGATACCATACGCCGATCTGCGAAGAAGCAAAAGCGCTCCGGATTGGGAGATTTGCGGTCGGCCTAAGGCTCACAAACGCAGATTGTTAGCGAGTCCAGCGAGGAATGCTTTTTGAATCCGCTTCATGCCAACACAAAACGCATACGCATCGCGAAGGCCGCACAGGTTGAGTTCGATCTCCACTTCTCCCACCTGCGGGGGTGAGAAACTGAGCTGGAACTTGATCCATCAATAGAATAGGAACCCGCTAGCAATAGGGAGTAACGGAGGATCATCTTGAGCAATGCTTCTACTTCGCTCTGGACGTTGACTGCCGCACAACTTAGAGACCTGGTTGCCTCAACCGATCCCACTCCAGGCGGTGGTTTCGTCTCTATCGTCGCGGCTACCCTAGGCGTTGCCTCGATAAAAAAGGGAGTTACCGTTTCACTCAAAAAGTCTGCGGCGGATTTTGCCAGACATCAGGTCCTTTTGGACCTTAGCTCTCGTGCTTCCGCGCTAATGGCCGCTCTGACTGAACTTGCGGATGCTGATTCGCTTGCCTTTCAGAGCTATCTGAAGGCCAGCGCACTTCCACGAACGACCGAAGGTGAGAGAGCCTTTCGTCGAGCGGAAAAGGAGGACGGACTGGTCCGAGCTACACGAATTCCTCTAGAAGCGGCAGCCGAAATGGCTCGAGCGCTGGAGTGCGCCGAAGCAGCGGCGAGGCTTGTTGACTCACACGTGCGCAGCGAGGTTTTGGCCGGTGAGATGTTGCTACGAGCGTCGATCAGAAGTGTCCTCCTCAGCGTCGATGCTAACCTGTCCGGGATCTCGGACCCAGTGCTACGTGACGCCCTCAAGCTACAGCGAAATGAGTTAGAGCGTGCAGCAACCCTTCCTGAAACGACTGCTCGTTGATCTACGGTTGATGACTTTTCGGAAGCTAGTGGAAAGTTGCATTGCTTGTTCAGTTCCTCTTCATCAAAGATTGCAGACACCTCACACGTGTTGAACAACCGCTTTCACGAAGGGTCGCCAGTCTGGGTGTTCTGCCACACCTTCCGATGGGTCTCTTTATAGCGGGAGATGATTTCATCCTGGAACACATGCTTTTGATCGCGAAGGACGAATCCCCCATTCACGACAACGTCGCGGATGGCTGACCGGTTGAGTGCGAAGACGATGATCGGCAACAGGTCTTCTGCTGAATGGCCGGCGATGGACGCCTCGTTCAAGTCAACCGTGAAAAAATCGGCGAATGAGCCGGGGATCAATCCTGCACCAGGAAGGTCGAGAGCGCGTGCGCCGTGAACCGTTGCACAGTCGAAGAGTCGTGATGCCAACGTCTGGGCTGCTATTTGATCGAGGATGGCGCGCTCTTGCTGTTCCAGTCGAAGGTGATAGTCGAGCTCGCGAGCATCTTCGAGAGGATCGATCTGAGCCTGGCTGTCTGACCCAAACGCCACGCGTATACCTGCTGCCATGATGTGGTCAGCGGCGATAATGCCATCCCCTAGATTACGTTCGGTCGTCGGGCAGGAACATATTGTTGCGTTAGCCTCGGCAAGCATTTCGATTTCTTCTGTGCTGATATGGATTGCATGCACCGCAGTAAAGTCGGGGCCGAGAAGCTGTTCCTTATTGAGAAGTTGTACCGGGGTAAAGCCATATTCGCGCAGACACGCTGCGTTTTCTGCAACCTGTTCCGCGAGGTGCATGTGAAGCGGAAGTTTGTTTTCTCTGCTCCATGCCGCAAGCTTTCTTAGATCGGCGAGCGGCACGGCGCGAACGCTATGCGGCGCAACGCCAAAGCGCACCGCAGATGGCGTTGTGGAACAGTCACGGATGAGCGCGCCCATGTTTTCGAGAAAGGCGCTCGTGGACTCGAAGAAGCGGATCTGGCCCGGGTCACGTGGCAGTTCGTGTCCTGAGCGAAGATATGCAGTTCGCAGTAGAACGATTCGAATCCCGACCGATTGGGCAGCGGCAATCACCTGCTTACACAACAGATTTGGATCGTCGTAGGGCTGACCATTGGGCGCGTTATGCAGGTAATGAAACTCCCCTACTGTCGTCGTTCCAGCGAGAACCATCTCAAGAAATGCCATGCGGGCGACGTCATACACGTCTTGCAGGTCAAGTTGACTGGCTGCGTGGTACATCGTTCCACGCCAGGACCAGAAGTCTTTGCCGCTGACGATTCTCGATTCAGACTTGCCCCGGATGAGCCGCTGAAAAGAATGAGAATGAACATTCACGAAGCCGGGGAGAAGCGCTTTTCCCGGAAGGTCAACGATTCTGGTCGATGAGGTATCTACTTTCTGGGGAGTTTCTAAGAATTGGCCGTCTTCGCTAACCAGAACTCCACCATTGGCTATAAACCTGCCATCCGAGTAAAGCAGTTCCGGTCGGTAGAGAGTGTTTCTCATCTAACTTTTTTCCCACCTATCCAGACGTCTCGAACGGGGTTAGCTCCCAGCGTATAGACGAGATCGCGCCAGTCGCTACTCTGAAGCACCAGGAAATCCGCGGCACATCCCGCCTCCAGGCGTCCCGTATCATTGATGCCAAGCGCGCAGGCTGCATTTACCGTTCCTGCAACAAGCGCCTCCTCCACGGTCAGGCCGTTGAGCCGAACAGATAGCGCCAATGCCTCAGAAATGGAAAATAGTGGGCTTGAGCCGGGATTGAGGTCGGTGCCAACAGCAACGGCGGCTCCAGCGTCAATTAGTTTGCGACCGGGCGCTGAGGGTATTCCGAGATGAAGCGAGACACCGGGAAGAATTGTCGCGATGGTCGAACTTGAGGCTATCTTCGCGATCTGTTCAGGACCGGAAGCCTCCAGATGATCAACACTTAGCGCGCCGAAATCTATTCCAAGCTCCAGGCCGCCAATGCAATGGAATTGATCACTATGCAGCTTGATTGCAAGACCATAGTGTTTCGCCCGACGGAACAACTCCTCTGCTTCGGCGACCTGCCAGGCCTCTTTTTCGACAAAGATATCGACAGCTGTAGCCAGGTTGCGTCTGGCCACCTCGGAAATCAGTTCCTCGCATACCCGTGACATGTAGCTGGAGCGCTCGGTTGCGATCGCAGGAGGTATATGGATGAGCAGAGTCGGCATAAGTCGCGCAGGTGAGTCTGCCGATAGAGACTGAATGGCTTCGAGCATCGCGAGTTCTGCTTCGGGCGTAAATCCGTAGCCGGACTTGACCTCGATTGTGGTCGCTCCGGATGCGATCAGGGAGTCTATCCGCGGTTTCCCCAGTGCTACAAGATCAGCCTGCGATGCCGCTGCGGTAGCGCGAATCGTGCTTCGTATACCGCCACCTGCGGCGAGAATTTCCTCATAGGTCGAACCGGACGCTCGCGCCTCGAAGTCAGCTAAGCGATCCCCGGCCCATACAGCGTGGGTGTGTGGATCAATCAGCCCTGGAACAACCGCGCGACCGCAGGCGTCAACGATAGCCTCTGTCTCGCCTTTCCACTCAGACTCTTTTCCCGTCCAGACGATGACACCAGCGGATATGGCGATGGCCGCCCGCTCCACAATCTTTAACTCGCGCATGGTTCTGCCGTGCTTTGGGCCGAAGCCTTCCGCTGTAACCAGCTGCGATATGCCGGTGATGAGGATCTCTGACTTCATTTGATGCTCGGCATGTCAAGACCCCGTTTTTCCGCTGTGGTCCGGGCCGATTCGTATCCGGCGTCGGCATGACGAATCACGCCCGTCGCAGGGTCGTTGGTCAGGCACATCTGCAGACGTTGCTCAGCCTCGTCGCTGCCGTCGGCCACCGCGACGAGACCCGCGTGTTGACTGTATCCCATACCCACGCCGCCGCCGTGATGAAAGCTCATCCAGGCAGCCCCACTGGCGATGCCTGTCGCGAAGTTGAGTAGTGCCCAGTCGGAGACGGCATCGGAACCATCAAGCATTCCTTCTGTCTCACGGAACGGGCTTGCGACAGAACCCGCGTCAAGATGATCTCTACCGATCACGATTGGAGCGCTGAGTTGACGATCTCGAACCATTTGATTGAAGAGCAATCCCGCGCGATCGCGCTCACGATAGCCGAGCCAGCAGATGCGAGCTGGAAGGCCCTGAAAAGCGATCTCCTTACCGGCAAAGGCGAGCCATTCCTGCAACCGCTTATCTTCCGGGAAGAGCTTCGATATGGCTTGGTCTGTTTTAGCAATGTCGGTGGGATCCCCCGATAAAGCGACCCAGCGAAAAGGTCCGCGGCCTTCACAAAATGAATCACGAATGAACGCCGGGACGAAGCCGGGGTACGAAAAGGCATCGCTGACACCAGCGAGCTTTGCCTGGGTGCGCAGATTGTTGCCATAGTCGAAGGCAATAGCGCCACGACGCTGCATCTCAAGAATCGCCTGTACATGTTGCGCGACGGAAGCGCGCACGCGCTCGGTGTAGGCCTGCGGCTGGACTGAGCGTAACGCGTTGAGATCTTCGTCCGCATGTGCAATTGGGATGTACCCCCACATGGGATCGTGGGAACTAGTCTGATCCGTAACGAGTTCAGGGATAAAACCCCGCTTCACCATCTCTGGCAGCAACTCCGCTGCATTGCAGGGATAAAACCCCGCTTCACCATCTCTGGCAGCAACTCCGCTGCATTGCCCGTCAAGCCGATCGAGACGGCTTTGCTCTGCGCCTTCGCAGACTGAGCCAACTGGATCGCCTCGTCGAGCGAGTTTGTTGCAGTGTCCAAATAGCGCGTTTCTAGGCGGCGTTGAATTCGTTTTGCGTCTACCTCGACACAGATGCTCACCCCTCCTGCAAGTTTGATCGCGAGCGGCTGTGCGCCGCCCATACCACCGAGGCCTGCAGTCACAGTGATAGTCCCGGCAAGCGTGTCATTGAAATATTTCTTCGCCGCACCGCGAAAGGTCTCGTAGGTACCCTGCAATATCCCTTGGGTCCCGATGTAGATCCAGGAGCCGGCGGTCATCTGGCCGTACATCATCAACCCCACAGCATCGAGCTTGTCGAACTCTTCCCAGGTCGCCCAACGAGGCACCAGGTTGGAGTTAGCGATCAGCACTCGAGGTGCCAATGGGTGTGTGTTGAGCACTCCGACTGCCTTGCCCGATTGCACTAGGAGCGTCTGTTCATTTCCGAGACGTTCCAGCGTTTCGATGATGGTGTGGTAGCACCCCCAGTTGCGCGCCGCCTTGCCTCGGCCGCCATACACGATAAGCTCTTCCGGTTTTTCCGCTACCTCGGGATCGAGGTTATTCATCAGCATCCGCTTAGCGGCTTCCTGAATCCATCCTTTTGCCGTTCTCGTGCTGCCTCGAGTTGCTCGAATTGGGGAATATAGTTGGCTCATCGAATGACCTCTTCGAGCTCCACGTTTCGGATATTTTTTCCCAATGCGGCTTCCGTTAGAAAGCTCGACGCGCCTTCCATCCATAGAGACAAGACACAATCTTCTCCCCAGGCCGGAATACGTGCGCGGAAGCGGGCTCTCACTTCTTCCAGCGGGGCGGTACTCGTGTCTCCACGAAGGTCCAACGCGCGGGTGGCGGCTAGCAGTTCAATTGCAACTACCATTCTGGCAAGACTAACGGCTTGCTCAAGCTTAAGAGCAGAGGTCATGCCCATGCTGACAAAGTCCTCCTGATTGCCGCTGGTTGGAATTGAGCCTGTAGATGCCGGCGTGGCGAGCACGCGCAGCTCTGCAACGAGTGCTGCAGCCGTCACCTGAGCCATCATCAGCCCGGACTCAAGGCCGGGCTTTGATGCCAGGAACGCGGGAAGACCTTCGTTCAGGCTGGGATTGAGGAGCCGCTCGGTCCGGCGTTCTGAGATGCCAGCGAGTTGGCAGAGGGCAATCGAGAGATAATCGAGGGTGAGCGCAAGCGGAGCGCCGTGGAAGTTGCCTCCAGAGACGATCGCATCGTCAAAGACCAGCGGGTTGTCTGTGGCAGAATTCAATTCAATCGCGAATACTCTGCGAGCGTGCGCCATCGCGTCCCAGACGGCGCCGTGTACCTGTGGAATGCAGCGCAGACAATAGGCATCCTGAATACTGCTGCCCTCGCCGTGGGTTCTGGGAATCCTGCTGCCGTGTAAAAGACTGGTGAGGTGGCTCGCGCTCAATACCTGGCCGGGGTGCGGCCGAGCCGCGTGTAAACGAGGATCAAAGGCCGCGGCGGTTCCACGCAGAGCTTCGATGCTCAAGGCTGCCGTCGTTTGCGCGGAATGGAAGAGGTCTTCCAGTTCCTTCAGCCGCAGGCAGCCGATCGAGAGCATCGCCTGGGTTCCGTTCAGGAGCGATATACCTTCTTTGCCAAGGAGCACGAGCGGCTTCAATCCGGCTCGCTCGAGGCAGACCGCAGCCGGCAGGACGCTGCCTTCATACTCGGCAAGTCCTTCGCCGATCAAGGCAAGCGCCATGTGCGCAAGGGGGGCCAGGTCGCCGCTCGCACCAACGCTGCCGCGTGAGGGAATAACAGGCGTGATCTTGTGATTCAGCAGGTCGCAGATACGTTCAGCGACGATTGGCCGTATGCCGGAGAGACCTTTTGCCAGGACGTTGGCCCGGATCAACATCATGCCGCGTACCACCGCGGTCGATAGTGGAGAACCGACTCCGCAGCAGTGGGAGCGGATCAGGTTCACTTGCATCGCTTCGATCTCGGTTTCGTCGAGACGAATATTTGCGAGAAGACCTACGCCGGTGTTGAGAGCGTAGACGGGCGCGGCGCCGCTGATTGCAGCTTCCACCCTGCGGCGCGACGCTTGCATGCGAAGGAGAGCTGACGGAGCA
>WNFD01002916.1_pt1 | contig 17165 bp, 18 predicted proteins | sample 5400491 | NCBI WGS metagenome assembly WNFD01 (sample SAMN13153343, study PRJNA577476) | soil metagenome | isolation source: 120 cm saprolite under Douglas fir tree site 2 hole 2 replicate 2 | place: USA:California | collected 2015-04-18 | reverse complement strand
CGTTGGGCACGAAGCACAACTCCATGCTTTCCGGCTTGTCCGCAACCGGCAGGTTGACACGGCGTGCCGCGGCCCGCACTTCTTCCTTGGTCAGTTGGCCCAGAGGAAATTCGCTGCGCGAAAGCTGATCCTGCGTGAGCCCCCAAAGAAAATAGGATTGGTCCTTGCTGTCATCGCGGGCGCGAAGCAGCTCCCAGCGGCCGGTTTCGTCATTTTTGCGGATGCGCGCGTAGTGGCCGGTGGCCAGCCGCTCTGCGCCGACTTGCCGCGCCATGCGCAGCAGCGGCTCGAACTTTACGTCGGTGTTGCAATTGGTGCAGGCGATGGGCGTGCGCCCCGAGAGATATTGGTCGACAAATGGGCGCACCACGCGCTCTTCAAATTGCTGCTCGAAATTGACCACGTAGTGAGCGAACTGAAGATGTTGCGCCACGCGCTTGGCATCGTAGACGTCGTCCAGCGAGCAGCAGCGGTGCTGCGTCGGCCCAGCGCCTTGCAGCTCCGGGAGGCGCCGCTGGTTCCAGAGCTGCATGGTGAGGCCAATGACTGGGCGGCCCTGCTCCTGCAGCAGCGCGGCGACCGTGGAGCTGTCCACACCTCCGCTCATGGCGACGGCGACGAGGCCGGATTGGACCTCGCTACGCTCGGGAAACACGTCGAATTGTGTGGCAGTAGCCATCTGCTCTTATTTTACGGGAAAATCACTAAAAATCACTGATTGCTCTCGAACATTGGGGGAGCACCACAAAGACCTGAACTTACGGGCAGACGCGCGGATTACGCACGCGTGCCGGCTTCCTTTCGATAGGTCGGCGATAGGTCACGAAGTTGTACGACCGTTGCAGGCACAATGTATAGTGCAAAATCGATGTCCGCCGCGGTGGTGTGGCGGCCCAGGCTGAAGCGCAAGCTCGCGCGAGCTTCCTCCGGTGGAAGCCCGATGGCGGTGAGGACGTGCGACGGCTCGACCGCACCTGAGGAGCAAGCGGCGCCGGTCGAGCAGGCCAAGCCCTTCAGATCCAGCGCAATCACCAGCGCCTCGCCGTCGATGCCAGGGAAGGTAATGTTGGTAGTGTTCGGTGTGCGCGGCGCTCGGGCAGCGTTCACGCGCGAATGCGGCACCTGCGCGAGCAATCCTTGTTCCAGACGATCGCGCAATGCCGAAATCCGCGCGGCGTCCTTTACCTGCGATTGGCGGGCAATCTCCGCGGCCTTGCCCAAGCCGACAATTCCTGGGACGTTTTCGGTACCAGGCCGAAATCCGCGCTGGTGATGCCCGCCATAAAGAAGCTGCCGCAATCGCGTGCCGCCACGAATATAGAGCGCGCCAATGCCCTGTGGGGCATAGAACTTGTGGCCGGAAAGAGCGAGCAAATCGATACCAAGCGCGTTCACATCGATGGGCAGCTTGCCCGCGGATTGCACCGCGTCGGTGTGGAAGTACACATCGGCTTCAGCGGCGATGCGCCCGATTTCTTCCAGCGGCTGCACCGTGCCGAGTTCATTGTTGGCGTGCATGATGGTGATCAGCACAGTTTCTTTGCGCACGGAGCGACGCAATTCTTCCGGATCAACCCGGCCTTCGCGATCCACGGCGAGGTAGGTGACATCCACGCCCTGCTTCTCCAACGCCTGGCAGGTGTTCAGGACGGCCTCATGCTCGCTGCTCGAAGTGATCACGTGAGAGCGGGATGTTGACGAGGCTGTGGACGCCACAACGCCCAAGATGGCGTGGTTATCCGCTTCGGTGCCTCCGCTGGTGAAGACGATCTCTTGCGCCCGGGCGCCGATGAGCGCTGCGACCTGCTCGCGAGCGGTTTCCACCGCCGCGCGCGCCTTCTGCCCAAAGGTGTGGATGGACGCGGCGTTCCCGTATTCCCCGGAGAGATACGGGAGCATGGCCTCGAGCGCTTCGGGCGCTACGGCCGTGGTGGCGTTGTGGTCCAGATAGACGCGCTTCATGACTCTAGTTCAGGATAGACTCTCCGCTGCGGCAAGAGCAAGAAGGCGGCTCAGACCAATTGCCGGCAGGTCATTACGGGGAGGCGCCGCCGCCGGCGTCTTACACTGGTAGAGCGAGCGGAGCGCTTCAAAGAGGGGTTTGACGTTGGGATCAATCAGCAAATCGCCCGAAAACTTCACGGACTGCTGATCCGAAAAACGCATACCGCTCTCGCGATTGAGCGTGGCGCCTTCGGAGAACGGTTTGCTAACTCTCCCCGCCTTTGTGGCGGCAAATTGCTGTTCCGTCTCAATGCCCCGAGGGTAAGCGGATGGCCGGTAAGTCTCCATGGGGCGACACGCAGTCCTCAAAGAACTAGTCTCGCCGTCTCGCCGTCCATGATAGCGGGTTCGCGGACATTTGCGAATCGCTCGTAGAGATTCGTTATTCTGGCCCGAACGTTCTTAGCAAGGCTGGTTTTGCGCTTGAGGATAAGGGGAGCTCAACGCGCCAATCTTACCAGCACGGCGTTGATTTCCATCAGGTCGGCATCCACGCGGTAAAAGCCGCAACGCCATTTTGCGTCGGCCTCTTCGGCGGCAACCTTCAGAACCGCGAAATCGCGCGCTTCGCGCGAACCGTTCGCCACATTCGGGAACTCCTCGCCGACATACGTAACCGCGCTGGGAGCTGCAAGGTAATTGCAGTCTTCGCGGGTGAGCACGGCGCGCAGCATGCCTTGGTTTTTCGTATGCGGCTGACAGAAATAGAGATTGGCCATACCTGGCCATCATCGGCAAAGACGCGAAAAGCTTGAATGGTACCTTGGTTCAGGTTGTAGCGTAGTAGTGACCCCCCGAGAAGCACGAAATGGGTCAGCGCGACTCGCCTGGGGTCAATCCGAAGCAGGGTAAGTCGCCTCCGCCTAAAAGCACGAAAACAGGACCGCGATAGCTCTGCGGCCCTATTCCTTGACCCAAAAATCTCGCCGGGTCTACTTGCCACTGCCGCCCACAACAAGATTGTTCTTCACCGAGAACACGTTGGGCACGCTGTTGGCGCGCAAGCCGGCAAGATTCTTGTCCGCCTCGCTGTCGACGACGCCTTCGAGCGTGACGTTCCCATTCTTCACAATGATGTGGATGGAGGCCACCGAGGACCACGAATACTTGTTGAGGCTTGGGTCCCCATAAATCGCCCGATACAGTGCGCGGCGCAACTCCTCGTCCATGGGCGAAAGGGGGAGCACCTCGATGTTATTCGTGACGCCCGACACGCCCTCGATGCTCTTGACCACATTTCCAGCATCGGACTTGAGTGTCGGACGGACGACCTGACCTTCCAGCGTCACACGATCGCCCTCGACCTTGTAAGCTAGGTTGTCGAACACCGAGTAGTACGGCAGAAGGAGGAGTTGATGCCGGACTTCCCGCACCAAATTTTGGCTTGCTTTGGTTTCTCGCTGGTTCTTGGCGCGTTGCGCCATACTCGTGGGCGTTAAACCAGCAAAGATAAGCAGAGAAAGGGCCGCACCCAATAGCGCTCGGCTGTTCAGCATCGGATGGTCTCCTTAGATGGGAATTGCCGGGTTCACCGGTTATATAGATTCAGGGGCCCTGGGAAAGGACTGCAAAGCGAAGGCCTTGCGGCAGGTGCTAGCATACTCAAAAGGGGCTCTGCATTTCAATTTCGCAAACGGGCAGGCGAGTGAGAACACTGTGTTGGTGATTGCACATCGTGGAGCGTCAGGCCACGCGCCGGAAAACACTCTGGCGGCCTTTCGCAAGGCCGTCGCACAGGGCGCTTCGTTCATCGAAACCGACCTGCAGCTTTCCCGGGACGCGCGTTTTGTGGCCATTCACGACGCTACCGTGAACCGCACCACGAATGGCCAGGGGGCGGTGCACGACCTTACCCTGGCGGAGTTGCAGCGCCTGGATGCGGGCTCGTGGTTTGGAAGCGAATTCGCCGGAGAACGCGTACCGACGCTCGAAGAAATTCTCGAGTTCTCGAAAAAACATGACGTCGTTTTTTACCTGGAATTGAAACCCAGCGGTTCGTGGGGCGGGGAACACGCCTTGATCGGGGCGCTGCGGGAATCGGGAGAGATTCCGCGCACCGTGGTGATTTCCTTCGACGCCGCTATCCTGGAAGGCTTGCGAAAGATCGAGCCGACGCTCATGACCGGCGTGCTGTATGAAGGCCAGATCGAAAAGCCCATCGAGCGAGCGCTCGAAGTGGGAGCCCGGCAATTGGCGGTGCGCGCCAACCTGGTGACCCCAGCGCTGCTCGTAGCGGCTCGAAAAAAAGATTTGCAGGTGGTGTGCTGGACGGTGAACCACCCAGCACACATGCGGCTGCTGATGGAAGCGGGTGTCGACGGCATCATGAGCGACTATCCGGATCGCCTGGTGGCGGCGCAGCGGAAAGAGAAGGAAGCAGACTAGCCGGACAATTGCGCCTGAAAGAGCGCGCCGATCATCATCCGAAGATTAGTGCAATTCCTGAAAAAGAGAGGTAAAGCGGGCGACCGAGAGTTGCTCGGCGCGAGCATCCGGGCGGAGTTCCAGTTTCTTGAGCGCGTCTCGCACGGCTTCCACCTTAAGGCGCGATTTCAAATTGTTCACCAGTGTCTTGCGCTTCTGGGCGAAACATAGCTTCACAAAATCCAGAAAGCGCGCGCTGTCCAGTTCTGGCAGCTTGACGCGCTCGCCCGGAAAGCGAAGCGTTACCAGCGCGGAGCCGACTTCCGGCGGTGGGCGGAACGCGCTGCGCGGAATCTTCAGCACGAGTTCCGGGCGCGCGAAGTATTGCGTCAGCACGGAAAGATATCCGTAATCCCGTGTGCCGGGCGAGGCAACCAGGCGCTGCGCTACTTCTAACTGAATAACGATGTGAATTTCCTCGATGAGTTCGGCGCTGGCGAAAAGGTGATGCAGGATTGGCGATGTGATGTAGTAGGGCAGATTGCCGTAGATGCGCAGCTTGCGGCCGGCGGCAAGTTGCGCGATGTCGATTTCGAGAATGTCGCCGGGAATGATCGTCAGATTCGGGAAGCGCTTTGCAAGCGGCCGCAGGCGGCCCACGAGCTGCGCGTCCAGTTCAATCGCGTAGACGGGAGCCCCGGCGGCAGCCAGGTGTTCCGTCATTTCTCCGTGTCCAGCGCCGATTTCCAGCCAGCAAAATTCTTGGGCCGGGCCCGACGTGGCGGGCGCAATCGACTGCGGAGAAACGCGAATAGCGCGTGCAATTTCTTCGCGCCAACCAGGATCGGCAAGAAAATGCTGACCTAGGCGTTGACGAGCCATTCTTCTTCGTGACCTCTATGCCCAGCGTGGCGAAACTCTCTGCTTTCCTATGTGCCGCGCGCGTGAGAAGGGCACATTATACGTGCAAGCTTGCTTGACGTTGCTGGACGCCTCGGATAGCGTTATTCCATCGCGATTTTTGCGTGGGTGCATCGTGCGAATTTTGTTTGTGGCCTCCGAGGGCCTGCCCTTTTCGAAAACCGGCGGTCTGGCTGACGTGGTCGAAGCCCTTCCGAAAGCCCTTGTGGGGCTCGGCCACGAAGTCGCCGTCGTGTTGCCGCGCTATCGTGGGACGAAAACCCCGGGCCTGGTGCTCCCCGGCATCACCATTCCCATGGGCGGAACGCGCCTGCGATTTCCTTCGGTTGAGGGGGCTTCGCCCGCAAGCGGGGTGCGCTATTTTTTCGTCGACGATCCCGCCTATTTTGATCGCGACCATTTGTACGGCGGCCCCAGCGGCGATTATCCCGACAACGCCGAGCGCTACAGCGAATTTTGCAAAGCGGCCATCGAGATTGCGAAACAAGTCTGGCCGCCGGATGTTATCCACTGCCATGATTGGCAAGCCGCGCTCGTTCCCGTGCTGCTACGCACCTCTTACGGCGACGACCCGATGGTTCGGGATATTCCCGTGGTCTTCACGATTCACAACATGGGCTATCATGGACTCTTCGGCAGAGACGCGCTGGAGCGCGCCGGGATTCCCGTGGGCGTATTTCACCCTGCCGGAATCGAGTTTTTCGGCAACGTGAATTTCTTGAAGGGCGGTTTGGTCTTTTCTGATTACTTGACCACCGTCAGCCGCAAATACGCGCTGGAAATTCAGACTCGCGAGTATGGCTACGGACTCGACGGTGTGGTGCGCGGTCGCGCCGACCGCCTCGTGGGGATTTTGAATGGTGTCGATTACGGCGTTTGGAGCCCGGAACGTGACAAATTCATCGCTGCGAAATATTCAGCGAGAGATCTGAGCGGAAAGCAACTCTGCAAACAGGCGCTGCTGGAGTCGTTCGGCCTGCCCTCCGAGCATATAGCTAAGCCAGTGATCGGCGTTGTCTCGCGCTTTGCGGACCAAAAGGGATTCGACCTGATCGCCCAAGAAGCGCACGAGTTGATGCTTGAGGACTTGCTGCTCGTGGTGCTCGGCACCGGAGAACGCAAGTACGAAGAACTGTTCCGCGCGCTCGCGGCTGCGTATCCGGGCCGCGTGGGAGTGAAAATCGCCTACGACAATGCCGCTGCGCACAAAATTGAAGCGGGCGCCGACATGTTCCTGATGCCTTCGCGCTACGAGCCTAGTGGCTTGAACCAGATGTATAGCTTAAAGTATGGTACGGTGCCGATTGTGAGGGCCACCGGCGGTCTTGATGATACGATTGAATCGTATGACGTCGAGCACGGCACCGGGACGGGATTCAAGTTCTCAGAGTACTCCGGTTCGGCGATGTTGCGGTGCGTGCGTCAAGCGTTGCATCTGTTTGCAGACGAACGTATCTGGCGGCGCATTCAATTGAACGGTATGGCCAAGGATTATTCCTGGAAAGCGTCCGCGGTCGAGTACGCCAAGGTGTATGTCGCGGCGCGCGCGGCGCGAGGTTTGCCGCCGATCCAGGAACCAGCACCGCCGGCAAGGGAAGCGGTTCCGGCGCCAAGAAACCAAAAACCGGCTACAACATCTAATTAGACTGGTTCAGGAGAGGGGAAGGCGCTTGCCCTGCAAGCCCTTGAGGACAAAGAACATGGCTGACAACAGCATTCAAGCAGTGAACGATGGAAACTTCGAAGCGGAAGTGTTGACGGCGAGCAGCACGCAGCCGGTTATGGTCGATTTCTGGGCGGAGTGGTGCCGCCCGTGTCACATGCTCGCGCCCACGGTGGCGGAGATTGCCCACGATTACGCGGGCAAATTGAAAGTGACGAAGCTGAACGTCGATGAAGCCATGAATTCCGCCGGCCGCTATAACATTCGCGGTATTCCCACGCTGCTCGTTTTCAAGAACGGGCAAGTGGTGGAGCAGATCGTCGGCGCGGTACCGAAAGAGCAGATCACCAAGGCCCTCGAGCGCCACGTCGGATAACAAGCGCGGCGAATCGCGCTGTGCAGAAGTACCAATCCCGCGCAAAGAGATAGAAAACTACAGAGGCGTGTCGTACAGTGGAATGCGGCACGCCTATTTTCTTGCATTGATCGGCTTTAGCAAGTTTTATTGAGCGGTGTCATCCTGAGGCCATCCGATGAGGATGGCCGAAGGACTTCAAGGAAAGGACCGGGCACCAAGCTGAGTGCGACTCGATCTCGGTGAAAGGAAAGCAAGCTTGGCGACAGCTGAAACCGCCGCGACCACAACGCGCACCGTAAAACCCGTCGATCACCCTCCGCTGCTCGCCGGCGACCGCGGACCCATCGCCATGTCTCGTCCGGGCCTGCACGACACGGTGCTCAGCGTTCTGCGGCCGCTGCCGCGCGGCGTGATTCTAGATTGCCCCGCGGGCGAAGGCGCTCTGGCGCAGCGGTTGCTCTCAGAAGGCTTCGACGTACGCTGCTGCGACTTGTACTCGGAACTGTTTCGCCTGGACGGCGTGGAAATTAAGCGCGGCGACTTATCCGGAATCCTCCCCTACGCTGCACAATCGTTCGACTATATCACCTCGCTGGACGGCCTCGAACACATCGACTCACCTCCGCAAGCCTTTCGCGAATACAAGCGCTTGCTGAAGCCCGGCGGCCACCTCATCATCAGCGTTCCCAACATTATGAACATCGAAGAGCGCGTCAAGTGGCTGCTCTTCGGCTATACCTCGCACTTCAAGCCGCTCTCTGAGCAATCCAAAGCGAAAATTCACTATGACTGCGCGGGCATGGATGAAATCGCCGTGCACGCCAATCCCATCGGCTACAACGAGCTTCGCTACTACCTCGAGAAAAATGGTTTCACGATTCAGGGTGTCTATCGCGACCGCAAAAAAGTCAATCAGTGGCTGTATTGGCCCATTGTCGCGCTTATCCGCGTGCTGGCGAAGTTGACGCCCGCAAAGCGTCGTGCCGATCGTTGGACCGACGAGCTTTCGTCCGATCCGGTGCTTCTCGGTGGCAACACCATCATCATCCACTCCATTCGGCGTTAGTCCCGTGACCCAGCCGCATTCATGACGCCCTCCACGTCCACAACGCTCGTACGCTGTCATTGGGCGGCCAACGAATGGAACATTCCCTATCACGATCAAGAGTGGGGTGTGCCGGTCCACGACGAGAAGAAGTGGTTCGAGTTTCTGATACTCGAAGGCGCCCAGGCCGGTTTGAGCTGGGACACCATCCTTCGTAAGAGGGCGCGTTATCGCGAGGTCTTGGACGGGTTCGATCCGGAAAAAGTGGCGCGCTACGGTGCCAAGAAAGTGCGCGAACTCCTCGCCGATCCCGGCATCATCCGCAATCGCTTGAAGATTGAAGCGACCATCAGCAACGCGCGCCTGTTTCTCAAGGTACAGGAAGAGTTCGGCTCGTTCGATGCCTACATCTGGCGCTTTGTGAACGGCCAGCCGAAGCAGAACTCCTGGAAAACGCACAAGAGAGTGCCCGCGAAAACGGCCGAGTCTGACGCCATGAGCAAAGATCTCAGCAAACGCGGCTTCCGCTTCGTCGGCTCGACCATCTGCTATGCTCTCATGCAGGCCACCGGCATGGTCAACGATCACGTTGTGACCTGCTACCGGTACCCTGAGCTCGCAAGTTCCTAGTGTCCACAGCGAGGAGTCATGGCAGAGGAAGTCGCGCTATATGTTCGGTACCGCGACGGCGGTCGTGAACTCCTGTACATGACTCCCATAAGCGAGAACCGCTACCGCTTGGAGGTTACGTCCATCTGCGGCCACCTCAGGTATGGCGACACGATTGAAGTGGGTGCTCCTCTGGCGGATGGCAGCGTTCCTTACCGGCGTATCGTCAAGCGTTCAGGCCTCAAGACACATTGTTTTATCCTTTCACAGGGCCTGCTGGAAAGCCCTGGAATTTGCAGCTTCTGGGAGCGAATTCAATCGCTCGGAGGTCAGTGTGAGGGTATCGCCGGTGGTGTGTTTGTTGTTCACCTACCGAGGAACTGCCAACTCGATGTGGGCCGCGAGATTGATAAGGTCCTGGGAATATCAACATTGCGACGGCGCATTCGCAATTGGAAATGGCGCTTGAAGAAAGCGAACGACTGGCTACTCGGCTTGCGTTGAGTGCGGCGCCTGCGTAGGATGTTGCTTCGGTCGATTTCATAGGATTCCCGCCTGAAATTTCCCTCCCGGAAGCTGCGGAGGGAAGGGTGCGAAGGGACAGACTGAATGAAGTCCGTCGTAGTAGTCGGTGCGCAGTGGGGCGACGAAGGAAAAGGCAAGGTGGTCGACTATCTTGCCGGCGCCTTCGATTACATCGCGCGCGTAGCCGGCGGGCACAATGCCGGCCACACCGTGATCATCGGCAAGGATCGCTTCGTTCTGCAGCTTATTCCGTGCGGAATCCTGCGGCCCAAGCAGCACGCAGTGATTGGCACCGGCGTAGTGGTCGATCCGGCGGCGCTGGTGGCCGAGATCGAAACATTGTCCAAGGCTGGCGTAGACGTTAGCGGACGGTTGCACCTTAGCAATCGCGCCCACCTGATTTTCCCGTATCATCGCGAACTCGACCGCGCGGCCGAAAGCGCGCTCGGCGCCAACAAAATCGGCACTACTTCGCGCGGCATCGGTCCAGCCTACGAAGACAAGATGGCCCGCCGCGGTCTGCGAGTCTGCGATCTACTGGAACCCGAGTTGTTTCGCGAGAAAGCTGCGCGCGTTGTGGCGGAGAAAAACCGCCTGGCCAAAGGCGCCTATGGGGCGGACATCGATTTCTCGCACGAAGTGGAAGAAACGCTGCGCCTCGGCGCCAAAATTCGCGGGTATATCTGCGATACCGCGGAATTGGTGAACCACGCACTCGATGAAGGCAAATCGGTCCTGTTCGAAGGCGCGCAAGGCACTATGCTGGACATCGATCACGGCACTTACCCTTATGTGACCTCCTCCAGCGCTACCTCCGGCGGCGCAAGCACCGGCATCGGCGTGCCGCCCACAAAAATCAAAAACGTCCTCGGCGTTTCCAAGGCCTACACGACTCGCGTGGGTTCCGGCCCATTTCCAACCGAGATGCCCGACCTTGAAGCTCGCGAAGTTCGCGAGCGCGGCAAGGAATTCGGCGCGGTGACCGGCCGCCCGCGCCGCTGCGGCTGGCTGGACCTCGCCGTCTTACGCTACGCCAAAATGATCAACGGCATCGATTCGCTGGTGATCACCAAACTCGACGTCTTCGATACGCAGCGCGAAATTCAGGTCTGCGTCGCTTACAAGTACAAAGGTTCACCGCTGCGCGAGATGCCCGCGTTGGCCGAGGAGTACGAGCACGTCACGCCGGAATACAAATCCCTGCCGGGCTGGTGCGAATCGACTTACGGCGTGAAGGATGGCGCGCGTTTGCCGAAAACCGCCCAGCAGTACCTGCGCTTCATCTCCGACTTTCTCGAGGTGGAAATCGGCATGATTTCAACCGGCCCGGAACGCGACGCCACGATTATTCCGGAAGGCACGCTCCTTTCGCGCTGGCTTTAGCTTGTAGGAGCGCGGCACGGCTACGTCCTTGTCCGCAGGATTTTTCGGCGAGACCGCTTTCCATACACGATGCTTACCTACGAACAAGCGCGCCGCACGGTTATCGAGCAAGCGCAAAAGACGACACGCCCGCGCACGACCGCGCCACGGAGCGTTTGGGACGCGCTCGGCTTCGTGCTCGCCCAAGACGTGAAAACCGATCGCCAGTACCCGCCCTTCGATCGCTCCACGCGTGACGGTTTTGCCGTCCGCGCATCAGAAGCTGTTCTCGGCGCGAAACTGCCTTGCGCCGGCGAAATCAAAGCAGGGGACACGGTCGGCACGCCACTGAAACCCGGAACTTGCGTGCAAATCATGACTGGCGCGGCGGTCCCTGCCGGCGCGGATGCCGTCGTAATGCTCGAACACACACGGCGTGAAGGCGACACCGTGCATTTCGATCGCGAGGCCATCGCCGGACAAAGTATTGTCGCGCGCGGGAGCGAAGCCAGCCCCGGGCAAACTATTTTGTCCAGCGGGCTGCGCCTGGGCTATGCCGAGCTTGCCTTGGCCGCGCAGGTCGGAGCCACCCAATTGCGCTGCGCCAACAAGCCCCGCGTCGCGATCTTGTCCACCGGCGACGAAGTGGTCTCGATCGATGAAGCGCCCGGAGCGTTTCAGATCCGCAACAGCAATAGCGTTTCGCTCGCCGCGCAAGTGCGCCTGGCGGGAGGCGAGCCCGTTCCGCTCGGCAACGCCGCCGATCGCGTGGAGGACCTTCGCGCTAAAATCGAGCGCGGCCTGAAGGAGGATGTACTGGTTCTTTCTGGCGGCGTATCGATGGGGAAATACGACCTGGTGGAGACGGTGCTGCAAGATTTGGGAGCGGAATTTTATTTCGACGCGGTGGCCATAAGGCCCGGGAAACCTGCCGTCTTTGGAAAATGTAGGGACACGCTGGTCTTCGGCCTTCCGGGCAATCCCGTCTCTACCATGGTCACCTTTGAGCTGTTTGTAACGCCGGCGTTGGATTTGCTGAGCGGGGCAGCGGCGCGCGATTTGCCGCTGCTGGAAGCGCGGCTCGGAGCAGCGCTGCACGAAAAGGCCGGCTTGACGCATTTTCTTCCTGCGCGCGTTGAATGGAGTGGTGCAAGGCCGCAGGTCAAGGCACTGCGCTGGCAAGGCTCGGGAGACATCATCGCGCTGGCGCACGCCAACTGTTTCCTTGTCGTCGCTGCGGACAGCGCTCGCATCGAGACCGGCGAAACCGTCCCCATCCTGCTCCGCAAGGATATAGCGTGAACTCTTCTCGCCGCGAAACTCACTGCTCTTTGCAGTAATTCCTACTGGGGTCGCTGCGGTAAGCTAAACGGATGCCGAAACTATCGCACTACGGAAAGCGCGGGGAAGTAAAAATGGTGGATGTCTCCGCCAAGCAAATCACCACGCGCACCGCCGTGGCGCAAGGCCTCGTCCGAATGAAGCCACGCGTGCTCACCGCCGTGCGCCGCCTCAAAAATCCCAAAGGCAACCCTCTGGAAGTCGCGCGAATCGCAGGAATCACCGCGGCCAAGCGCACTGCGGAGTGGATACCTCTCTGTCACCCTCTGCCGCTGACACACATTGATGTGACTGCACGCCTGTGTGAAAATGGCGTGGAACTTCGCTCAACGGTGGTAGCCACCGCGCAAACGGGCGTGGAAATGGAAGCCCTGGTGGCGGTAACAGCCGCAGCCCTCACGGTCTACGACATGTGCAAAGCCCTGGATAAAAGCATGGAGATCACGGACATCTGTCTCCTGGAGAAAACCGGTGGCAAAAGCGGAGATTTTCGACGCGCGGCGCAGGCGCTTGCAAAAAAGCCGCGCAGCGAAACTTCCGCATCGCGGGGCCGCGCGTAATGACGTCTGCCGCGAGCAAGACCACGGTCCGGCTCCTGCTGGTCGAGGACAATCCGCTGGTCTTGGAACTGGTGTTTCACGGGCTGGAGCACGTCTGCGACGTGATGGTGGCACACGATGGCGGCGACGCTTTGCTGAAGGTCATCGACGAGCCTCCCGACTTGATCCTTTCGGACTACAAAATGCCGGGGCTGGATGGACGCCAGCTGTTTGACAAGCTGCGCGGGCGCGAAAAGACCAGGCATATTCCTTTTTTGTTTATGGCCAGCCGCGCGGATATCGAAGAGCGCCTGCGGCCGCTAGTGGATGGCGTCGAGGAGTTCATCCCCAAGCCGTTTCTCGTCAAGGACCTGGTGCGCATTACAAAAAAAGTCATCGACCGTCTGCATCTGGAAAAATTGCAAAAGCGCGCCTCGCGTCCCGGCGTGATTCAAGGCCGGCTCGAAGAGATGAGCATGACCGACCTGCTGCAGTCGCTGGAGATGGGCCAGAAGTCTTGCCGCTTGGTCGTGAACAAGGGCGATGAGCAGGGCGAGTTGCATTTCACCAGCGGCCAGTGTCACGACGCCAAGATCGGCAAACTCGAGGGCGACGCGGCGGTTTACAAGGTCATTTTGTGGACCGAGGGCGAATTTGAGATTGATTTCAACGCCGCGAACGCATCGACGCGCAACACCACCACCAAGAACACCACCGGCCTGCTGATGGAAGCCATGCGGTTGATGGACGAAGCCAGCCGCAACGCCGTCGAGATCAAGTAGTTCCGCCGATGCGAGTCGCCGTCCTCACCGTCAGTGATTCAGTGTCCCGAGGTGAACGCGAAGATTTGTCCGGGCCTGCGGTGGTGGGCTTTTGCCGCGGTCTTGGCTGGGAAATTGTTGCCACGCTGCGGACCTCCGACGATGCTGCGGCGGTTCGCGAGCACCTGACGGAATTGGCCGACTCTGGCCGCGTCGATCTGATTCTGACTACCGGTGGAACCGGAATCGGTCCGCGAGACAATGCGCCGGAGGCTACGCAAGCGGTCGCCGATCGCGTGATTCCCGGAATTGGAGAGGAAATGCGCCGAAAAGGTTTGGAGAAAACGCCAACGGCGGTTTTGTCGCGAGGAATCGCCGCCAGCCGCGCAAAAACTTTGATGGTGAACCTTCCAGGAAGTCCCAGGGGTGCGGCGGAATCGCTGGAAGCAGTCGCGCACCTGTTTCCGCACGCGGTTCATGTGCTGCACGGCGCCCGGCACGACTGACTCTGCTTTCCGCGGTCAGCAGACAGTCTTCAGAGCTTCAGGATAATAATTTTCAACTCAGAGGATATCTTCGACGGCGATGAGCTCCTCCTCAGTTTGCCCCGAGTGGTCGGCGATAGGAGTGCGCGATATCTTATAGTGCAGCCGGATAATCGTGAGGCCCAGAAAGAAGACCGTGTGATCGGTGCGCAGCACTCCTTCGGGATCAACGTACACGTGGAAAAGCTCGCGCAGCGAGCGCACGTGGCGCACAATCCAATGATTCGGCCCGCCATCGATCATGCGATAGAAACCGGAGCGGCCGAACGCCGAGCCGGACGAGACCAGGCCAAACGATCCGTCCGGGTGGGCCACCGGACAGAGGTACACGTTCGCGCTGCCGTGGCAGGGGAAAGTCACTTTCACGCAAGTATTTTCCTCGCCGGGTAGCTGTATCGCCGAATACAACCCCGCGTAGATCACGCGGCCGGAAGATTTCAGACGGCGAAGCCATCCGGTGTACACGACTCGTTCCGAAGCGGGGTCGATCAGTTGCACGACTTCGCTGGTCATTCCCTTTGCGACTTCCAGCGAAGAAATCGGAAAATTCAACTGGTCCATGCGCCGGCTGATGAATTCCACCAAGAGCCACAGGAAAAATCGGCCGGCGAGGGAGACTTCGCTCCAAACGTCGAGCCGATACTCAGCGGCGTGCTCGTAAAAGTGCCGGATGTCGGGATGCACGGCGTCGGGATCGAAGGAAGGGCCGCGAAGAAGGTTCAGGTTGGGGAGCAGGCCGGCGTCCGGCGGCGTGCGCATCAGCAGGCCTTCTTGCTGCGCGACGCGCTCGTAAATGCCTGTGCCAATGCGTTCTTTGCCGCCGAGAGGCCCGCTGAGCCAGGGCGCGTCCGTTCTGCGCACTAGCTTGCCGGTGAGCCGCACCCAGAGCTGGATGCCCGTCTCGAGACAAAAGGAAATCAGGGAGTGCAGTTCGCCAGCTAGGCGGGAAAACAGCGTGGCCCTATCGGTGATCTTCGCGTGCTCCGAATTGTGGGGCTCCCGCATATCGTGTCCGTTCCATTTTGTCACCGAAGGCCAAGCCAAGAGCGTGGGCGTTTTGCAGCTGTGTCGGCTCTGCCAACGCGATCACCGTGGAATAACGGGCAACTCTATGCGCGAGCGGTGATCAGCGTCGTGGTAGATGCGCACATGCGCGATGAGCATTGCCGAAGAGGTCATTTCCGACTCACCGGTTTGCAGATTTCGTGAGAAATGCGGAAAGAAGGCGGCGGAAATCTGGATGCGGAGTTGGTGGCCCGCGCGAAAAACGTTGCTGGTGAGCATGCGGTCGAGGTCCAGTCTGTAAATCTCACCGGGCTTGAGCAATTCCGGCTGCAGCTTTTGATTGCGGCAGCTCGCGCGCTGGACGTCCAGACCAGGGCTCATGAGATTGAAGGCCGTGCCGTCCGGCGCCACATCGAGCAGTCGGACCCACAAGTCGACGTCGCGAACGTCGGCAGACACGTAGATTTCGGCGTGAATCGGCCCGCTAACTTCGGTGTCCGCCGGCAATGCGTCAGTGTCATACACCAGCACATCTTTGCGGCCTGCAAGCGAACGGTAGTCGTGGGGGCCGTATGCGGTGTACGGATCGCTCAGCGGATGCGCAGGATCGGACAGAAACTCGTTGAAGCTCACCTGTTTTTCCGGAGGGATTTCGTTCAGCCGAGCCAAACGGGCGGAATTGGATTCGCTTCTCAGGTAGTACGTCAGCAACTTGGCGCGCGCGAGCGGCCAGGCGTCTTCGTCGCGCCAAACATTTTTTCCCATGACGAACAGCCGAACCGGCCTTTCGCGCTCGATACCGTTGTCGATCCCGCGGACATAGTGGTCCATCCAGCGCAAAATAAGTTCGTCGTAATCGATCGCCGCGCTCGGACCAAATTCGCGCTCTCCGGCGCGCGTCTTTTCCTGGCCGCCGTGCGTCCAGGGGCCAATGATGGTGCGCGTGCGCGGGTCTTTCTCGCCGCGGCGCTCTTTCAGGATGCCGTTGAAATTGGTTGTGGCGCCGTCGGGGCCGTAGGCCTCGTCGTACCAACCGGAAAGATTGAGCACCGCGGCGTGCACGCGGCCGTATTTGTTGCGCAACTCCGCCCAATCCCACCAGGGATCGGTTGGCGGATGCGCGAGCCACTCGTAATAAAACGGCGCAACCTCTTTGAAATCGGGCAGATCCCGGAGCGGCAGAAAACTCTGCAAGCGTTCGTGTTCGTGCTTCCAGGTTTGCTCGGCCTCTTCGTAGGTCTTCGGGCCAGACAGATTCTTGCGCCGGCGAAGATCCGGCGCGATGTTCATCCAAATCCAATCGAGCCAGGAGCCATCGAACACGCCGCCGGAGTAGAAGAAATTGCGTGGCGTGGAAAAGGTCATGGCCGGGACCATGGCTTTCAGGTGTGGCGGATTTTCGATGGCAGCGAGCCATTGCACCGCGCCGGGATAGGAAAGGCCAAACGTGCCGACATTCCCGTCGCACCAAGGTTGCTTCGCGGCCCATTCGATGGTGTCGTAGCCGTCGCGTCCTTCATTTTGGTAGGGGACAAATTCGCCGCCCGAGGCGTAGCGCCCGCGAACATCCTGCAAAACGACGGCGTATCCGCGCGCTACAGCTTTTGCGAAGGTGGCGTACTCTTTCAGTGCAAAGTGCTTGCCGTACGGCGTGCGATAGACGAGCGCGGGAAAGCGGCCTTCGGCCTTGGGCAGCAAAATGTCCGCGCGGAGCGCGACGCCATCGCGCATGGGGATTGCAACTTCCGCGTCGTGACTGGCAGAACTTGCTGGCTCCTGTTGCACGAGCGAGAACTCGCACGCCGCCGACAAAGCCATCGTGCAAAAGAGCAGAGCGAGGCGAGTACATCGCATAGGGAGAGCATTGTACTGGAGTGCGAGCGCAAAGGGAGATTGACGCGCGGGCACGGGTCGTCAACAATGCTGTGACTATGAAAGACAAACTAGCGGAGAAGAAATTAGCGGTTCTGGGCACGGGGAAACTCGGCGGCATTTTGCTGCGCGCATATCTGAAGCAGGGGCTGTTCGGAGCGAAGCGCGTGACCGCCACCGTGAAACACAGTGAAAAGGCCGCGGCGCTTGCCAAAGAGCTGGGCGTCACGGTGACCACGGACAATCGCAAG
>WNFD01011973.1_pt1 | contig 17169 bp, 13 predicted proteins | sample 5400491 | NCBI WGS metagenome assembly WNFD01 (sample SAMN13153343, study PRJNA577476) | soil metagenome | isolation source: 120 cm saprolite under Douglas fir tree site 2 hole 2 replicate 2 | place: USA:California | collected 2015-04-18 | reverse complement strand
CCGCATCGGGCTCTCTGCGCACGATTTCGCACAATGCCTCGGTGCCGCGAAGGTCGTCCTGGCACGCGCCGGCAAGCTCGGCGGGGCGCCGACGGTCGCGTCGCGATTCCTGCAGCGCCTGGCGGCCGTCGCGGGAGCGGCGCGCTGGAGCGAGGCGCTCGCCCGCGGCGGGCGATATCTTGCGCTGGCGCGCACGCTCGACCGCGCGGACTGCGTGCCCATCAAAACTCCGGCGCCGAGACCGCCGCGCGCGGCGCGGCCGAACTATCTCACCGTCACTGATGTCGAGCATTGGTTGCGCGATCCGTATACGATCTACGCGAAGCACGTGCTGCGGCTCGCTCCGCTCGATGCGGTCAATACCCCGCCCGGAGCGCGCGACCGCGGCAACCTCATTCACAACGCGATCGGCGATTTCACGCAGCGCTTTGCCGAAGCGTTGCCGCCCGACGCACTCGCCGAGTTGCTGCGGCTGTGTGCCGAACGATTCAAGCCGCTCGAAGACTTTCCGGAAGCGCGCGCGTTCTGGTGGCCGCGCTTCCTGCGGATCGCGGCCTGGTTCGTCGGCTGGGACGCGGTGCGGCGTGCCGGCCTCGCCGCGAGTCGCGCGGAAATTCGCGGCGAGATCACCATCCCGCTCGGCGATCGCGGCTTCCGGCTGGCGGCGCGCGCCGACCGCATCGATCGATTGCTCGACGGCCGCTACGTCATCGTCGATTACAAGACCGGCGAGGTGCGCACCGAAAAACAGGTGCGCGCCGGACTGGCGCCGCAGCTCACGCTGGAGGCTGCCATTCTCCGCAACGGCGGCTTTCCCGAGATTGATCGCGGCGCGTCGGTGGCCGAGCTCGTCTATGTGCAGCTCAAGGGCGGCGAGCCCGCCGGCGAGGAAATCCGCATCGACTTCAAGCAAGGCACACCCGACGGCCAAGCCGATCGCGCGCTCGCGCGTTTCACCGGGCTCGTCGCGCGCTTCGATCGCGAGGATCAGCCGTTCCGATCGCTGGTGCATCCCATGTGGAAGACCCGCTACGGAGACTACGACCATCTCGCCCGCGTCAAGGAATGGTCCTTGACCGCAGCCGCGGACGCGAACGGGTCATGACCGAGATTCTTCGGCAAATCCCCGACGATGTCCTTCGGACGCAGAGGGAGGCGTCCGACCCCTCCGCGTCGGCCTGGGTCGCCGCCAATGCCGGCTCGGGCAAGACCCATGTGCTGGCGCAGCGCGTCGTCCGGCTCCTGCTCCGCGGCGTCGAACCCGCGAAAATCCTGTGCCTGACCTTCACCAAGGCGGCCGCCGCCAATATGGCCAATCAGGTGTTCGCGACGCTCGCGCAATGGGTCGCGCTCGATGATGAGAAGCTCGATGGCGCCATCGCGGAAATCGAAGGAAGACGGCCGCTTCCTCCGAGCCGCGCCAGGGCCCGCCGATTGTTCGCGGAGGCGCTGGAAACCCCCGGCGGCCTCAAGGTGCAGACGATCCACGCGTTCTGCACCCGGCTGCTCCACCAGTTTCCGTTCGAGGCCGACGTGGCGGCGCGCTTTTCGGTGCTCGAGGAGTTTGCGCAGCGCGATCTGCTCGAACGGCTGCGCCTGGAAGTGCTGCTCGAAGCGGCCGGCGCGCCGGGGAGCCCGCTGGGGCGGGCGCTCGCGGCCGCGATCACGGCGGGCGCCGACAAGGCGTTCGGCGCCGCCGTCGAAGACTTGATCGAGAAGCGCGACGCGCTGATCGCCTGGATCGAGCGCGCCGGTGGCGTCGAACCGGCGATCGCCGAGCTTTCGGCGGCGCTCGGCGTGGCGCCCGCCGAAACGCTGGAAAGCATCGAGCTCAAGATGACGCAAAGCCCGCATCTGCCGGTGGCGGAATGGCATGCCATCGCTACGCTGCTGGCCGCGGGATCGAAACGCGAGTGCGACCAGGCCGCGCGCCTGCGGGCGGCCGCGAGCATGCCCGCCGCGGCACGGGCGCAAATCTATCTATCGGTGTTCCTCACCGCCAAAGGCGAGCCGCGCAATCGGATCGTCACCGGGGCCTTCGCGGCGAAACATGGTGAGCTTGCCGGGCGCCTCGATGCCGAGCAGGCGCGGCTCGAGCCGCTGGTGCTGCAGCGCCGTGCCGTGCTCGCCCGCGATCGCACCGCGGCGGCGCTCACGGTCGCGGAAGCAGTGATCCGCCGCTATCGCCGCGAGAAGGAAAACCGCGGCCTGCTCGATTACGACGACCTGATCGCAAAGAGCCTCAATCTGCTCGCCAACGTCGAGGCGGCCTGGGTGCATTACAAGCTCGATCTCGGCATCGACCACGTGCTGATCGACGAGGCGCAAGATACCAGTCCGCCGCAATGGGAGATCATCCGCAGGCTCACCTCCGAGTTCACGGCCGGGGAGGGGGTACGCCAGCCGCACACGCGCAGCATTTTTGCGGTCGGCGACGAGAAGCAGTCGATCTTCTCCTTTCAGGGCGCCGCTCCGGAAAAGTTCGCCGACATGGCGCGGCATTTCGCGGCCCGGCATCGCGACGCGGAACTCGCGTTTCGCCATTGCAAATTCCAGTTTTCGTTCCGATCCGGCACCAACGTGCTCGGCGCGGTCGACACGGTGTTTGCGGCTCCTGAGATTTTCCCGAGCATCACCAGCGATGCGGACGGCGTTCCGCCGCATATCGCCCTGCCGGGAAAGGCGCCTGGCCTCGTCGAGATCTGGCCGCCGATCGCGGCGGCGCCGCCGCCCGAGATCGAGGCCTGGGATGCGCCGTTCGACGAACCTTCCCAGTCCAATCCGCAGGCGAAGCTCGCCGAGCGGATTGCAGCCACGATCCGCATCCTGCTCGATCAGGGCCGCAGCCCCGGCGACGTCCTCGTCCTGGTGCGCCAGCGCGGGGCCTTGTTCGAGGCGATCATTCGCGCGCTCAAGAACGCCGCGGTCGCGGTTGCGGGTGCCGACCGGCTGGTGCTGACCGAGCACATCGCGGTCATGGATCTCTTGGTGCTCGCCGACGCACTGCTCCACGAAAGCGACGATCTTGCGCTCGCGACCGTGCTCAAGAGCCCGCTGTTCGGGCTCGACGAGGACCAATTGTTCACGCTTGCCTGGGGCCGCCGCGGCACGCTGCGGGCAGCGCTGAGAGAGGCCAAGAACCCGCCGTGCGCGGCGGCGGCCGCAAAGCTCGAGCGCCTCGCCGACGTCGCCCGCCGCGAGCCGCCGTTCGGCTTCTATGCGCGCTTGCTCGGCGGCGAAGGCGGGCGCCGGCAGATTCTGGCGCGGCTCGGCCAGGAAGCCGCCGATGCGCTCGATGAATTCTTGAACCTTGCGCTCGCCTACGAAGGGACCGAGGCGCCCTCGTTGCAGGGTTTCGTCGCGTTCATGCGCGCGGCGGCCACGGAGGTGAAGCGCGATATGGACATCGTCCGCGACGAAGTCCGGGTCATGACCGTGCACGGCGCCAAAGGCCTCGAAGCGCCGATCGTGATCCTGGCCGACACGACCACGCGCCCGACCGGGCCGCGCGACCCGCGGATTCTGATGCTCGCGCGTCCGGGCGCGCCGGCGGGCGCCCCGGATTGCCTGGTCTGGGCAGGCGCCAAGGACCACGACGTGCCGGCAATGGCGGCGGCCCGCGGACGGGCCCGCACCGAGGCCGAAAACGAGTACCGGCGGCTGCTCTATGTGGCGATGACGCGGGCGGCCGAGCATTTGATCGTGTGCGGCGTGCACGGCGCCAACGGCAAGCCGGCCGGCTGCTGGTTCGACCTCGTCCACGACGCGCTCGCGCCGAATGCGACGGACGAGCCGGCCATCGACGGCGACGGCACGGTGCTGCGCTGGCGAAAAATCGCGGGCGGGACGCCGACGCGGCCGCCGCCCCATCGCGAGCCCGAGCCGATCGAGATCCCCGTCTGGCTCTCCCGAACCATGGAGGAAGCGCCCATTCGCCCACCGGCGCTCTCGCCATCTCGCGCGCTCAAGCCAGCTGATTCGAGCCCCCGCGGGAGCACCGATCCGGACAGCCAGGCCCTGCTGCGCGGCCGGCTGGCGCACCGCCTGATGCAGTCGTTGCCCGACGTTGCCTTGGAACGGCGCGCCGAAGTGGCGCGCCGGCATCTCGATCGCGTCGCAACGCAATGGGCCGAGGCGGAGCGCGACCGTTTGATCGCGGAGGTGCTCGCGGTCCTCGGCGACCCGCGGTTTGCCGTCCTGTTCGGGCCCGGAACGCGCGCCGAAGTGCCGATCCGGGGCCGCATTGCCAGGGTCGCGCGCGCGCCGCTCTTGGTGTCCGGCCAAGTCGACCGGCTCGCCGTCACCGAGGGGAGCATCCTCATCGCCGATTACAAGACGGACCGGCCGGCGCCGCGCCGGCCCGAGGACGCGCCGCCTGCCTATGTGGCACAGCTCGCGCTCTACCGCGCGGTGCTGGAAAAAATCTACCCGGGCCGCGAAGTTCGCGCCGCCCTGCTGTGGACCGACAGTCTCGACCTCGCGGAGTTTTCCGCTCCGGCGCTCGACGCCGCGCTTGCGGCGGCGCTCAACGCTTAAGTTTCGCTGGGATTCGCCGGTTTCATGGCAGCCCTGCGGAAGTCGGCGCCTTGACGCTTGCGGGCCGCGTTTCTACGTTCGGCTCGACGATTCCGTGGGCGCCGGACGCGCCCTTTTTTGGCAAAATACGAGGTGCCCCATGGGCGTGGGCAAAGTGTCCGACGCGACCTTCGATGCCGAAGTGCTCAAGGCGCAGGAGCCGGTGGTGGTCGATTTCTGGGCCGAATGGTGCGGCCCGTGCCGGATGATCGCGCCGGCGCTCGAGGAGATCGCCGGCACGATGGCGGGCAAGATCAAGGTGGTGAAGCTCAACGTCGACGAGAACCCGGCGACCGCGACCAAGTACGGCATCATGTCGATCCCGACCCTGATGATCTTCAAGAAGGGGGAGCTCGCCTCCCGCCAGATCGGCGCCGCCCCGAAGCAGAAGCTCGAGCAGTGGATCACCGCCGCGGTGTGAGCTCCCGAAACGTTCCCCAAGCGGAGCGGGTTTCTGCTGTTGTCATTCCGGCCGAGCGCGAAGCGCGAGAGCCGGAACCCATGACCACCACCTTTCATCTATAGTCGCCAAGCCTGTGTTCATGGATTCCGGCTCGGCGCTCCCCCGCATCAAGTGCAGGGTCGCTGGGCCGGAACGACCGACCATGAGAAGGTCCTCGCGAGGGAAAGCATGCCTCCACCGAAACCCCCGGCGTTCGAGACGCTGAGCCTGCACGCCGGCCAGCATCCCGACCCCGTCACCGGCGCGCGCGCCGCGCCGATCTATCAGACCACCTCGTTCGTGTTCCAGGATACGGACCACGCCGCCGCCCTGTTCAACCTGGAGCGCGCCGGACACATCTACACCCGCATCTCCAACCCGACGACGGCCGTGCTGGAGGAGCGGCTCGCCGCGCTCGAGGCGGGCGTCGGCGCGGTGTGCACCGCGAGCGGCATGGCCGCGATGCATCTCGCCATCGCCACGCTGCTCGGCGCCGGCGACCACATCGTCTCGTCCGCCTCGCTCTACGGCGGCACCATCAATCTGCTCACCCACACCCTGCCGCGCTTCGGCATCACCACGACCTTCGTCAAGCCGCGCGATCACGACGGCTTCCGCGCCGCCGTGCGGCCCGTCACGAAACTCGTCATCGCCGAGACCATCGGCAATCCGGGGCTCGAGGTGCTCGACATCCCGCAAGTCGCGGGGATTGCGCACGCGGCCGGCGTTCCGCTGCTGATCGACAACACGTTCGCGACGCCGTATCTCAGCCGGCCGATCGAGCTCGGCGCCGACATCGTGATGCATTCCATCACCAAATGGATCGGCGGCCACGGCATCGCCATCGGCGGCGTGCTCGTCGACGGCGGCCGTTTCGACTATCAGGCGTCGGGAAAATTTCCGACGATCACCGAGCCCTATGCCGGCTACCACGGCATCGTCTTCGCCGAGGAATTCGGCCCGTCGGCCTTCCTCATGCGGGCGCGGGCCGAGGGCCTGCGCGATTTCGGCGCGTGCCTGTCGCCGACCAACGCGTTCCACCTGCTGCAGGGCGTGGAGACGCTGCCGCTGCGCATGCAGCGCCACATGGAGAACACCGCGGCATTGGTCGAGTTTCTGACCAAGCACAAGGCGGTGGCCTGGGTGCTCCATCCTTCGCTGGAATCGCACGCAGATTTCACGCTCGCCAAGCGCCTGCTGCCCAAGGGCGCGGGTGCGATCATCAGCTGCGGCATCAAGGGCGGGCGCGCGGCGGGAAAAAAGTTCATCGAAAGCCTGCGGCTCGCGAGCCACCTCGCCAACGTCGGCGACGCCAAGACCTTGGTGATCCATCCGGCGAGCACCACGCACCAGCAGATGGACGCGGCGCAGCTCGAGGCCGCCGGATTGGGCGAGGAGCTGGTGCGCATCTCGGTCGGGCTCGAGGCCGCGAGCGACATCGTCGAGGATCTCGCCCAGGCGCTGCGCGCCTCGCAGAAGGCGTGAAAGTGCAGCTCGTCGTCGACGGCGCAAAAATCTTTGCCGGCACCGGCGGCCGCGACTTCGATCCCGCGCTGCCCACCGTGGTCTTCCTCCACGGCGCCGGGCTCGATCACACGGTGTGGGCGCTGCTCGCGCGCTGGTTCGCGCATCGCGAGTTCGGCGTGCTGGCGCCCGACCTGCCCGGACACGGGCGCTCGCAGGGCGAGCCGCTCCAATCGATCGCCGCCATGGCGGATTTCACCGCGGCGCTGATTACGGCCGCGGGCGCGCGCAACGCGATGATCGTCGGCCATTCCATGGGCTCGCTGGTCGCGCTCGAGACCGCCGCGCGGCACCCGCACAAAGTCGCCGCGCTCGGCTTGATCGCCGCCGCGGCCGCGATGCCGGTGTCGCCGGACCTGCTGAAAGCCGCCGAGGCGAACGATCCCGCCGCGATCGACATGGTGTCGATCTGGGGCTACGGCGTTGCGGCCGGTATCGGCGGCTCGCTCGCGCCCGGCGCCTGGATGCTGGGCGCAGGCCGGCGCCTGCTCGAACGCGCGCGCCCCGGCGTGCTGTTCCGGGATCTCTTCGCCTGCAATGCGTATCGGGACGGGCTTGCGTCGGCCGCCAAGGTAAAAGTGCCGGCGACGCTCGTGCTCGGCGAGCGCGATCTGATGACGCCCGCCAAGGCCGGCCGAGAGCTTGCCGCCGCCCTGCCCGACGCGCGCGTCGTGGCGCTCAAGGGCGCCGGCCACATACTGATGAGCGAACGGCCCGACGAGGTGCTCGGCGCGCTGCGGGAGTTTGCGAAGGGCTGCGTCGCGAGCGGGCGTGAGGCCGCGCAGTGAGCCGATCGACGCCCAGGCGCCGAGCCTAGGCGCTGCGGCGCTTCCTCGTGCGCGCGGCCTTCTTCGCGGCCTGCGAGCGCGCCGTCTTCGAGGGACGGCCGACGGGTCGCGAGGGGACGCGCTTGCCTTCGCGGCGCGCCTCGGACAGGCCGATCGCGATCGCCTGCCTGCGGCTCTTGACCTTGCCGCCTTTGCCGCCCTTGCCGCTCTTGAGCGTGCCGCGCTTGAACTTACGCATCTCGCGTTCCACGTCCTTCGAAGCGCCGGGTGAATACCTCCTCGCCATTTCGGATCCTCTTTTTTGGAACCTGATCGGTATCTCGGGCCGCCCCCAGGGTGCTTGTAGAACCCCCAAGGTCGGAGTCGGTTGCAGCCGCAAGCCGGGAACGCCCAAACACCTCTGAAGATCGGCCGGAAGCAACGGCGCCTGCAGCGCGGCACGACGCACCATACGGCCCGGCCCGGGCGCACACCTTGACATTCGGCTTGTGACGAATTATTAAATTCGTCAGTATTCACAGCCGCAGCCCCGGAACCCGCGCCGCCATGAACCCCCAAGTCAAGCTCAGGCCCGACGACACGCGGGCGCGCATCATGGAGACCGCGGACGCGCTGTTCCGGCGCATGGGGTTCGCCAAGACGGCGGTGGCCGACATCGCCGCCGAGCTCGGCATGTCGCCCGCCAACGTCTACCGCTTCTTCCCGTCCAAGAACGCCATCGTCGAGGCGATCTGCCAGCGCTGCCTGTCCGAGCTCGAGGAGAAGGCCTGGGCGGTCGCGCGCTCGAAGGCGCCGGCGGCCGCCCGCGTCGAGCGGCTGTTCCTCGAAATCCTCGCCTATGCGACGGGATTGCGGCCGGCGAGTTCGAGCCGGTCGACCCGCGCGAGACCGCCGGGCTCATCAACCGCTCGATGGTGATGTTCACCCACCCGGTCCTGATCGGGCATTGCCTCGAAGAGCACCAGGATCTCGAAGCCGCGGTGCGGCAATCGGTGCGCTTCCTCCTGCGCGCCATCACCCCCCGGACCTGACCGCCATGCCGATTTCGTACCAGGCCTTGGTCTGTCCAAATTGTGACGATCGACGAATATCGTCAGTCATCACACATACGTGAACCCGACGTGAAGAGGAGCTCCCGATGGCGACCTCCTGGCTGAAAATCTCCGGCGCCGTGCAGATCGCGGGCGCGCTCGTCTCGCTCCTCCTGCTCTCGCTCATCCTCGCCGGCTGCGATGCCCCGGCCGCGACCGCGCCCGCTTCGCCCACCGCTGCCGCCAAGCTCGAGCGTCCTGTCCAGGTTGAGCGCGTGAAATTCGAGCGCGACGGCGCAAATCGCGAGTTCGTCGGCGTGGTGCGGGCGCGCTACGAGACCGATCTCGGCTTTCGCGTCGCCGGAAAAATCGTGAGCCGGCTCATCAACAACGGCGACGTCGTGCATGCCGGCGACGTCATCGCGCGACTCGACCCGCAGGATTTCGTGCTGCAGGTCGAAAGCGCCGAGGCCGAGCTCGCGGCGGCGACGTCGAATCTCGCCCAGGCCAGGGCCGAAGCGGAGCGCTATGCGACGTTGAAAACCCGGGGCTTCGCGGCGGTCGCCGATTTCGATCGCAAGAACGCCGCCAGGGACGAGGCCGAGGGCCGCCTCGAGCGTGCCCGCCGCACGCTCGATCTCGCGCGCAACCAGCTCTCCTATGCGGAACTCAAGGCCGACGCGGACGGCGTCATCACCGCGACCCCGGCGGAAGCCGGCCAGGTGGTGGCGATCGGGCAATCGGTGGCGCGGCTCGCGCGGCACGGCGAGAAGGAGGCGGTGGTCGCCCTGCCGGAAAGCTGGCTCGGCGAGGCGCGCAAATCGCAAGCGAGCATGCGGCTGTGGTCGGATCCCGACCGCCGCTTCACCGCCCGCCTGCGCGAGCTCTCGCCGCAGGCCGATGCGGCGACCCGCACCTACGCCGGCCGCTTCACCATCGCGGACGCCGACGAGACCGTCGCGCTCGGCATGACCGCGACGGTGACGCTCGCGCGCACCGCCGACGCGAAGATCGCAAAACTGCCGCTCGCGGCGGTGCTCAACCGCGGCAGCGGACCCGCGGTGTACGTCGTCGACGCCTCCGGCGCGCTGGAATTGCGCGACGTGAAAGTCGCGGCGTTCACCGAGGATGCCGCGCTCGTCACCGACGGCGTTCGGGACGGCGAAACCATCGTCACGCTCGGCGTGCAAAAGCTCCAGGCGGGTCTCAAGGTCCATACCGTGGACGCCCGCTGAAGCGGAGACGCAACCATGCAACGCTTCAACCTCTCCCAATGGGCGATCACGCACCGGGCGCTGGTGCTGTTCATGATCCTGGTGCTCGGCGCGGCGGGTGCCTTCTCCTATTTCAAGCTCGGCCGCGGCGAGGACCCGTCGTTCACCATCAAGGTCATGATCGTGAACGTGGCCTGGCCGGGCGCGACCGCCGCGGAGATGCAGGAGCAGGTGGCCGACAAGATCGAGAAGAAGCTCCAGGAGCTGCCCTATCTCGATCGCGTCGAGAGCTATGCGCAGCCGGGCGTCGCCTTCATCCAGGTGTTTCTCACCGACAAGACCCCGCCCGCCAAGGTCAAGGACCTCTGGTACCAGGTCCGCAAGAAAGTCTCCGACATCCGCGGCGAGCTGCCGGCCGGGGTCGTCGGGCCGCGCTTCAACGACGAATACGGCGACGTCTATTCGGCGATCTATATGCTGACCGCCGACGGGCTCGATCCGGCGGCGCTGAAAGCCCGCGCCGAGGACGTGCGCCAGAACCTGCTGCGGGTGCCGGACGTCAACAAGGTCGACATCATCGGTGAGCGCCCGCAGAAGATCTTCATCGAGTTGAGCCATGCCAAGCTGGCGACACTCGGCCTGACCCCGCAGCAGATCTTCGACAGCGTCGCGCGCCAGAACGCGGTGGTGTCCGGCGGCACGATCGACACCGCCGCCGATCGCATCAACCTGCGGGTGACCGGCGGCTTCTCCGGCGCCGCGGCGATCGCCGCGGTCCCGGTGCAGGCCGGCGGCCAGATTTTCCGGCTCGGCGATATCGCCAACGTCACGCGCGGCTACGAGGATCCGCCGAGCTTCATCGTGCGCGAGGGCGGCAAGCCGGCGATCGGGCTCGGCGTCTCCATGCAGGACGGCGCCAACATCATCACGCTCGGCGAAAATCTCAAGCGCGCGATGCGCGCGATCACCGCGGCGCTGCCGGTGGGGATCGAAGTCACGCAGATCGCCGACCAGCCCAACATCGTCGAGCATTCGATTTCCGAGTTCGTCGAATCCTTCGTCGAGGCGCTCGGCATCGTGCTGCTGGTGAGCTTCGTCTCGCTCGGCTGGCGCACCGGCATCGTGGTCGCGCTCTCGGTGCCGCTGGTGCTGGCGATCGTGTTCGTCGTGATGTACGCGGCCGGGCTCGACCTGCACCGCATCACCCTCGGCGCGCTCGTCATCGCGCTCGGGCTTCTGGTCGACGACGCCATCATCGCGGTGGAGATGATGGTGGTGAAGATGGAGCAGGGCTTCGACCGCGCCCGCGCCGCGACCTTCGCGTGGACCTCGACCGCGTTCCCGATGCTCACCGGCACGCTGGTGACCGCCGCGGGTTTCCTGCCGGTCGGTTTCGCCAAATCGAGCGCGGGCGAATATGCCGGCGGCATTTTCTGGATCGTGAGCCTGGCGCTGATCGCCTCCTGGTTCGTGGCGGTGGTGTTCACGCCCTATCTCGGCCTGAAGCTGCTGCCGGATTTTTCCAAGAAACGCGGCGCGCACGGCGATCCGCAGGCGATCTACGACACCCGCATCTACCGGGCGCTGCGGAGAATGATCGAGGCGTCATTGCGCCGGCGCCGCGCCGTGATCGCCGTCACGGGGCTGCTGTTCGCGGCCGCGGTCGCGGGATTTCCCCTGGTGCAGCAGCAATTCTTCCCGACCTCGACCCGGACCGAGCTGTTTCTCGAAATGCGGCTGCCGGAAGGCACCGCGATCGGCGTCACCGATGCGACCGCGCGCAAGGCCGAGCGCCTCATCGGCGACGATCCCGACGTCGTTACCTACACCACCTACGTCGGCCAGGGCTCGCCGCGTTTCTGGATCGGCCTCAATCCCGTGCTGCCGAATGCGAATTTCGCCCAGATCGTGATGGTGACGAAGGATCTCGAAGCGCGCGAGCGCGTCAAGGCGCGGCTCGACCGCGCGATCGCCGAGGGCGCGCTGCCGGAGGCGCGCGTCCGCACCGACCGCTTCGTATTCGGGCCGCCGGTCGGCTTCCCGGTGCAGTTCCGCGTCGTCGGACGCGACCCGATGCAAGTGCGCGCCATCGCCGAGCAGGTCCGCACCGTGATGGCGGCGAACGACAAAATGGTCGACCCGCACCTCAACTGGACCGAGCAGCAGAAATCGATCCGGCTCGAAGTCGACCAGGACCGCGCCCGCGCCTTGGGGCTCACGCCGCAGGACGTGGCGCAGACCCTGCAAACGCTACTGTCGGGCTACACCGTCACCCAGCACCGGGAAGGCATCGAGCACATCGACGTCGTCGCCCGCGCGGTCCCGGCGGAGCGGCTCGAGCTCGGCCGCCTGCCTGCCCTCACCATCGCCACGCGCGACGGCATCGCAGTGCCGCTCTCGCAGATCGCCCGCCTGCATTACGAATACGAGGAGCCGATCCTGTGGCGGCGCAACCGCGACATCGTGCTCACCGTGCGCGGCGACATCGTCGACGGCGTGCAGGCACCGGACGTGACCAATGCGATCGCGCCGAAGCTGCAGGCCATCAAGGACGCGCTGCCCTACGGCTACCGTATCGAGACCGGCGGCGCGATCGAGGAGAGCGTCAAGGCCAATGGCGCGCTGATCGCGGTGTTCCCGGTCATGGCGGTGGTCATGCTCGGCCTGCTGATGGTGCAGCTGCAGAGCTTCTCGCGCCTTGCGCTGGTGTTCCTGACCGCGCCGCTCGGCCTGATCGGCGCAACCGGCGCGCTGCTCGTGTCGGACCGGCCGTTCGGCTTCGTGGCGCTGCTCGGGCTCATCGCGCTCGCCGGCATGATCATGCGCAACAGCGTGATCCTGGTCGACCAGATCGAGCACGACATCGCGGAAGGCCACGGCCGCCATCGCGCCGTCGTGGATGCGACCGTGCGCCGCGCGCGGCCCGTGGTGCTCACCGCGCTCGCCGCCATCCTGGGCATGATCCCGCTGGCGCGGAGCCTGTTCTGGGGCCCGATGGCGATCACCATCATGGGCGGCCTGTTCGTCGCGACGGCGCTGACCTTGCTGGTCGTGCCGGCGCTCTATGCACTGTGGTTCCGCGTGCGCGAGGACGAGCGGGCGGACGGGTTCGACGCCGAGCCGGCGCCTGCGTTCGGCCGCAGCATGGCTCCCATGCCGATCGCCGCGGAATGACCGGCCGAACCCGTAGGGCCTACAGGAGTTCTCGAACCCGAGGGACGCGAAACCAACTCCGAGATTTTGATCGATAGCGTGAGACGATCGTGGAGGACGCAATGCGAGCACTCATGGCTGCGATCTTGCTCACCCTCGGCGCGGTTGTGGCGGTCCCGGCCGTCGCCGATCTCACCGGCTGGAGGCTGGCGCGCTCCGCCGCGCCGCCGGCCCAAGATCAAATTTTCGGGCAGGATCGCCCGGTCGACAAATTGTCGCTGAGCCGGCCGAGCTGGGAGCGCGCCGCTGGACTCCTGGTCGGCGAGCTCACGCTCAGCAACGGCAACAATTATCCGGTGAGCAACGTGATCATCGCCTGCGATTTTTTCGACGCGTCCGGCAATCCTTTGGGCTCGCACGGCACCGCGATCCGCCGCATCTTCGAGCCGGGCAAGTCCCGGATCGACGGCATCGAGTTCGTCCGCCGCGCGCCCAACATGCAGGGCGGGGCGTGCCGCACGCTTTCCGCGAAACCGGCGCGATCGGCCCAGCAAGACGACATGGAGTGATGCGGGCGCTCGGGATCCGACATTTTGCTCCTGGCCCGCTTCCCCGGCAACCCTGCGCGGCGCTCCGCGCTTGTAAGTACATGGCTACCGTCTTGCTTCGTCGCCTGCGCTCCGCGGTGAAAGGATCGCGGCGCTGGCTGCGGTGGAAGGTCAGGTCCCGATCGCCGCGCCGGCTGCGTCGCACCATCGCGGCCTATCGCGGCTCGCGCCGATCGCTGCACGCGCCCATCTCCAGCCAGAGCGGGCACGGGCTCGACTGGCTCAATTTCTTCCTGGCCGACGTCCAGACCGGGTTCGGCTCGTTCGTGGCCTTCTACCTCGCGGATCTCGGCTGGTCGAAGGCGCAGGTCGGCCTGGCGCTGACGACCGGCACGCTCGCGGGCGTCCTCGGGCAGATTCCCGGCGGTGCGCTCACCGACGCGTTCCGCCGGAAACGCGCGCTGGCCGCGATCGGCATCATCATGATCGCCGCTTCCGCGCTGATCCTCGCGCTGGTGCCGACCTTCCCGCTGGTGTTCCTGGCCGAGATTCTGCACGGGCTCACCGCCGGGATCGTCACCCCGGCGATCGCCGCGATCAGCCTCGGCCTCGTCGGCCGCCGCGCGATGTCGACGCGCACCGGGCGGAATTTTCGGTTCGACGCGGCCGGCAATGCCCTCACCGCCGGCGCCATGGGGCTGGCCGGCGATTATTTCCGCAAGAGCGCCATCTTCCTCGCCTCGGCGGCGCTGTGCATCCCTGCGCTGTTCGCGCTCAGCCGGATCAAGCCCGAGGAAATCGATTACGCGCGCGCCCGCAACGCCGGCACCGGCGAGCAGGCCAAGAGCTTCCAGCGCATCTTCGAACTGGGCAAGAACCGCAAGCTCTACCTCTTCGCGGCTTGCGCCTTCCTGTTCCAGTTCGCCGATGCTTCGATGCTGCCGATCGTCGGCGAGAATCTGGCACAGAGCCAAGCCGGCGCGTCGTCGCTGATGATGTCAGGCCTGATCGTCGCGCCGCAGGTCGTGGTCTCCGTGCTCTCGCCGTGGGCCGGCTATCATTCGGAGCGTTTTGGACGCAAACCGCTGCTCATGCTCGGCTTCGCGCTCGAGATTCCGCGCGCGCTGCTGTTCGCGTTCTCCAGCGACTATCCGGTGCTGGTCATCGGACAATTGCTCGACGGGATCAGCGGCGCGACCGTGACCGTGCTCACCATCCTGGTGATCACCGACATCACCACCGGGACCGGCCGCTTCAATCTCACGCGCGGAATGGTGGGCACGCTGCTCGCCGTTGCGGCCTCGCTCAGCACCGCGGCGACCGGATTCCTGTTCCAGAGCTTCGGCCATTGGGCCGGCTTCTTCACGCTGGCGGGCGTCGCCGCAGCCGCGACGCTTTTGCTGTGGCTCGCCATGCCAGAAACCAAACCGGCGGAATATCTGGATTGATGCGGCGGTCTGGGTTCCGTAGCCCGGATGGAGCGCAGCGAAGCTGCACGTAATCCGGGAAGGGTGTCCCCGGATTACGCGGGCGCTGCGGGCCCGCTCCATCCGGGCTACGATCTTTTTCAATCAGCTCGGCAGGGTGCCGTTCTGCGCCAAAACTTCGCCGGCGAGATAGAGCGAGCCGGTGATCAGGATGCGCGGGCTCGCCTCGACATCGAGCCGAGCGATTCCGGCGAGCGCCGGCTCGATGCCGTCGCTGACCTCGGCCGGAATGCCGATCCGGCGCGCCGCCGCGGCGATCGCGTCGGGTGGAAGGGTGTTTTCCTGATGGATCGGCACCGCGATCAGGCGGCGGGCGAGCCCGGCGAAATTGCGCAGAAAACCCTCCAGGTCCTTGGTGGCGAGCATGCCGACGATCAGCCGCCTTGGGGGGCGAGCGCCGGCAAGCGGCCGGCGGTCAGCCGCTGCAGCCGGGCCGGCCAATCCACCTTGAGGAGGCCGGTCTCGAGTGCGGCGGCGCCGATCCCCGCATCGCCGAGGCAGCGCAGCGCCGCAATCGCAGTCCCGGCATTGTCGAGCTGATGGCGTCCGAACAGCCGCGGACGCGGCAGGTCGAGCAGGCCGTGCTCATCCTGATAGACCAGCCGCCCGTGCTCCTGCGAGACCAGCCAATGCTCGCCCGCCACCGCCAGCGGCGCGCCGAGCCGCGCCGCCTGGCGCTCGATCACCCCGCGCGCCTCGTCTGTCTGCGGGGCGATCACCGCCGGCACCCCGGGCTTGAGAATGCCGGCCTTCTCGGCCGCAATCTTCACGATGCTGTCGCCGAGATATTCGACGTGATCGAGCGAGACCGAAGTGATCACCGTCGCGGCCGGGCGCTCAACGACGTTGGTCGCGTCGAGCCGGCCGCCGAGCCCGACTTCCAGCAACAGCATGTCGGCCGGCTGGCGGGAGAACAACAGCAGCCCGGCGGCCGTGGTGATCTCGAATACGGTGATCGGCGAGCCGGCATTGGCGCGCTCGCATTCGCTCAGTGCATCGGCGAGTGCCGCGTCGGAGACCAGCACGCCGCCGCCCGGACGCCCGAGCCGAAACCGTTCGTTGACGCGCACGAGGTTGGGCGAGGTGTAGACGTGCACGGTGCGGCCCGCCGCCTCCAGCATCGCGCGCAAAAAAGCGATGGTCGAACCCTTGCCGTTGGTGCCGCCGACGTGAACGACCGGCGGCAGCCGCTGCTGCGGGTGACCGAGCCGCTCCAAGAGCCGCAGCACGCGATCGAGCGAGAGATCGATCCGCTTGGGGTGGAGCGCGAGCAGCCGGGCGACGATGGCGTCGACCGGCGTCACGAAATCATCTCTTTGCGCCCGTGCGCTCACGCCGACCCCGGGGCCGGCAGCGCCGCCACATCGCTCGGCGCCGGCGCTTTGGTCAGCACGCGGCACAGGCGCGCCAGCGTCGCACGCAACTGGTGACGATGCACGACGAGATCCACCATGCCGTGATCCTTGAGATATTCGGCGCGCTGGAAGCCGTCGGGCAGCTTTTCGCGAATGGTCTGCTCGATCACGCGCGGACCGGCAAAGCCGATCAGCGCTCCCGGCTCGGCGATGTGCACGTCGCCGAGCATCGCATAGGAGGCGGTGACGCCGCCGGTGGTCGGGTTGGTGAGCACGACGATGTAGGGCTTCCTCGCCTCGCGCAATTCCTGGACTGCCACCGTGGTACGCGGCAGCTGCATCAGCGAGAGAATACCCTCCTGCATGCGGGCGCCGCCCGAGGCCGCGAACAGGATGAAGGGCGTTGCGCGCCTGATTGCGGTTTCCAATCCGGTGATCACCGCCTCGCCGGCGGCCATGCCGAGCGAGCCGCCCAGAAAATCGAAGTCCTGGACGCCCGCGGTCACCGGCAGGCCTTCCAATCGGCCGAAGCCGAGCTTGACCGCGTCCTCGAGCCCGGTCTTGGCGCGGGCGTCCTTGAGCCGCTCGGCATAGCGGCGCTCGTCGCGGAATTTCAGCGGATCGGCCGCGACTTCCGGAACCGAGATGTCCTCGAACTCCGCATCGTCGAACAGCGCCTTGAGCCGGGCGGCCGCGCTCATGCGCATGTGATAGTTCGAAGTCGGGATGACGAATTGATTGGCCTCGAGGTCCTTGTAAAACACGAGCTGCCCGGTTTCCGGACATTTGACCCAAAGGTTCTCCGGCACTTCCCGGCGCAGGAAGCTGCGGATTTTCGGGCGCACCACGTTGGAGATCCAGTTCATGGCAGCGCACCAAACAGAATTTCAGGATTCTTCCTAGACATGCTCATTCCGCGGCCTGCTGGCGCGCGCCGCGCACCCCCGCCGAGAGCGCGGCGACCAGCCCGGTTACCGCCGGCACCGTTCGCGCGCTCGCGTTCCCCGCTTGGTCGAGGCTTCCCCGGATCGCCTCGACCAGCGCCGAGCCGA
>WNFD01002914.1_pt1 | contig 17172 bp, 12 predicted proteins | sample 5400491 | NCBI WGS metagenome assembly WNFD01 (sample SAMN13153343, study PRJNA577476) | soil metagenome | isolation source: 120 cm saprolite under Douglas fir tree site 2 hole 2 replicate 2 | place: USA:California | collected 2015-04-18 | reverse complement strand
CCTTGGTTTCGCGCACCGTCGCCTGGATCGTCTCGCCGGCGCGGCGGCCGGCGAGATAGTTCGAGCAGATGCCTTTGTAGATGCCGCGTCCCGAACTCGCCGGCCCTTCCACCACACCGACGGTGACGCTGCAGCGCTGCGGATCGCCCGACGGCGACGACGAGATCGAATAATAGCGTGGCGCCAGCAGCGACAGCATTTCGAGATAGGCGTGGAACGGCAATTCGCAGGCCGGATGTTCCTCCAACAGATCGAACACCGATTTGCGCTTGCCGAGAATGTCGGCGCGATAATGTTCCGATGCGGCGGCATCGTCGCCGACATAGGCCAATAGTTTCGGCTTGGTCACCGGACAGCGCGTGTGTTCCGACATGATCTGGATCTGCTTGCGGGTCGCGACCTGCTGCAATTCCACAAATTCGGAGAGCAGTCGCCCGACCGATACGGTATCGCCGACCGGCAATTGCGCACGGCGGCCTTCCGCAACCTGCAGCCTGATCTGATCGGCGGGCAGAAATCCGAAACGGCGCGCGACGGAATCCACCAGCGCCGGATCGTTGCGCGGCACCACGCTGAGATGATCGCCGACCCGGTAGGAGATCCCGGAAGGCAGTTGCACCTCGATGTGCCGGGTCGATCTGTCGGAGGCGTTGGCGCCTTGCTTGTTCTGCAGTTCCTTGTTGACCAGCATCTTCATCGGCGCGACGCCGCCGAGTGCGACGATCGTATTGACCGCCGTCGGCGCCACGGGCTCGATTTTGTAAAGCGGCTCGTCGTCGGCGCTGCGATCGAAGCTCGTATCGATACCCAGTTGCTTTACCGCCAGCGGGCGCAGTTTCGCGAACCAGGATTCGAACTGGCCTTCGAGATCGTCGCGCGCGTCGCCCTCGCCGCGGACAAAGGCGTTGCCGGCGCCGTGCGCGGCCAGTTGTTCGTCGATGAAGCGCGGGATCGACTGATAGGTCGCGAGCCAGTCGCTGTTGCCGCAGCCGAACACCGCGTAACGCACCTTGGCGAAGGCATCCTTCGGCAAATCGCCGCCAAGCCATTTGACGAACTCGCTGGCATTGTCGGGCGGGGCACCATTATACGACGCGCAGAAAATCAGCACGCCGCCCTGCTCCGGCAGCTTGCCGACGAAATCATCGAGGGCTGCGAGCTTTGTCGCAAAGCCGTTGACCTCGGCGAGATCGGCGACGCGGGTTGCGAGTTCCTCGGCGGTGCCGAGGTTCGATCCGTAAAGCACCAGCAGCGGTGTATTGTGTCCCGGACGCGCCCGGGCAACCGGTGTAGCCGTTGTCGATACGGCGGCGGTCGCCGTGACACGGCCGGCATAGGCGCCGCGCTCCTTGTCGGCACGCGGACGTACCTTGATCTTGAAGCCGTCCGGCTTGATCGTCAGCGTTTCTTTCAGATGCATCTGGTAGCGATTGACGTCGATCAGCTTGAAGCGCTGCAGGATCATGCCGATGGCAAGGGCGGCTTCATGCATGGCAAAGCCGCGGCCGATGCAGGCGCGCTGGCCGTTGCCGAACGGCTTCCAGGCATTGACCGGACGCGCCGTCTCGGCCTCGCGGCTGAAATTCTCCGGATCGAACGCGTCGGGATTCGGTCCCCAGACGCTTGGATCGCGGTGCAGCGCCATCACCAATATCGTGATGAAAGTATTCTTCTTGAGCTTGTACTTGCCGCCAATGGTTTCGTCATTGAGCGGCGCAATGCCGTAGGCCGGCGCAGGCGGCCAGAGTCGCAAGGCTTCCTTCAAGATCTGCGTGATGTAAGTGAGCTGGGTAACCTGCTGGTAGGTCGGCCTTGCATCGGTATCCGGCCCGAGCACCCGATCGACCTCCTTATAGGCTTTCTTGAGCACCTCGGGGTGCTTCAGCAGCGCGTACAGCGTACAGGACAACAGACCGCTGGTGGTTTCGTGACCCGCGATCAGGAACGTATTGATCTGGTAGCGAATGTTGACGTCGTCGAGTTGTTGGCCGGTGCTGCGATCGACGCCCGTCATCATGGCGCCGAGCATATCCTTCTTGACCTCGGTGGCTTCCGTGTTCTTGCGGCGCTCGGCGACGATCTCGTCGACCATCCTGTTCATGAAGGCGACGTCTTGCGCGAGTTCCTGCCGTCGCCTTTTCAGCCAGATGCCCTCGAGCGGAATCCCCCGGGTCATCATGATGGTTTCGAGCGAGCGCACCAGCGATTCCACGAACGGGTGATAATCACGCCGGTAGAACGAATTGAATCGATAGTCGAACCCGCACAGACCGATGGTGTCGAGCGTCAGCGCCGTCATATCGTGGACGACGTCGATCTCCTCGTCGCCGTTCAGCCGCTCCCACTTCTTGACGAGCTGATCGGCGATATCGACCATGCTCGGATGATAGGATTGCATGGCGCGGTTGCCGAACGGCTGCAGCAGGATGTTGTGCGCCTTGCTCCAGTTCGGCTCGCTGGTATCGGCCGTGAACAGTCCGTCGCCGCCAACTGCGCGCACCCTGCGCAGCGAGCCACGCACCGCCTTGTCGAAACGCTTTTCGTCGCTGAGTTCCTCGACGAGATCGTGGCCGGAGACGATGACCAGCGGTGCGCCCATCATGTCCAGCCAGAAGATCGGTCCGAGTTCCTTGGTCAGCCGTACCAAATGCTGCACCGGCGCGGTCGAGTCCAGCGACAGCATGTTGCCGACCACCGGTTTTGTGGGCGGATGCGGGATCGGACTCAGTCTGTTGGTCGACGCCATCGCGGTAGTTTCTCCTAATGGTCGAGCGCTGTTGCCTCAACCGTCATTGCGAGCTCCGCGACGCAATCCATAGCCCCGCAAAAGGACTGGATTGCCTCGTCGCTTGCGCTCCTCGCAATGACGATGCGTTATCTTAGCCAAACCGCTTTCCACGCCATTCGATCAGCTTGGCGCTGACTTCGTCCGGCTTTTCCTGCTGCGTCCAATGGCCGCTGCCGCGAACCAGATATTTCTCGAGGTCGGGAATGATTTTCTCCATGCCGTCGGCCGAGGATGGTGGCAGCACGTGATCGTTCTCGGCCATGATCATCAGCGACGGCACCCGCACGGTGTGATCAATCTCCGCCGAATGCAGCCAATTGCGCGACATGTTGCGGTACCAGTTGATGCCGCCGGTGAAGCCCGTTTTGGTGAAGGTATCGACGAAGACCTGCTTTTCCTCCGGCGACAGGATCGGCGTCCGCGGGTCGTGTTTCGCATCGTAACCAGCGATCATTTGCGGAAACGCCAGATTGAGTCGCGGCGAAGCGCCGACGCCCGCGGTCGGCGGCTCCGCGGGCACAGGTTCGCTGCGCGGGACGGGCTTGCGCATGAAAGCGTCGAAGGTCTGTTCGACGCGGCTGTTGAATATCTTGTCGGCGCCACGCGCGGGATCCTGAAACTGCACGATATACATCTGCTCGCCGAAGCGCTGGCGTAACAGTTCGATCGGGTCCGCCGGCGCACGGCTGGTATGCGGGGTGTTGATTCCGACGACGCCGGCGACGCGGTCGATGTGCCGCAGGGGCATCTGCCAGACGATAAAACCGCCCCAGTCGTGACCGACGAAGATCGCCTTATCAATTTTGAGGTGATCGAGCAGGCCGACGAGATCGCCGGTCAGATGCTCGATGTCGTAGGACTCGACGGCTTCGGGCCGGTCGGTTGCGCCATAGCCGCGCTGATCCGGCGCGATCACCCGAATTCCGGCATCGCCCAACGCCTTGATCTGGTGACGCCACGAAAATGCGATCTCCGGCCAGCCGTGGCAGAGAATAACCGGCGGCGTATCCGTTTTCGGGCCCGCTTCGTAGTACCCCATACGAATGCCGTTGGTCTGGGCGAACTGTAACGGCGGCATTTCTATCATGGTCGCCTCACTTGTTGATCTCCGCGCACGATCCGATCGGAAAACCGGTGCCCACCCTCCCCGATCATGCTCTAGCTTGCCGCGCTCTTCAGATCGGCCGGTGGCGCAAAGGCTGCTTCGAGTGCGGCAAACTCTCCGGGCAGCATGTCGCACAAACCCTGGACATGGGGAATGATGTTGGCGCCGGCGATAAAACCGAAGTCTAGTTGATCGCGGTAGCTCTGCACGGTGATGTTGAGCGCGAGCCCGTGGGTCGAGATCGACACCGGGAAGATGTGCAGCAACTCCGCGCCCGCGGCATACAGCGTCTGGCGCGGACCGGGAACATTGGACACCGTGATGTTCGCAGCCGGAGGCAGCACATCGGACAGATTTGAGCGGCTGTACAGCAGCGCCAGAATTTGAACCAGTATCGGCGCGCCGAGCATTGACAGGTTGGAGACCTGTGGCATCAAGGCCCGCATCGGATGCGACATCTCCTTTGACTTGGTGGATTGCGCGATGATCGCCTCCAGCCGCGCCTTGGGATCCTCGATGTCGGTTGCAATCGAGCAGATCATGCCGAACACCTGATTGTTGGCATCGGTATTGCCCTCTTCGCGCAACGAGATCGGTACCGCGGCCGTCATCGATTTCGCCGGCAGCGCGCCGCGCTCCAGGAGATAGCGTCTGACCACGCCGCTCGAAATCGCCAATACCACGTCATTGAGCTTGCCGCCGGCCTGCTTGGCCAGCGCCTTGGCACGGCTCAGCGGGATAGATACCCCGGCAAAGCTGCGCTCCGATGAAATCGATTTGTTCAGAATCGTCGATGGCGACACCATGCTGGCGATGCTGTCGCGCGATTTCGGATCGGAGATCTTTCCAACCACATCCGAGACGCTCTTGAGCATCGTGGGAATGCTGCCGGCAAACTTCACCGCGGATTCGATCTGGAACATCGCGTTGTCGAACAGGATCGACCCGAGATCGCTCTTGCCGGTGCGCGGCAGATCGATGCCCTTGGCGGCCATCGAACTGCCGAACGGCTGAGTCCAGAGCTGCTGATAGGAATCGATGAAATTGGCAGCGATGTCGCGCGGCTCCTGCGCGACCTTCGCCTTCGCCGCCGGCGCTTCGACTTTCCTTGGAACCGGCGTCACATCGTAGATCATGCTGGTGAGCGCGGCCCCCGCGCCGCCATCGATGCAGGCGTGATGCATCTTGGAATAAAGCCCGATCTCGTTGTCTTTCATGCCTTCGAAGACGTAGAACTCCCAAAGCGGGCGGGCGCGATTGAGAAGTTTGGCATGCATCCAGCCGACGATCCGCTCCAGGGTCGCGCGATCATGAGGAGCAGGCAGGCTGCCGCGGAAGATGTGACGGTCGATGTCGAACTGGTCGTCCTCGACCCAGGAAGGATGATCGATGTCGAGCGGCGCCTTTTCCAGGCGCGCTTTGAGGATCGGCGCGATATGCAGCCGCGAGGCGATCATCGCCTTGAAGTCCTCGAAGAAGTCACCCTTGTAATCGTCGGGCAGACGGAAGATCGCCATGCTCCCCACGTGCATCGGCATTTCCGGCGTTTCCAGGTACAGAAACGACGCGTCCATCGAGGACAGCTTCCTGGCGTCACTCATATTTTTTCCCTCCCGGCACAAATCACGCGGCGCCTTGGTGGCGCTTCTGGCGTTCCGACCGTCCTGGGGTTCAGGACAATAGTCAGGATTGTGCAGTCTCCGGAGGCGCATATGCAATGGCAAACGGCCCCGATCGGTCAAATTGCTTAAATTCGCCCTCGGTTTGGGCCAGACGATCCGCCACCGCCCACAAAGCGGCGGCGTTGACGCCCAGTCCGACATGACTGGCGAGATAGACCTCGATGTTTTCAGCGGTATCGGAGGGGCGAAGGAGGCATGTTCGCCAGTTCACGATGCCGTCGGCGCGTGAATAGATCGACGTGGTCGGAACCGGCAGATCGCCTGAGATCGCCGCCCGAAGCTCCGGGTTGTCCTCGACCGCTTCGCCCGACAGCGCCTCGTAAAGCCGCGTGGCGTTGGTCGCTCTCACGTCGTTCGCGAACGGGCTTCCCAGCGTCACGACATCCCGCACCATGTCCGGCGCCTGCAGCGCCAGATCGCGCGCATAGACGCCGCCGAGGCTCCACCCGACGATACTGACCTTGCGGCCGGTAGCGCCGTAAATCTCGGCGAGCCGATCCCGCAATGCGGCGCGCATGCGTGAAACGCCACCGACGTTGCGGCCCATTTTCCACGCATAGGTGTCGTATCCGAGTTCCTTCAGATATCTCCGCATCGGCGCCATCGACAGATCGCTGGCGAGGAAACCCGGCAAGGTCAGGACCGGATGACCATCGCCCTTCGGCGCGCGCATCAGCAGCGGCGAAAACAACAGGCTGGCGTTGAATTCGAATATCCCCCTCACCTCGGCCAGCAGCAGACCGAGCCCCGGTGGACGCAGCCGGCCCGCCGGCGGCGGTTCGCTTCGATCAGTCGGCATCGCTATTTCTTGTCGCTGGCGCGCGCGCCGCCGAGGCCCGCCATGGTCACGAACATGTCCCCAAACCGCTCCGCGATCTTCGGATCGAACGTGAACCAGCTCTGCATCAGAGCCTCCGGCGAAACCTTTTCGATGTTGGCCAGCATCTGCTTCTGGAGGTTGTCCATCACTGCCGTCTGCATCGGTTGCACATCCGGGAGTCCGAAAAACTGCCGGGCTTCGAGAGGCGTGCAATCTATTTCAACGTTTACCTTCATGGCCGCTCCTGATCGCTGCTTGACCGCCCGTCACAGTATCGTCACGAGAGGCTCCACGACGCAAGCCACCTGATCGGCTAGTCGGCTTCTTGCGCCTTCATTTGACACATATGGTCAACCAAAACGCTCCACGGCAAAGGGCCTGGGATCGGCGAATGGCGTCTCCGCGGTCATCATCTCCGCCAGCAAACGGCCGGTCGCGGGGCCAAGCGTCAGGCCGTGGTGCTGGTGGCCGAAATCGAACCACAGCCCGGCATGCCGGGGTGCCTTGCCGATCACCGGCAGCATATCGGGCAAGCAGGGCCGCGCGCCCATCCAGGGTTTCGCATCGATTGCATCTCCCAGCGGAAACAGCGCGTGCGCTTGCGGCAGCGCCCGCCGCAGCTGGATCGGCGTCGGCGGAGCATCGCGGCGCGCAAATTCCACGCCGGTGGTCAGACGAATGCCGCGGTTCATCGGCGCCAGCAGATAGCCGCGATCCGAATCGAGAACGGGATGATTGAGCACGGCATTGCCGCGCGGCGCCAGATGCAGATGGTATCCGCGCTTGATGCTGAGCGGGATGGAATATCCGAGCGGACCAAACACCAGGTCGGACCACGGTCCCAGCGCTACCACGGCTTCGCGCGCGACCGTCGCGCCATGGGGGCCGCTCACACGCCATCCGCCGGCGCCTTGTTCGAGCGTTCGCGCATCGCCGACCAGAAAACGTCCGCCCTTGCGCTTGAGAAGCGCCGCATAGGCTTTGGCCAATCCACCGGGATCGGGGACGAATCCGGGTGCAGGAAAATGGATCGCGCCCGCGAACTCGCCGGTCAGATTGGGTTCGCGCGCCGCAATGGCCTTGCCATCGAGAACCTCGCCGTCGACCCCATATTGCTTCGCTCGCTCAAAATCTCTGACCGCTTTTGCAAGCGTTGCATCGGAGCTAAACAGCTTGATCCAGCCGGTCCGCCGCAACAGCTCCGGCACTCCCGCCTCCGCGATCAGCGCCTCATGCTCGATCAGGCTGCGCCGGATCAAAGGCAATTCGGCCATCGCGCTGTGCAGCGCTCGATCCGGTGAGGACGCGAGGTAGTAGCGCACGAGCCACGGCAGAAAGGTCGGCAAATCGGCGAAGCTGTAGCGCACCTGCGGCGTGCTGTTCATCGCGTATTGAAGAATCTGCCCGAAATCCCGTGGAAACATGTAGGGAAACACCGACGCGCATTCGATCAGGCCGCCATTTCCAAAACTGGTCTCCTCGCCCGCGAGTTCGTGCCTGTCGACCAGGATGACATCCCGCCCCCGCTGCTGCAGGTGCAAGGCGGCGCTGACGCCGACCATGCCTGCCCCCAATACGAGGACATCGGCCTTGAGTTCCGCCATCCGGCACTCCCGTTGAATGTTACCTGCTCGCGCGCTGCCTAGCCGCGTAGCAGTAAAGCTAGTTAATGCGCCATCGCCCCGCCAACCGCCTTGGCTTTCAGGAAATCGCGCTTGCGCGGCGGCCAAACTCTGGCAACATGGATTGGCCATAGCTGTCAATATTCCCGGAATAGAACAGCACACATAGTGGAGAACGTGAACAAATGTCGGTACGTCAATCCTTGCTTGCAGCGACCACGGTCTCGATCGTCGCTTTTGCGATGTCGCCGGCATCGGCTCAGACCCTGCGCTACGCCAACCAGGGCGACCTCAAATCGCTCGACCCCTATACGCTCAACGAAACCACCACCCATGCGCATCTGGGGCAAGTTTTTGAGGGCCTGACGACACGGGACAAGGACCTCAAAATTATTCCGGCCCTCGCCGAAAGCTGGGAAACGCCGGAGCCGACCCGCTGGCGCTTCCACCTGCGCAAGAACGTCAAATTCCAGAACGGCGATCCCTTCACCGCCGACGATGTGGTTTTTTCGGCGGACCGCGTACGCGCCAAAGGCTCCAACCTGCAGACCCGCATTGCCGTCGATACCAAGGTCGTCAAGATCGATGACCACACCGTCGATTTCATCCTGACTTCGCCAAATCCTATTTTGCATTCGCAATGGGATACCTGGTACATCATGGACAAGAAGTGGGCCGAGGCGAACAACGCGGTGGCCCCGACGCCGGCCGCGGCAACCTCGCCGAGTTTTGCCTCGCTCAACGCCAACGGTACCGGCCCCTTCACGATCGAGAGCCATCAGCCCGGCGTGAAAACCGTGTTCAAGGCAAACCCGAACTGGTGGCGCAAGCCCGAACACAATCTCAAGGAAATCATTTTCACGCCGATCGGTTCCGACGCCACGCGCGTTGCGGCTTTGCTTTCGGGCGAAGTCGACATCATCGAGCCGGTTCCGATTCAGGACATTTCGCGCGTGGATTCCAGTCCGAACGCCCAGGTGCTGAAGGGACCGGAACTGCGCACCATCTTTATCGGCATGGACCAGGTTCGCGACGAATTGCTGTATTCGAACGTCAAGGGCAAGAATCCCTTCAAGGATATCCGCGTCCGCGAGGCTTTCTACAAAGCGATCGATATCGAACTGATCAAGACCCGCGTGATGCGCGGGCTTTCGACGCCGTCGGCGCTGATGATCGCGCCGCAACTCTTCCCGCTTTCCAAGGACTTTACGCGGCCGAAATCCGATCCCGACGGCGCCAAGAAGCTCTTGACCGAGGCGGGTTACCCTGACGGGTTCGAAGTCACGATGGATTGTCCCAACGACCGCTACGTCAATGATGCCGCGATCTGCCAGGCGGTGGTCGGCATGCTGGCCCGTATCGGCGTCAAGATTAACTTGCTGGCGCAGCCGAAGGCGCAGTATTTCGCCAAGGTACTGAAGCCCGGCGGTTTCCAGACATCTTTCTACATGCTGGGCTGGACTCCCGGCACGTCCGACTCCCACAACGTTCTCTATGACATCATGGGCTGCCGCGACGATCCGAAATCCTCGCGCGGCGAGGCCAATCTCGGAGGTTACTGCAACAAGAAGATGGATGAAATTACCGACAAGGTACTGCAGGAGACCGACACCACCAAACGCGATTTGCTGATCAAGGAGGCGTTCGAAATCGCGGCAAAGGATTTCGGCTATATCCCGTTGCATCAGCAGGCCCTGGCGTGGGGCGTGTCGAAAAAATTGAAGGTTTCGCAGCGTGCCGACAATGCGGTTCTGCCCTACTGGATGACCAAACAGGACGAGTAGGCAGATTGGATAGTCAGAGTCCCGGTGGCTTTACGCTTCCGGGACTTTTCATTTTTCGGTTGACACCAACGTCTGCCACATCAGAAGAACAGTGAAAGGATCACATGCTCGCTTTCACTCTTCGCCGGGCTATACAGTCCATCGGCGTCATGATCGCGGTCGGAATCATCTCGTTTTCGATGTTCCGGTTCGCCGGCGATCCGGTCAACCAGATCGTCTCGCTGGACACGCCGGCCGCCGAGCGCGCCCAGGTTCGCAAATCTCTCGGTCTCGACGATCCCGTGCCGATACAATTCGCACGCTATTTCGGCAATGCCGTGCAATTCAAGTTCGGGGTGTCGTACCAGTTCCGGCAGCCGGTCGCGAACCTCTTGATGGAGCGGATGCCGGCGACGCTGGAGCTCGCCACCTGCGCCATGATGCTCGCCATGGTATTCGGCATCCTGATGGGGGTCTATTCGGCGCTGAAGCGCGACACGCTGCTTGCAAAGATTTTCCAGGCGGTTTCGCTGATCGGAATCTCGCTGCCGACCTTCCTGATCGGCATTCTCCTGATCTATCTGTTTGCCGTGACGCTAGGCTGGTTGCCGTCGTTCGGCCGCGGCGATGTGGTGCGGATCGGCTGGTGGACCACGGGTCTGCTGACGGTCTCGGGCCTCAAGGCCCTGATCTTGCCCTCGGTCACGCTCGGCCTGTTCCAGATAACGTTGATCATGCGGCTGGTGCGGGCCGAGATGCTGGAGGTCCTCCGAACGGACTACATCCGCTTTGCGCGGGCGCGCGGATTGACGACGCGGGCGATCCATTTCGGTCACGCCCTGAAGAACACGCTAGTGCCCGTCATCACCGTCGCCGGCCTGCAGTTTGGCTCGGTTATTGCATTCTCGATCATCACCGAAACCGTCTTCCAATGGCCGGGCATGGGACTGCTGTTCGTTCAGGCGGTGCAGAACGTCGATATTCCAATCATGGCAGCGTACCTCCTGATGGTGTCCCTGATCTTCGTCACCATCAATCTCGTGGTCGATATTCTCTACACGATCGTCGATCCGCGCCTGCGCTCCACCATCAGCAGCCCGGCCTGAAGGCTAGATATCGCATGTCCGAGACCGTTGTCCCGCATCAAGCCGAACCGAGCGCGCCGCGCCAGCGTCGCCTGCCGGGACGCTGGTTTGCGCGCGCGATCGAGAGCGACGTGTTTTATTCGTTTCGGCGTTCCAGGCTTACCATGATCGCGGCTGCCATCACCGTGGCGTTCTTTCTGCTCGCGATCCTCGCGCCGCTGCTCGCGGTGCAGAACCCGTTCGATCCGGCACAACTTCAATTGATGAATTCGCGGATCGCGCCGCTGTGGACCGCTGACGGACAAAGCCCGTTCCTGTTGGGCACCGACGAACAGGGCCGCGACGTGTTTTCCGCCATTCTCTATGGCTTGCGTATATCCCTGACGGTAGGCGTTCTCGGCATGCTGTTCTCGGGCGCGCTGGGCATCATCCTGGGCTTGATCGCCGGTTATGTCGGCGGCGCCGTCGATGGCCTGATCATGCGTATCGCCGATGTGCAGCTTACCTTCCCTGCTATCCTGATCGCGCTGCTCGTCAACGGCGTCGTCAAGTCGGTGTTCGGCAACCGCCTCGACGCCATGAGCACGCTGGCGGTGCTGGTGTTCGCGATCGGATTGAGTTTTTGGGTGCAATACGCCCGCACCGTACGCGGCTCGGTGATGGTGGAGAAGAACAAGGATTACGTGGCCGCGGCGCAGTTGATCGGTCTGCCTGCCCCCGTGATCATGCTGCGCCACGTGCTGCCCAATGCGATGGGGCCGATCCTGGTGATCGCCACCATCAACCTCGCGCTCGCGATCATCACCGAGGCGACGCTGTCGTTTCTTGGCGCCGGCATGCCCGACACCATGCCCTCGCTCGGTACGCTGATCCGGATCGGCAACAATTATCTGTTTGCCGGCGAATGGTGGATCGTCGCCTTCCCGGGCCTCGCCCTCGCGGCGCTGATCCTCTCCATCAACCTGCTCGGCGACTGGCTGCGCGACGCGCTCAATCCGAAACTCCGATGAGAAGCGCCGCCATTCGCAGGTCTCGAACCGCATGACCGTACCCGTTCTATCCGTGCGGAATCTTCAGGTGGAATTCGCCACCCGTCGCAGCACGCTCCGCGCCATCGACGGAATTTCCTTTGACATCGCCAAGGGAGAAGTGCTGGGCGTGGTCGGTGAATCCGGCGCCGGAAAATCCGTCACTGGTCTTGCCGTGATCGGCCTGATCGATCCGCCGGGCCGCATCACCGGTGGCGAGATTTATCTGTCGGGCATGCGGATCGACAATCTGCCGCCGGACGAGATGCGCAGGGTCCGGGGAAAACGGATCGGGATGATTTTTCAGGATCCGCTCACCAGCCTCAATCCGCTGTACCGGATTGGCGATCAGCTGGTCGAGACCATCAAAACCCACACCAACCTCTCGGAGCACGCCGCGCGCAAGCGCGCCGTCGATCTGCTGGCCGAGGTCGGCATTCCCGCTCCTGAAAAACGCGTCGACGCCTATCCGCATGAGTTCTCCGGCGGCATGCGCCAGCGCGTCGTGATCGCGCTCGCGATTTGCGCCGAACCGGAATTGATCATCGCCGACGAGCCGACCACGGCGCTCGACGTCTCGGTGCAGGCGCAGATCATCTCGTTGATCAAACGGTTGGGGCGCGACCACGGCACTGCGGTGATGCTTGTGACCCACGACATGGGCGTTATCGCCGAGACATCCGATCGCGTCGCGGTGATGTATTCCGGCCGCATCGCCGAAATCGGCCCGGTACAGGACGTCGTGCGAAACCCGCTACATCCCTATGCCAAGGGCTTGATGGGCGCGATCCCGACGCTCGCAGGCGACGCCACGCGCCTGGTGCAGATCCCCGGTTCGATGCCGCGGCTCTCGGCAATTCCGCCGGGCTGCTCGTTCAACCCGCGCTGCGCATTCGCGTTTGACCGCTGCCGGGTCGAGCGGCCGGAGCCGATCCGGCATGGCACCCAGGCAGTGGCCTGCCATCTCTATGACGCCGCCGCGAAGGAAACCGCGGCATGACCGCCCCGCCCTTTGTCGACGTCAGAAATCTGCGTCGCGTGTTCGACGTCTCGAAGCCGTGGCTGAACCGGGTGCTTGAAGGCGGCCATCTGGAGTTCCTGAAAGCGGTCGACGGTGTCACCTTCGACATCGCCAAAGGCGAGACTTTTGCCCTCGTCGGCGAATCCGGCTCCGGTAAGACCACGGTCGCCCGAATGGTCGTCGGGCTGCTGCCGCCGAGTTCGGGCGAAGTGATCATCGACGGCGTTTCGATGAGCAACCCCCGGCAGTTGCAGGCTCGCCAGCACCTGCGCCGCCGCATTCAGATGATTTTCCAGGATCCCTATGCGAGCCTCAACCCGCGTTTTCGGGTCGATGCCATCGTCGCCGAACCGATCCGCGCTTTCGATCTGCTGCAAGGCGAGCGCAATATTCAGGCGCGGGTCGGCGAGCTCTTGAACCTGGTCGGCCTGCACGCCGATGACGGCTGGAAATATCCGCATGAATTTTCCGGCGGGCAGCGGCAGAGGATCGCAATCGCCCGCGTCCTGGCGTCCGAAGCCGAATTCATCGTCTGCGACGAGCCGACCTCCGCGCTCGATGTTTCGGTGCAGGCACAGATCCTCAATCTGATGCGCGACCTGCAGGACAAGTTTGGCCTCACCTATCTCTTCATCAGCCACAACCTCGCGGTGGTCCGGCATATGGCGAGCCGCATCGGCGTGATGTATCTCGGCCGCATCGTCGAGATCGCGGAGGGACGCGAACTATTCAAGAACCCGCGAATGCCCTACACCAAAATGCTGCTGGGCGCGGTGCCGGATCTGGCGATGTCCGGCCGCCAGCGGATCCCGGTCAAGGGCGAAATCCCCAATCCGATCGATCCGCCGGCCGGCTGCGCGTTCAACCCGCGCTGCCCGCTGGCGTTCGACCTGTGCCGCAGACAGGCGCCCGCGCTGATCGACGGCGTCGCCTGCCACGCCGTGAACAGTCCCGTCCCCGTGCCCGCATGATCACAATGATGCGAGCAAGGCGCCTCCGTGGCCCCGTTGGCAGCCAGCCTGGGCTGTGGTCAAGTGCGCCCGCCTTGCAACGCCAGCGCGAAGATGACCCCAAATGAGCAACATCAATCCCGATCCGTTCACGACCAGGCCGGAAATCGACGGCACCTTCGGCGTCGTGACGTCCACCCACTGGATCGCCACCGCGGTCGGGATGGCCACCCTGGAGAAGGGCGGCAACGCCTTCGACGCCGCTGTCGCCACGGCGTTTACGCTGCAGGTGGTGGAACCGCATCTGAACGGTCCCGGCGGCGACGTGCCGATCATCGTCCACGATATCAAACGCGGCCGCACCGAGGTGATTTGCGGCCAGGGCCCCGCCCCGTCAGGTGCAACCATCGCGCACTACCGCGGCGAGGGCCTGGAAATGGTGCCCGGCACGGGGCTGCTGGCGGCCTGCGTTCCCGGCACGTTCGAATCCTGGATGCTGCTGCTGCGCGACTACGGCACGCTGCGGCTGCGCGACGTGCTCGAGCCGGCCATCGCCTACGCCCGGGACGGCTATCCGCTGGTGGAGCGGGCATCCGCGACGATTGCGACCGTCGAGCAGATGTTCCGCAAGCACTGGACCACGTCGGCGGCGGTCTATCTGCCGAACAATGAAGTGCCGAAACCGGGCACGCTCTTCACCAACAAGACGCTTTCGGAAACCTATGCCCGCATCCTGAAGGAAGCCGAAAGCGCCGGCGCCGACCGCGTCGCGCAGATCAAGCGCGCGCGCAAGGCCTGGTCGCATGGCTTCGTGGCCGAAGCGATCGACCAATTCTGCCGCACGCAGGACATCATGGATGTCAGCGGCTCGCAGCATCGCGGCGTGTTGCGCGCCGACGACATGGCGCGTTGGCAGCCGACCGTCGAAGCGCCGCTGACTTACGACTATGGCCGCTACACGGTCTGCAAGCCCGGAGTCTGGAGCCAGGGCCCTGTCATGCTGCAGCAGCTGGCGCTGCTGAAAGGATTCGAACTCGATGGCCTGGATCCCGCGGGACCGGAGTTCATTCATCTGCAAGTAGAGTGCGCCAAGCTCGCCTTCGCCGACCGCGAGAAATTCTACGGCGACCCGAATTTCAACGAAATCCCGATCACGACGCTGTTGTCCGACGCCTACAATGACGAGCGCCGCAAGCTGATCTCGGACAGAGCCTCGCTCGACTTCCTCCCCGGCTCAGTGGAAGGGTTTGGCTCGGTCGTGAAACTGCGCCGTCAGGAAGGAAACCGCGAGGCGGTCGGCGCCATGGGCGCCGGTGAGCCGACCGTTGGCCGCTTCGGCGAAGTGCGCGGCGACACCGTGCATTTCGACATCATCGATTCCGCCGGCAACATGATCTCGGCGACCCCGTCCGGCGGCTGGCTGCAGTCGTCGCCGGTGATTCCGGAACTCGGCTTCTGCCTCGGCAGCCGCGCGCAGATGTTCTGGCTTGAGGAAAATCACCCGGCGGCCCTCGCGCCGGGCAAGCGGCCGCGCACCACGCTCAGTCCGACCATGGCGCTGCGCGACGGCGAGCCGTACCTGGCATGGGGTTCACCCGGCGGCGACCAGCAGGATCAATGGACCACGCAATTCTTTCTGCGGCATGTTCATGCCAAAATGAACCTGCAGGAAGCGATCGACGCCCCGGCCTGGCATTCGGAGCATTTCCCGATCTCGTTCTGGCCGCGCACCGCGCGGCCCGGCGTGCTCGTGGTCGAGAACCGCGTGCCGAGGACGACCGTCGATACCCTGAAGAGCCGCGGGCATATCGTGGAGACCGGTCCCGACTGGTCGGAAGGCCGCCTCACCGCCGCCTCGAAGGTCGGCCGCCGTCGTCGTGCTGCCGCCAATCCCCGCGGCATGCAGGGCTACGCGGCCGGACGATAAAGGGCTGAGATGACCTGGTCGATCATCGCCCGCGACGACATGACCGGCCAGTTCGGTATAGCGGTAGCGACACGTTTCTTCGCGGTCGGCGCACGCGTGCCGCATGTCGCCGCCGGCCTCGGCGGCATCGCGACGCAGGCGCTGGTCAATCCGTATTACGGCATCGACGGTTTGAAGCTGCTGCGCGAAGGCCACAGCCCCCGCGACATCGTCGAGACCCTGATTGCATCCGATAGCGGCCACGAAAGCCGGCAGTTGCACATCCTGGACGCCAGCGGCCGCGTCGCCGCCCATACCGGGCGCGACTGCGTCGACTGGTGCGGCCATGTCGAGGGCAACGGTTTCTCGATTGCCGGCAACATGCTGGTGGGCGCAAGCGTGCTGGACGACACCGCGCAAGCCTACATCACTGGCCAAAGGCTGCCATTCGCGCAACGCCTGATCGCGGCGATGCGATCAGGCGAAGCCGCGGGCGGCGACAAGCGCGGCAGGCAGTCGGCAGCGCTTGTGATTTACGGCGACGAGGAATGGTCGGCGCTTGACCTGCGTGTCGACGATCACACCGATCCGCTTGCCGAACTCGAACGCCTCGAACGGATAAGCCGCGAGCGCTGGGTGCATTTCCGAAAGTATCTGCCGACCCGCCAAAATCCCGCAGGAATCACCGATCGCGACACCATCGACGCCGGGATCGAAGCTGATATCGCGGATCAGAAATGACAGCTGTCCCGCTGATCGAAATCGAAGGCTTGCGGGTGATCTTCCACGGCGACGACGGCCGCACCACCCATGCCGTCGACCGCGTCGACCTCAGCGTGGCCAATGGCGCGACGCTCGGCCTGGTCGGCGAATCCGGCTGCGGCAAGAGCGTGACCTCGCTGGCCATCATGGGCCTGCTGTCAAAGCAAAGCGCCGAAGTCACCGGCTCGGTCCGGTTCGACGGTTTTGACTTGCTTGAAGTGCCCGACCAGACCTTGCGCGATCTGCGCGGCAACCGGCTGGCGATGATTTTTCAAGAGCCGATGACCTCGCTCAACCCGAGCTTCACCATCGGCGAGCAGATCATCGAGACCATCCTGCGCCATCGTGGCGGTTCGCGGGGCAAGGCGCGCGAGCGTGCGATCGAATTATTGCGGCACGTCCACATCCTCTCCCCTGAGCGTCGGATCGACGAATATCCGCACAAGCTCTCAGGCGGAATGCGCCAGCGCGTCATGATCGCGATGGCGCTGGCCTGCGATCCGATGCTGCTGATCGCGGACGAGCCGACCACAGCACTCGACGTCACCCTGCAGGCGCAAATCCTCGATCTGATGCGCGAGCTGAAGGCGGCAAGCGGCGCTGCGATCATCCTGATCACCCACGATCTCGGCGTCGTCGC
>WNFD01004035.1_pt1 | contig 17174 bp, 13 predicted proteins | sample 5400491 | NCBI WGS metagenome assembly WNFD01 (sample SAMN13153343, study PRJNA577476) | soil metagenome | isolation source: 120 cm saprolite under Douglas fir tree site 2 hole 2 replicate 2 | place: USA:California | collected 2015-04-18 | reverse complement strand
GAGCTGGAAGCCGCCATCCGCCGCTATATCGAGATCACGAACACCCGGCCCAAGCCGTTCGTGTGGACCAAAACGGCTGACGAGATCCTCGCCAGCGTGGCGCGATTTTGCCATCGGATCTCCAACTCAGGACACTAGGTGTGCACTGTCATAAGAATGCCTGGACAACACCCCGGAGTCGAGGCCGGATCATGGCGCCGGTCCTGATCCCGCGGGAACGGCTGGCCGCGGCGGCCGCCGGCGCCCCCCCGGCCGGCGCATCCTTCTCGGGTATTCCCGACGAGTCCTGTAAGATCATTGCGGTGAGATCTCACTATGGATCATTGCCGCCAGGTGTTTCAAGCGAATGCCCTTCGACGGCTCACGACCCCGGCGAAGCCGCTATAGTATCCCTCTGACGCAGCGCTGTCGCTTCGAGAGCGATCGTCGCGGGTCGGAGACGCAACAAACGGAGTCTCCGGTGGCGGCTCGTGGATAGCCGAAGCGGCCATGACCCGGGCGCTCCCCAGCCCAGCCCCTCCGAGGGGCCGGCCAGAGACAGCCTGCGCCGAACGCTTTCCAATGCATGGGCCATGATCGGCCCGTACTGGTTCTCGGAGGACCGGTGGGCGGCCCGGGGGCTCCTGCTCGCCGTCGTGCTCCTCACGCTCGGCATGGTCTACCTCACGGTCCTCTTGAATCAGTGGAACAACGCCTTCTACAGCGCGCTCCAGGACAAGGACCTCGTGGCCTTTCGCGGGCAGCTGTTGCGCGTCACGTGGCTGATCGGCATCTTCATCTTCCTTGCCGTTTACCAGGTCTATCTCAACCAGATGCTCGAGATCCGCTGGCGACGCTGGCTGACCGACCGTTACCTCCGCGCCTGGCTGGCCGATGGCGCCTACTACCGGATGCAGCTCGTGGCGCGTGAGACCGATAACCCGGACCAGCGCATCGCGGAAGATGTGCACCTCCTCGCAGCCCACACCCTCGGCCTTTTCACCGGGGGCTTGCGCGCGATCGTCACGCTGGTGACCTTCGTGGCGATCCTCTGGGGGTTGTCCGGAACGTTCACCGTTCCGGTGGGCGGGTTCTCCCTCACCATACCCGGCTACATCGTCTGGGTGGCCGTTCTGTACGCGATCGCCGGCACCTGGCTGACCGACTGGCTCGGCCGCCCGTTGGTCCGGCTGAACTTCGATCGGCAGCGGTACGAAGCCGACTTCCGGTTCAGCCTCATCCGCTTCCGCGAGAACACCGAGGGGGTGGCCCTGTACCGCGGCGAATCGGACGAGTTCCGTGGCTTTCGCGAACGGTTCGAGGATGTGGTGGGCAACTGGTGGGGCATTATGCGCCGGCAGAAGCGGATGGCCTACTTCACGAACGCCTACGGGCTGGGGGCGTGGATTGTCCCGTCGATTGTCGCGGCGCCCCGCTACTTCCGGGGGGAGATCGGGCTCGGCGGCCTCATGCAGACGACCCAGGCCTTCCAGCAGGTCCAGGATGCGCTCAGCTTCTTCATCCAGTCATACAAGGAGATCGCGGCTTGGAGTGCCGTGGTCGAGCGACTCGCCGGCTTCGAGCGCGCGCTCGAGCACGTGCGCCGGCAGTCGACCGAGAGCGGCGTCCGGGTCGCCGCCGGGCGCCCCACGCACCTGACCGTGGAAGGAGTCGATCTCGATCTACCCGGTGGCCAGCCACTCATGGCGAACATCAACCTCTCGTTCCGGCAAGGGGACACCGTGCTCTTGGGTGGCGCGTCGGGCTCGGGAAAGAGCACGCTCGTCCGTGCCATCGCCGGCATCTGGCCGTTCGGACGTGGCGAGATCCTTGTGCCGAAGGGGGCCCGCGTCCTCTTTCTCCCGCAGCGGCCGTACCTGCCGATCGGGGTGCTCCGGGACGTGGTGAGCTATCCGATGCCCGCGGGCGGTGTGGACGACAAGACGCTGCGCGAGGCGCTCGAGGCCGTGGACCTCAAGGAGCTCACCGGGCGGCTCGACGAGGCCGCCCACTGGGCGCTCCAGCTCTCCCCCGGCGAGCAGCAGCGCATGGCCTTCGCGCGAGCCCTGGTCCAGAAGCCCGACTGGCTCTTTCTGGACGAGGCGACCTCGGCACTGGACGAGGCGACGGAGGCGCGCCTCTATCGGCTGGTGCGCGAGCGGCTCCCGGAGACGATGGTCTTCAGCATCGGCCATCGGGCGACGCTGGGTCCCTTCCACGCGCGCCGGCTCATGGTAGAGCCCAGTGCGAAGGGCCCCGCCTCCATCGTGGAAATGCCTGCTGCGCCTGACCGCGCATAGGCCGGACGAACGCCGCCCTCCGCGGCGAAGCGCCGAGACGTCGCATATGACTCGCGCAGGCGCGATGCTCGAGCTTTCGCCGCGCGCGCTTGCGTTCCTCTCCTGGAGGTCACATGATCACGTGCAGAACGCTCGCCCATCGGATGCTTGGAGCGGAGATGCGGGGGTCGGGAGAGTAGCATGAGTCTTCACAAGGGAGGCATGCGATGATCGTCACGCAGCTCGAGTCGACTGCCCGCGCGCTCGTGCCCTCCGGCAGAGGCATCCTCGCCGCCGATGAGAGCCATCCCACCATCGGGAAGCGCTTCTCCGCGCTCGGCATCGAGAACACCGTAGAGAGCCGCCGCGTCTACCGGCAGATGATGTTCACCACCCCGGGGGTGGCCGAGTTCATCAGCGGCGTCATCCTGTTCGACGAGACCATCCGGCAGCCGGCTGACGACGGCACGCCACTCGGGGATCTTCTCGCCAAGCGAGGGATGATTCCGGGAATCAAGGTCGACAAGGGGACGAAGGCCCTGGCCGGCGCCGTCGGCGAGCTGATCACCGAGGGCCTGGACGGGCTCCGCGAGCGCCTGGCCGAGTACCGCGGTCTCGGCGCCCGCTTCGCCAAGTGGCGCGCCGTCATCACGATCGGGTCCGGTATCCCAACCTCGTACTGCATCGACACCAACGCCCACGCTCTCGCTCGCTACGCCGCTCTCTGCCAGGAGGCGGGGCTCGTCCCGATCGTCGAGCCCGAGGTGCTCATGGACGGCGATCACACCATCGAGCGCTGCGTCGAGGTCACCGAGGCCACGCTCCACACCGTCTTCGACGCGCTCCACGCCCAGCGAGTCTCCCTCGAGGGGATGCTCCTCAAGCCGAACATGGTCCTCTCCGGCCAGAGCTGCCCCCGGCAGGCGGGCGTCCAGGAGGTGGCCGAGGCCACCATCCGCAGCCTCCGGCGCACCGTCCCGGCGGCGGTGCCCGGCGCCGTGTTCCTCTCCGGCGGCCAGAGCGACGAGCTGGCGACGGCGCACCTGAACGCGATGAACGCGATGACAGAGACGTATCCCTGGCAGCTCTCGTTCTCGTACGGCCGCGCGCTGCAGGCGGCGGCCCAGAAGGCGTGGAAGGGCGACGCGGGCCGCATCGCGGCCGGCCAGAACGCGTTCCATCACCGCGCCCGGCTCAACGGCCTCGCCCGCTCCGGCCGGTATGCCCCCGAGATGGAACAGATCGTCGCATAGCGACACATGAAGACGCTGGCGATCCTGGTGGGCGGCGGCCCGGCGCCGGGCATCAACGCGGTCATCGCGGCGGCGACCATCGAGGCCCGAAATTGTGGGCTCCGGGTGCTCGGCTGCGAGGCCGGCTACAAGTGGCTCATGCAGGGCGACCTCTCCCGAGTGCACGAGCTGGACATCGCCGGGGTCTCCCAGATCCACTTCGAGGGCGGCTCCATCCTGCGCACCGCCCGCGCCAACCCCACCCGGTCTCCGGAGGCCCTCCAGCACGTCGTCGAATCGCTACGCCGGCTCGACGTCTCCTATCTCCTCACTATCGGCGGCGACGACACCGCCTTCGGCACCTCTCGGGTCGCCCGGGCCCTCGACGGCCGGGTGGCGGTAGTCCACGTCCCCAAGACCATCGACAACGACCTTCCTCTCCCGCCGGAGATCCCGACCTTCGGCTTCACAACGGCGGTGGACCTGGGCATGGAGTTCGTCCGGAATCTGATGAAGGACGCCGCCACGACCGGCAAGTGGTTTTTCGTGACGGTGATGGGCCGCCATGCCGGACATCTGGCCCTCGGCATCGGTGGGGCCGCCGGCGCGACCCTCACCGTGGTCGCCGAGGAGTTCCCGGAGGGCCACGTCCCCATCCAGCGGCTGGTGGACGTCCTGGAGGGCGCCATCGTCAAGCGGCTGGTCCACGGCCGGGACCACGGGGTGGCCCTCCTGGCCGAGGGTCTCCTCGAGAAGCTCGACCCGCAGACGCTGGGGACGGTGGAGCGTGATGCGTACGGGAACGTGCGCCTGGAAGAGCTGGAGCTGGCGCGGCTCCTCAAGACGCGGGTGGTGGCGAGCCTGGCCGCGCGGGGTATCGGGACCGGCATCGTGGCCAAGGATCTCGGCTACGAGCTCCGCTGCGCCCCGCCGGGTGGGTTCGACATCCAGTACTGCCGGAGCCTCGGCTACTGGGCCACGCGCTTCCTGCTCGACGGCGGCACCGAAGCGCTGGCGACGATCCAGGGCGGCAGGCTCGTTCCGATCCCGTTCGCGGATCTCCTCGACCCGAGGACGGGCAAGATCCGCGTTCGCTACGCGGACATCCACTCGGAGGCGTACCGGACGCTCCACGCTTACATGATCCGCCTCAAGCGCGAGGACTTCGAGCGGCCCGATCAGCGAGAGGCTCTCGCCCGGGCCGCCAAGCTGAGCGAGCCGGAGTTCGTCCACCGTTTCGGATACGTCGCCGGCTACGGCTGAGGAGAATGCCCGAGCGAGCATGCGCCACAGAACCTCGACGGCGGGCCGAGGGCCGTGCCGGCCGGTGCCGGGTCCCGTCAGCCCGATCCGCTCACTTCGCCAGCGGACTGGGGCGCACCTGGATGTGCACCGCGCGAGGCTTGGCGCCCTTGCCGCCTTCCATCAGCCACGGCGTGCGGTCGCCGTTGGTGCCCCACAGCCCACGGCCCTTCCAGCCGGCGCTGGGATCGTCGATGCGCCCATCCAGCCCCTTGGCGAAGAAGCCCATCGGGTAGGGCACGCGCATCAGGATCATCTGCCCGTCCTTGAGCGCCACGAAGCCGTCCTGGAGGTTGGCGGTCGAGATCGGCACGTTTTCGCCCAGGCCGACCGTGTTGTGGTGATCGACCCAGGTGTAGTAGCTGGCCTCGGCGCTGGTGTTCTCGAAGCCCTCGAAGCCCGGGCCCGGATACTTGTGGTACGCGAACCCTTCCGGGCAGTGAGTCCCGGTCGCCGTGGGCCCCGACAGCGGCCCCTTGCACTTGCGTCGGTCGAAGCTGATCAGGGTGCCGTTCGAGCCCGACCCCCACAGCACGCCGTTCTTGTCGATGTCGCCGCCGCGCACCCCGATGCCGTCCTTCGGAATGGCGTAGAACTCCGAGAGCTTGCTCTTGGGGTCGAAGCGCAGGAAGCCGGGCGGGCCGACGAACACGTTGAAGGTGTACCAGACCGAGCCGTCGGTGGGATGCGGCATCACGGCATAGGGACCCGAGCCCGCGAGCCGCGTGTCCTTGCCCGGTTGCGCGGGCTGCCCCGGCTCGGTCCACTCGTCGACCTTGCCGTTGCCGCTGGTGTCGAGCACGAACGGGGCCCAGCCCTGCGCCCGGACGGCATCGCCCGTCTCGTCCCACACCTTGGTGTTGACCCAGCCGGCGACCGGGCCGCTGCCCGAGAGCCACACGGTGTCGTCGGCGTCATAGCCGAACTGCGGGTGGTGGGTGCCGAAGCACGTGTCGATGAAGCTGTATTTCATCGTCCTCGGGTCGAGCATCGACACCTGCCGTCCGGATCGGTCGAGCGGGAACACCTTGGCCGAGGGGTGGTCCGAGCCCTTCCGGCAGAAGGCCGGGTTCTCGATCCCGCGCACGGCCGCGGCAAACCACACCCGGCCCTTCCGGTCGAACATGCCGTTGTGGTTGTTGGCGCGCTGGCTCCAGATCTTCTCCTCGCCCCAGTAGGGCGAGGGCTGCATCGGCTTCATGGCGGCCGTGGCATGGAAGGGCGGCCCGAACGATTCGGGCGCGTTCGGATCCGCCACCGGCATCCTGAAGGACGTCGCCGTGTGCGTCTTCGGATCGAGGATCGGCATGTCGTCGCTCGAGTACTCGGGCGAGCCGTAGAGCGGGCCGTAGGCATTGACGGTCGGATAGCGCCGGTCCGAGGAGATCAGGTCGTGCACGAACGTCTTCTCCGTGCCCCACTCCCATGAGGTGACGACGACGTTGCGCTCGATCCCCTGCGGGCGCGGCGGCTTGTGCCTGGGCAGCTCGCCCCTGGCGACCCGGTCGGTCCAGTCGCCGAAGTACTTGAACGGCACGCCACCCAGCTGCACGGCGAGCCGGTTCATCATGAATTCGCCGGTCTGGCCGGAGCCGATGCGCCGGCCCCACGCTTCCGCCCCCGTCTTGAACTGCCCGAGCTGGGCCGGGATCGTCCGCGTCGACTCCTGACCGAGCTGATGGCAGCCGATGCAGTCGGTGTTGTTCATCCGGTGGCGCCAGGTTTCCAGGGTGATGTTCTTCGGGATGTCGCTCGTGCCGCCGAAATCCTTCGCCGGCGGGATCTTCATCATCGTGTACCAGTAGATCGCCGGATAGTAGTGCGCCGCCGCCCGCGCGTCCGGCGCCGGCACCGCGGTCAGATCGAGCTGCTGGCCGGGCTTGGCGCGCACCTTCGGCGAATCCACCAGCCCGTAGCCGCGCACCCAGACGCTGTAGTTCGCGGTCGGCAGGTCGGGAATGACGTAGCGGCCCTGCTCGTCCGTGACGACCATCTTGGCGTACTTCGTCGGCAACTCGGCCGTCTCCGCGATCACCCACACCCCGGCTTCGGGCCCGCTCGGGCTGCGCACCGCGCCGCCGATGTCGTCACCATCGATGGCGACCGCCGCGGTCTGCTGGGCGGGGAGCCGGCCCGGGGCGGCGGTCAAGAGCACCGCGATGGCGAGGCCCGCCGCGCTGAGGTACAACCCTCGTGTCGTGTCCATGGGGAGCCTCCTTCCGTCGTCCTCGACGGCACCATGGGGCGTGGTGGCGCAAGGGTATGCCGACACGGGGCGTTGCGCCAGACCCCAGCGTCACGTCGTCCGGGCGACGGAGCAGGCGCTCCGCAAGGGTCGGGGCGAGGCTGGCCTACTGGACCCGGCTCCCACCACGGCGCAAAATGAGATCGGGGAGCCCGCGGTCGCGGCACTCCCCGATCCGGTTGGTGGGCCGTCAAGGACTCGAACCTTGGACCCGCTGATTAAGAGGCTCGCTTTGCGCGTCACCCGAGATCACACAGATCCACAAGGTGGTCAACAACTTGAGCTTTGGTCGGATGCGTAAGAGCACCGCGTACATCGCCTTTCAACCCAGTTGGGCACCAATTTGGGCACCAAAGAACCAGCAGGACAGTTTCTTTGTGCACACACGCTTTTCAGACCCGCCCGCATCCCCCTCCTCGGACGCAGGCTCTACTGGTAAACCCAGGGTTGCGCGTGGAGGGCGTCGCTGGAGCTGACGCCGGGCGTGCTCGTCGTCGTGCCGCAAGGGTACTGGCACCTATTCCACGCGCCGGATGGGGTCACGGCGTTGAGCGCAACTCCGCAACCCACCGACCACACGTTCGGGTTAGGGTCAATCCTCCTGCATCAAATGATCGCGCTGGGTCGTCCCCGCGTAGTCCTGGCGGTACCGGCCGCGCCGCTGCAGCTCCGGCACCACGAGATCAACGAACTCCTCGATGGCCCCCGGTGAATAGATCGGCGATAGCATGAACCCGTCACCGCCCACCTTGTCGAAGTAGTCTTCCATCTGGTCGGCCACCTGCGCTGGCGTGCCCACCATCTGGACCAGCCCCACGCTCTGTCCGTGGCGCTGCGCCACCTCGCGCAGCGTGAGCAGTTCGCCCGTCAACGTTCGGTACCGCGTCTGCATGCGTTGCAGCTGCGGCTCCGTGCGTCTGGCCATCACCTCGTCGAGCGACAGCGTCGACAGATCGAAGTCGAGGTGGCCCGAGAGAATCGCCATGCCCCCCTCGAGCGGCACGAGGCTGTTGTGCAGCGCCTGCTTCTCGCGCGCCTCGTCTTCCGTCGCGCCCAGGATCGGCTGGATGCCGAACAGGATCCGGCACGCTTCGGGCGCGCGCCCTTCGCTCACGGTGCCGCTCTTGATGTCATCGTAGTACGCCTTGGCACCCGCGATGTTCGGCTGGATCGCGAAGATCGCGTCCGCGTACCGCGCCGCGAACGTCCGCCCCTGGGGCGACGTCCCCGCCTGCAGGATCGCGGGACCGCACTGCGGGGAACGCACGACGTTGAGCGGGCCGCGCGACCTGAAGAACCGGCCCTCGTGCTCGATGCGGTGCACCTTGGTCGGATCCGCAAACACACCCGCCGCGCGGTCCATCACGACCGCGTCCGGATCCCAGCTATCCCAGAGCTTGCGGCAGACCTCGATGAACTCGTGGGCGCGGTCGTAGCGCGCGTCGGCCGCCTGGCGCTCCTCTCCATAGTTCGCGGATTGGTTGTGGTTCAGCGACGTCACCACGTTCCAGGCGGCGCGGCCCCGCGTCAGGTGATCCAGGGTCGCCCACATGCGCGCGGCGTAGAACGGGTGCGCGTGGCTGATCGAGAACGTCGCCCCGAGACCGATGTGCGTGGTGACCGCGGCCATGAACGACAGCAGCGGGATCGGGTCGTGCTCCGGCGCTTGGGTCGCGTGCCGGATCGCCGGGTCCATCGTTCCGCGATACGTGTCGGAGATATAGTTCAGGTCGGCGAAGAAGACCATGTCGAACTTGCCGCGCTCGCAGACCCGCGCGATGTGCTGATAGAGCTCCGGCCTCGCCCAGTCGAAATTGGCCGCCGCGGTGCGGGGATGCCGCCACATGGCGAGGCTGTGATAGGTCGGGCCATGGCAGAGGAACTGCGCAAGGTGCATCTTTCGCTTACGCACGATGCTTCTTTCTAGCACACGCGCGACGGTAGGGCCGCGGGGAACTCAGGGCCCGGTGATGCGCTCCTGGCTCCCCATGTACGGGCGGAGCGCGGTTGGGATCGTCAGCGAACCGTCGGCGTTCTGGAAGTTCTCGAGGATGGGGATCAGGATGCGCGGGGAGGCGATGCACGTGTTGTTGAGGGTGTGGACGAACCTCCGCCCGCCGTCGCCCGCGTCGTACTTGATGTTGAGGCGGCGCGCCTGGAAGTCGTGGAACGTCGAGCAGCTGTGCGTCTCGCCGTAGGACTCGCGGCTGGGCATCCACGTCTCGATGTCGTTCTTGAAGACCTGACCTCGGCCCATGTCGCCCGTGCACACGTCGACCACCCGGTAGGGCAGCCCGAGCGCCTGCAGCACCTCTTCGGCATTCTGCAGCAGCTCCGCGTGCATGGCGGCGCTGATCCGCTCGTCGGCCTGGCAGAGCACGACCTGCTCGACCTTCTGGAACTGGTGGACGCGATAGAGTCCCTGCGTGTCCTTGCCGTAGGTCCCGGCCTCACGGCGGAAGCAGTTGCTGATGCCGCAGTACCGCTTCGGAAGCTCGGCCAGGGAGAGTGTCTCGCCCTGGTGGTAGCTCGCGACCGAGACCTCCGACGTGCCGATCAGGTAGTAGCCATCGGCCTCCACCGGCCCGTCCCGGTCCGGCCGCGCCCCGACCGCGTACGCCTGCTCTTCCCCGCCGGGGAAATAGCTCGTGCCCATCATCGCCTCCCAGCTGGCCAGGAGCGGCGGAGCGAACGGAGTGAAGCCCTTCCGGATCAGGTGATCGAGCGTGAAGCCGAGGACGGCGAGCTCGAGGCGGACCGCGTCACCCTTGAGAAAGTAACTCCGGCTACCCGCGATCCTCACTCCTCTCGCGATGTCGATGATGTCGAGCCTCTGCCCGAGCGTGACGTGGTCCTTCGGAGGAAAGCCGAAGGCGGGGCGCTGGCCCCACGTGCGGACCTCCCGGTTCTCGGTGTCGTCCTTGCCAACCGGGACCCGCGGCAGCGGTATCGACGGCAACAGCAGCTGCATCGCGCTCCACTGACGGTCTATCCCCGTCAGCTCGTCTTCCCGCCGCCTCAGCTCGCCGGCCAGCTCCTTCATCTCCGCGATGGCCCTTTGCTTCACCTCGCCCGCCATCGACGGCACCGCCTTGCTGACCTTGTTCCGCCAGGCGCGCATCGACTCCACGAGCGGCAGGAGCTCGCGCCGCTTCGCGTCGATGCCGAGGAACGCGAGCACGTCGACCGCGATCCGCTTCTTCCGGGCCGCGTCCTGGTACGCGTCGGGTCGGGCTCGGAGATCGTTGAGGTCGATCATGGTCAGCGAGTGTAGCGCGCTTGGGCGAACCGACAACTCTCACGAAGGCACGTCAGCCCCGGCGTCGCTCTTCATCCTGCCCCGGCAGGACTAGCGGCGCTGGACCAAGAAACTGCTCCAGCTCCGATGGGCTGAGCACGTCCCCATACTCGCGGCCGAGCACCCTGATGAGGGCCCGCGCGTGTGCCCGACCACCGGTGAGCCTTCGGAGCAAGTACTTCAAGCCAATCCACACCCTTTTTGACTCCACCCGCTCGCTGGCGGCCCAAAGTGCGTCCCGGCGAGCCGGCGGGAAATCTCTTCCCAACCGATAGTCAATCGCGAGGTCAAGCGCTCGGCGTCGCAGAGCGCGGTCCTGCTCGCGGGTCGGCATCGGAGACGCGCCTCGATACAGATCGATGACGGCCCGATCATACTCCTCGGCGGTCAGCCGCGGCCCATGGTCGCCCCTCTGCGCCATGCCGTCAGTATATTCCGCCCCGCTTCGGAGGCGGCCGGCCTCACCGCTTGAACGCCTTCTTGACGATGCGCGGATCGGTGAGCGTGACGGTGGTGCCGGAGGGCAGATCGAACAATCGGGTGTATTGTGCGGGCTTCAACACACCCGCGACGCTATGCTGGAAGACCGTGGTCTCGGCGTCGAACTCGCGGACAAACTCTGCGGTCGTCATGTGGCGATTCCTGAGCCACTCTTCGATCCTTTGCCGGGACCGTTCGGTGGACCTGCGGATGTTGCGCAGGCGCCGGTCAAGCGTTCGGTCGACACGCGAGCCGAGCTTGAAATCAACCTGGTGCATGAACAACTCGAGATGGAACGCTTCGAGATCCCGCCCGGCCGCGAACGATCGAGCTCGCTTCGCGCTCTTGAACGGCGCGCGCGCCTTTCGGTAAATCGCGAGCACGCCCTGGAGGTACTTGCTCTCGGCCGGGCTCGCGCCCAGTCGTCGTCCTTTGGCGCTCCTTCGCTTCTTCGACATCGAGGCGGTGGCCGTACACGCAGACAGGTCGCCGGTGGTACCCGGGTGTTGATCGAATGGCGCTTGGCACAGTCCGAGGATGCCGCCGGGCCGACCATAGGTTCCGAACAGAGCCTCCGACACTTCGTACCCTCGTGCTCCGCGCACGGTGATGGCGGCGGGCAGCAGAATGCGATTTGCCGCCTGATGGCAGACGCCGTTCACGAGGTAACAAGTGATGCCCCCACGCTCGGCTGCACCCGCGATGGCATCTGCACGCTCCGTGCTGCCAATACCCCGACGGAGCTCAGCACCGCCGGTCTTGCCCCCCCAGCAGCTCCAAGCCTTTCCGCCCGTTCCGCACTCCACGTAGGTATGATCGGCGAGATTCGCGAACAGCTTCGTAGAGTACCGCCTGGCGACGAGTTGGCCCATGCCTCTGATCCTAGCGAGTCGCGCGCTTGATGATTTGCTTGATCTTACCGCCCCGGACCTGTACGACGATCGACCTCTTCCCCACCCGAGTCTGTTCGGTGAACTCCACGTCACCTGATCGAGGCGAAATTCGCGTTCGCGTCTTCACTCCAAGCTTCCTGGCAAGTCGCGCCGCGAGGTCCGCGGACGGCGAGAGCTTGACGCCTCCTCGACCACGACCCCCCTTGAACGCCATCCGGACATCGGCGCCGGAGCTGGGTTGGGCGACCAGCTTCCCGGACTTGCGTATATGCTCTGGTACGGCACCCTTGGCAATGTCCAAGATTCTTTTCGGCGGCATCGTGGATACCCCCTCGCGGCTAAGAACGGAAGACGCCCTCGGTCGGCCGACGTCGCTCACAGTCTTGCGTCCGGATGTCCGTAGAGGTGAGCCTGTAGCACCGTCTTGAGAATGTAGGGATGATCGGCGGGGTCTCCGGCGAGCCCGGCCTTGAGAAATGCGCGCTTTGCCCGTGTCAGTGCATCAGCCGCTCTCCGGCCCGATTTCCGTAGCTCCTTCCAGAACTCCGCCACAAGGCCCGGTCCGAATCCGCTGTAGGGTCGCATCGTCTGTATCCAGTTCGAGCGCGTCGAGCCGAGGACGACCTTCGCGCCGCTCGCCAGACATGCAAGCGCCACCTGGTTACTCGGCGTCCGTCTCGACGCGCCATCGAGCATCGCCGCGTAGCAGGAGCTGAACGTCACGACGCTCCCCTGGAGGTCGCACCGCCCGATCAGTGGGGCCGACAGGGCCTCGGGGTAGTCGTGCGACGGGGCCGACTCCTTTCTGCCAAACAGCGACGCCCAGTCCGGCGGAAAGTCTGCACCGTGGAGCAGGATGTGCACGCGTCCGCGGCCAGAGAGTAGGGGAACGGGGTCCGGGGTCGTGATGACGGATGGAGGCGAAAGGCGCGGCGTGGTCTTCGTGCCACCCTTGACCGCTCGGTGAACGTAGCCCGCCGCCCCCGCGAACTCGTCCGCCGCTTCCTCGAATGCTCCGGCCGGCGTTCTCGTGCGCGGCATTGCCCGCTGCGCGGAGAGCAGCTTCAGGAACCGGTCCGCGTCGACATCGGCACCGTCGGGGATTCGCGCCGGGGCTCGGGGGGGTGCGTATTCGTCCTCGATCGAGCCCGGAGGGGCGCCGTAGGGCGCGTCGGTCTTGATGCTCTTGTCGGTATCACCGCTCAGATGGGATGTCGGGTTTCTCCGGCTGAACGGCGGCAGCAGGTCATAGCTTCCGATGAGACAGATGCTCTCGGCCGCCGACCGCGACGCGATCTTGGCTTGAATCCGTGACGGGCTCATTCCGGTCACATCCACCAGCGAGCCAAGCGCCTCGATGGCCGTCAGAATCTCCCCACTGCGCGAACCGTATTTCTTCTCGATCCCTCTCAGCGATGTGACACAAAGCACGCCCATCTCCCTGTTGATTGTCACACATCGTGACCAGACACGGCCGCCTCGTTTCCTCCCCGATCGATGCTAGACGCTATGCGTCCCAGCGCCCAAATGCAAACGACATCGTGTCCTTACTGCGTGCCCGCCGCGCTCCTCCACGGAAGCAGCATCGGGCGCCCCCGATGTTCCGGAGGCGCCCGATTTGTTCTGGTGGGCCGTCAAGGACTCGAACCTTGGACCCGCTGATTAAGAGTCTCACGGTCCCGCCTACTGGGTACCACCCCCGTCTACTCTGTGCTACGTAAGTTAGCGTCTTTACGGTATATCAGTTTCATCTTGCTACGCCGTCCCCCGCCACGATACGCTGCAAAGTGTCTACATACCGTCTACACGGGGGCTCTATGGCGAACCTGACGCAGCAACTAGTTGAGCGGGCGACCGGACCGGCAACCGGCCAACGCTTCCTTCGAGACACGCGCGTCGCCGGCCTCGCGCTCCGCGTGACGAGCGGCGGGGCGAAAGCCTGGGTGTGGGAGGGCCGCGTGCGCGGGCGGGTGCGGCGGATTACGCTCGGGCCATACCCGGCGCTGTCTCTTGCTCAGGCACGGGAGCAGGGTCTTGGTGTGGCGGGGGCCGTCGCCCGCGGCGAGGACCCAGCCGCTGCGCGAGCACGTGAGCGCGGCGAGCTCACGTTCGGCCGGCTTGCCGGGTTGTACATGGAGCGTCATGCTCTGCCTCGAAAGCGCTCGGCGGCTGAGGACAAGCGGATGCTACGCGATGTCCTCGAGGTGAGACAGGAGGGACGTGGGCCGGCAGCTGTCCCAGCAGGCTGGCGGCATCGGAGACTCTCTGATCTCACGCGCGAGGACCTCGCACAACTCCATGCCCGGCTCGGGCGCGATGGTGGACCCTACGCAGCCAACCGGGCCCTCGCCCTCCTCCGCACCATGTTCAACCTCGCTCATACATGGGGCCTGTTGCCTGATGACAACCCGGCGGCTGGGATTCGCATGTTCCGTGAGCAAAAGCGCGAGCGCTTCTTGAACTCCGATGAGCTGAAGCGGACCCTGGCCGCTATCGACCAGGAGCCTGATTGGCGGTGGCGCGCCTACTTCAAGCTCTCCCTGTTGCTCGGCCCCCGTAGAGGAGAGCTCCTATGCGCTCGATGGCCCGACGTCGACCTCGCGGCCCGGACGTGGCGCCTGCCGACCACAAAGGCCGGGCGCCCACACCTCCTCCCGTTGCCGACGCCGGCCACCACGATTCTAGAATCCCTCCCGAGTCGCGAACAGGTCGATTGGCTGTTCCCGTCTCCGACGGCGGCGTCCGGGCACCTGGAGGAGCCCAAGAAGGCCTGGCAGCGCATCCGTGACCGGGCCCAGGTCCCGGACGTGCGGGTTCATGACCTGCGTTGCTCAACCATACCCAGCCGGCGACGACGGCCGTCTACGCGCGTCTTGATCTCGAGCCTGTGCGACAAGCCCTCGAGCAGACCGCCAAGGCCATGCTGGAGGCAGCCCCCTGAATGTGGCCCGGAGCCGACGTGATGAGCCGCGCCAAACAGGACACGAAAAGATAGCCCAACTTGCGACCGATCAACGTAGCGTAAAGGCATGGGAGCCGCGGACCAGCCCCCAATCACACCCGACAAGGCACGCTCCGCTCCGTCTCGTAGTAAGCCCACTTCGAGCCACCAACGGTCCGGGCCCAAGATCAAGCGCCTCCTGAACCTCGGTACGAAGCCCGGGATGGCCTTCCCAGATACCCAAGATCCAAGATGGAAGCAGCTTGTCGCGGAGTGGGAGCAGTTGGACCTCGACCCGCATGGACTCTACATTCATTTTGCGACGGCCCAGCAGCAACGATCTAACTTCGAGAGTGATTTGCGTCGCTCGCGTGACGAATCTGACCCTTCGATTGAGATACTCGAACGTGCGTTGGCCCACGCCGAGCCACTCATCCGGTTTCTCCTGAAGGAGCGCGATGACGATCAGGAGCCTGTGTTTGCTGATTTGGCCCAGTCGATCCTAACGCGAGTGCCCCAATACCTCGAGACGCTCAAACGCCTCGACCGCGAACGACGGCTTCCCGCGCACAGACCGGGCGAGTCATGGCTTCCGGGCCACGTCCGAACCCTCGCACTACACCTTCACGCCAAGCGGAAGTCTTGGGCACAGATCGAGGACTGGATCTATCGGTTCTTGTGTCTCGCCGGCCACGCCGACGTTGTCACCACATCCAAGATCCGCCATATTCTCCGCCGCGTCCTCTCGGGACAGAAACCCCTTCCATTGGAGAACCTGTGCTGGCGCCAGCGCCGAGCGGAGAGCGACTCGCTAGGCGTGGCCGTGGCGGGGTTCAGCCGGCCTCCTCGTAGCCGTCAAAAAGGCAGGCGCCGCCCTCGGCGACTTCAGGGAACACCTCGGAGCCGTACTCGCGGGTCGGCAAAGTGAGGATGGATAGATCGGTTCTTTCCCTGTAGCTGACCACCTCGACGCGGGCCCTCAAGACCCACGGTTCTCAGTTTCTCCGTCAGCAGCTCCCCACTCGCCGGTCGCCTCTTCATTACCGGAACCCAGTGCGCTCCAGAAATCGATCCCGTTACGCCCGCTCTAACGGGGGTGGCTCAGCGATGCGAGCGCGGTCATCCTCCTAGTCTGCCACGCCAGATACATGAGCTAGGGCAGAACTAGGCCCTACTTCCCTCCCTTTCGACCGCGACTTTTGCAGCGGGTGCACCTGCGTCGCGGAGCACTCGATCTGTGCTCTATTGGGATTGTGAACAAGAGGCAACCGACTCCCTATGCCGAACACCCCCAGTGGTGCGATGAACTCGCGCTTCGCTCCCGGAACCCGATGATGAATGAATTGCTCAATCAGCGTCAGGCGGCGGCCCGGCTCGGGCTTGGTTCGCCCCGTACTTTGGAGTCCTGGCGGCTCCGTGGTTTCGGGCAGCGGCCGGGTAAGCGCCCGGGCCGCCGCTTCTCCGTCGAAGAAGATGTCCGGCGGCTGTCCGAGCAGCTCATGCCCCTCTCTGATCGGGCCAACCGGATGCTCATCCGCAACCTGAAGGCGATCAAGGAGCTCCGGCAGGGACTGGTCCCCGCCATCGCCATTGGCCGGGCGGAGCACGTGACCGTCACCAACGGGCGGAACGGTCGTCCCCGGCGGAACGGGATCGAGCGCTCGTTCCCGGAGAGGGATCCGGCGCCCCGGGGCCAGGCGGAGGTGCTGGGCCAGGAAGCTGTAGACGGGTTCAAGTGACAACAGCCACCGCATGTTCGCCCTCGCGGCACTTCGGCTGCTTCACTCTGGCCGCTGGGCGCGGGTGGGAGCCGAGCACCTGACAGGCGAGGTCGCCTCCTGGGGCTCAGGGGCGGTCTCTGGGGCCATACCGAGGATCGTTTGTCCCTCACGAGCGCGAGCCCGTCCGCGCCGTTCGCCGCGTCCACCACGAAGGTCGTCACATCATGGACCGACCGGAGGAGCCCGCGGACGATCAGGCGGTATTCCTCGCTGTCGTCGATGACGATGATGGTCAAGGGCATGGTCGCGGCTCCCGGCCCTGAGACATGGCCGCTTGGACGCTCGCAACCGCCGTGCCGGGTCGCGAAGGGACAGCCGCTAGGGGCGGCTCATCACCTTCGGAATGCCGGGCGCGGCCGTTCGGCCGGGCAGGCGTCCCAGATCGCGGGGACCAACGCCGATGCCATGTCGCGCTTGTTGAGGAAGGCATCTGCGCCCTTCTCGAACGCCTCGCGCCGGGTGTCGTCGTCGGTCAGGTGGGTGAGGACCAGCACCTTCGTGTCGGGCCACTCGCGCTTGATCCGGCGGGTCGCTTCGAGCCCGTCGAGGCGGCGCATCCTGATGTCCATGACGACGACATCAGGCCGTTCCTGGCGGACGAGCGCGACGGCCATTTCGCCATTGGTCGCTTCACCGGCCAGCGCCAGATTGGGGTCTCGGCGCAGGACGAACGCCACCAACCAACAGCTATCCACCTCGTCATCGACGATGAGAACCCTTAGTGCCATGGCCGCGCCCCCGGCG
>WNFD01003724.1_pt1 | contig 17179 bp, 15 predicted proteins | sample 5400491 | NCBI WGS metagenome assembly WNFD01 (sample SAMN13153343, study PRJNA577476) | soil metagenome | isolation source: 120 cm saprolite under Douglas fir tree site 2 hole 2 replicate 2 | place: USA:California | collected 2015-04-18 | reverse complement strand
CCCTTGAAGGAAAACTATTCTCGTCGTGCCGCCTCGGCTCGCCAAGCCAGATCGCTGGCGCAACGGCCTGTCTCTCGCGAGTTGCCAGTTGATCCCTACCACAATCACCGCTGGGGTTTCCCGTGTTGCGTCTGCTCTCATATGCGTACCTGTCATCGCCATTACCCCGACAGGTTTAATGATGCTTGTTCCGCTCGTCTATCTCCATTGACTGCGGCCTTCCCTGTGTAACCGTCAGGTCGGCTCCTGCAACTGTTTTTTCCAGGCCTGCTCAGCGTTTACTCAGGTTATGGCCTGCACGCTCGCCGAGTCGCCAAGCGACCCCTCTACACCGACAGCTTCGTTGCCTCTGCTGCCGCTTCGATTGCCACCGGGTGGAGCGAACCAGTTCCCGGGCGGGAGTTTCACTCGCTGAAGTCCAGCGCCTTTCACGGCGCACTGTTACAACAACCACAGTCCCCTCTCTGGCTTAGTGCTTGCAAACTCTACCAGCTATGTTTACTTCTTCACCGGAGAGGCTAAGATAACAGGGCGGGGTCATTGTCGATGATGAAGTCTGAAACGGCTAGGAAATCCTCCAGATGACGGCTCTTTTCTCGCTTCTTCGGGCCGTCAGCTTTTGAACTAGTAGTGTGATTCCTAAATAGCATTGCAATACCAGCTGTAGTGCAGTATGCTATCGCTATACCACGACTGGGTGGCCACTGGCGATGCCCTTTATCAGTCGACGTGCCCGGCTGAACCTGAGCGACGAGGATACCATTTGGCTGGAGCGACTGGTGCAGTCGCGAACCGAATCGGCGGCGCGGGTACAACGCGCGCAGATGGTTCTGGGCTATGCGCAGGGCCAAACGGTGTCCGCCATAGCTGCGGCTTTCAAGACCAATCGACCCAAAGTGGAACGCTGCGTTTCCAAGGCCCTGGAGTTGGGTGTCCGTGCCGCCATGCGCGATCTGCCCGGACGCGGTCGGCGGCGGTCGATCCGGGAGGAAGACAAGACCTGGATCGTCGACTTGGCCTGTCAGAAACCCAAAGAACTGGGCTATGCGCAGGAGTTGTGGACGACGCGCCTGCTGGCCAAACACATACGGAAGCACGGTGTGGAGGGGGGACACCCGCAGTTGCTGGGACGAGGGACGGTTTCCAAGATCTTGTCGGCGCATCCCGTGAAGCCGCACAAGATCCAGTATTATCTGGAGCGGCGCGATCCGGAGTTTAAAGCCAAGATGATTGAAGTGTTGCACGTGTATCGGGACGTCGAGTTGTGGCGCAAGGCGGGCTTGCCTGCCGAAGTTGTGGGTGTGCTGAGCTATGACGAGAAGCCGGGCATTCAGGCCATCAGCAATACCGCGCCGGATCTGCCGCCGGTACCGGGTCGGCACAGCCGGGTGGGACGAGATCATGAGTACAAGCGGCACGGCACAGTATCGCTGTTGGCCGGCATTGAACTGCTCAGCGGGGAAGTGTTGGGCTTGGTTCGGGAGCGCCACCGGAGTGCGGAATTTATCGAGTTTCTCCAGTTGGCGGATCAACATTATGCGGCGGGACTTCGCATTCGCATCGTTCTGGATAATCATTCCGCTCACATTTCCAAACCGACGCGAGCGTACTTAGCGAGTGTGCCGAACCGCTTCGAATTCATCTTCACGCCGAAACACGGCTCGTGGTTGAATCTGATCGAATCCTTCTTCGGCAAACTGGCCCGGACGTTATTGCGGGGGATACGAGTCAGTTCGAAGGCCGAGTTGAAAGCACGCATCGAACTGTACCTGAAAGAAGTGAATGAAGAGCCGGTGGTGTTCAAGTGGAAGTACAAGCTGGCGACGCTCGAGACAGAGTCAGTAGCGACTTGACCAGGTCCTATTGCTATGTTATTTAGGAATCATAACACTAGCGTCTCGTTCTTGATAAATTTCTGAATCTTGACACGCTCCAGTAGCCATAAGACAATTCCGCGACTGCTCCGTGCCGGTGCGCTCTTACTTCCGAGCACGAAAGGAGCTCTCCAGCGTTAAAGTAAGTAGGCTCGGCGATGTGGCGAACACAAGGCGAACGGTGTACCATTCACCGTCATGGACGAGCCGCAAACGAACCGTTACTCGATGCCAGATGGCAAACGAGTTGTTGAATGGCGAATCGAGCACGAGGAAGAATGAGCTGGGCTGGCAAGGGCCGAGTAATGATGCCAGCCCCGGCCAGAGACCAGTCTGCGTTCTACTTCAACAAGTGAGCGGGCACAAATCGGTACGGAGCCAGAATAGGCCACTTCGATCTCTCCTCCAAAGTCTCTTGACGGTGGCGTAGAAATCAGAGAGGCGATTCAGCGCTACTGCGAGCCTGTAACTTGCTTCTGCAATCGATCCCGATCAGGGAATTTAATTCCCTGATATGCCCAAGATAATTCCCTATTCGATTTGTGTGAAAAGAACTGCTACAACATTTGCGAAAACTACTTCATGCTGCAAGTGCATTGCCGCCACCGAATGGGTGCGTTGGCGGCTACGGCCAAGCTATTCGCGCGATGTTCGAATACGCCGACTCTCCTGCAGCATTGGCAGCGCGGACGCGGTAAGCCACTGCCTGACCTCTCTTCAAATCGGGGTCGCTATACTCAGTCGCAGTTCCAGCCAGTTTTGTGAGCCGGTCCCATCGTCCTCGCCCCTGGCCGCTGCTTCCGATCTGTCGCTCCACAATGAGCCCGATCGAGTCGTCCCCGTGGACCCGCCAGGTCAATTTTGCAGCGTTTCCCGAGATTGATACATTAAGCGAACTGGGCGCCTCCGGCAGCACGGGCCAGTCGAAGTAGTTTTCGTCGGCAACGGCCATGATGCTGTCCGTGACCGGCAAGGCTTCCAGGGTGTCGGTAGTGCCCCGTTTCCATTCGACAGGCTTGATCTCCCCGGATACCACGTTGATGAGCACCGGATGCGTGATGCCTGTGTTTCTCAAGGTTATTGTTGCCACTAGCGGCGGAAATGAATTCCCAGGAAGACTGTGCGCTGCTAGCCAATACGCGACCACTGCTTTCCCGTTCAGGTTACGGAACCCGTAACCCATGAAGGGAAAACCTGTATGGCGGCGGAGCGCGGGCAGTTCGGGGCCGGTGATCTCAATCGAGCTGTCGAACTTCGTGTCAGAAAAGAGCGCATTTGTGTTTTGCAGAGCGTAGAAAACGGGCCGGGGTTTCCAGTCGTACTCGTGGTTCGTAAGCCCGTGGACAATGCCGAAATCGTCATATTCATTGCCGTCAGTTCCAGCCGCCAGCAGCCACACGAACGTCTTGACGCCCGCCGCCAGGTTATACACAAAGCCGCGCGGGACGTACTTTGCCTGCACCGATTCATCTGAGCCTGCCCAGGTAGGAATCGAGTTGAACTCATCATCGAAAAAGGCGAGGTCAGGCCTAACGCCCCGATAATGGATTACCAGATCACGCAACTGGCGGGGCGATTCGTTCAGATAGGCGCCGTAGTCCATCGTCTCTGGATTCAGATTCTGACCATATCCCGGATACGTGTGGTACGCGTACACGTCGATTCCAGGAGCGCACCCGCAAGCATCCAGTGCCTTCTGCGTGAACTCGCGACTCGGATCGGCTTGGCCCCCGTAAATCACTTTGGCTTGCGGATCCCACTGGCGCACGGTTTCGATGAAGGGAGCTAGCAGCTTTCCAAACTGCTCCGGGTTGCCCCAGGGATTCCAGTACCCGATGTCTTGTTCGTTCCATAAGGCCCAGTAGTGAATACGGTCGTGAAAGTGATTCACCATCCAGGCCACGTATCGGTTAAAGGCGGCAATCTGCTCGGGGGTGGTTGGCGGCCAGAAGACAGAGTACAAACTGCGGTCATCATTATGGAATGAGCCGGGCTCTGGCACACTGACATCCGGAACCTTGCCGCTCGGAGTCGTGTACATCACATTGCCGTACATTAGTTGCACTTGAACATCCATGCCGTTGTCCACCAGCGAGTCCACATAGTCTTCCAGTTCTTGTGAGCTCGCATAAACCCCGCGCCTCTGTTCGATCCAATCCCAACTGGTGCGGTCCGAACTGTTCTCGTATTGCCCGATCCTTATCCACTTGAATCCGGCGTCGAACATACGCGTCCACCACCGCTGGTTCCACGGAAGATACGGGTCACGCGGCAGGTCGGAGTTTATGCCGAACCCATCCTGGATTTGGGACGAGCGCTTGGGCGGAACGTGGCCAGGCGCTCGGCGTGAGCCTTGCGCAAGAGATCGCGAAGGCAATGCGAGCAATAAAGCAATCCCACAAACCAATAAAAGAAGCTGTCGATGACGACCGGGCAAACGCACCAAGCATTTTTTCATTTCGCTCCTCCAGTGAGTCATAACCGTCGTGGTCCCTGCTGAATGGAACATTATTGGTGCAATCACACACCACAACTGACTACTGTGGTGGCATCTCGACCCAAGCTCGAGTCCTTGCGCTCTGAGCTACAACCTCACAGAACGCGACTTCGTAGTGGCCAGTCTCGAACGACGGGAAACAACGCTTCGCCTTTAGATTTCCCGCCGCGAGATATCCGTAGAAATCCTTGAAGAGTTGCACGAAGGTGTCCGGATATCCTTCCGCATGCCCGCCCGGGTAAGCAGCGTATTCACGAGCCCGGGCGCTCATCAGTGACGGATCCTTTATCAGGAGGCGGTTGGCTTCCTTGCGGCTCCCGATCCATAACTCGTTAGGTTGTTCCGCATTCCAGGCCAGCGAGCCCTCCGAACCATCAATCTCAAACCACATTCGGTTCTTTCGCCCTGCACTCACCTGCGATACCGTCAGCACTCCGCGCAATCCCCCCTCAAAATGCAGTAGGACGGAACCGTAGTCGTCGGTTGAAATCTGCACCGCTTCGGTCTGTCTGTCGTCGGATTGCTTGAACGTCTCAACTGGGCCCTTCGGTCTCCGCCGGACCGGTATGACTGTAGCCAAGTCTGCACACAACTGTTTCAGGCGGCGGCCCGTTATCCAGCCGATCAGGTCCAGCCAGTGTGTACCGATGTCCGCTATTGCTCGCATCCTCCCGCCTAACTCGGGCTCGAGACGCCAGTTCCAGTCGTTGGCATAAAAGAGCCAATCCTGCAAATATGTTCCCAAAACCAGACGCGGTTCGCCGATCGTGCCCTGCTGCACCAGCTCACGTGCCTCCTGACACAACGGGTAGTAACGCAGGTTGTAGGTCACCGCTCCAACTCTTCTTTGCTCCTTTGCCAGCTCCACCAATGCCCCAGTTTCCTGGGTATTCATGGCCAGCGGTTTTTCGCACATTACGTGCTTACCCGATTGCAGCGCCGCTTGGGTTTCACGAAAGTGAAGATAGTTGGGTGTGCACACATGCACGACATCCACCGAACTGTCTCCCACCAGTTCCTCGAGCGAGGTATAAGCGCGGCCTAGCCCCAGACCGCGGCAGGCCGCTTCTGTCCGGGTGACCGAACTGCCCAGCACGCCTTGGATGGGAATGCCGAGCCGCCGCAGCGCCTCGATGTGTGCCCTCCCGACAAATCCCACGCCTACCACTGCCGCCCGCAGGTCCACGCAGAAGTCCTCGACTCAGTTCAGTAAGCCCCAGATGTTAGAGACACGCATTCTTTCGTCAATCAGTTTGCTTCACTAGCGGAACCACAGCCGCGTCAATCCAAGCATCGTTGTCTCCGCCGGGCACGTTGCCGAACAACCACCAGTGCTCAACGTGTTCCACCGCTTCTCCCGGCTGGAGCTCGACCATCGGACCCAGCGTCTCCAATTCGAGAAAATCAGCGTTGGTGAATACCTCAAAATTGCAGCCGAAATCGGGGTACTGAGCCCCATGGATAACTGCCGCACGCTTAAGGAAAAGGTGCTCGTTCCGGTAATAAGCGCCCCAACCGGATGAGTTGGAAATTCCCCCCATCTGTTCTTGGAATCGGCCGGGGTGAGCTGGCAGTTGCCTCAACTGAATGAACCGAGTGCCAAAAACCCAGCGAGGGTCGGCAAAATCCGTATAGGACCAGAGGCCGAACACCCCCACGGGCTGATAGTGATCCTTGTCCATCGCGACCCGTAAAGAGAGTGGCAGGATCGCGCGTCCTCCGGCTTTCATCATCGTGGGTGCCCATGGCGCGAGCCGAGTAGGGCGATGGTCATGATTCGAGATCCGGTGCGTGACATGAACATGCGAACCGGTTGCAGCCAGCTCGATCTCCATCTCCTTCTGCATATGCGTACCCGGAGCATCGTCTTCCGGCGGGGCCGTGAAGCGAGTGACGGTGCCTTGCTGAGAAACCGTCACCGGGACGTTATCCGGGAAGTACGTCCGCTCCACTTCGGGGGAAACCCACAAGCGATGTCCTCCGTAAAGGCGGAAGTCACAACCGCCGCTCAGCCCTGAGTCCCGATCCACTTCGTGCAACTCATTTTCCCCGTTGCAGAAGCCATAGAAGATGATCCGCGGCCCGACGTCGGCCAGCACGATCAATTCGACGGTGCCATTGGACAGCCTGTACGCCTGGTTCCAGCCCCGATATCGGATGCGTTCCAGCATGGCGGGCGATATGTGCGATAAGCCCAGGTCTCTCCGGTCAGGCTAGATCTTTGGCGTGCTTCTGAATCTTGCTCAGGCTGGCGGCGATCTCCTCAACATCTTCTTCATCCCCCAGCAAGGCTGGCTGCGGAATCCAGACCGTCTCCCAGGCCGCTTTCTGAGTCGCCGGAAAGCGCCGCTTCAGGAATGCATGACGCTCTCTCGCCTGCTTTCCGCACAGCCTCTTTCGATACTCGCCATTGCGAAACATGTGCAGCTGGTGCAGAGGCGGATAGCTCGCCTGATTCGGGATGCCTTCCGCGTTCATCGCTGCGATGAAGCGATCCGTGGCGATCCCGGCAAACTCCTTTTTATTCACGTGAAAGATGTAGGCATACTGACCGTTACGCGTGCAGCGGTCGTCTAGTTTTTGTGGCGTAATACCAGGGATCATCCCAAGCAACCGGTCTAACAAACGGCCATTGCGGTGGCGCACCTGAGTCTGCTCATCAAGCCGCCCGAGTTGCGCTTGCAGTACGGCCCCTTGCCATTCACTCAACCGATAGTTCGACCCATAAATAAAGTGGCTGTAGAACCACTCACCGGGCATGCGCCCGCAGTCGTGCACCGAACGGGCCTGCCGCTCAAACTTTTCATCGTTGGAGATGATTATGCCGCCTTCACCCGCGGTCATCAGCTTGCTGGATTGAAAGCTGAACGTGCCCGCCACCCCAAAGGTCCCAATTCGCTTTCCCTTCCACTCGCTGGCGTGTGCATGCGACGAATCTTCGATCAGCGCCAATTTCTTGCGGTCGGTAATCTTTTTCAACCGGTCGAGATCTGCGGGATGTCCGCCCATGTGCACGGCGATCACTGCTTTCGTCCTCGGGGTGATTGCTTCTTCCACCAGATCGGGATTGATGCAGTACGTTCCCGGGTCGACATCTACCAGGACTGGAAGTGCATTGGCAAACAGCACGGCGCTGGCCGTAGCCACGAAAGTGAAGTCAGGCAGAATTACTTCATCGCCGGCGCCGATGCCCAGGCCCGCCATCGCCACCTCCAGGGCTGCAGTTCCGTTCGTGACCGCGATCCCGTGCCTGGCCCCGTGAAATTTTGCAAATGCCCGTTCGAACTCCAATGTCTTGGTCCCCGGCGTCCGCCACCAGATCCGACTCTCCAGCACCTGCTTCAAAGCGCGTTCTTCCGCCTCGTCGTAGTGCGGCCAGATGGGAAATGGCTTGCTTTTCGCTTTCTCCCCCCCGAGCAATGCCAGTGCGGACATGATCTTCTCTCCTGGTGACGATCAGTATTGGACAAATCCCGTCGCGTAACGGAAAGCTTCCACGTAGTGCCCGTCTTTGCGGGGCTGTTCCTGGCGCATTTCTTCCTTCGCCTTGGCCAGATCCTTGGGGTCCCAGTCGGGCCGGTACCGATTGACGGCGGGCTCGAACTGGCTCACTTGTTTCGCGGCTGCATCGAATTTCAACTCGGCCACGCTCTCGACGTTGACGAAGTAGTTCGCTTCCTGCGGCGACGGATAATAGAAATACATTTCTGGCACCTTGAACGGTTCCAGCCCCTGTTGCAGCTTCTGGTTGGGAAAATAGAGCCAGAATTCGGCCGCACGCACCGCGTCAATGGTGTTGAAAGCTGCCATGCGGTGGTCGCTCTTGTGCCAGCGCGCATACCACTGCCCCGGATCTACGCTCAACAATATATCCGGCCGGATGCGGCGGATGATTGCCGTTGCCTCCTCCGTCAGTTTCGGCTGAGGTGCATATTCCAGCATCCCGTCGTCGTATCCCATCCACTGAATGTTCTCTTTCGGCGTCCCCAGCAATCCCTCCGAAGGCTCCTGTTCGGCCCGCCGGATGCGCGCCAGGCGCTGCGATGTCATCTCCGGATCATAAGAACCCTTATCGTCATTGGTGTAGACCACGATGTGGACCTGGTTGTGATTTCGATTGAGTAGCGCAATCGTGCCGCCGGCGCCAAACACATCATCGTCAGGGTGGGGAGTGAAGACCAGAATCGTTTTGTTCTCCACGTTCTCCAGGCGGGTTTCTTGTCCCTGAACACTAACCATTGCGAGGGGCAAGACAAAAAAACACATCAATACTTTCCGCATGAATGTTCCTCCAGATCACGCTCCGTGCTGTTCGACAGGTACAAGGTAGCTGAAATCCTGTCTTTCGTCGAAGGCCTAACGATGTCCCCGGGTCACATCATTACTTCACATCATTACTTTCTTGACAGGATTTCCTCCCGGGTGTAACCAATAGTCCGCAACATCATGAGCTTCATCTCCTAAGCGAATCTGACGTCACGCGGGGGCCCCATGCTTAACCGTGCCTGTGCAGTCGCCTTCTTCTTTGCGCTTTGCTATTTCCTCGTAGTTGCTTCCACACCGGCGGTTTCGCAGGTCGACCGCGGCACGATTTTGTCGGTACAGTAACTGACCCTACCGGAGCACGGGTATCCGGGGCACGGGTAACCATCACTAGCCTGAGCACCGATCAGTCCACTCAACGTAACAACTGACGAAGATGGAAACTATACAGCCAAGTTGTTAAAGATTGATGCTTACTCAGAACGCGGTGGTGGGTCAGTGGGATTTGCGACGCCGTGTCGCCTGTAAAGCAGGAAGTTGAGCACTGTGACCGTGCCGATGGTGGAAACTGCCCATGTCCGTAAGGGCGTCCTTCCCGGCAATGTGAAGTTCAAGTAAAGCCCCTACAAGACTAGCAGCATTGAGGAGGACGAACATCTTCCAACGTTTCATGCCGAAATCTCAGTAGCGCAGTGTTCCAATACCACTAATTCCTCCAAACTCCAAACGCGGACTGTTCTGTCCTTTGCTTGATAACCTCCGTTTCAGCGTGTCGACGATAGTTGCAGTAATCAGTTCGATTTCGCTAGTTGAGAATTGCTGTGAAATAGCGAAGATTTCACAAGCCCGATTCTAGATTGTCCCGAGGAGGTTTTCGTTTGAGAGACACTTTCTCTGAATAGGCATCTTTCCCGACTTGACGAACAATCGTCCCCTTGAAGATCGCAATGGCTATCTTTCCTGACACCTCCACTCTGCCGCGTTTATTTTGTCCCGAAAGCCGGACATCACATCCCTTGAGCGTCCCACGAAGCTTCGTTTCCAAAGGCTCGGGACTTCCCTCATAGTCGCGTAGGGTCGCCAGGATGCTCTCACCATGTTCTTCAAGCGACAACTCGATACCGGCCGGCCCAGGAAGATCCTTTATGGAACGGAGAGTGGAGAAGGATTCCGTTCTCGGATATTTGCCGGACGGAGCACACTGGCCCATCGCACAGCCGACCAAGACGAACGCCACAGCAAAAGATGCGATCCAAGAGGCCCTGGACATAGAGCACCTCCATCGAGAAGTATAGCTTTCCCTGGCCCAGGCTCAAGTGTTGCAATCGCAGGCCAAAGCGCTCACTGACCCGTAATGAGTTAATTTTGCGACAGCGAACACCAATGATATACGCAGGACTTCCGGTGTCTTCGGGTCAGAACGGACGAGCAAAGGGAGCGTTCCAAATGCATACTGCCTACCTCGTGATTACACCCCTCTTCGCGATCATGGTGACGTTTTCTGGCCTTGGGAAGATTCGCGGCGATCCGCGCATCGTGAAAGTAATCCACGAAACGGTAGGCGTACCGTTAAGGTATCTTCCCCTGCTGGCCGCTTGTGAGTTTGCCGGCGCAATAGGCCTCGTGCTTGGGATCTGGTGGCCTCCACTGGGGGTCGCAGCAGGAATCGGACTCGTTCTCTACTTTGTGGGCGCAGTGGCGTCGCATCTGCGCGTAGGCGATTTCAAAGGGATTGGACCTGCCACCTTCATGCTTGTGGTCGCCGCGGGAGCGCTGGCCTTGCGAGTCCTGACGTGTAAGCAGGGCATCTCAGGCTAAATATCATCCGCGCTTCCCCCACTCCACTCAGCCACCAAGTCGCACTCGATGACCATGAATGGCAAGTTGCGGAAGGGGTTGAGCCAGCAAAATCGGCGGTTGATAGAGGAGGTAGTCCAGCTAGGGGCCGCCTTGCACGGTAAGGTGGATCGAAGCGAGCGCTTCCGCATCCTGCGGACGCGGTTGTGCCGTGCGCGTGTAGAAGACCTCAGGTGCTAGTGGCGGTTGAATCTCTCTGGAGCCAACAGTCCCTCAAAACGACAAGATCACCTTTGAATTCAATTCCACTAGGAAGCGTCAGATTTGGCTCAACTGTCGTTAACAGGCCTGGTTACGTTCAACAATCGACGGCTTACGGTGGCACTTCACCTGATCTCAACTTAATTTTTTTCAGAACTTTCATTCGTCAATCCTCGTATAGAGCTCCAGGCGGAGGTGTGCATGAAGCATCGCGGTTTCTGGCTTGTCTTCTTAGTTCCTGGTTTGCTTCACGCTCAGCATGGCACTTCGGTGCAGCAGAAGTTCATTTCCGGAGGCACGATACGCTTGCACCTGGAGGCCGGCGGCTACTCAATCACTTCCGGCGATTCTGAGAATATCGTGGTGACCTGCCGCGCTCATACGGAGGAGCAACTCAAGCGCGTAAAGGTAGAGATCAAAGCGACAGCCGCCAGCGCCGACGTTTACGTTTCCGAAACCCCGCACAATAACTTCCAGGCCACCATCGAGGTTCCTCGTCATTCCAATATTTGGGCCAGACTGTCGGCTGGAGAACTCGACGTTGAAGGTATAGAAGGCGATAAGAATCTCGAAGTTCGTGCTGGACGCCTTCAGATCGACATTCCTCACCCTGAGTTTTACGGTCACCGCGATGCTTCGGTCACGACCGGCAGCATCGAGGCGTCTGCGTTCGGTGTCTCCAAAGGGGGTCTGTTCCGGTCGTTCGAGCAGCAAGGTCCGGGGACATACCGCCTGCACGCGCACGTGATGACGGGAGAGATCGATCTGCGCGGGAACCACTAAATCAAGCGTAAACACCAAAATCGGGTTGAGCGCTTTTACCGACAAGAGATCACCGGTCCGGCTTCCGTGCGGGAAACTACAGCGCGATATCGGAAGAGGTTTGAGCGGTACAAGGAATCTCTTTTTTCCTTTATTGAGGACGACGGTATCCCATGGCACAACAACGCTGCGGAAAGAGCACTCCGTCGCTTGGCAGTTCAGCGGAAGATTTCAGGCGCATTCGGCGAGAAGGGCGCAGTTCAGTACCTCCATCTGCTTGGTATCGCACAAACCTGTCGTTTCCAGCGAAAATCGTTCCTCGGCTTCGTCTTGTCGAAATAGTGCACATACGTCCATACGTCGATGATTCCGTCTAGCCGCAGCGATTCCCTGGAGTAAGTCTTGTGAAAACTTACATCCCCTCCCGGTGCCCTTGTAAGCCATTGAATCGGAGTGCTTACCCGCTTGATAGGGGCGGGTAATATTCCATTGACGGAATATTCCCTAGAGGGCATAATACCACTGTGGCTTGGGAAGTTGAATTTACCGATGAGTTTGAAGCTTGGTGGGATGATCTCTCGGACGAAGAACGGGACGAGATAGACGCTAAAGTTGGTCTCCTCCAGGAACGGGGGCCAACACTGCCAAGGCCGCACTCTGATGGGATTCACAGTTCTCGGCACGCAAACATAAAGCGCGGAAAAGTGAAGGCAAGGCATTTGCGGGTGCTGTATGCTTTCGATCCTGTCGCAGCGTTACTCCTTATCGGCGGAGACAAGACTGACGATCTGAAATGGTACGAGAAATACGTTCCGATTGCCGACGATTTGTTCGATCAGCATCTAAGGCAACTCGAAGAGGAACGGCAGAAGCAGCATTAATCACGGTCTAACGACCGACACAGGAGCAAGTGCAATGGCAAAGAATTTCACAATCTTAAGGGAAAAGAGATCCTCAGAAGCGCAAGAGCGTTCACGTCAACTTGCTGCTAAATACCGGGATGAAATGGCTCTTGATGAACTCCGCGAAGCGCGGAATATGACACAGCAACACCTTGCCCGGATTCTAAAGATCAACCAAGCGGCTGTATCAAAAATGGAGCGGCGCACCGACATGTACGTCAGTACGCTCCAAGATTTTGTCAAAGCGATGGGCGGGGAATTGAGGATCACCGCGACTTTTCCGGAGGCTGGAACAATCGAGATCCGTCAGTTTCAGCAAGCAAAGCTGGCTGCAGCAGGAAAAGACTAGCGCACGCTACAAAGCCTTGTCCTCGTCCACGAGGTACAGACCTAGCCCGATGGCAGATCGTGACCCACTATTCTAAAAATAATCCATTGCGTCCTTGACGAAGTCTTGTTCCAGTCTTTCCGCCACCTCCTGAGCACAAGCGTCGCGCGGTCTACTTGCGGCATTGGTTATGCTCCAAGTCCTTTGGAATGATGGTGGCCAGGGACGGAGTTCAACCGCTGCCGCCATCCTTTTCAAAGTGTGTATAACAAGTGTTTTTAAGAACTTACAAGGACACGTGGGACTGCCAAGTACTTGTAAGTAGCTATAAGACACATCAACTGCGGACTGGAAATGCGGACTGGAGCAACGTATGTTTCGGCGAACTGGACTTGCACGACCCTGCGGAGTCGGCGTTACGACGCAGTGAAGCTGATTTTCTCTCCCGAGCCCTGTCTTTAGAGCGTTTAACAAAACGTCGGCGCACCTTACTGCACATGGCCTCGTGGCCATGCAGCGAGCAATGCAGACCGGCATGCTGGCTCCCGAACCAATGGAAGGGCGCGCCACCCAGGGGACTGTTCGGCGCGGACAAGCGCCACATAACTTTGGCGCAGATGAACGGAAGAAAGTCAGGACACAGTCGGGGCCAAGTTCAACAAGCGGCGGATTGCGTTTATGTCAGGGCGAATCTGATTCGGAGAGACATCCCTTTTGTCGTGCCGCTCCCACTGCAAAAGCAAAGCCTCAACGACTTCTTTCCCGTCGGAGTCGCCAACGGCTTCGATCGGTGTGCGACCGCCTAGCGCTGGAATCTTCTGGTGGACCCAGCCTTCGACCTTCTTTTGTATCGTCGATTGCAGTTGCTTCCTCACTTCAGGATCGAGAAGCAGAGCGTCGACTTCGGCATCCCGGGATTCTGCTTGCGCCGCCTTCTGCTGCGCCGAATCCTTCCGCATCTCTTCCAGCGTTCGTGCGACTGTGTTCTGATGAACCCCGATGGAACCGAGCCGCTTCTCAATCTCTCTGCGAAGCCGCCGGGCGCGATTCTCCGAGTTTACTTCCGCGATCAGGCATCCCTCGGAAATCTTGATGTGGCCCAGGACCGTGTTGTCCCAGGTCTTAAATTTATGGTTTCGTTCTCTGATCCAGTCGAAGTCTACACTGCGGAGCTTCCCGCTCTCGTCCAGCTCGGCGTCGTTCAGAAGTTCCTCTCGGGAGCGTCCCACGGCCAGCGAAGCTAGGGCTTCGAACACTGCCTCGGCTGATTCGATCTGGAAGGTCAAAGTATGAAAAAGGAGCGGATCGCCCTCGGTATTGCAAAACTGCGGCGGGGTATATAAGGCATCCCGAATATCCAGGTAAACGCCACGAATCGTGTCCGCATACCGAAGCAGGTCGTCGGCCGTCAGGGTCCGGGTCTGGTTTGCGATTCTCTTTCGAAGTTTCTTCCGAAGTTCGACAACTTGCACTTTCTTGTCGGGCGGAATGCACAACGGGGCGCAGCAACCGAGCACTGCCAGTTCAGGCTGGTGCCACACCTGCGCATAAATCATGTCTCCCTGGCGCAGGGTGCGCGATGCTGATCGCTCGATGACTTCCGTTTCCCCGCCAATCAGAACGTCTCGCACCACCATGCGATCGCCGGGATCACTCCACAGGACCTCATAAAAGCTCAGCGGCCGTGTGGTGGCCTGTTCGAGAAACAGCCGTTCCATCTCGGTCAGCTGCTTCGACTTCTCCAGCATGTACCAGCGGGCGACCACGCCGCCGTTCCGGTGTGCCATTTTGCGTTGAGACGGCAGGTCCGGGTCCCAGTGGAACAAAAAATAGGGCATGAAAATCCGGCGTTCCTCGCCGGCTTCCTCGAGTGGCTCGGGGATGTCACTCATGTTGAAATCCTGCCACGCTTCATAAACCTGTTCGCCAAACTTGCGGGCTACAAACCGCATCATTTCCCGTGTCAGCCGCTCCGAGTCTTCGTGCTGCCGGGCCCACAGCCTGTCGATGGACGGGGCCTGGCTTGGGAGGCAGCAATGCTTGTACTTGCGTCCGCTGCCACAGGGACAAGGATCGTTTCTACCAATCTTCTCGCGTGCATGGAGTGGCATAACGTTGCGACATTACCGCGCGCAGCTTGTGGAAGGCAAGGGGTGTACCGCAGCCGGGCGGCAGGATGCAGTGGATACTGGGTGGATTTTCCTTCGAGAGGAGAACCGCCGTGCCCAAATCAACGCTCGTCGAACAAGCCGAACAGTTACCTTACGACAATCATCTGCAGGAGTTCCTGCCCTTCCTCAAACAAGAGAGAGGTTTCGCCGATGTCACGATTGTCAACCGACAACGTTCTCTGAAGCCCTTTCTCACTTGGCTGGTCGGACGATGCATACCCCTGTCGGCCGTATCGCCGGTGCTGATTACTAGCCAAACATATTTGAAGGATAGTGGTGACCCGACCAGTGTCACGATCGGTGTAGATGAAAGCAGCCCCCGCGATGTGATAGTGCCCCTTCCATCCGATGGCGAAGCTCGTATCGGTCTCCTCCAGATGGATAGGTTCTGGGTCACCGTCCCGAGCCAGCCGGGCAGCCAGCTGATCGGTGACATCGAGGAGCCAGGCATCTCCGGTATCGGTAGAAAATAGGACCAGCTGACCGATGGCAACGACGCGGCTGTTGTGATCTGAAGCCTTGTGCTGGATGTAGCGAACCTCATCGGCCAGGCGGAAGCGCTTGCCATCCACCCATTGCTTTTCCGATCCGCGCTTCATGGTCCTGCGACCCACCGTCATCTCTCTCAGCGAGTATAGTGCGGGACCATGGAAGAGTTCATCCAGTTATTCGGAAATCTGCTGGCCTTGGTCTACCACTGCTTCGACCGCATCGTCATTCACGGCTACCTGAGCGGACTGTCTCGACCGGAGCAGGTGGTTTATTTCGTCCGTCAGGTTCTGGGCCTCCCGATGGTAAGCAAAGAAGTGCTGAGCCAACGCACCAGCGATTATCGGAACTGGGTGGAGGCCTACGCCCGCAACCATCACATTGCCATCGAGTGGGCAGAAAAGGGAGTGCGTAAAGAAGACTACGTGTCACCCCGACTGAGTCGTCTGGTGAAGAAGAAGGCATACGGGGTCTACTTCATTTTCAAGAGCATGGAACAGGGTCGGACGTTTCGCATCAGCGTGCCTAAATATCCCACTCCAGACCCGAACTATCGCATCCTGGCACACCAGCGCAGCCGTTTCACACACTACTACTTCTACATCCGGGATGAGGTTCTGGGACCGATCGTGCTGCGTGTGGCCTCCTTCTTTCCCTTTCACGCCACCTATTGGCTCAACGGCCACTCCTTCATCGAGCAAGAACTGAATCGAACCCAGATCGGCTTCCATAAGAACGACAACGCCTTCCTCGCCGTGGACGACGTGGCCGCACTGCAGGCGGCCGCGGACCGGCTGAGCCCGCAGATCATCCGTAAACAGCTCGATTACTGGACCTTCCTTTTGGGACCCAAGTTCTCCAAAAAAGAACGCCGTCAGATGAACCTGTCCCGCTTCTACGCCGTGGCGCAGATCGAGTACTCGCGCAACTTCATCTTCAAGCACCATTTCCCGATTCACAAAGTCTTCGAGCGCAGCTGCGAAATCGGCTTGTGGCGCCTCACCGCCAACCGCATCAGCGAGATCTTCGGCGTCCGGCTGAACCGGCGGCTGCGGGGAAAACTGGCTACGGTTCTCGATCAGATCGAGCATGGCCATCACGTCTTCCGCGCCTACTGGAAGAACGCTTTTCTCAAGCAGTACGAAAAATTCTCGCGCTTCCTACGCAATGAGCTTTGTTCCAACAATCTGCGCGACTTTGGTCTGAAGAAAGGGCTCGATCATCTGGACGCGGTGCGCACCCGATTCCAGACCATTACCGACCGCTTTGCCAACTTCCAGGCCCGATGCCTCAATGTTCATGTGGACTTCCCCTTGCTGCAGCGTTTAGCCCTGCCCCTCACCCTCGGCTCGGTCCGCTATCCCGGAATCAAGATCCACGACACCCGCATCATCCGCTTACTCGAGGTTTTGCTGCATGGCAGCAATACCCTCGGCGGCTGGACTGCCAAACAAATCCACCAGGCCGTACTCACCACCTTTCAGCTTTCCCCCAAGACCTACGGCCTGAACCAGCTCCGCTACGATCTGCGCAAGCTCAAGGGGCACGGCCTGCTGCAACGCGATGGTACCCGCTACGCTTACCGGCTCACCCTCAAAGGCGTTCAAGTAGCCCTCTTGTTCCTGTTCTTCCACAAGCGACTCTGCGGTCCCCTCGCCAACAGCCGCTTTCACCACACTCCCGACCCAGCTCACGCACCTGACAGCAAACTCGAGGCCGCATATTACAAAGCCGACAAAGCTATCCAAAACATCGTCGACCTGCTCGCCGCCGCATGATGTTACAGATTCAAATGTTGAAGTATTCTTGTTTACGATCTTTGATCCAAGAATCTA
>WNFD01003889.1_pt1 | contig 17183 bp, 16 predicted proteins | sample 5400491 | NCBI WGS metagenome assembly WNFD01 (sample SAMN13153343, study PRJNA577476) | soil metagenome | isolation source: 120 cm saprolite under Douglas fir tree site 2 hole 2 replicate 2 | place: USA:California | collected 2015-04-18 | reverse complement strand
CTTTTCCACATGGCCGTACCCCGGTAGGGTATCCGACATGGGTCACACCACCAGGAACCGAGACAAGCTCCTCCAACGCATCCGCCGCATCCAGGGCCAGCTTCGCGCAGTGGAAAGGGGGCTGGCCGACTCCGACGAGTGCTCGGCGGTGCTGCTGACGCTGACGGCCGCCCGCGGCGCTCTCAACAGCCTCATCGCGCAGATCATCGAGGACCATGTGCGAGAGCACATCGCCGACCCCGACCAGAAGCCGGGAAGCGCTCGTGCGGAGGCCACGCAGGAGCTGCTGGACGTGGTGAAGTCCTACTTCAGGTAGCGATTGATGCGTGCGCGGCCGAGCTGGAACGACCAGGTCGTCAAATGTGGCGTGGACGCCGGCGCGGCTCGGGATGCGCGCCGGAAAGCAGCGGCTCGACGGCGGGAGAGCGCGAGGCGTCGGCGAACGCGGCCCGTCGCGCGAGGGCCATGAAGTGCTCCTGGCTGCGCAGCGCCGCCTCGCCCGTGCCCTGTGTTCGCGGGCGTACCCGCTCGTACGTTCCGTCCGGGCGGAGCGCGCGGGCCTTGACGTTGTCGCCGAGCATGGTCCCGAGGATCTCGGAAAGGATGCGCTCCTTCAGCGGTGGCGATTCCACCGGGAAAGCCAGGTCGACGCGACGGATGAAATTGCGCGGCATCCAGTCGCCCGAAGCGAGGAAGACCTTCTTCTCGCCGCGGGCGTGGAAATGCCAGATGCGCGCGTGCTCGAGGAATCGATCCACCACCGACGTGACGCGGATTCTCTCGCTCAACTTCGGCACGCCGGGACGCAAGGCGCACGCGCCTCGCACCAGCAGATCGGCCTGCACCCCCGCCTGCGACGCCCGGTACAGGGCCTTGATCACCTCCGGGTCGGCCAGGGCGTTCATCTTGGCGACGATGCGTCCATCGCTTCCCGAGCGGGTCTCGTCGTCGATGAGCTGCAGCACGGCCTGCTTGAGGCCGAGCGGCGAGACGAGGAACTTCCGCCACTTCGCCGGCTTCGAATACCCCGTGAGGAGGTTGAACAGCGCCGTCGCGTCGGCAGCGAAATCTTCGCGCGCGGTGAAGAGCGACAGGTCCGAGTAGCTGCGCGCGGTGGCGCTGTTGTAGTTCCCGGTGCCCAGGTGCACGTACCGCCGGATCGAGGCGCCCTCTCGCCGCACCACCAGCGCGAGCTTGGAGTGGGTCTTGAAGCCGATCAGGCCGTAGACGACGTGCACGCCGGCTTGCTCCAACTCGCGGGCCCAGAGGATGTTCGCCTCCTCGTCCATCCGCGCCTTGAGCTCGACGAGCGCGGTGACCTGCTTCCCGTTCTCGGCGGCCCGCTGCAGCGCCAGGACGATCGGGCTGCCCTGCCCGGCTCGATAGAGCGTCATCTTGATGGCCAGCACGTCCGGATCGTCCGCCGCCGACTCGATGAACGCCACCACGGGCTCGAAGGACTCGTAGGGATGGTGGAGGAGCACGTCGGCGTGGCGGATCGCTTCGAGCAGATCGGAGCTTCCGTCGCCGAGCGCCGCCGGCACGGCCGGCGTGAACGGCTCGTCCTGCAGATGCTTGAGCTCGGGCCTGGTCATCAGCTCGCCGACGAGCGCGGAGATCGCGAGGGGACGGCTCTGGTGGTACACGTCCGGGTCCGGCAGGTTCAGTGCGCGGGCGAGGAACTGCGAGACAGGCTCTTCGGCCGCCGCATTGATCTGCAGCCTGACCGCGCTCCCGCGGTCGCGGCGGCGCACCTCCCGTTCGATGGTGACGAGCAGGTCCTCGGCCTCTTCCTCATCGATGTTGAGGTCCCAGTTGCGCGTCACGCGGAACGGCCAGCAGCCCTCGATGGGCATGTCGGGAAAGAGCAGCGCGAGGTTCCGCGCGATGACGTCCTCCAGCAACACCGTGCCGCCGGGCACAGCGACCAGACGCGGCAGGAGCGACGGGACCGGCACCACGCCGTACCGCAGGCGCGCTTCGGGCCGGGTCGCGAAGCGGATGGCCAGGTTGAGCGACTTGTTGCGCAGGTGGGGAAAGGGATGGGCGGGGTCCAGAGCCAGCGGGGTCAGCACCGGCAGGACCTCGCGCTGGAAGAACTCGGCGATGGCCGCTTGCGATTCGGGCGGAAGAGCCCCTCCTCGCCAGAGACGCACCCCGGCGCGCTCCAGGCCGGGCAGCACTTCCTCGACGAACACCCGGTCCTGGCGTGCGATCAGGGCGTGGCACCTCTGCGCGATGGCCCGGAGCTGATCGGCCGGCGTCATTGCGTCCGGTCCGGTCTCCTCGACGTGCCCGGAGAGCTGCTGCTTGAGCCCGGCGACCCGGATCATGAAGAATTCGTCGAGGCTGACGCTCAGCACGGCGAGGAAGCGCAGACGCTCCAGGAGGGGCAGCTGCGGATCTCCCGCCTCCTCCAGCACGCGCTCGAGGAACGCGAGCGTGGAGAGCTCGCGGTTGATGAAGTTGCGCGGGTCGCTCAGGCCCGGCTCGGGCGGAGAGATCCTGCTGCTCAGGGCGGGGGCGGGATCCATCGAACGGGGCTCGCGGGCGAAGGATCAGCACAGATACGTATGACGTGTCTGTGACGTTCTTGTGACGGCCGGCCGGCTGCTCCGATTCCGGAAGCCGCGATCACGGCGCGGTCTGGACACTGGCCAGCCAGGTGCGCAGCGCCGCCGAGCACGTTCCTTCGCACCTCTCGCGGACGCTGCCGTCAGCCTGCGGCGCGCGCACGAGCCATCCGGTTCCGTCGAGCGCGCCCACGTCCTTCTCGCGCATCGCGAGCGAGTGCGCCCGATCGTTCATTTCCACGGCCCCGTCGCCGCGAACCTGAAACGCGTCGATCCCGCGCGGGCCGCCGCTGAAGTGCTCCGCGTCGAAGGCATCGGGCGCCACGTGCGTGTATCCGGTCTCCGCGTAAAGCCGGAGCGGCGGCAAGGTTCCGCCGCGCAGCAGAGGAAGGAGGCTGACCCCGTCGGCGTTCGCCAGCGGCCGGAGACCAGCCGCCTCCAGCAGCGTGGGGCCGACGTCGATGAGGCGCACCAGTTGGTGGACCGTGCGGCCCATCTCGATGCCGCTTCCGGCTGGCGCCTTGAAGGCGAGCAGGATCCGGTTCTCGTCCTCCGAGAGCCGCGCGCCGTGGACGGGAACGGCGCCGGCCAGCTCGGGGAAGCCCGGCTGGAAGCCCTCCCCATGATCGGAGAACACCACGATGAATGCGTCGTCGTAGCGGCCCTCGGCGCGCAGGCGGTCGAGGACGATGCCCAGCTGCGCGTCGGCTTCCGACACCAGCTCGTCATAGAGCTGCTCGCGCTGCGCGCGGCTGTCGTGCCGCGAGCCTTCGCTGCCGGGCACCGCGTACCACATCCGCAGCGGTGCGCCTGCGTGCGCGCGGTAGAACGGGTAGGCGACGTCGCCCGGATAATGGATGGTGGTGTCGTGATAGGCGAAGAGGGCCGGGCCAGCGCGCGACTCGGCAGCGAGGCGTGAAGCGAGGCGGCGCGCGTACCCGAAGGGATCGTAGAAGCCTGCCAAGGCGCGGTTGTCGAAGATCTCCGGCAGCCACCAGCTGCCCAACCGGTTCACCGCGAAGATCCCGAGTGCGCGATACCGCAGCTTTTCCAGGGCAAAGTTCATCGCGCCCCGCGGCGGCTGCAGGCGTTGCTCGAAGCCCGAGCCAGGACCCTGCCAGTTGAAGCGCGAGCAGTCGGTCGCGAACGTGGTGTGAAAACCCGCCACGGAGAAGGCGGCGGCGAACGACGGCAGCGGCGCGCGGCGGGCGTCCGCCGTGAGCGGATGGCGCACGCCGGTGCGCGTCGGCCAGCTGGCAGTCAGCATCGCCGCCCATGCCGGCTCGGTCTGCGCGATGGGCGAATAGGCGTGGTCGAACCGGACCGCGTCCTGCACGAAGCGCTCGAGGTTGGGCGCGAGGTGCCGCTGCCGCGCCTCGCCTTCGATGCGGTCGGGCCGGAACGCGTCGATGCCGATCAGCACCACGAGCGGAGCGTGCGGGCCTTCCGGCGCGGGCAGGCGCACGCTCGGAAGGAGCGTGATTCCCAGGGCGGCAGCGCCGCGCAGGGCAGTTCGAGCGCGGCGCCTGCTCGGCGGCAGATGCAGCGCGAACAGCAGCGCAGCGGCGAGTACGGGCTGCCAAGGCTCGCCATGACGCGTGATCCAGCCGAGCGCCGGCCGCAGCGCCTCGATGTCCTCGAACAGTCCGGGCCGCTCGATGCCCGCAGCCCACGCGCCGAACAGGCAAATCGCCGCCGCGTCGACGGCCCAGAGGAGCCAGAAGCCGATTCGCGTGCGCGCCGCGTCGTGCGCCAAGGCGCCGCTCATCAGGCCCACGATGGCGCCCATCGCGGCGTAGGCCACGGCGATGCGGAGGAGCAGCTTCTCGATCGCCGGCCTCGCGGCGGTGAGCGCGGCGCTGACCACGCCGCTGCCGTCCACCTGGAGCAGCGCATGGCCGGAGCGCATCACCAGAACGGTTTCGATGCCGAACACACCCAATCCCGTGGCGACGCCGAGCACGGCGAACAGCAGCAGGCGCGACGTGCCCCCCGCGGGCTGAACGCATTCACGCATACGCTGCGGATGCCGCGGCCGCGGAGGAAGTTCAGCGCCGAAACGCGAGTGAAAAGCAGGCTCCGACGTCCGTCGCCCACGCCGCTCTGAGGAGCGCGGCGCGCATTGTGTCGGCTTGGTTTCAGCCGCAGTTCATCACGGAATTGGCCCGCCAGTTTCACAGCCATCCACATCGACTTGACGCGCTGGCCCACCCGCCGCTACATGGATTGCGTGACGCGAGCATCCTGCATCTGTCCGTGTCCCTGCGCGGGCCTCCACGCCTGCGGAGGGACGGGAGCGTCCGGGTAACCTCTCACGACTCGTGACTTGCCCGACGCCCCGTTGCCTCCTCGAAGGCGCGGGACGCTCGCGCTTCGGGCGCCCGAGGCGCGCCCTTGCCCTTCCATCGCAGTGTAACCAAGGAGGAAGTCATGGCAGTGATCGATGAGCTGGTCGAGGCGAATCAAAGGTACGCGACGCAATTCGACCGCGGGCACCTGCCCATGCCACCCCGGCGGCACGTGGCGATCGTGACCTGCATGGACGCGCGAATCGTTCCTTCCCGGCAGCTGGGCCTCGAGGAGGGCGACGCGCACGTGATCCGCAACGCAGGCGGCCGCGCGCGGGATGCGCTGCGCTCCCTGGTCATCTCGCAGCGGCTCTTGGGGACGAACGAAGTGGCCGTCATCCACCACACCGACTGCGGCATGCTCACCTTCGACAACGCGGGATTGCGCGGCAGAGTGAGGGAGGAACTGGGTCCGCAGGCGGGAGCGGAGGCGGCGGACATCGACTTCCTGTCCTTCTCCAACGTGGAGCAGAGCGTGCGCGACGACGTCGCCGAGCTGCGCGCCTCGCCGCTGATCCCGCGCCAGGTGCCGGTGCGAGGGTTCGTCTATGACGTGCGCAGCGGCAGGATCACGGAGGTCGACGCGGGGCCGCAGCACTGAGCCCAGGTCGTGTTGTGGCATCTTCGCGTGATGGGCAGCGGCCCGCGATCCAACTGCGCCTACGTCGCCTTGCTGCGCGGCATCAACGTGGGCGGCAAGAACCTGTTGCCGATGCGGGCCCTCGTCCCGCTATTCGGCGACGCGGGCTGCGGCGACGCCCGTGCCTACATCCAGAGCGGCAACGTGGTCTTCCGCGCGCGACCCGCGCTCGCTCGCCGTGTTCCCGCGCTGATCGGGAAAGCGGTCGAGGACCGTTTCGGACTGCGGGTCCCTGTGGTGGTGCGCACCGCTGACGAGCTCCGCGCAGTGACGAAGGGGAACCCGTTCCTGAAAGGCGGCGCGGACATCGCGACGCTGCACGTCGCGTTCCTTGCAGACTTGCCCAGCGCCGCAGCGGTCGCCGCGCTCGACCCCGACCGCTCGCCGCCCGATCGATTCGCGGTGCGCGGCCGCGAGATCTACCTCCAGTATCCGAACGGCGCCGCGCGCACGAAGCTCACCAACCAGTACTTCGATTCGAGGTTGTCCACCACGAGCACGGCTCGCAACTGGAGGACGGTCCTGAAGCTCCTGGAGCTGGCCGGAGGGTGACGCTGGCCGACCGAAACGATCAGTTGATCGCGGTCACGTACCCGCCGTCGACGCGCAAGTTGGCGCCGTTGACGTAGCCCGACAGCGGGCTGGCGAGGAATGCAACGGCCGCCGCCACCTCCTCGGCGGTCCCGATGCGTCCGGTCGGATTCGGCACCAGGTGCTTCACGGCCTGCCGCTCGATCTCCGGCCACTCCTCGCCCCAGCCGTTCACCTTGGCGACGTCGCGGAAAACACGCTCGGCAGCGGGCGTCAGGATGGGGCCGGGCGAGACGGTGTTCACCGTGATCCCCGTCCCCGCGAGGTCCTTGGCGAGGCTGACGGTGGTGTTGATCAGGGCCGCCTTGGCCGCGGCGTAGTCGGCGCCGAAGGGGAACGGCTGCGAATCCCGCCCAGCGCTTCGATGGCGCGGCCGGCGACGCTGCTCGCCTCCTGCTGCCGCGCGAGATCGCCGATCGCGACCACGGCCTTGCCGCCTTGTCCGTTGATCTCGTCGGCCACCCGCTGCGCCCGCTCCGCGTTGCGCCCGTGCACGACCACAGCCGCTCCTTCGCGGGCCAGAGAGCGTGCGATCGCCTCGCCGATCCCGCTGCTGCTGCCGGTCACGAGAGCCCTCTTTCCACCCAGCTTCAAATCGAGCATCGGTTTCTCCCTCTTCCTGCCTCCACGCGACTGGGAGGCAAGCATTGGAATGCGCGCGCACGCCGCGGGCCTTACACACTCTTTCGTGCCCTACGCACCGGGAGGTCACCATGGCCGATCCGATCAAGAGCTTGCCGACGCTGCCCGCCGAGCGCGCCCTGAAGGTGATCGCCGGACGCTGGAAGACGCTGATCCTGCATCATCTATTCAGTGGACCCAAGCGGCTTTCCGAGCTGAAGCGGCTGGTGCCGAGCGTCAGCCAGAAGGTGCTGATCCAGCAGTTGCGAGAGATGGAGGAGCACGGCGTGGTCCACCGGGAGATCTTCAGGCAGGTGCCGCCGCGGGTGGAGTACACGGCAACGAGGCTCGGGCTCACCCTCGAGCCCGTGATCGAGTCGCTGTGCGTCTGGGGCCGCCGGCACGCGGCCGAGCTCGACGAAATGGAGTTGCTCGAGGATTGCGACGACGAGACGCTCCGGCCGCCCGCACGGGCGACCGGAGCGTCTCACTCATCGCAGTGACGCTCAGTTGCTCGCCACTCGCGTGTCCTGCGCCCTCCGGCCGAGGATGTCGAAGCGACCCATCACGCCGCCGAAGAAGAACAGGTTCACGTTCGGGTCGTGGACGTTGGAGAACGAGGTCTGCTGCGCCAGCTCCTGGGCGAGGAACAGGCTCGCGCTCGCCCCGACGTAAGGCGCGATGCTGAACTCCGGGCTCACGCGATAGTCCACGCCGACCTGCAGCCGCGCCAGATCGAGGCCGTGCCGCGCATCGGTCCCGACCGGCTTGTCGATCCAGTGGCCGCGCCAGCCGAAGCCCAGACCTACCCAGGGGTCCCACTGCTCTTCCGGCAGGAAATGGTAGTTCGCCTGCGCACCGGCGGTGACGCTCCAGACGTCGCTGCTGTCCGGCGTGAGGCTGCCGAGGCTGTACTTGCCGACGGTGCCGTAGAGACCGACCAGCCAGTTGGGGTCGATGCGATAACCCACGTTCAGCTGGAGCTCCCCGCCCCCGTGCGTCAGATCGGTGAGCGTGGGCGAGTTGCTGCCGATGTCGCCGACACCTTGGCTGTAGCCAAGGCCCACGCCGATCTCCCAGGCGCGAGCAGGCGCACCCGAGGCGCGCCTGACCGCGGTGGCCGTCACTTCGGCCTCCTGCTGCGTGAAAGTAGAGTCCATCACCCCGACGTCCTGCTGCGCGAGCGCGGGCTGCGCAGCGGCGGCAAGGACGGTGGCGACCAATGCGATTCTTCCGTTCATGGCTGCTCCTTTTTTCTCGGGCTTCGCCGATTGCTCGATGGCCGATGCAGCCGCCGCGCCAAGTGCGCCGATCGAGTGGATCCGAGGGCGATTGGGGCGCGACGCCGAGAGCGCTGTGCCGAGGGCCGACAACGCGTGTCGGGGAAGGATCGGTGAGATGCGCGAAGGTTACGCAGTCGAATCCGTCGCGCTCCCCGCGAATCCATACTTCTTCAACCGATCGATCAGCGAGCCGCGGCTGAGGCCCAACCGGCGGGCGGCCTCGGACTGGTTGCCCGCCACCGAGGCCAGGGTCCGCGCGATGACGCTCCTCTCGAGCGCCTCGACCTGCTCACGCAAGCTGAGTGTGCCATCGGGAGGCTGCTCCGCGCCGGGCTCCGCCGTCCCGGATGCCGTCCGGGTGAATGCTTGCAGGCCGATCTCGCCGCCGCCGCTCAGCGCCACCATGCGCGCGACCGAATTCTCCAGCTCCCGGACGTTCCCCGGCCAGTCCGCGCGCTGCAATGCCTCGATCAGCTCGGGCGCGAGGCGAACTCCGGCCATCCCGAATCGCTCGGCATAGCGGCGCGCGAACTCCGCCACGAGCGCGGGAACGTCTTCCCGATGCTCGTGCAACGGTGGGACCATCAGTTCGACCACCGCCAGGCGGTAGTAGAGGTCCTCGCGAAAGCGGTGCGCGCGCGCTTCGGCCGCGAGATCGCGGTTGGTACAGGCCACCACGCGCACGTCGACCTTCTCCACCCGGCCGGCCCCCACCGGTTGGATCTCTCCTTCTTGCAGGGCGCGGAGCAGCTTCGCCTGCACCGCTCCGGACAGCTCGCCCACCTCGTCGAGCACCAGCGTCCCGCCGTTCGCCTCGGCGAAAAAACCCCGCCGCGCCTGGGCAGCGCCGGTAAAAGCGCCGCGGGCGTGCCCGAACAGCTCCGCCTCGGCCAGCTCGCCGGGGATCGCCGCGCAGTTGAAGCGCACCAGCGGCCCTTTCGCGCGCCGGCTCTCCGCGTGGATGAGCGAGGCGATCAGCTCCTTGCCGGTCCCCGTCTCGCCGCGAACCAGGACGGTGATGTCCTTGGGTCCGACCCGGTTGACGGCCTCGAGCAGCCGCCGCATCGCCGGCGAGTCGCCGACGATGGCCCGGCCGAGCGCCCTCTCCGCCGTGAGGCGGCGGTTCTGCACCCGCAACGCCCTTGCTTCCAGGGCGCGATCGAGGACCAGGGAGACCTCGTCGATGTCGAAGGGCTTGGTGACGTACTCGTACGCCCCGCTCTTCATCGCCCGGACGGCGATTCGCTCCGAGCCGTGGGCGGTGAGCATCACCACGGGAAGCGACTCGTCGCGCTCGTGGACCGCCTGCACCAGCTGCACGCCGTCCATGTCGGGCATCGAGTAATCGGTGACCACTCCGTCCACGCCGTCGAGCTTGGCCAGCGCTTCCTTGGCGGAGTGCGCCAGCACCGGCTCCAGGCCACGCGACTTGAGGAGCTGGCTCAGGGTGAAGAGCAGCGCCGGCTCGTCGTCAACCAGCAGCACCCGCGGCATCGTTGCTCCTCTGGACGGACCTCATCGGCAGGGTCCCGACCGCCGTGGTTCCGCGGCCCGGCTCGCTGGAGTAGACGAGCGATCCGCCGTGCTGCGCGAACGTGGCCCGCGCCACCACCACTCCCAGTCCGGTGCCCTCGTCGCGGGTGGTGAAGAAGGGCGTTCCGATCCGGTCGAGCACCTCGGGCGGCATCCCCCGGCCGGAGTCGCGCACCGCGATCCGAGCAGCGCGGTCGAGCTCGTCGATCTCGACCTCGACCTTCCCGCCCTTCGGCGTCGCCTCGACGGCGTTGCCGACCAGGTTGAACAGCGCGTCCTTCAGCCGGCGCGGATCGGCCTGGATGACCGCGTCGCCGCGTCTGCGAAGGGCGACACCCGCGCTCGCGGCCCGCGCGTCCATCAAGGAGAGCACCTCGTCCGCGAGCGCTCCCAGCGCCACCGGCTTCGGCTGGAGCGCCTCGAACGGCCGGGAGAAGGAGAGGTACTCCTTGAGGATGCTCTCCATGCGGTCCACCTCGGCCGCGACGACCCGGAGCTGCTCGGCCGAGTCGGGATCGCAGGCCGCGCGCGCAGAGAGCTGCACCAGCCCCTTGATGGCCGCGAGCGGGTTCTTCAGCTCGTGGGAGAGCTTCAAGCCGATCTGCTCCATTTCGCGGGCGCGGGCGACTGCCCGGTACACCATCTCCTCGCGCGCCCGTCCCAACTGGCAGGCGCTCTCACCGACCGTGCGGGTCAAGAGCAGGGCGTAGCGGGTGTGCCAGGCGCCGGCGGTGACGAGGATGGCGAGGAGCACGAGCCAGTACGCGGGCTGCGGCACGTCCGGTCCGAACCACCGGGCCGGCAGGACCAGCAGGGCGAACAGGCCGCCAGCGATGAGCACCAGGATGCTCTTCGCCGTCGGCGACCAGCCGTTCTTGATGACCAGATCGGAGAACGGGAGCAGGGTGGCGGGTAGGAGCGGACTGCGGACCCCGCCGGTCAGCCCCAGCGCCACGAACATCAGCAGGAACCGCGGAAGAGTCTGGAGCGTCTCGCTTTGCGCCGACGTCACTCTCGGAACGGAGCAGGAGCAGTTGCGCGACAGCCAGACGACGAACGTCGCCATCGAGGCGGCGAGCGTCGCGGCGAGCGCCAGGACCCGCGGCGTGGGATAGCGCGCCAAGGCCAGGACGCCCACGATGAAGACGTACACCGCGGTGATCCAGACGAACTTCCCGCGCATCGCGCTCATGTAGGCCGCCGTGGCGCGCGCGCGGTACCATTGTTCCGCTTGGTCGAGGGACTGCACGCCAGGTTGGTTCGCAAGAATCGGGCCGGATTCCGGGAGCGCGCCATCCATGCCGGTCAGTATAGGCACGTAGGTGGGCCGTCCGGCCAGTGTCGGACTCCTGGACCATTCGTCCTTTAACTTGTCGAGCATTCCGACAGGGTAACCGCCGCGGCGGAGCCGCGCCGCAGGAGCGGCGGTCGCGGATCCGCGCTTCGGCACGGCGCGTGAATAGGCCCCCGCCTCATGCAACGGATCGGCGGAGACATCCTCATCGCGGCGCTGCTGTTCGTGCTGCTCGTGCTCTATTCGCTGCCCTCGCTGGCGCTACAGCCGGTGGAGGCGTTCGTCGCCGGCGCGCGCCAGCGCAACCCGGACGCGCTGGAGGCGCGCGCAAACCTCTCGCAGCAGGAAGCGCAGGCTGACTCCGCGCTCGGCCGCGTGCTGCCCGGCGTCACCGCTCGCGGGTCCTACACGCGCAACCAGTACGGGTCGCAGATCGACCTCGCCCAGCCGGGTCAGCCGCCGCAGCCCGTGACCCTGGTCCCGAGAGATCAGTGGGACGGCAGCGCGACCCTGAAGGTGCCGCTCATCGATCTGGCAGGCTTCCGCCGGGTCAGCGCGGCGAAGACGAGCGCGCAGGCGTCCGCACACCAGCTCGATGCGACGGGGCTGCAGGTCGAAGGACAGGCCGCCCAGGTCTACTACCAGGTGGTGGCGAATCTCGCCTTGGTCACCGCCTCGCGCACGGCGCTCGACGTCTCCCGGGAGGGGCTCCGTCTCGCCCAGGCGCGATACCAGGCGGGCACCGCCGCGGCCCTGGAAGTGGACCGGGCCCGCGCTGACGTGGAGCAGCAGGTCCAGCAACTCGCCGCCGCCGAGCTGCAGGTCGCCCTGTCGGCCCGCGCGCTCGAATCCGCATCCGGCGTGAGGCCGGACGTTTCGACCGTGGTCCCGCTGTCCGACGACCTGCACCCGGAGCCCGAGCTGGGGACGTTCGAGACCGGGCTCGCCGGCCTTCCGGCGGTCGCGGCCGCTTCGGCGAGCACTCGCGCTGCCCTCCAGCAGGCGGATGCGCAGCGGCTCGCGCTCGCCCCGTCGATCGCCGGCACCTTCACCGAGCATGGGACCAACGCTCCGGGATTCACCGGACACGACTGGTCGTACCAGGCCGCACTGACCCTGACCTGGTCCCTGGACCTGACCAGCTTCGCCGACATCCGGGCGCAGGATGCAGCCGCGGACGCAGCCGGCGCCCGCGAGCTGCGCGCGTTGCTGTCGGCCGGCGACGCGATCCACCGCGAATGGAACACGGTGGTCGCCGGCATCGCCCGCAGCCGCTCCGCGCGCGCGGGACGCGAGGCGGCGACCCATGCCGCCTCGCAAGCGCGGGAGCGGTACCGCGCCGGGACGATCACGCAGCTCGATCTTCTCCAGGCGCAGCGGGACGCCTTCAGCGCGGAGGTCAGCCGCATCCAGGCGGACGCGGACCTGGTAAACGCCCGCGCGCAACTCCGCCTGTCGTCCGGACAGAGCCTCCTCGCAGACAGAACGAAGGGAACGCCATGACCAACCAGATGCAGTTGCTCGTGCTCGGCCTGCTCGCGCTGGGGCCCGCCTGCAAGCGGGTGGAAGGCGCCCAGGCCCCTTCGCGGGGCCAGGCGGCTCAACCGCAGCGGCCGCCGGCGCCGGTCTCGGTGACCACGGCCGTCGAGCGGGACGTGCCGGTCTACCTCGACCAGATCGGCAAGAACGTGGCGCCGGAGGTGGTCACGATCCAGCCGCAGGTCTCCGGGCGCATCACCGGGATCCACGTCAAGGACGGCGCGACGGTGAAACGCGGAGAGCTCCTCTTCACCATCGACCCGCGTCCCTACCGGGCGCAGCTGGATTCGGCGGAGGCGAGCCTGTCGCGGAACCTGGCCGAGCTGGAGCTCGCCCGGCTCGAGTTCGCGCGCGTCCGGGCGCTCCTCGAGACGGACGCCATCTCGCAGCAGGACCATGACTCGCGCCGCAGCGCGGTCGCCGTGTCCGAGGCCCAGGTCCGGCTCAGCCGGGCGGCCGTGGACACCGCGAAGCTGAACCTCGAGTACTGCTTCATCCGCTCGCCCATCGACGGGCGGGCCGGCCAGCGATTGGTGGACCTCGGGAACGTCGTCGGCCCAGGCGCTCCCGGCGGGCTGCTCGTGATCCAGCGGCTGGACCCGATGTACGCGGACTTCAGCATCCCCGAGAACGACCTCACCGCCGTGCAGAGCGCCGTCTCGGCCGGAGAGGCCAGGGTCGAGGTGCGGCTGCCCGACGCGCCCGACGGGGCACGAAACGGTACGCTCACCTTCCTCGACAACGCCGTGCAGGACGGGACCGGCACGGTGAAGCTGCGGGCCACCATTCCAAACCCGGACTGGCGCTTCTGGCCCGGACGCTTCGTGAAGGTCCGTCTCGTCCTGGGGACCCAGAAAGGCGCGGTACTGGTCCCCGCCACCGCCACGCAAACCTCGGCGAAAGGCCCCTTCGTGTACGTGGTGAAGGACGACTCGACGGCCGAGCTGCGGCTCGTCACCGTCGGACAGCGCCAGGGAGACCTGGTCGCCGTGGCAGAGGGGTTGAAGGGCGGCGAGCGCGTGGTGACCGCCGGCCAGCTCGCCGTCACGCCCGGGGGAAAGGTCAAGAGCCAGCCATGAACCTCTCCGAGCCGTTCATCCGCCGCCCTGTGATGACCGTGGTGTTGACGCTCTCCGCGGTCCTCTTCGGCGTCCTCTGCTACTTCCAGCTGCCCGTCAACGACCTGCCGACCGTCGATTACCCGGTCATCCAGGTCAACGTCGAGTATCCGGGCGCCAGCCCCGAGACGATGGCGGCCAACGTGGCGACGCCGCTCGAGCGGCAGTTCTTGCAGATCAACGGGCTCGAGCTGGTGACCAGCAAGAGCACGCAGGGGTTTGCGACCCTCACGCTGCAGTTCAACCTGAACAAGGGCCTCGACGCCGCGGCGACCGACGTGCAAACGGCCATCACCCAGGCCACTGGCTCCCTCCCTGTCGACCTGCCCTCCCCGCCGACGTTCTCCAAGACCAACCCCAACGATCAGCCGATCATGTACATCGCGCTGACCAGCGACTCCGTGACCCAGGGGCGGCTCTACGACTACGCGAGCACGCAAGTCGGGCAGCGGATCAGCATCCTGCCGGGCGTCAGCCGGGTGAACGTCTTCGGAAGCAAGTCCGCCGTGCGCATCAAGGCCGATCCGTCGGCGATGGCGGCGCGGGGAATCTCGGTCGACGACCTCGCCTCTGCGATCAAGGCCGGCACCAGCTATACCGGCGCGGGCCAGCTGGACGGGCCCAGCGGCACCACCCTGCTCTCGCCGCGCGGACAGCTCGAGGGCGCGGAGAGTTACGACTCGCTCATCGTCGGCTCTCGCAACGGCGCGCCCGTCCATCTGCGCGACGTGGCCACCGCGACAGAAACGGTCCAGGACGAGCGGGTCAAGCTGCTCTTCTGGGCCCGCGGCTACGACATCCCGTCCGCGACGGCCGTCGTGGCGGTCTCGCGGCAGGCCGGCGCAAACGCAGTGGAAGTCGCGAAGAGCGTGCGCGACCTCTTGCCGATCATCAATGCCGAGCTCCCGGGATCGGTCCGCGCGACGCTCATCTACGATCGCTCGGAGACGATCGTGAACAGCGTGAAGGACGTGCGCGAGACCCTGGTGATCGCGTTCGTCCTGGTGGTGGCCGTCATCTTCCTCTTCCTCGGCCGCGCCACCGACACGCTGATCCCGGCCGTCGCCCTGCCCCTCTCGCTGCTGCTCACCTTCATCGCGATGAAGCTGCTCGGGTACAGCCTGGACAACCTCTCGCTGATGGCGCTGACCCTGGCCATCGGGTTCCTGGTGGACGATGCGATCGTCTTCCTCGAGAACACCGTCCGCCGCATGGAGCGCGGAGAGAAAGCGCTCGAGGCGAGCCTGCGGCGGTGTTCATCCCGCTGGTGTTCATGCCCGGGCTGGTGGGCCGCATCTTCCGCGAGTTCGCCATCACCATCGTGATCTCCATCTTCGCCTCGGGGATCGTGTCGCTCACGCTGACCCCGCTGATGACCTCTCGCATGCTGGCCGACCGCGGGCACGACGCGAAGAAGACCTGGATGGAGCGCGCCGTCGGCCGCATCGAGAAGAGAGTGCTCGCCTTCTACGGGCGGTCGCTGGATTGGTTCTTACGGCGGCGCTGGATCTCCGCGCTCATCTGGGCGATCTGCCTCGCGGGAACCATCGCGCTGTTCATCGTGGTCCCCAAGACCTTCCTCCCCGAAGGAGATAGCGGCGTGGTGAACGGGGTGTTCATCGCCCAGGAGGGTTCCTCGCCGCAGCAGATGCAGGCTCTTCAAGAGAGGGTGAGCCAGGCGGTGCGCGACGAGCCGAGCGTGGACAGGTCCATCTCCGTCACCGGGCTCAGCACATTCCTCTCCTCCAACCAGGGCCTGACGTACATCTTCCTCAAGCCGGGCGAACGGCGGCCGCCGGTCTCCACCGTCGCCGGCCGCCTGATGGGACGCATCGCCGCCATCCCGGGCGTGTTCCCCTTCCTGCGGCCCTACCCCGTGCTGCAGATCAGCACGGGGGCGACCAGCCAGAACCAGGGCCAGTACGCGTTCTCGATCTCGGGCGTGAACCCCGACCAGGTCTACGAGGCGGCCGACAAGCTACTGGAGAAGCTGCGGCCCTATCCAGGCTTCGCCACGCTCTCCTCCGACCGGTTCAACCACACGCCAAATCTGGAGATCGACATCCGGCGCGATCAGGCCAAGATCCTGGGGGTATCCGAGACGCGCATCCTGGGGCTGCTGCGCAACGCCTACTCGCAGAACTACCAATATCTGATCAAGAAGCCCGACGATCAGTACCAGGTGATCCTCGAGGTCCGGGACAGGGAGCGCTCCAATGCCGACGACCTCTCGCTGCTCTACATCAAGTCCGACGACGGCAAGAACCTGGTGCCCCTCGACGCCTTGGTGAAGTGGCGCACCTCGCTCGGGCCGCAGGCGGTGAACCACCTCAACCAGTTCACCAGCGTCACCCTCTTCTTCAACCTGAAGCCGGGCGTGGCAGTGGGGGACGCGACCAGCTTCGTCGAGCGGGCCGCGCGCGAGGTGGTGCCGCCCACGGTGCGCGCCAGCCTGCAGGGCGAGGCGCTGACCTTCCGCGACACGGTGCGGAACCTCACCATCCTCATGCTGCTCGCCGTCTTTGGGCGGTCTGCTCACGCTCTGGATCTTCCGCGAGCAGGCCTCGCTCTACGCGTACGTCGGGATGTTCATGCTGATGGGCATCGTGAAGAAGAACGGCATCATGATCGTCGACTTCGCGCTGCAGCGCATCGCCGAGGGCGCCACCGCGGAGCGCGCCATCCACCAGGCGAGCATCGATCGCTTCCGCCCGATCATCATGACCACCGTGGCGGCGGTGATCGGCGCGCTGCCCATCGCGCTGGGGTACGGCGCAGACGGCGCGTCCCGGCGGCCGCTCGGTCTCGCGATCGTCGGCGGGCTGGTCGTCTCGCAGTTCATCACCCTCTACATCACGCCCGTCATCTACCTGTACCTGGAGGAGTTCCAGGAGAAGGTGCTGGACCGCGTCGCGTTCTTCCGATCGAGACGGCCGGCCGCGGAGCCGGCGCCGGCGGCTTGATCCACAAAGACCGGGCTCGTCTCCGAGAGGTGCGCCAAAGATGCCGATGAATCCAGGTGAAGCGCAGGTGGACGAGCTGCTCGCGCAGCGCATGCGGCGTGGCGACGCCGTCGCCTTCGCCGCGCTGGCGACCCGCTACTGGAACGCCGTCCACCGGATCGGTTCCAACATGTTGCCCGACCCATCGGCGGCCGGAGAAATGACGGAGGCGACGTTCCTTTCGGCTTTGCGCTCCGCCGAGGCGTTCCCTTCCGAGGTGCCTTTCAGGACTTCGCTCTATCGCCAGGCGATCAGCGAGTCGCTGATCCGGCTTCATTCCGTCCCGAGCAGCGTCACCCGATCCCTCGCTCCCTTCCTGCCCAGGTTCGATGCCCACGGGCGCCTCACCTCCGCCGGAAGCGACTGGTCGAACTCCGGCGAGACCGCGTTCGGGCGGCGGGACGTGGGGGAGCGGATCCGGGAGACGCTTCAGCACCTCGACGCCCTGGATCGCGCCGCGTTCGTGCTGCGGGAGATCGAGCAACTCTCCGTCGAGGAGGCCGCGGCCGTCCTCGGGATCTCGCCGGAGAGCATCCGTCAGCGAGTCCATCGGGCATCCCTGATCCTGACCGGGTCTTTCGCGCAGCTGCTCGAACGCCCCACGTCCGATCCGCTGCACTGACCTGCTGCTCAGCTCGGGT
>WNFD01014286.1_pt1 | contig 17189 bp, 16 predicted proteins | sample 5400491 | NCBI WGS metagenome assembly WNFD01 (sample SAMN13153343, study PRJNA577476) | soil metagenome | isolation source: 120 cm saprolite under Douglas fir tree site 2 hole 2 replicate 2 | place: USA:California | collected 2015-04-18 | reverse complement strand
CTTTCGACACAGCAGCCTCCGCCGCTTGATCGGCCGTTGCGGGGGTGACCGCTTTGCCGACCAGCGCCTGCGCAGCCTCCGTCGAAATCCATGGCACCGGTGCAACATGGCCCATCACAACCCGCGCGCTTTGCACGGTACTGCCATTCATGTGAAGCGCGACGGCCGCCGTGGCGTAAGGCCAGTCAAAAGCTTCTTTCTGGCGGACTTCATAGTGCCCAGCGCGAACGCCTCTTGCCGCGGGGACCATCACGGCGCTCACTATCTCATTGGGACGAAGATTATGTTCCCGCTCCTGTTCTGTCTTGGGGACCACAAAGAATTGTTCCGCCGGCACTTCGCGAAAACCGCGGCCATCAAAAAGCTGCACTTGAGCCTTGTACGCGATCAGCACCGGCGCCACAGTTGACGGGCTGACAAAATACGCAGGACCGTCATTGCCGAGAATCGCGTGATAGCGATTATCGCCGGCAGTGACCAGCGACTTGCCATCCTTCTGTCCCAGCAATCCAAAGCCGCTGCGGAAATACCAGCAGCGTGGACGCTGGCAGAGATTACCGCCGATCGTGGCCAAGTTGCGGATCTGCGGGCTCGCAGCTTCACCGGCCGCCATCGCAAGCACCGGATGTGATTTGCGTAGGCCATTGTCTGCTGCTATTTCCGCCAGCGTGGTAAGAGCGCCGATGCGCACCACATCTTTACCCGGAGTAACTCCATGGAAATCCTGTATGCCCTTGATGTTCACCAGCCGATGCGGAGTGGTGATGTCATCTTTCATCAACGCCAGAAGATCAGTGCCGCCGGCGAGAATTTCCACCTCGCCCCAGCTCTTGCCCAGCAGTCCGGCAACATCCTCTTTCTTGGTGGGAGACGCGTAACTAAACGCTCGCATGGAGACCTCCTTGGTTTGCATGAGAACGGTTTGCTTGAAGATGGTTGGCATTGTTCAGCGCCGCCACAACTCGGTCCGGCGTGATAGGCAGGAACGGAACCCGCACGCCGATCGCGTTGGTCACGGCATTGGCGATGGCCGCCATCGGGCCAACCGTCGGCGGTTCGCCCAGGCCAATTGGTCCGCGCTCGTCATAGCCTTTGCCGGTCATCATATGCACCACTAGGTCACCCACATCGCCGATGCCGGCCAGTCGGTAGAAATCCATGCCGGCGTTGAGCATGCGTCCGGTGGTGGGATCCATCACCTTTTCTTCGTAGAGAGTAGTCGCAATGGACATGATTAGAGCGCCATACACCTGACTTTCCGCGGTCTTCATGTTGATGATAAGGCCGCAGTCCTGCACGGCCACCATCTTGTTCATCTTCACAATTCCGGTCTCCGTATCCACGGAGACATCAGCCATCACGGCTCCGCCCACACCGCTGGAGATCAGGCTTTCCGTCTGCCCGCCTCCAACATGGTTGGCAGCCGTCACGTCGATCGGCTGGGTTCCAAGCCGCATGCACGCGTCTTTCCATGACAGGCTGCGCGACGTGCCTTTCACGCGAATGGTTCCGCTCACCGCTTCCAGCTCTCCGGGTTGTGCCTGCAACGCGGGCGCGATCCTGGTAAAGAACGCCTCACGGGCATCCACGGTTGCGCGGCGCGTAGAAGAACTCACGCCACCAATCGTGGTGCTGCCGCCGGAACCGCCGGAGGGCGGATATTGAGTATCGCCGATCTTCAGAGTGATCTGTTCCAGCGGCAATCCCAACGTATCGGCGGCAATCATCATGATGGCCGTACGCGTTCCGGTGCCAAGGTCCTGCGTGCCCATCTTGAGCTCCACCGAACCGTCAGGACGGATGGTTACCGCGCAGGTGCTCTGGTGTCCGCGGCCTCCCCATGTATGGATGGCTACGCCCAGACCGCGTTTCACCGTGCCTGAATCGCCCTGTCCGCGAGGGTGCCAGTTTTTCTTCCAGCCCATCAGATCGGACGCGATCATCAGTTCATCGCGATAGGTATTCGCGCGGCCAGTCTTGTCTTCCGGCGGCGCCGTCAAGGCAATGTTCTTGAGCAGCAGGTCCACGGGATCCATATTGAGCTTTGCCGCCATGTCATCCAGTGCGCTCATGGTAATCAGGCAGCCCTGCGGATGGTTGGGAGCACGCCATGCGCGCGCCGGACCAATATTGGTCAGCACCGCCACGTGCGACTTACGCTGATTGGGTACGCGAACCACATACGGCATTGGCGGAGCGCCGCCGCCACCCGGACCTCCCGTTCCCCAGGACTCTGATTCCCAGGCCAGCAACGTGCCGTCTTTTTTTGCGCCCACTTTTACATGCGCGTAAGCTGAAGGGCGTGCGCCGGCAAGTTCCAGTTCCGGAGCGCGTTCCAGCATCACTCGTACCGGCTTGCCGCCGGCTTTTTTGGAAACCTGCGCCGTGTAAATACCCCAGCGGTCTGCGCCGAACTTGCTGCCAAATCCTCCGCCCACGTGGTCCTGATGTATGCGAACGTTGCTGGCAGGAATCTTCAAAGCCTGTGCGTACTCGGTGGATACGCCGGAAACGTTTTGCGTCGAGAGATGAACCAGCAGTTGATCATTATCGGTCCACTCCGCAATGGACCCGTGGCTCTCCATGCAGCAATGCGTGATTACCGGGCAGCCATAGACGCCCTCAGACACCACTTCTGCTTCTTTGAAAGCGGCATCCACGTCGCCGGTAGTTTGCGCTGCTTCCTTCTTATAGTTGGATTGCGTACCGCCGCCGGCTTCTTTCACCGGCGCAGCCTGCAGGGCAGAAATCACGTTTTCACTGATGTGGTTCTGCCGCATCTGCTCAATCATTCCCGGATCAACCTTGAAACTGACTGACCGGCTCTTGATCCTCTCCACCACCTGCGCTTCCGGTACCTGATTGATGAACATACCGATGAGATCACTCTGGCTCAGCGGGCTCGTGTCTTCAGCCACGTTGCCGGGCTGTTTCTGGTCGTCCACAAAGTGCGGCAGCGGTTCATACGTGATCTTCACAGCGCGGGCTGCATCTGCGGCGGTTGCTTCATCCACTGCCGCCACCACCACCAGATCGTCACCCGCCCAGTGGATCTCTGATCCTGGGCCTTGAACAATGTGTACCGCAGCCACGCCTGGCATCTTTTCCGCCGCGGAAGTGTCCACGGCGGTGATCTTTGCGTGTGCGTACTCGCTACGCACCACCTTGCCGTACAGCATTCCGGGGCGATGCGTGTCATACGTATATTTGGCGCGTCCGGAAACCTTGTCCGCACCATCCACGCGAGAGACGCTCTTGCCAATCAGGGAGCGTTCCGCGGCCTCGGGCCATGTGTATTTTGTTTCGTCGGCCATGATTTACGCTCCTTTGCCGTTTCTGGTTACCTGCATCACTGCCGCTTTAATGCCGGCGTAGGTTCCACACCGGCAGAAGTTTCCACCCAGCCCTGTCTTTATCTCTTCAGCAGTGGCGTGCGGATGTTGATCGAGAAAAGCTTTTGTCGCCATCACGAATCCGGGCGTACAGAAGCCGCATTGCTGCGCATCGTTATCCACGAAGGCCTGCTGTATGGGATGAAGTTTGCCCGGCTCGCCCAGTCCTTCAATGGTCGTGATCTGGCGGCCCTGGGCATCAATGGCCAGAACGGAGCAGGAATAAACCGCCTTCCCATCCATGTGGATGGTGCAGGCTCCGCAGGTTCCGCGATCACAAACGCGCTTGGCGCCGGTCAGTTCGAATTGATCGCGCAGAGCGTCCAGCAACGTGACTCGCGGCTCCAACTGTGCCCGAAGCTGCTTTCCGTTCACCGTGAGCGTAACCGGAACCTTACCCGGGCCGTGCTCAGCAACCTGGTCTTCCAGCGCCAATGCCCTGGCATGGCTCACCAACGGCACGGCGGCGGAAACGCCGGAGATCTTCAGGAAGGCGCGCCGCGAAACCCCCGGCTTTGAATTACCCGGTTTTGATTCTGTTGAAGAAGTCTCAGCCTGGCTCGATTTAGCTTTATCGTTTTTCTGATCAGGGTGCTTATCAGGAAGATCGTCCATAAGTGCCTCCAGCGATTAGCGGCTTGGATCAACAGCCTGTTGCGAAACTGAGAATTGTAACCTGCCTTATGCGAATAAGTCTTGTATGGCACGTTTTAGGAATGGTGAACGCATGGGCCTTTCAGAAACTGCGTACCCTGGCCCGGCCGTCTTCATCCCAATATCTAAAGGACTTACATGAAACATCCCAAGCACTCGCTTTTCGATCCGCGTTGATTCGCGCTAATCCGCGGTAAAACGTTTGTCGCTTGGTTCCGATCAGTGTCATCGGTGTGAATCAGTGGTCAGATTTGCATTTCCGATCTCGGCGAGGTCGTGCGATCACTCGATCACCTCCATTACCCAAGGCCCTACCCCTCCCCAGTCATCCCAAGATCTAAAGGACTTACGCGATACATCCCAACCGACGCTGTTCTGCTCTTTGCCTTTGCAAATTGCTATTTCTCATTTACCGGTCTGATCTGCGACTATCCGCGTTCGTCCGCGGTTAAAACGTTTTTTTAGATCGTTTATCTGCGTCTATCGGCGGCGATGTCGTGTGATCACGTCGATCTGAGACGTTCTCCTTCACTATGCCTCATGTGCCCCACCGAATCAACAAATCTAAAGTTTGTTCTTACTCCATCCCTGAAGCCACCATAGTCGACTCTTACATGGTTTTTACACGTTATGAAAACTTCTTTACAGGCTTGCTGACTCTTCTCTCCTATACTCGCTGTTTCATTCCAATTCACGATACGTTTTCACCTGTTTCGCTGTATCATTCGGCCCAAGCCATTCAACCAAGCTGTTTCCTCGGGGGACCTTTCATGAAACGCACGTACTGGGTCTTGTTTTTGACTTTCCTGCCAATTGGACTGGCCGGGCAAACGGCCGATCAGCCGGCCCAACGGAGAATTCTTCCCGGCGACCGCATTTTCGGGAAAGTCACGGCCGTGAGCAAAGATTCAGTAACCATCGCTCCGCAAGGCGGCAGTGATGCTGCTGTCGATTCGAAAACTCCAGTCACCATCAAGGTCAACCAAGACACGCGCATTAACAAGCAGCGCGACCCCATCAAGCTGAGTGAGATCAAAGCGGGAGACACCGTGTTTGCCGTCGGCAAGCGCGATGGAGATATCATCCAGGCCGCCATGCTGGGTGTGGTCCCCGCGGAAATGGTGGCAAGAATCAGCTCCGCTCAGGGTGGACACATGGCTTTCGCACCGGGCACCCAGTTCAATCCTGAAGTTATGGGCAAGAAGTTCATCCTGGGCACGGTGAAGGCAATCAATGAAACCAAATTGACCATCACCCGCACGGATGGGCAGACGCAGGAAATTGAAGTGGACGAAAACACCTCATTCCGGAAATTTCGCGAGAGCATCACGCTGCCGGACATCAAGGTTGGCGATTTTGTGATGGGCCGCGGCGAAATCAAGAGGCCGCGGTGAAATCAAGAATAATGTTTTTGTCCCTAAGACACTTAATGTCGGTCCGCCCCAACCACAGTTGCTACGCGGAGCAGGTCCGGCTTCGCCAACCCAAAACGCGCCAGCTCAAACACCGCCGGCAAAGCCCAAAGACACGCCTCCGCAGCACTAACTCATCACAATATGCGTCGCATGCGCCTTCGTCGGAATCTGTCCGTCATATCTGCTGGTTTTCTCCTGAGCACGAACCTACTGCTTGCGGCCCCGGGGTCGCAGCTTTCGACGCGACGGTGCCTTTGGTGAAGACCTATGAAACGCCGATGATTGAGGCCCGGCAGCTCAACGCCCCCGAACGCAAGGCCGCTGTCTTCCAATTTGATGTGACGCTCAGCCAGCTCAAGCCTGGTTTATACACCACGCAAATCAACGTTATCGATGACGCTGGCGGCACGTTCTCATTTCCGCGTATGCCGATCCTGGTCCGTGAAAAAGCTGCGCCGAAGCCCGCAGCCGGGATTCAATAGCTCCCAATGATAGGAGGGAAGATATACCCAAAAACATAGTCATCCCGACGTCCGTTAAGCGAACGCGCGCTTTCTTCAGCGCGTGAACCGGGGTCGCCGGCGCGCGCTTCGTGCGCTGGGGTGGAAGTAGGACCGAGGGACCTTGTGTTTGTTTTGGGTCTGCTCATGATAGTCTTTCCCGTCCTGATCAAAACCTATGAACAACTCACATCCGTCGCATATTGATTTGCAGGCCATGGCCCGCGAGGTCATGATCCAGAACGGCTTTGAACCGGAATTTCCGCCGGCCGTTGATCAACAGCTCGCCCAGATCAACAGTCAACCCAAGGCGGCGTCTTCTGACGTTCGCGACCTCCGCAATTTGCTGTGGTCATCAATCGACAATGACACCTCCCGCGATCTTGACCAGATTGAAGTGGCGCAGAAGCTGCCGGACGGCTCGACGAAAGTGATGATCGGCATTGCCGACGTGGACGCTTTTGTTCCCTTTGGGTCGCCCATTGATCAGCATGCGGCCAAAGAAACGACAACGGTTTACACCGGCATCCGTAATTTCCCCATGCTGCCGGAAAAGCTTTCCACCGGCATTACTTCGCTGCTGGAGAACAATGACGCGCTCAGCATTGTGATTGAGTTCAACGTGGATACACAGGGGCAGGTGACTGCGCCAAATTTTTATCGTGCGCTGGTCCGCAACAAAGCCCAGCTCACGTATGACGCTGTGGGAGCGTGGCTGGAAAATCGCGCAGCCGCTCCACCCAAGGTCGTGCAGTCCAGCGAACTGCAGGCTCAACTCAAGCTCCAGAATGACGTTGCACAGGCATTGAAGAAGGAACGCTACCGCCACGGCGCCCTCAATATCGAGACCACAGAGGTGAAGCCGGTGGTACTGAATGAGCAGGTGGTGGACCTGGTGCGACAGCAGAAAAATCGCGCGACCGATTTGATTGAAGATTTTATGATTGCCGCCAATGGCGTGGTGGCTCTTACGCTGGAGACCAACAAGATCGCTTCCATACGGCGCGTGGTAAAAACGCCTGAGCGGTGGGACCGCATTGTGGAGTTGGCAGGGCAGCAAGGCGGCAAACTGCCGGCGCAACCGGACTCAAAAGCGCTGAACGACTTTTTGCAGGCAAGGAAGGCAGCCGATCCTGATCACTTTGCTGACCTCTCACTTGCCGTCATCAAGCTGATGGGTCCTGGCGAGTACGTGATGGAACGACCAGGTGAGCCGGCGCCCGGACACTTTGGATTGGCAGTACAGAATTACACACACTCCACTGCGCCCAACCGCCGTTTCGCCGACATCGTAACGCAACGCCTGGTCAAAGGATTTCTGGCAAAAGGAAAGAGCCCTTATTCAGAAGACGACCTGGACAGCATTGCCCGTAACTGTACGCAGAAGGAAGATGCCGCGCGCAAGGTTGAGCGATCAATGACCAAGCGCATTGCGGCGGTAACCATGGCCAGCCGCATCGGGCAGCAGTTTGATGCCATTGTGACCGGCGCGAACGATCATGGAACATTTGTGCGCGTGTTGCAGCCGCATGTAGAAGGTCTGCTGGTACACGGCCAGGGCGTTGACGTGGGCGATAAGGTGCGTGTAAAGCTGATCAGCACCGATCCGCAGCGCGGATACATCGATTTCGCGCGCGCGTAAATCAGTCAGACACTGCCCCTTATCGGCAACATTCGCCTGACTTCAAAAACTGTGAACGTGTTTGCATCGCGTAAGGCTGTGAAGTGAAAGACGGAGCCGGTCATCTGTCAAGTCTTCAAAATCTAAGTACCTGAATGGTAACTCTCTTGCTTATCTATATTTCGCGAACCATTTTTTACTCTTATAGGAAGTAGATCAAGTTTTCCGTGGACTGTTATAAGCAAGAAAATGCTGGATTTGACCACGGAAAGCGGAAATCAGACGCAGGCAGAAAGCTTTTGTTCCGGGTAAATATTGCCGTGCTGGTTATGTAAATAGTTCACTTGCAGGAGATAACCATGGACAACTACCAAAAATGGCTCGAAGCGGCTCAAGGAATTGAACAGGACCTGGAATATTTGCGCCTTTCCCTTTCGGAAAGCGACGTCCGTCAACTTCATATTGCATTGGACATTTATCGTAAGAATGCTGCCAATGCTGTCCCCTGGCCCAATCCGGACGACCTGTATTGCATTTCTATGGTTCTGCAAGGAACTCACGCCCAAATCTCAACGAATATGCGGCGCGATTACAAGACTGCCTGTTAGCTAACTTTCAAGTTTGCACTTCCCCGGGAGGGCCTCATGAGCAAGCTGCGTGTTCTTGTCGCCGGCGATTCTGATCTCTTAAACGGTGTTCTCAAAACATCACTGATGTGCTGGGGATATGAAGTCATCGCCGTACAGGATGGGGAACAAGCGTGCCTTGCCCTCTGCGTCGGCAACATCGATATCTGCGTTCTGGGGACGGAAGTACCAAAGGTCAGCGGGTTGGAAGTGTGCAGATTTATCCGCCAGAGTGACATCAAAAGCCAGCCTTTTACAATCCTGCTGACCCAGACGGCGTCCACGGAATTGATGCGGGCGGCCTATCTGGCGGGAGCCAATGATTTTCTGACCACGCCCCTGTCATTGCGCGATATCAAGTCCAGGATTTCTGGAATTGCCGGTCGGCTTTCTGAAGTCCATTCGCAAGCCCAGGCTTTCCACCGGCTTGATCCCATTGAACGATACCGGCATGACCTGTCATTGCATGCTGACGTGCATGCAAGCCGGGTCCGTGGAAATCACTAGCAGCGTCTTTGTAGCTGTCCCCACTTACTCAAGTCACAAGCAATAAGCCCACTGATGCGCCGGTCCCGCAAGAACCGACGCATCAGTCCTTTTCCTCTTTTCAGAGACATCTGTTTGATCTTTCCGGTCCAATGGCAGCCACTTCAGTACCGTTGAAACCAGACTCAACCAGGGCCTTGCGCAGCCGCAACAGACAGCGACCGCGTATGAAACCTATCGATCCGGTGGCTAATCCCAGCCGTCGTGCCACTTCAGCATAGGGAAGCGGTGGCTGTTCAAAAAACAGCATGCGCACAAGTTCTGCGCAACGCGGAGGGAGTTGTTCCACTACATCCCTGACTACCTGTTCCTGTTCCACCTGGTAGAGAGTGGCAGGAACTGACGCGATTTCTTCCGCTGCTTCCGGCTCCATCGCATCCAGTTCCACATGGTTGGCTTGCTTCTTTTTCCAGCGATAGGATTGGCGGATGGCCACGGTGATCAGCCATGAACGCAGTGATTCAGCATTCTTGAGCTGCGGCAAGCTGTTAAAAACTTCAATGCAGACAGCCTGAAAGACGTCGGCTGCGTCCTCAGGACTGGCGCCATATTTGAACGGGATCGAATAGATGAGCCGCTTGTACTTGTCAATCAGCGACTCCCACGCCTGCTGGTCGCCGTCAAGACAACCCTGCACCAGACGCTCGTCCTCACTCCCGACGGCCGTTTTGCAGCGGACGCACCAGGGAGCGCAATCTTCGTCCAGGGCCTGTTTGGTTTCCGGCAATTCACTTATCAGGACGCCACTTATGGCATTCTGAATCCGGATTTCATTGGTCCATTCCTTCATGTTCGTGCTGAATCGCGTCCCGATGCCGCAATTAAAATCGGCGGCAAATGGGACCTATTTCCGCTTTGACGGAATTCCAGGACTACCGGAATTCCTGAAGCAGACACACTTCGGGCATGGAATGGAAAATCAGATTCTGAGAGGTGGAGAAAAAACCACACCAGCGTCAAGGGGCTTCACTGTGATCAGGTCAATCCAGTGGATAGACGTGGCCGGCAATCGAAACAGGAACTGGAATATCTGGGGCAGTAGTTTTACCACTCCCACAAACACAAGAAACATTCCAATGATGCAAAGACCGAAAATGATCTGGAGTTCAAGATCGTCCGTTGATGTTGGGAAGTTGTCCCAGCTATCAAGCTGCATGAAGGGCGATAAAACCGTGATCGCCATCATCAGCAGTAGTACGGTTTTCCGGAGCGAGTGCAGCAAGGTCTTACTCTCCTGATTCAAGTCGAAATATACACCCGCCTCAGTCTCACCCCAAGAAAATATGAAATTTTTCACCTGCCGACAGCACTTGCGGTGCCGGAAGTTACTGATTCTTATGATGCTTAGTTAATTGGGGCCTTTCCGCTGTGGGATGACTGGAAGGCCCATTTATCAAAATTTCTAATAAAAACCCGTGTTCGATTCTTAAAATTGCCAGCAGAATTCATTAACAAACTTAGATTTTCTATATTTCCAGGCATGCCTTCTGTCCACTATGAAAAGGAGAGCAGCTCAACTACATCACGGTATTGATTCCAGGTGTCTGAGATGGCGTCGCCCGTGTGATCACCCAGAGCAGGCTTTCGGCGGTCGCAATCGCCGCGAAGGCGGCGTCGCTTGGTGGCTGGCTACTTGTCGTACATCTGGAATGGTGTGCTGTCCAGATCCAGGCCCAATTGAAGGCGGGCGCCCTCAGACATTCTCCCGGGATGCCACTGCGGCTCAAATACAACGTCCACATTTACGGCTGAGACCGTGGGCAACGTGGAGAGACGTCGCTGGACATCAGCTTTGAGCACGTCGGCCATGCCGCAGCCCGGGGCAGTCATCGTCATCTTGATATCAATCTTGTGTCCTTCGGGAACAGGCTGAATGTCACAACCGTAGATCAGGCCGAGATCCACCACGTTGACCGGGATTTCAGGATCGTAAATGGTACGTAGCTGGTTCCAGACCAGCTTCTCGTCAAACTCTTGCGGTTCAGACGCGGCCACTTCTTCCGGCGTAATGCCGATCGCGTCGGCATCCTTGGCATCGATACGCAACAGGTAACCCTGGTCGGTCATTACGGTGTAGCTGCCGCCCAGCGCCTGGGCGAGACGCACGCTTGTGCCGGCTGCGATTGGGTGAGGAATGCCGCTCGGGATCTGCATGCCAAGCAGATCGCGGCTTACGATAACGTTCTCACCGGTTTTCAAATCCACTCCTCCAAAACTCTTGCGTATCCTTAGTTGCTCACTCCGTAGTTGCTCACTCCGTGGAAATTGCCTCTTGATCGCCTCGCAGGGCAGCCCTCATTGCATGCCAAGCCAGCGTGGCGCACTTCACCCGTAACGGATATTCAGAAACGCCGGCGAACACGCCCAGCTTTCCCAGGGCATTCACGTCAGAATCATGGCCCGTGACCAGGTCATGAAAGTTGGTAAAGATGGCGTCAGCCTCTGCCGTGGACTTCCCTTTCAACGTCTGGGTCATCATGGAAGCGGAGGCTTTGGAAATCGCGCAGCCCGCGCCCGTGAATCCAATCTCATCAATGGCGCCATCTTTTACGTTGACGAATACCGTGTAATGATCGCCGCACAGGGGATTAAAGCCTTCCGCCTTGTGATTGGCAGTCGCCAGCTCACCAAAATTACGCGGCTTCTTGCTGTGTTCCAAAATCACTTCCTGGTAGAGATCTCTCAGCTCTCTTAAATCCGACATTACCCCAGCACCTCTTGCACTTTGCGTATGCCGGCGACCAATGCATCAACTTCCTCTCGCGTGTTGTAAAGACCGAATGATGCGCGAGCCGTAGCAGGTATGCCGTAACGCTGCATCACTGGCTGAGCGCAATGGTGGCCGGTGCGCACCGCGACTCCTTCACTATCGAGGATCGTGCCAATATCGTGCGGATGGATATCCTGCATCACGAAGGAGAGGACTCCGGCCTTTTCGCGCGCCGTGCCAACAATGCTCACGCCAGAAATTTTTTCAACTTCCTGCGTCGCGTACTCCAGCAGGTCCGCTTCGTGCGCTTCGATATCGTCCAGGCCAAGCTGATTGAGGTAATCGATGGCCGCGCCCAGACCGATCGTATCGGCAATATTCGGCGTGCCTGCTTCGAACTTGTAAGGCAGCCGGTTGTAAACCGTTTTGTCGAACGTGACGGAGGCGATCATGTCTCCGCCGCCCTGATATGGAGGCATAGCTTCCAGCAAACTGGCCTTCCCATAGAGGAAGCCAATCCCCGTTGGACCGTACATCTTATGGCCCGAAGTAGCATAGAAATCGCAATCCAGGTCCTGTACATCAACTTTCATCCGCGGAATGGCCTGCGCGCCGTCCAACAGAACGGGAACGTTCAACGCGTGCGCCATCCGTGCAATCTGCTTGACCGGATTGATGGTACCCAGCGCATTGGAAAGATGGCCGATTGACACGAATTTCGTCTTGGGCCCAAGAAGCTTCTCAAACTCCTCCATCATCAATTCGCCGCGGTCATTGATGGGCGCTACCCGCAGCTTTGCGCCTTTTTCTTCGCAAAGTATCTGCCAGGGAACAATGTTGGAGTGGTGCTCCATGGCGGTGATCAGAACTTCATCTCCGGCGCCCACGTTCTTGCGACCATAGGTCTGTGCCACAAGATTGATAGCGTCCGTGGTACCGCGAACGAAGATGATCTCTTTCACGTCCGCGGCGTTGATGAACTTTTTTGCCGCGTGGCGCGTCTTTTCGTAAGCTTCCGTCGCGCGTTCAGAAAGCGTGTGAACGCCGCGATGAATGTTGGAATTGTCGCGGCGATAGTAATTCTCAATGGCCTCAATCACCGCCAGCGGCTTCTGTGACGTGGCGGCATTGTCCAGATACACCAGTTGTTTTCCGTGGACCTTCTGATCGAGTACCGGAAAATCCTGGCGTATCTTCTCCACGTCATAGCGCGAACCAGTCGCGTTGATTTCTGCCGGCGTTTTGGCTACCGTGCTCATCCAACTTCCTCCAGACTTCTTTCCACTTCTGATGGCTTCGCTCCAACGTATCGCGCTGCGTCAGGAAGCCATGACATTACCAACGTTTCTATATAAGCGCGCATCTGAGCGGAGTTCATGCGGTCAAGGCATTCATTGGCGAATGCCAACAAAAGCAGATGCTTCGCCGAAGCCTCGTCAAGCCCGCGCGAGCGCAGGTAGAACAAGGCATTCTCTTCCACCTGGCCAATGGTGGCTCCGTGCGTGCACTTCACGTCGTCAGCATAGATTTCCAGTTGCGGCTTGGTGTCAATCTGCGCGTCATCAGAAAGCAGCAGGTTGCGGTTGGTCTGCTTGGCGTCAGTCTTCTGCGCGTCTTTGTGGACAATGATGCGGCCGTGGAAAACTCCGTGACCCTGTCCGTTCAAGACGCCGTTATAGAACTGGCGGCTGGCGCAATGCGGAGCAGCATGCTCAACGAGCATGTAGTTGTCCATGGTTTGGCCGCTGTTGACCATGAAAAGTCCGTTGATCAGGCATTCCGCCCCTTCGCCCGCCAGGACCGGATGCACGTTGTTACGCAGGATTGCGCCACTCAGAAGCAACGAATGCGTGGAAACATTGCTGCTGCGCGCCTGCTGGATCCTTAAAGTGGATACGTTGTATGTGCTGGCGGCTTCGCGCACCAGCATGTAGTGCGAAACCACGGCATTGGGTCCCGCCACCAGCTCAGTGACGGTATTGGAGAACGCAGTGCCATCCCCCAGTGAAACGTAGTCCTCCACAACGGTGGCTTCAGCGCTTTCATCCACCACGATGAGGTTTCTGGGATGGTCCATTACCGCCGCAGCGCCGGGCGCTGAGACATAGAGAACATAGATCGGAGTGCGGATCGCTGTGTTCTTTGCCACATGGACGTAAACACCGTCTTCAATAAAGGCGGTGTTGAGTGCGGCAAACGAGTCGCGCTGGATGTTCAGATACTGGCCCAGATGTTTTTCCACCGCGGCAGAGTCCGTGCTGATCTGCTCTGCCAGGCTGGTCACCTTCACGCCCTGCCCAAGCTTCGGGACACGCGAAAGCTCGGCTGAGTAACGACCATTGACGAACACCAGCAGGCATTGAAAGCCAGAGAGTCCAAGCTGTTCCAGTTCGCTCGGCTTGATTCGCGTACGGGCTGCCATTTCAAACGGCGTTTGGGAAATTGGCGAGATGTTAGTGAACCGCCAGTCTTCATCGTGCGTGGTGGGAAAGCCGGTTTCAGAAAAACGCGCGAAGCCTTCCTGACGCAGAGATTTCAACCATCCCAACTGGGTGGCTGCTCCGCGACTGAATTGCTCAAACGTATCCAGATAGCGGTCAGGGGCTTGCGTGGCTGTAATTGTTTCGCTCATCATCTCCCCTTGTTTACCGTCTGGCGCCCACTGGCTCGGCTTCCGTCCAGCTATAGCCCTTGTCTTCCAGCTCCAGTGCCAACTCAGGTCCGCCGGACTTAACGATCTTCCCGTTTACCAGCACATGCACAAAATCCGGCACAATGTAATTCAGCAAGCGCTGATAGTGTGTGACCAGCACCATGGCGCGGTTTGGGCCGCGCATGGCATTCACACCTTTGGCAACCACCTTGAGCGCGTCAATGTCGAGGCCGGAATCGGTTTCATCCAGCACGGCAAGCTTCGGCTCCAGCATGGCCATCTGCACAATCTCATTGCGCTTCTTCTCGCCGCCGGAGAATCCTTCATTCACCGGACGATTGAGGAACTTTTCGTCCATCTCCAGCAGGCGCATTCTTTCGCGCAGCAGAGGCAGAAAGTCCATTGCATCCAGCTCTTCCTCACCGCGATATTTGCGGATCGCATTCAGCGCCGTGCGTAGGAAATAGGCATTACTGATGCCCGGAATCTCCACGGGATATTGGAAGGCAAGAAACAGCCCTTCACAAGCGGCTTCTTCCGGCTTCATCTCAAGCAGGTCTTTGCCGTTGAACAGGATCTGGCCCTGTGTGATCTCGTAGCTCTCACGTCGCGCCAGCACACCAGCAAGGGTGCTTTTGCCCGAACCGTTCGGCCCCATGATGGAGTGCACCTCACCGGCATTCACGTTGAGGTTGATTCCCTTTAAGATCTCGTTGCCATTCACGCTGGCATGCAAATTTTTGATTTCTAGCAGACGCATCGTTTATCCAACACTCCCCTCAAGGCTGATACTGAGTAGTTTCTGTGCTTCAACGGCAAATTCCATCGGCAGTTCGCGGAACACTGCTTTGCAGAATCCATTGATGATCATGGAAACCGCTTCTTCCTTTGTTATGCCGCGCTGTTGCAGATAAAAAATCTGGTCTTCACCGATCTTTGAAGTCGATGCCTCATGCTCCATGCGCGCGGTGGCGTTCTTCACTTCGATATACGGGAAGGTATGCGCGCCGCACTTGTCTCCCACGAGCAACGAATCGCACTGCGTGTAGTTGCGCGCGCCGGTCGCACCTTTCAGAATCTTCACCATGCCACGGTAGGTGTTCTGTCCATGGCCGGCGGAGATGCCCTTCGACACGATGGTGCTCTTGGTGTTCTTGCCGATGTGGATCATCTTGGTGCCGGTATCGGCCTGCTGATAGTTATTCGTGAGAGCCACCGAATAAAATTCGCCGACTGAGCCCTCACCCTGCAGGATGCAGCTTGGATACTTCCATGTGATGGCGGAACCGGTCTCTACCTGCGTCCATGAGATCTTTGAATTCTTGCCCGCGCACTTGCCGCGCTTGGTCACAAAGTTGTAAATGCCGCCTTTGCCTTCTTTGTCGCCGGGATACCAGTTCTGTACGGTTGAATATTTAATCGTCGCATTGTCATGCGCGATCAACTCAACCACGGCAGCATGAAGCTGATTCTCGTCGCGAACCGGAGCAGTACAACCTTCCAGATAGCTCACATATGCGCCTTCGTCGGCGATGATCAGTGTGCGCTCAAACTGTCCGGTGTTCTGGGCATTAATGCGGAAGTAGGTGGAAAGCTCCATAGGACAACGCACGCCCTTGGGCACGTAAACAAACGATCCATCACTAAAGACCGCGGAGTTCAGCGCGCCAAAAAAGTTATCCGTGTATGGGACCACCGATCCCAGATATTTCTTCACCAGTTCCGGATGGTTCTTCACCGCTTCTGAGAACGAGCAGAAAATTACGCCCGCTTCGGCCAGCTTGGCCTTGAAGGTGGTGGCCACGGAGACGCTGTCAAAAACCGCGTCCACGGCAACTCCGGCCAGCAGTTTTTGCTCATGCAGAGGAATACCCAGCTTGGCGTAGGTGCTGAGAATCTCAGGGTCAACCTCATCCAGGCTCTTCAGTTCGGCCTTCTTTTTCGGAGCGGAATAGTACGAGAGCCCCTGGTAATCAATCGGCGGGTACTTCACGTTGGCCCACGTGGGCTCTGCCTGCTTCTGCTCCAGGCTCGCCCAGTAGCGATAGGCCTTCAGTCGCCATTCCGTCATAAATTCAGGCTCGCCCTTTTTCAGCGAGATGGCGCGAACAATGTCTTCGTTCAGCCCATTGGGCAAACGGTCTTCATCAATGGAAGTGATGAACCCCCATTTGTATTCCTGTTTTGTAAGGTCTTGTATCTGGTCTACTGTGCTCATCGCACTCCTTCAGCCATGGCTGGTTCAATGGAAATAATTTGGTCTTTCTTATGGCGCTCATGCTGCGGCATCTGCTGATTCAATTCCGCGAGCGTTACCCGCTCCAGCGCGTCACGCAAGGCCTCGCCAATAATCTGCGAATTGATCTTGATGGAGCATGAGCGCTCCATTTCACACAAACCGGCAATCACGCTGCATTCGGTAAAACCAATGGGGCCTTCGAGAGCCAGAATGATATCTGCTACTGAAATTTGTGTGGCGCTGCGGGCCAGATTGTAGCCGCCGTTGACACCGCGATGCGAGGTAAGAAGCCCGTGCTCAGACAGTTGCCGCATCAATTTCCCCACCGTGGGCAACGGAAGCTGGGTGTCCTTGGCGAGACTGCGCGCTGTGTGCGGCGTGTCCTCAGCACTGCGAGCCACGTGCGCCATCAGCACAATTCCGTAGTCGGTAAGCTTGTTGAGTCGAAACATCTGCTTCCTCGCAATTCCGGGAAACCCTCTCAGGCCCTTGTCTCAGGCCCTCGATCCGGAATCAATACTAATCAAGTATGATTTTAACAGATAGAAGACCTGATTGGTATGGTATAGCGTCAACGATTTTTATGGTCTTGTTCAGATCAAGAAAACCTTACCGCTGATGAACGCGGATAAACGCTGATCAGAACAGACTGCCAGAAAATAGCCGAAATTGAACGGCAAGATCTCCCAACGCGACAGTGTCAACAATTCTGGTTTTGCAGTGAAGCTGATCTTTCGATCTCGGCGATCCGTTCGTGTCCTCCGCAGTTGGAACCTCTTGCTTGACACTCCTTCGTGTTCCTTTGTGTCCTTCGTGGTTATGTCTGGGGTTGG
>WNFD01002907.1_pt1 | contig 17190 bp, 16 predicted proteins | sample 5400491 | NCBI WGS metagenome assembly WNFD01 (sample SAMN13153343, study PRJNA577476) | soil metagenome | isolation source: 120 cm saprolite under Douglas fir tree site 2 hole 2 replicate 2 | place: USA:California | collected 2015-04-18 | reverse complement strand
ACTTCCTGTACTTTCATCGCCCGCTCCATCGCGGCCTTCGAATAAGAAACCATGCTTCGCATGGTCTCTTATCCTCACCGCCCGAAAAGCGGACATATCACGTGCTATCTCAACCGGACATATCATGTACCAACGACAGTTGCCAAAATAGCGCTTGCCAAAATGGGAAACATCGGGTAGCCTGAGGCTCCCCCCCTCTTGTTGCATGGAATAGTTCACAGACAAGTTTCTTTCAGCCCGGTCTGAGCATGCTTTGATCTGCTGCATGCCTCAAGGAATCGAACCCAGGGAACCAGTTATCAACGTGTCTTGGGGGAGCCAATGGAGCACAACCGCGAAAGGCATGCTGGCACGATCCGTGTCCTCGTTGCCGACAACTCACCGTTCCATACGCAGTTGCTGGTAGAAGCTCTCGGCCGCGATCACAATTTGCAGGTGATTAGTTCGGACTTGAATGCAGCGAGTCTGGTGGCCGCTGCCAGCACCCAGCGAATCGACGTTTTTGTCCTCAGCGCTTTCGCAGAAGAGGATGCTCAACGTGGCTGCGAGATCTTGCGCCAACTCCGCGAAGCGTATGCTCATAGGGCGATCATTCTTCTGGACTCTTCCAAGCGCGACTCGGTGCTGGAAGCCTTTCGAGCCGGGGCAAGGGGGGTCTTCGATCGCCACGGATCCTTAGACATGCTCTGCAAATCCATTTGCCGGGTCCATGAGGGACAGGTCTGGGCCAATTGTGAACAGATGACGCTGCTGCTGGAAGCTCTCGCCTCCGCGCCCAAAGTGCGGGCAGTGGACGCACGCGGCATGAACTTGCTTTCCAAGCGCGAGCTGGAGGTGGTACGCAATCTGGCGGCGGGACTGACCAATCGAGAAATCGCCCAGCACCTCGGATTAAGCCAACATACGGTTAAGAATCATCTGTTTCGCATCTTCGATAAATTAGGCGTTTCTAGCCGCATCGAGCTCCTCTTCCTGACGCTCAGCCAGAACTCGGCCACGCCACCACTCCTTCAGGGGTTGCTGAACGATCCGGCCGACCGTTACGACGAGGCGACCTTGGCCTTGTGTCAGAAGGCCGCAGAACATGGTGTGGTCTCCGCCCAGTTGGCATTGGCGCACATGTTCTGGACTGGACGAACAAGCGACAGCGACGTCTTCCGTGCCTACATGTGGTTCTATGTTGCGATTGACCACCTCACCCGCACCAAGAATACCGTGAACAAGGCAATGAGCCCTGCGCAGGTAGTCGAGGCCGAACGCCTGGCGCGTGAGTGGCTAACAAAGTCACAAGGCAAGGGGCCTTCTTCCGTCAAGACATCTTCAGATTGGGGACGCACCCTGGTTGCCGGCTCCTCTGTCTAACGCGGGAAAAAGAGACCGCTCGAAGGCAGAGGCTTTTGCTGCTCGAATTCGCGGCTATGCCAAGAGCCCCGCCGCATGCCTACCGAGGACAGGCTGGAGAGCTGACCTAGGAGTTACAACTTCAGATCTGAAGGGAAAGGAGGGACTTTAAATCCGTAACAACGGTTTGGCATTCGCTTCCGCTTACATTTGTCCCGGGAGTAGAACCATGTTCCATCTGGTATCGTCTTAGTCAATCCGAGTCGCTGCCCAGCAAATTGCCCATGCAGGCGATGCCACTGTACGTATAAGGGCGCTTCTCCTTTCCTTTCGAAAGTCCGCAGCCCGACTCTACCAAGAGTCGAGCTGAGAACCGCCCCTCAACCTTCAACTATGGATGGGACACGCTCCGGTGCTACTTGACGTTGCTTATGTCCACCGTGATGGGGATGTCGCTAGCTGTGCATGAATCGGTGCCGGATTTGGTAACCAGGGTGCAGTCCATTGAATCGAGAATGCCCTTTCCCGGACTGGTCTGATGCGCAGTCAACGTGCAGCTCACAGTTGTCCCGTTAGGGAACGTGCCGGAAGCAGATTCGCTCACCGAATTGCCTGAGAGAGTCACGTTGCTCACGTCAGCGTGCGCCTCCGCAGGGGCAATCGCGTAGAAGTAAATGCTGCCATCGCCGTCGTTGCCATAGGCGTTGTTATTATTAGGCTGAGACCACAGCCAAAACCCCCACGGGGTACAGGGATGTGGGGGCGTGGCGGGAAGACCCGTCCCGCTCAGAATGATCTGACAGTTGCTGTTGCTGCTGCACTGAGCGTGCGCCGTCGAAACCGCCCAGAGCGTCATCAAGAGACACAGAAGTGCGAACAGTGTCCCTCTTCGTCTGTACATATCTCCTCCTCTTAAATTTACAGGGGTGTATTCAGCCGCTTCTGCCGGGGACGTCTAGCCGCGATCGCGCAGAGGCATGAAACGCCAGCGATTCCTAAATACACAAAAGGCGAGCCACCTTCAGGAACTGTCTTGCGACGCTTCTTCTGAGGCTCTTGTTCCTTCAGTGGGGAAACGAAAAAAACGGCAACTTTTCCCATCCCACTCTCACGAGACACGGGGGTGGCCGTACGGCCCCACGCCGTGGGCGCCAAACAACTCGCCAAGGCTAAGGCTACCACCCACCTCGAAAATCTGGCTGCGTTCCTCATCTAATGTAGCTTTCCGATGATTACTCTAGCGCAGCCTCCCAATCTGTCAAGAATGATAATTTCTGCGACCTGTTGCAACCGCTTGCAACCTCCCCTAATGACCTTTATATATGAATGAGATACACTCCATCTTCGGCTTTTGTGAGGTCGCGAATTTCTTGAAAGACAACGTGAACGAAAGGGCCGTTGCCATTCTCAAGCTGTCTCCTGCCCGCCATTTGTCAGTTGAAATGAAAGAGGGGGTATGGGCCGAACCGGGGAAGTGATCGACGGAATTCAGAAAAGACTGGATGATATTGAAACTGAAGCGACGAGACTAATGGTCTTTGCCAACAGCACACCCGATGCCCGCCCTCGGGATTCGTCTCAAGAAGATTGCCAAGATCGTATTTCGGAATGCCACCGAGATTGAGGGCCGCTTGAAGAAACTAATTGAGCAGCATTGAATCTTACGGCGGAGGTATCACCGCCTGCGCGACATTCGAATATGAGCTCTCTGTGCCGATTGAATCAACAGCGGTAGTCGCGTAGCAGTACGTCACGCCGTCGGTTACGGACGAGTCCGTATAAATAGTGCCGGTATTTAGCAAGGAATTGATCTTCGAGTAGGAACCGCACGAGCTTACATAAACGGCGCGATAAACGTTGTATCCCGAGAGGTTCGTCGAGGTGCTGGCCGCCCAGGACAGATTGACGCTGTGAACAGGTGTCGGTGTGCCAGTTCCTGTCAGGGATTCGGTCGTCGAAGAAGGTGAGGCATTGCTCGTGACGGTGAGCGTAGCGTTGACCGTAACCGCCGTTTGCGGAATGAACGTGATTGTGAACGGAACGCTCTGGCCGGTCGGAATCGTCACCGGCAGCGACAATCCGCTTACGGTGAACTGCGCGTTGTTCGTGCCGGCGGCCGTGACTGTCACACTCGCTCCGCTGGCGTTGAAGCTTCCGGATGCGGTTCCGCTGGTTCCCACGACAACGTTGCCCAGGTTCAAGGTTGTCGGAGTTGCCGTCAACTGCCCTGCGGTTGCATTGCCGGTGCCTGATAAAGGAATTGTCAAAGTTGAGGCATTGGAGGAGATCGTGATGTTACCGCTTACGGTCCCCGGTGATTGCGGAGTGAAGGTTCCACTGAAGGTTGCGCTTTGTCCCGCCGCGAGCGTCACAGGCGTGCTGATTCCGCTTACACCGAAACCAGCCCCGCTAGCCCCGACCAGAGATATGGTCACGCTCGAACCACCCGTGTTGGTCACGGTCTCCGACAGCGTTTGAGTGCTACCCACATGGATGCTGCCAAAGCCAAGACTTGTTGGGTTGGACCCGAGCGCGCCCGCCACCGCAACTCCTGTACCGCTGAGCGGTATCGAGAGAGTCGGATTGGACGCGTCTGACGTGATTGTCACACTGCCGATTGCGGTCCCTGCGGTTTGCGGAGCGAAAGTGACGGTGAATGTCGTGCTCTTTGAGGCGTTGAGCGTCAACGGCGTGGTAAGGCCACTGAATTGAAAACCCGGTCCGCTGACGGACGCGTTTGAAATGGTGACGTTCGACGCGCCGTTGTTGGTTAGGGTCACTAACTGAGAGTGCTGACTTCCCACCCTTATGTTGCCGAAGCTTTCGTTTGTGGGATTGGGAACCAGTTGCCCATCCGCAACCCCGGTTCCCGTGAGGGATAGAGCCGCCGGTTCAGCGGACGCATCGCTTGTAACCGAAAGCGTAGCCACAAAGCTTCCAGCGGCATTTGGCGTAAAGACAATGCTCGCTGTGGCGTTCTGACCTGCCCCAATCGTGACCGGCAGGCTGGGGGCACTCAAAGAGAAATACTTGGTGGAGACTGTGGCGCTACTGATTGTAATTGCGGTGGTTCCGGTGTTCGTCGCGGACACTTGGAGCATCTTACTCGTCCCCGCCGTGACGTTGCCGAAGCTGAGGCTGGGGCTCCCCCATGACAAACCGCCAGTGGGGGGAGTCGAGCTGGTACTTACCCCTTGGCAACCGAGCATGGCAGCCAGTGCGAGGAAGGTCGCAATCGCGTTCCCGCATGTGGCAATGCGCTTCATAAGGGAAGTTGTTTTACGTCTTGCCCGTCTGCAAGTTAAAAGGCTAGTGTGCCTCTAGGCGGGGAACCTTGTAAGGTCCCAAAAGGGCACATCTGGGTGGGCCAGAAGGACCTAGTTCTCACGATTGGCTGTGGATGCCATGGGCCGCCGGAAGCCATTCCCCGGGGTTGGACGTTCAGCTGGCGCGGTGGGATGAGCGCGATCTAGGAACTACGACGGCCACGCGTATCGCTAGTTTCGACCAGGAATTTTGAACTGTGGAGATTAAGCGGCCGTTCGAATGAATAGGCAACATCAGATTGAATCGTACTGGCAAGATGAAGACGATTGGCTCTGCACCGTCGAATTCTTGCCCAGCGACGATCCCGAGGGTCGAGTGTTTGCCGCAGACATCGTCGGCTATCTGTTTGGCACGCACAGCTGATGAATACGCGCGTTCTGGCACTCGTCGGCGATCGTGATGCCAGCGCCTTACGAGCTCCTCTTTACCTTTCGAGTCCTGAGGAGAAGGACCAGTTTCTGGGTTTGGTTCGCTCTAATGAGGACATGGGGAACGACTACCTCGAGAACGACTTTATGTCGCCCACAACTGAGGAGATTCAGACTGCTCGTCCGCTCGTGACAATCCTGCCAGAAGACGTTCTTAGCCATGCTACGTTGATCGCGCCAGCTCTGCGGGCTGGTGCCAAAGGCGATGATGTGGGATCTTAGAGGTCAACTTCGTGCCCTCGCGAGGAAACAGCCCCGGCCGTGACAGCGAACGGCTCCCTTGTAACTGATTAACAAACTGCGACACGGACGGCTCCCAAAAAGCAGTTTTAGCACCCTCGAAAACGCTTACTGGACCATAATTGGGACCATGAAATCTCCTCAAAACGGCCTCTGCCTTGATATGGCATCTTCACTGGACTCGGTTGTCCTGTAGATCTTCGGTTGCTGACCAGCCCTGCTGTCGAGTGGGTACCGTGAGTTGGGGATCTACAAAGCTGCGGAGAATCGTGGTACCCGGGGGCTATCCCGAAACGGGATTAAAGGAGATCAATGGCGATCTCCTCGAAGCCGACCTCTGGACAACTTCGGGCCTACATTCGGACGGCAAGAGCGCAGCGTACAGCAGTTGGGTCTCATGGAAGACAAGGCGGCTTCGTTCTGCCGGAGTGCTCGCAAACAATATAGCGGGGCGACCAAGAGTGGTCTGAAAAGTGGAGCCCCCAACATGCCCTGGGAACTTCGAGTTCCTTTTGTGACTATTGTGTCTGCCTGTGATTAAATTCAGCACAGCATGAAAGCCCTTGAACTCTCCACCGAAGACTTTCGCCGTTTGGCTGCCAACGTCGTCGACCTCTGTGCTGGATATTTGTGCACTCTGGACGAACGTTCCACGTTTCCCCAGACAAGTGGTGCAGAAAGCGAACGCATCTTCAACCTCGACCTGCCAGAGCGCGGCATGGGCGATCAGGCCTTTGCCGCCCTTACTGATGTTATTGGAAACTCGCGCGCCCAGAACGGTCGCTTTTTCGGATACGTTCAAGGATCGGGAGAGCCAATTGCCGCGCTCGGCGATCTCTTTGCGTCAATTCTGAACCAGAACATTACGGCCTGGCGTTCTTCGCCAGCGGGTGTCACCATCGAGCGCACCGTCGTTCGCTGGTTGTCAGAAGCAATCGGCTGCCACGGTTTCGTCGGGACTCTAACTAGCGGAGGGTCCGCCGCAAACCTCATGGGGTTGGCCATGGCCCGCGAGCGGAAAACTCCAGCCAATGAGCACGGTCTTTACAACAGGACTGCGGGCGTGATCTACGCCTCCGAGCAAGTGCACATGGCCGTGCCCAAAGCCGTGGCCATGCTCGGAATCGGGCGTGAAAACCTGCATTACGTCCCATGCGATGATTCCTACCGTATGGTCCCATCGCTACTGGAGCGAGCGATCCGCCAGGACGAGGTGCAAGGCAGAGCGCCAATTGCAGTGGTCGCATCGGCGGGCACAGTAAACACAGGCTCGATCGATCCGCTGCGAGAAATTGCAGCCATTGCCCGCTCCCATGATCTCTGGATGCATGTAGACGGCGCATACGGAGCCCTTGCTGCGATTACAGCGCCCGAAAAGTTCGATGGTCTTGCTCTGGCGGATTCACTTTCCCTCGATCCGCATAAATGGCTGTATCAGCCGCTCGATTGCGGGTGCCTACTCTATAGAGATGTTCGCTCAGCGCAAAGTACCTTCACCTATACGGGCAACTATGCCAAACGACTCAGCTCTGATCCAGTTGAGGGCTTCGCGTTTTTCGAAGAGTCGATCGAGCTTTCCCGCCGCTTCCGCGCCTTAAAGCTCTGGCTCTCGCTGCGCTACCACGGGCTGCACTCTTTCCGCGCTGCGATCCAGCAGAACCTCGATCATGCTCAACGCCTGGCGGCGGCAATCGAAGACTCTGCTTCGCTTGAGCTTCTCGGTCCCGCGGAGCTGAGCGCAGTTTGCTTCCGTCACCTCCTGAACAAGGACGCTTCCGAAGAGACGCGCAATCGCTTCAATCTGGCCTTACTCAAACGCATTGTAGCGCGTGGGAGGGTGTATCTCTCGAACGCTGAATTGAAGGGAAAGTTCTGCCTTCGCGCCTGTATCGTGAACCACCTCACAAAGGAGACGGATATCGATGCAGTGGTTCGCGAGGTTCTAGAGGTTGCGCCAGCCGTCACCTCAGAGCTGGGGATGTGAGTTAACCGTCAGTTTGTCATCCGTTAACGAAAGCATTGCGTGTCCATGAACGAATCGCAGAACTCACGTTTATTTGCGCTGCGGCAGTGACTTCATTTATTTGACAACATCGCCCTCAAGCGCCACTGAACGGTCCTGACGCTGCTATTTCACCGCTCGCAGGCCGCGCACGTGCAGGCGTAGCGCCGGGCATCGTTTTGCTGGGCGATGCTGCCGGCTTTCTCGACCCGATAACCGGAGGCGGCATGTCGCAAACGCTTATGACGGCAGAATTGCTCGCCGAATACCTAGCTGAGCGACTTGGCACAGACGAGCGATGGCTTCAGGATTTTGAACGCGAGCGCCAGCGAATGCTCCGGGATTACAGGATCCTCACCCGAATGGTGCTCTGCCTGGCGGATTATCCACGACTCGCTGAACGGCTTCTCTCGGCACTGCGCGTTTCACCAAGCCTCTTCTCGCACTTGGTAGGTGTCTCTGGCGGGGGCAGGCAACTCTGGGAGTGGCCAAAAACACGTGGAAGCGGTTAGCGAGCCCGAAGGTTTGCCTTGCGGGCAAATTGCGAGCGTGGGATGCGACATCGGGTGTGTGAAATTGTCAAAAGTTGGTCACGAGCAGGCCGCGCAGCAACCACGGCTGCTTTACAAATTCTTGACAACTCCCCGCATCTGTAAATCAGAGGTCGCCCCACGGATGAGCCTTTGCAATTGTCGAGGGTTCACCGCTGGTGGCTCTGGACGTTTGGACCCGCTATGCGTGTCTCAACCAATCAGACGCGCTTTGCCGTGCATGATGTTCTGGAATGTAGCTGATACGTGGGAAATCGAATCATTCGTTGGTGTCTTGCAGTCAATCTGGACCAGTTCCGGACTTTACCGGGTAGCACGGCCACCGGATCTAGCGGAAAACCACGGCTGACAAACCTTATGCAACTCACGCTCGAAGGAACGGATATCGGGATCAGTCGAAATCGAATATAGTCTCCGGGCAACGCTGGGACACTCTCAGCCTGGATTGAGTGTCTGTGCGGTCACAGGGAATAGTTCTCCTGTCACAAGCCCTCCAGCTTCTTCAGCCTAGTCTGCAGGATCGGCTCAAAGTCTGTGAGGGCTTCCCTCACGGCATGGAACACAGGCACGCCTGTCTGGGACGAAATACGCTTTGAACACGTTGTACACGTCCCGGTCGCTGAGCACCGCGACACGAAGTGGCTTCCTCATCTCTCCTCCTTGACGGGCGATTCACAAACTAAGCTTTACCGTGTAAAGCTTTACCTTAAGCCCATCGCGTCGAAAGACAACCAATTTTCGCTGAGCTCGCATCTTTCAACTCTGCCGGAGCAGGACATTGTGGCCTTCAGGATCGTGGATTACAGCCCATTCAGGTCGCCAGAGCTATCCGCCTCGGAGTGAACAATTCGGTCTTTGCCAATTGCGTCCATAACCGCTGCAAGGTCTGGCACCTCAAAGAACAAAACCGCCTTGTCCAGCGATGGGTAGGATTCTGATCTCTTGCGCTCCAGACAAACAAAATTTGAGTCGGTTCCAAATTTTGCATAGTGCCCGAGCTGTTCATCCGAAATTTCCAGGTGAAGGGTATCGCAGTAGAACTGTTTGGCGGTTTCGAGGTCATCGAAGTAGAGTTCTACGCCGATGAATCGTAATTTCGGTTCGTCCACCAGACAATTCTATCGCTGGTGAGACCAAGCATACCACCCGAATCGAGCTCCGAATCCAACCACTTCTGGGCCTGTGTCAGAAACTAAGCTTCATCCCAAACTGAATCTGCCGGGCTCCAGTTGTGAGGTCCGGTCTCTTCACTTCGGAAGTAGACTGGCCGAAGGTCCCCGGATTGGAGGTGAGGTTTCCGGGCTGGCCGAACTGGACGCGATTGAACAAGTTGTAGCTCTCTGTTCGGAATTGCAGGTTGACGCGTTCGGAGAGGTTCAAGGTTTTTTGCAGGAGCATGTCCCAGTTGTTCACTCCCGGACCGTAGAAGCGGTTGCGCCCTATGTTGCCCGCGCTGCCCCAACCCGGATTAGAGAACAAGCCCAGGTTCGGTCCGGTTTGAGTGCGCGGACTGCCAACCGGGAGAGGAGTGCCAGCAGCATTGAAATCCGGCCGTTGCTGCTGGCCAGTATGGGCGGTGTCGAGCGCCGTGAAGATGTCGTACGGAAGACCGCCGGATAAGGTCGTGATCCCGGCCACTTCCCAGCCTCCGAAGATCTTGTCAGCCGACCCTTCGGCCAAGCGGGCATGCCCGCGGCCAACTGGAAGCGCCCAAGAGTAGTTGAGCACCAGCCTTTGTCTCACATCGAAGTCGGAATTGCCGCGCTCGGCGGCAAGGTCGAGGGAGTTGCGCGGGAATTCCTGGTTGCCGGCTGAGGGTGTCAGCGGGTCGGAGGAATCATCAATGGCATGCGCCCAGGTGTAGGCCGCCTGGAACATGAGGCCATGCGACAGCCGCTTCGTGGCCTTCGCTTGCAAGGCGTGATAGATCGACGAAGCCGCGTTGTTGAAAACTTCTGCGTGCAGAAAAGCATTGTTGTTGACCGCATCGAAGGGCAAACTGCCCGACTCAGCGCCAAACCAGAGATTGTTGAACTGTAGTGCCTGCGGCGGAATCCCGTCCGCCAGCAACTGGGCAACCAGCGCCGGCTGCGGAGGGTTGCCGTCCACCAGACGAAGCAACCGGGTTCCCCTCGACCCCACATAATTCACTTCCACGAGCACGCTGCCAGGCAAATCACGCTGTACCCCAAAATTCCAGCTCTGGCTGTAAGGCATGCGCAGATGCGGATCGATGATGAACGGCAGATCACCCGCCCCCTGGTTCACCACGGCTGACGTTTGTAGAGAGGGCGGCGCAGACAAGGTGGAAACGGGTGGGCCTACACACAACCCCACCTGAGTTTGGATTTCCGGAGGAGCACACGGGGGCAGACCAAAGAACGGCTGAAAGAGAATCTGCTGGAAGGGCGGGTTCCCGCGCGTCAGTCCCAACAACTGGCCGAAAAGCCGATCATGGAAAATGCCATAGCCCGCGCGAATCGAGGTCTTGCCACTCTTGAAAGGATCCCATGCGATTCCCACACGCGGCTCAAAGTCGTGCCAGTCGTTGCTGTACAGCGGCGGCAGGCCGCGATCCTTCTGGCCGGCAATCGTGAAGGTGAACGGTGCTGGTCCGCTGGGATCGGCAAAAAGCGTAGAAAGCAGACTGTTCACTTCATAAGGGACGCCATTGAACTGGTAGCGGAGTCCGAAGTTCACAGTGAGGTTGGGAAGGATTTTGGACGTGTCCTGCGCAAAGGCATCGAAGTCCTGCTGGCGAAGTCCCCGGAGATCATCGGCGGTACGATTGCCGCTCTTGTCGAAGAATTGCGCCTGTGTCACCGATCCCACGGTGCCGAACAGCGACCACACCATGTCCTGCAGGGTTGGGTTCGAGTCCACTTGCCCGTTGCCCGTAAAAAAAGCTGTTGCGCCGCCGAAGTTCGCAAAGTTATTGAAATCAACCGTGGGCCGGGAGAGGAAGTCATTCGTGCTGTTGGAGTAAGCATCGCGCGTCTCGACGCCGAACTTGAAGGTGTGACGGCCTCGGGCCCAGGTCACATCGTCCCCGATCGTATAGGTGCCACTGAACCGCTTCGATCCGTTTCTATCGACAATAAGCAGGCATCCGAATCCCGCGACGCTGGGCAATGGAAGATCGAAACCACGGCCAAACGAATCCGTCAGGCCGAGACTGTCAATGGTGTTCAATCCTTCGCAGGTGAGCGGGAAATTGATGCGGTTTCCGCCGAGCCGAAAGTTATTCACCAGTCTGGGATCGATCACCGAGGTCAATTGAAGAGACGCGTTCTGTCTTCGCTGCGAAGTTCCGGTGCCTCCCAGTCCAGGAAGGAAATCGGTGTGATCGAAGTTGGGGTCCTGATACCGGTTGAAGGTGTAGTGCACCGCCAGAATTTCGCTTTGGGAGAAGTTGTGGTCCACGCGGACGCTTGCGTTGTCGCTGGTTGTCTGAGATGGGCTGGGATAGAAAAGCAGACCGCGCGCATCGTCGACGCGGGGGCCGTTCGGCGCGGGATACAACGCCAGAATCTTCTCCATCGTCGGGTCCAGCGGCAACCCAAAGATGTTATTGGGCGAAGTGGGTGTGCTGACATCGATAGGCTGGCCGCTGTAGGTGAAGCTGCCGGTCTTGAAGGCCTGAGTCGGCACGATGCTTGTGTTCGTGAGCGTCGTGGAGAACCGTTCGCCGTCGTAGTTCGCGAACCAGAAAGTCTTGTCGTGCCGCAAAGGCCCTCCGGCGGAGACTCCAAACGTGTTGCGGGAGTACGAATCCTTGGGCGCCACTTGACCTGCCGCATTACTCTCATGGTTGAAATAGTCACGGGCACCCAGAGCGTCGAAGCGGCCGAACCAGTAGACGTCGGAGTGGAAATCGTTGGTACCGCGCTTGCTTACGATGTCAATCACCGCCCCCGTATTGCGGCCAAACTCGGGCAGAAAACTGCTGGTGATGACGCGAAACTCCTGGACAGAATCGGGATTCAGAGAGGTCAGGCCGGGCTGCGGCAGCGTCAGGCCGGGAATCTCGGCATCGTTGTTATCCGTGCCGTCCAGCAGAAAGTTGTTATTGCGCTCGCGCGAGCCATTCACCGAGAGGCCATGCAAAATGGAATTCGACTGAATCGCGCCTGGGGAGAGCAAAATCAGTTGATACGGATCGCGCAGAATAAGCGGCAGGTCTTTTATCTGCTGGCTCTTGACGATGTTGCCGATCTGGGCATCGTCCAAGTCGAGCGGCGCAACCTCTTCGCCGTGGACCGTGACCGTTTCGGCGGTCGCGCTCGGGACCAGCGTCGGGCTGAGGTTCTGGACCTGGCCCACGGTAAGTTCGACGCGGGAATACTCCACGGTCTTGAAGTCTGATCGTTCGACGAGCACATCAAAGATTCCTGGGGCCAGGCTCGTGATCCGATAGCTCCCGGACCCGTCGGTCGTCGTGCTGCGGGAGAGGTTGGTCGCTAGGTTGCGCGCGGTAACTCTCACCTGAGGTACAACAGCCGCGGTGGTGTCCGTGACTGTACCGCTAATGGAGGCAGTCTGCGCCACAGCGAGCCGGGAGAGGCAGAAAAGCGAGAGAACCAAAGCCGAAGCAGGAATACGCCTCATCATGGGACTTCTCTCTGGAAGGATATCTCAGGTATAAGAATCCGGCGGCCCAAAGATTGGTTGCCCTGAGTCTTTGGGCAGCAATCCCAGCCACAGGAGGTAGCGTGATTACAGAAGCGGCGCAGTCAAGGGCAGGGGTGTCGGTGCATGGGCGACCGCCCGACACCGCCCAAGAGCTAGAACGAGCGTGAGAGGCGGGCTTCCAGGAGTTCACCCAGTTTGGCCGTGGCCTTGAACTGTGGGATGGGGATCCAGTTCCTTGAATGCGGAAGTGAACGCGTTGGAGAGGCTCCAGATTGTTCGCGGTTTGAACTCCTCGTACTTCGGTTCGAAAATACAGGTCATGCACGGTCCGGGCAAGGTGTTTTGGAGCTTCCAGCTTGCCCTCCACAAACGCCTCGTAGATGATCACCTTGGCGGTGACGTCCGTCAACTCACTCCTCTGCCAGGCCTCCACCTGCTTTCGCATCGGCTCGAAGTTTCGCTGCATCCGGTCAACCCCGACCGAGATGCAGTCGATGAGAACGACTTCGAATGTTTCGCGAGCACGGGTGTAAACACGCCTGGCACAATGTCTCCGAACTGACGTTGGTGCGGAACGAGTGGTTGCAGAGGGTTCCCACAGGCGCTTGCCAGGGGGAACTAATCCGATGGCTCGAGAGGGGCAAAGAAGTCGCATTTCACTGGCGTGTATCTCCTTAAAGTGGCCACTAACTCCAAAACGGTTCCCGGCCACGACTCGAACGAGTGCCGACCTACATTTAACACTGTATGGACGCCCTTACTTCGCAGTGGTACGGTACGCATACTTTCGCTCGCAGGCGTCGAAACCCCAGCCCGCTACCCGAAGCCTCCGTTCTTCCCGAGGTAGTAATCGTGGCCCGGTTGTCCTGTTCTCGCTTCCGAATCCTTGGTTCCCTTCGGGAACTTTTTTCGTTCACGACACTGCCTTGATGCCAGGAGAATTCCCATGCGACTTCACTCATCTCCGCGCTCCCGGTTCAGAACGCGCGTCGTTTGCTCTCTAGCGACCGCCCTCTCCTGCCTGGCTGCGCTCTTGCCGCTAAGCGCAAACGCACAATACGTCTCCACCAATCTAGTTTCCAACGCCGCTGGCGCCCTTCAACAGGATCCGAATCTCGTCGACGGTTGGGGGCTGGTTTCTTTCCCGACCAGCCCGTTCTGGGTGAGTAACCAGAACACGAGTACCTCAACGCTCTTTACAGGTAATGGAACAATAGTCCCGCTGGTGGTCCAAGTTCCCTGCATTTCCTCAGGGACGCCGACAGTACCTTGCCCAGTGCCCGGTTTGTTTCCGATAGCTCCTCCGTTTGGTCCAAGCGGGATTGTGGCCAACACGTTTGCTACGACCGGGGCCTTCAGCGTAAGTGAAGGCGGCACGAGCGGCCCTGCCCTTTTCATTTTTGACACATTGGACGGTCTCGTCGTGGGCTGGAACCCACAAGTGAATTCGACCCAGGCGGTCGTCGCCGCGAACCGTTCATCGGCGGGCGCCTTTTATACAGGTCTCGCCATATCGGGTCCCTCGAGCGGTCCACATCTCTACGGAGCAAATGCCGCAGGCGGAATCGATGTTTTCGACAGCACCTTCACGCTGGTCAGCACCTTTGCCGCAGATTCAACTCCCGGTCCTTTCACGCCCTATGGTATTCAGACCATCGGCAATAACCTCTATGTCACTTATGCCAGCCCGGTCGTTCCTGGAGGTATCGTTGACGTTTGCGACCTGAACAGCTCGGCCACTGCTCCTTCGTGTCGGAGATTAACTGCCAGCTTCAAAAGACCATTTTTCCTCGACGGTCCCTGGGGTTTGGCTCTTGCTCCCGACAACTTCGGAGTGCTCAGTAACAGGCTGCTGGTCGGCAACCTCGCTAGTGGGCGCATCGCTGCCTTTAATACGCGCACGGGTCATTTCGAAGGGACTGTGCGCCTGACGGATGGAAAGCCTTTCACGGTCGTAGGACTCTGGGCCTTGGAATTTGGCGGTGGCTCTCCAGCAAACGGTCCAACCAACCATCTCTTCTTCACCGCTGGTCCGGCTGCGCCGGGGATGCCAATCTTTTCTGACGGGCTCTTTGGAGTGATCGAGCCGGCGCGAAGTGAGCCTAATCCGGAAGATGGAGAAAAGTAGTAGGCGGACGCAACGCCGGTTGAAATGAGGACGGCGCCGCGAAAAGCTGGGGAGCGTTCCTGGGCACCATGAAACCACCCAGCCCCGCCCCCAAAGGAGACTCGATCTCATGTCACGATTTGCATCCCCCTTACTAGCGTGCCGGGTGATACTGGGACTCACCGGACTGTACTCCGTTGCTCAGTCCCCCCGCGAAATCCCCGACCCCTCCGCCAACTTTAGGACCATCATCCCCCATCGCGACGCGATTCCTGTCCCCGCGCCGCTCACCGAATTTCCGCAAGAGAATGCGCCATTCCTCCCCAATTTTTTCAGCTTCTCCGGTTCCCCCTACATTGTGGGTGCAACCATTGATCCAACCTCCACCGTTCCTGAAGCGGAAGAACACATCGCCGTTGATCCCAACAATTTCAACCATCTGATCGCGATGATCAGTGACTTCTCCCTCAACGGCGGATTCAACACCAGCAAATATGCCTTCTCGTCAAACGACGGATCAAGCTGGTCGCAGCACTTTGTGCCTCTCTCCGGCGGATTCCCTGCAACCGCAGATGGACACATCTGGCAAGCCAACAGCGATCCCGTAGTCGCGATGGACAAGTTGGGCAATGTCTATCTTGCGAATCTGTATTTGCAGGTCAAAGGCAACAAAGTCATCAATGACGGCTACTACGTATGCAGCGCGACTCTGGCTTCCGGCCCCACTTTCAAACAATCCGGCTGCCACGCTGTCAGGACGACCCTCACAGCAAGCAGCAACTTGGAAGACAAAGAATGGATTGCTGTAGACAATAGCTCCTCAACATTCTCCGGGAATGTCTACGCCTCCTGGACACATTTCACCTCCAGCACTGATGCGATTTGGTTTTCGCGCTCGACCAATCACGGCGTGAACTGGTCTACGCCCATACGGATCAATCCATCCTCACAGGACGGTGCTGTTCAAGCCTCTCAAGTCGCGGTGGGCCCTGCGGGCGAAGTGTACGTCGCGTATGAGGTGTTCTTAGTCTCGGGCCAGGGCAGGCACTATATCGCCAAGTCCACCAATGGTGGTGTTTCCTTCGGAACGCCAGTTCCCTTGACACCCGCATTCAACAATTTGAGGTTTACCGCAACCTATCGCGATAACACGTTCCCTGCCCTCGCAGTGAGCCCGGTTTCGGGCAAGGGATTCATTTACGACGTCTACACCGATCAGCCAGCGACCAACGCCCGTACCACATTCGTGCGCTCCACGACCTCAGGCGGCCTGACCTTCACCAGCCCCATCAGGGTGAACGATTCGAGCACAGGCCAGCGCTTGATGCCGGCAGTCGCCGCCGACACGAATGGCGTCGTGCACATGAGCTGGTTTGACACTCGCAACAGCAGCTCCACTGGGCTGCTGGATATCTACGCCACATTCACCACCAATAACGGCTCCAGTTTCGCTCCGAACGCGCGCGTGACTTCGGTCCACATCAATGCCGGCGGAGCGGGCTTCATCGGCGACTATTCCGGCATTGCCCCAGGCCCCAACGGAACGACGAGCCATGCTCATCCAGTCTGGACGAGCGGAGGCGTAGGCGGAACCACCAGCGGCCGAATGCAAACTGCCACACTCACAGTCCCGTAAAAGCTGGAGCACAGCAAAGATTAAAGATAATGTTGAACCGATAAGGGTCCTCTCGCAGGCCCCTTTCCTTACCCCATGATTGAACTTTGCGCGCTATCGAGCTGTACGATTCGTACTTAGTCGCCTGCGGGCGGACGCGCGCGGTAATCATGTCGGACTAAGGGGATTTAGTCTCACACGTTCTTTTTCTCGGTACCCATTGCCAGCATGCGGGGCACTCAACAACTACTCCACTACTCACTGCATGGGTCAGAATGGTTGACAGGAGGCAGCGCAAAAAAGACAAACAAATGACAATCCCTTGACAAGCGGAGGTGGGCAAAACATATAAACTACGGCAATCGTGGGTGAGTTGTTGGGTGCCCGCGAGTCAAGAGATTTTTCTCTGTACCCGCCAAGGCCTACCCAGTCCTCTCGCTACGTTGTTTCTTGGTTGTATTCAAATCCGTGCGGTGTCCCATGAGCCCGAGGAGTAGCACATCTCCTATCAGAGGTTGTCGGTTGGTGCTGGTCGGAATCTAGCCCTATGTTTGCGATCTCCCTCCACCCTGTGCTTTCGACTAGGTCTCTTCCTCTTCGTTGATGGTTCCCGCTCGGAGAGGGGAGGCTACCATGCTTAGAAGATCCGTGTTTCTGACGCTCGTTCTCGGCCTGATTGCCACAGGCGGCACAATCAGCACCAGAGGAGGTGCTGCCAGCTGGAACGCTTTTGCAGTGCACGCTGGACGAGCCCAACCTTTCGTCCCAGAACGCGCAACCCGGTGATCCGATTCTCTGCCATGCTGGCGCCTTATCAGCTTTTGGGAGCTCGATTTTTCCCCGGGGCGCCTACTTGGCCGGTCACTTACAGGATTATCGTGAACCTGGACGCTTCTTTGGCAAAGGATGGATCAACCTGGAGTTCGACCGCCTTGTCCTACCCCATG
>WNFD01011458.1_pt1 | contig 17199 bp, 16 predicted proteins | sample 5400491 | NCBI WGS metagenome assembly WNFD01 (sample SAMN13153343, study PRJNA577476) | soil metagenome | isolation source: 120 cm saprolite under Douglas fir tree site 2 hole 2 replicate 2 | place: USA:California | collected 2015-04-18 | reverse complement strand
CGCGCGAGGCGGCGGCCATCAGGCCGTCGAACTGCGCCGCCGCCTCCTGGGCGCGCCGCTCGATCTGCTCGCGCTCCTCGGGCAGGGGCTGCTTGACGCGCAAGAGCGCGTCCACGTAGTACCGATACCCGCGCGGCGTGGGCACACGCCCTGCGCTGGTGTGGGGCTTTTCCAGATATCCCATCTCCTCCAGGTCGGCCATCACCGCACGAACTGTCGCGGAACTGACGTCCACGTCGGGCCGGCGGGCGACGGCATGGCTGCCGACCGGCTGGCCGTCGGCGATGTAATCGCGCACGATGGCCGAGAGCACGCGCCGCGACCGCTCGTCGAGCGAGTCGGCGGCCGCTGGGTGAAGCCCGGAAGGCGTGCTGCGCGTGGTCATCTCCGCCCAGACCGTAGCCGCCCCGGGGTGTTGAATGCAACGCGCGCAGCCATATCATTTGCCCCAAGCGCGCCACGGGATACAGTGCGGACGAGATGGCCACGCCCGCGCAGCGCGATCTCCTGAGCACGGAGGAGCACGAGCCTCCGCTGCGCCCGCTCGCGCCGACATATCCACCGCCGCCGCTCTCGCAGAGCGCGCCCCCGACGCGGCCGCCGGCCCGCCGCGCCGCGGGGAGCGCGAGCAGCGCCGTGCGTCGCGTCGGTCTCTTCCTCAAGATCCTGCTCGGCGACATGACCATCTGGGCAGTGCTCTCGGGCGTGCTCACCTACGAGGTGGTCCGGCGCGGAATGGACCCGCAGCACGCCCTCGCCGGGGCCGCCGCGGGCCTGCTGGTGGCCATCGCGGTGTCGATCGGCCTCAAGCAGGTGGCCAACCGCGTGGTGCGCCTCAACCGCAGCGCGCTGGAGATCAGCCGCGGCGACCTCTCCAAGTCGCTGCCCACCGAGGCCCAGTGGCTCGGGGCCGACGAGGTCGACGAGCTGTCGGTGGCCATCTCGCACATGCAGGAAAACCTGCGCGACCTGGTGGGCCACATCCAGAAGACCAGCCGCGCCGTCGCCGAGTCGGCCGACGAGATGCAGGTCTCCACCGGCAACGTCACCGCCTCAGCCGAGGAGATCAAGGACTCGATGGACCGCATCGCCAAGGGCGCCGAGGAGCAGCTCCAGCTCGTCGAGCGCGCCAGCGGCCTCATCGCCGACATTGCCACCTCCATCAAACGCAGCGCCTCCACCGCCCAGGCCGCCGCCGAGGCCGCCACCGCCACCAGCACCGCGGCGCAGTCGGGCGGGGCGGCGGCGCAGCTCGCGGCGGAGAAGATCAAGAAGGTCTTCGCCGAGATCGAGGCGGCAAGCGAGACCGTCTTTGCCTTTGGAGAGAAGACGCAGGAGATCAGCAAGATCGTCGTGGCCATCACCGGCGTTGCCCAGCAGACCAACCTGCTCGCCTTGAACGCCGCCATCGAGGCGGCGCGCGCCGGCGAGTACGGCCGCGGCTTCGCCGTGGTGGCCGACGAAGTGCGCAAGTTGGCCGAGAGCGCGGGCCGCTCTGCCGAGCAGATCAGCCGCCTCGCCCAGGAGATCAGCCAGCGCAGCCAGCACGCCGTCGCTGCCATGAAGGAAGGCATCGACGAGTTGGGGCAGGGCCGCGAGGACCTGGCGCAGATCATCCTCTCTCTCGAAGAGATCGTGAACGCCACCCAGGCAGGAAGCGAGCGCGTCACCGCCATCTCCGAGGCCGCCCGCATCCAGCTGGCCGGCTCGGAGGAGATGGTCAAGGCCATCCGGGAGATCCGCGAGGTCGCCTCGGGAAACGCCAAGAGCACCGAGGAAGTGTCGCGCGCCATCCGCGAGCAGGCCGCCACCACCGCCTCGATGGCCAGCGCCGCGCAGGAGCTGACCAACCTTTCCGTCGAATTGCAGACCGTCGTTTCACGCTTCAAGCTGGAGTGACTCGAGAATGACCCGCGCCGTCATCTGCCTGCATGGTGGCAACCGTTACGCCATCCCGCTCTCGGCCGTGCGCCGCGTGACGGAAATGTCGTACGTTACACGCGTGCCGCGGGCCCCTCCGGCGCTCCTCGGCGTGATGAACCAGCAGGGGCGCGTGGCGTGCCTCGTCGATCTGGGACCGCTGGTCGGCCTCAAGGCGCGGCCGGCGCGTCCCGAGGGAAAGGTGGTCATGCTGCAGAGGGCGAAGGGCGAGGTCGGGCTATATGTATCGGAGGTGGCGGGCATACACGACCTGCCGGCGGAGGCGCGCGAGATGCCCGAGCCGCAGGGGGCCGCCACCGCGCTGGTGGACTCGGCGGAGGGTCCCGTGAGACTGGTCGATCCAGAACGGCTGCAGCGGGCCATCGACAACCTGGTGGAGGCGTAAAACGATGCCTCAAAGGCGAGTGCTGATCGTCGACGACGCGCTGTTCATGCGCAATACCCTGCGCGACATCTTCACCAGCGCGGGGTTCGCCATCGCCGGCGAGGCCGACGACGGCGTCCAGGCGGTGAACCTGTTCCGCGAGCTGAAACCCGACGTGGTCACCATGGACATCGTCATGCCCTACAAGTCGGGCATCGACGCCACGCGCGAGATCGTCCAACTCGATCCCGCGGCGGTGGTGATCATGTGCTCCGCTCTCGGCCAGGAATCGCTGGTGATGGAGGCCATCGAGGCGGGCGCGACCGACTTCATCGTCAAGCCGTTCCGCGGTGAGGACGTCCTGGCCGTGGTGAAGAAGGTGCTCGGCGAGTAGCCGCCATGGATGCGTCCCACAAGTACCTCCCGCTCTTCATCACCGAGGCGAGCGAGCAGCTCGAGTTGCTCGGCCAGGAGCTGGTGCGGCTCGAGCAGGAGCCGCCGGAGGGCCCGCTCTGGGACGCGATCTTCCGGCGCGTCCACTCGGTCAAGGGCAGCGCCGCCACGGTGGGGCTCGCGGCGCTGGTGGACATCGCCCACGCCGCCGAGACGCTCATCGGCAAGTTGAAGGCGCAGAAGCAGAAGCCGGTGCGGGAGCAGATCGACCTGCTCTTCGAGGCGCTCGACGCGCTGGTCAAGGAAGTGCTGCGCGCCGAGGAGGAAATGAGGCGCGCCCGACGCGAGGAGCAGGCCGGAAAGCCCACACTCTTGTCGCGTCTCGCCGACGCGTCGCGCGCCATCGCCGAGCCGCCCCCGCCGGCGGCCAAGGCGCCGGAGAAGCCGGCCGTGGTCGATCCGTCGCTGCCGCGGCTCGACGTGTTCGTCTCGCTGGTAAAGGCCTGTCAGGCGCCGGGAGCGCGCGCGCTCATCGTGCAGCGCAAGCTGAAGGGGCTGGGCACGCTCATCGAGATGGAGCCCACGCCCCAGCAGCTGATGCAGAAGAAGGGCGGCGTGCGGCTGGCGGCGCTGCTCGCCACGGCCAAGCCGATGGACGAGGTGAAATCCACCCTCGCCGGCGTGCCCGACGTCGAGTCGGTCGACGTGCAGCTCGCGCCGCTCGCTACCGTGCCTGCCATCGTGCCAGCCGCCGCCGCGCCGCAGGGGGCGCTGCGCGCGGTCATCGACGCCGCGCCCCCGGAGGAGCCGCGCTCGGAAGCGACGGTGCGCGTGCGCGCCAAGGCCCTCGACCAGCTCCTCGACCAGGCCGCCGAGGTGCTGTACGGCATCGCCCGCCTCCGCGACGCGGCCCGCAAGATCCCCGAGGCTCAGGCGGGCGCGTTCGAGGTGGAGATCGACCGCCTCCGCCGCACCGCGCGCGAGTTGCACGGGCGCGTGATGAACGCGCGCCTGACGCTCTTCTCGGCCCTCACCGAACGCCTCCCTCGCGCCGTGCGCGACCTGGCGCACCGGCTGGGGAAGGAAGTGGACGTCGAAGTCGAGGGCGCCGACGTCGAGTTGGACCGGACCGTCATCGAGGCGCTGGGCGATCCGCTCACGCACCTGGTGCGCAACGCGGTCGATCACGGCCTGGAGGGCTCGTCGCAGCGGCTCCAGGCCGGCAAGGCGCCGCGCGGGAAGCTCACGCTGGCGGCGCGACGCGAGCGCGACAAGGTGCTGGTCGACGTGAGCGACGACGGGCGCGGTTTCGACGCGGAGTCCTTGCGCAAGCGCGCCGTCGCGCTCGGGCTCATGCCGGCTACGAGGGCCGCGCAGCTCTCCGATCAGGAAGCGTTCGAGCTGGCTTTTCTGCCGGGGTTGTCGACCCGCGCCGACGCCACCGACGTATCGGGCCGCGGCGTGGGCCTCGACGCGGTCAAAGCCGCTGTCGAGGGCCTGGGCGGAAAGCTCTCGGTGCGCTCGTCGCCGGGCAAGGGCTCCCGCTTCACCATGGAGTTGCCGCTCAGCGTCTCGATGGCGAACCTGCTCATCGTGCAGGTCGGAGGCGAGCTGTACGGGCTGCCGCTCAACCGCGTCGTGGTCACCACCGAGTACGACTTGTCGGCGCGCGGCGGCGAGGGCTACGAGTCGCGCTCGCTGGCGGTGGCGGGGCAACTGGTGCGCGCCTATTCGCTGGCGAAGCTGTTCGGCCTGCCCTCGCTGGCGCCGCCCGGCCCGCGGCCCTTTGCCGTGCTGGAGGTCGACGGCATCACTTTCGCGCTCAGCGTCGACCGGCTCGTCGGCCAGGAGGAGGCGGTCCTCAAGCCGCTCTTCCCTCCCCTCGACCGCATCAAAGGTCTGGCCGGCACGACGGTGCTGAGCAACGGCAGGCCGCTGCTCGTGCTCGACCCGCGCGGGTTGCAGGAATTGGCCGAAACCCCCAGCCCCGGCAAGCTGAAGGGGGCCGCCTAAGTGCGTGCGGCCGTCTCACCGCTGGAGCTGTCGCCGCAGCAGATCGAGGCGATGAGGCAGCTTGCCACGCTGGGCAGCGCCGACGCGGCGCGGTCGCTCGGGCGGCTGCTCGGGACGGTGGTCGAGGCGGTGCAGCCGCGCGCGCAGGTCGCGCGCCGCGGCGGCGTCGACAAGGTCTTGCAGCCCAATGGCTCGGCGTTCTCGGTCCACTTCACCGTCGAGGGCGGCGCGCGGCTGCGCTGGATGATGCACGTCACGCAGGAGGGCGCGACGCTGATGGGCGGGCTTCTCCTCGGCTCGCCGCTCAAAGGCGTGATGGACGACGGCACCATGTACGAGAGCGCGCTGGCGGAGATGTCCAACATCGTCGTCTCCAGCTACGTGGGCGGGCTGGCGGCGGCGGTGGGGCTGACGTTGGTGCCCTCGATCCCTTACGTGAAGCCGACCATGTCGGAGACGATGGTGGCGGCCTTCGGCGATCTCGACTCGGCCCTCTTCCTCGTGACCGACCTGCGGCTCCCCGGCGTGCGCTATGCGGGGCGCATCGTCGCGGCGCCAGTGGACGAATCGCTGGGCCGCCTGCTCAGCATGCTCGGCGCGGAGTAGGATCTTCTGATAGAGAGCGCGCGTGGACGCGCGTTCGCTCAGGGCGTTTCTCGAGCAGGTGAAGAGAGGCGACCTCGGCCTCGACGAGGCCGTGCGCCGGTTGGCCGAGCTCTCCGTGCAGCAGGTGGCCGACTTTGCCCAGATCGACGGCGAGCGCGCGCTGCGGCAGGGGTTTCCCGAAGTCATCTTCGGCGAGCGGAAGCGGCCCGAGCAGATAGCGGCCCTGGTGGAAAAGCTCGCTTCGCTCGGGCAAGCCGTGCTGGTCACGCGCATGGCCCCCGAGGCGGAACGGGCCGCGCTGGCCGTCGCCCCGCACGGCCGCTACGACCCCGTCTCCCGCACGTTCACCGCGCCGCCCAAAGCGGGGCTGCCGCCGCGCGAGGGAGTCGTCGCCGTGGTGTGCGCCGGCACCACCGACATCCCCGTCGCCGAGGAAGCCTGCGTCACCGCCCACATCGTCGGAGCGCAGGTCGAGCGCATCTACGACGTGGGCGTCTCGGGCCTGCACCGGCTCTTGCGCAAGGCACCGGCGTTGCGCGAGGCCGACGCGCTGGTGGTCTGCGCCGGCATGGAAGGCGCGCTGCCGTCGGTGGTGGGCGGACTGGTGGCGAGGCCGGTCATCGCGGTGCCCACCAGCGTCGGGTACGGAGCGTCGCTGGGGGGCATCGCGGCGCTGCTCGCCATGCTCAACTCCTGCGCCGCCAACGTCTCGGTGGTGAACATCGACAACGGCTTCGGCGCGGGGTTCCAGGCGGCGCTCATCGCGCGCCACGCGCACGCGGGCAGGAAATGAGGACGCTGGTGCTCGAGCCGGTGGGCGGCATCGCCGGCGACATGACCATCGCCGCGCTGCTCCACCTCGGCGCGCCGCGCGCCGCGCTCGACGAGGGCCTGCGCAAGCTGTCGCTCGGGGCGGAGATCTCCGTCAGCGAGGTCGAGGTGGGCGCGCTGCGAGCGCTGCACGTCGAGGTGCGCGCGCCGCCCGAGTCGCATGCGCACAGGCCCTATCGCGAGATCCGCGACTTGATCGCCCGCGCCGCCTTGCCCGCGCGCGCCGCCGACCTGGCGCAGAAGGCTTTCGCGCTCCTCGCCCGCGTGGAGGGAAAGTTGCACGGCGTTTCGCCCGAGCAGGTCGAATTCCACGAGGTGGGCGCGATCGACTCCATCGTCGACGTGGTCGGCGCGGCACTGCTCGTCGATGCCCTGGCGCCAGAGCGGTTGGTTTCGCTTCCGCCGCCCGCAGGCGCGGGCGTCGTGCAAAGCGCGCACGGGCCGCTCCCGGTTCCGGCCCCCGCCACGCTGGAGTTGCTGCGGGGGCGCACGCTGCGTCCGAGCGGGCCCGGCGAGCGCACCACCCCGACGGGCGCGGCGATGCTCGCCGCCTGGACGGAAGAGGCGGCCGCTCTACCCGAATTGACCATCGAAGCCATCGGCTACGGGGCGGGGACCAAGCGCTGGGACGACGCGCCCAACGTGTTGCGCGCCGTCTTGGGAAAGGCGAGCGCCGCCGGGCAGACGGCATGGGTGCTGGAGACGAACCTCGACGATCTCTCTCCACAGCTCGCCGCGGTGGCGCTCGAGGCGGCGCTGGCGGCCGGCGCGCTCGATGCATGGATCGCTCCCGTCACGATGAAGAAGGGTCGCCCGGCGCACCTCTTCGGTGTGCTGGTAGGCGAGGCGCAGCGCGCGGCCGTCGAGGCGGCCATCTTCCGCGAGACGTCCACACTGGGCGTGCGCGCCTCGCGCGTCGAGCGCAGCGTGCTCGACCGCGAGTTGGTCGAGGTACAGACGTCGTATGGGCCGGTGAGGGTGAAAGTGGGATACCGCGCGGGCCGCCTCCTCAACGCCGCGCCGGAATTCGAGGATTGCCGCAAGGCTGCAGAGCGCCACGGTGTCGGCGTCAAGGAAGTGCTCGCGGCGGCCATCGCGGCATTTCGCGCGCGCTAGCCCTCTGCGTTACAGTGCCAGCATCGGGGGGACGAGAGAGCGTCCACAGTTGTCTCCCCACCCCAAAGCAATGGATGAGATCGCCCTGCTCCGCGAAGAGCTGCAGCGGCAGAGCGAAGATCTCGCCGCGCTGGTCGAAGTCACCTCCGCGCTGGCCGCGGGCGGTGATCCGCAGCAGCTCGTCTTTCACGTGGTGGAGAGGCTGGCGGGCCGCCTCACCGTCGAGCGTTGCTCGGTTGTGCTGATCGACAGCGACGGCACCGGAACGGTGATGGCCGCAAGCGACGACCCGGCCTTGCGCGACAAGCGCATCGACCTCTCCAACTATCCCGAGATCCGCGAAGTGCTCATCACCGGCCGCCCGCTGGTGATCGACGACGCGCGCCAGCATGCGCTGCTCGACCCGGTGCGCGAGCGCATCGAGGAGCAGCGCATCTCCGCCATCGTCGTCATCCCCATGGTGTGCGAGGGGGCGGTGGTGGGCGTGGTCTTCATCCGCTCGCGCACGCGCGCCGGGTTCGCCCCGCGCGAGATCGGTTTTCTCTCCACCGTGGCGAGCGCCGCGGCGGTGGCGCTGCGCTACGCGGGGCGCGTGCAGAGCGAGCGCCGCCAGCGCGTGGCGGCCGAGCGTGAGCTGTCGGTCCTGCGGCGCTACGAGGAGTTCTTCAGCCACGTCAACGACGGCATGGCGGTGCTCGACGAGGGCGGCCGCGTGCTCACGCTCAACCCCGCCGGCAGCTCGACACTGGGCGTCCAGCCCGAGCTGGCCCGCGGCATGTCGCTGCCCGAATTGGTCGCGCCCGAGAGCGCGATGGAAGCGAACGTGCTTTCGCGCGAGCTTTTGCGCGGGGGCCGGGTGCTTTCGGCCGACTTGAGCGTGCTGACGCACGACGGGCGGCGCATCGTGCTTTCCGTCTCGGCGGGGCCACTCGGCTCGCAGCACGGCCGCGCCATCTTGAGCTTCCGCGACGTCACCGACCGGCGCGAGTTGGAAGCCGAGCTGCGCCGGACCAAGGAATTCCTCGAGCGGATCATCGACGCCACCGTCGATGGCATCGTCGCCGCCGATCTGAAAGGCAACCTGCTCCTCTTCAACAAGGGCGCTGAGCGCTTGACCGGGTTTTCCGCCGCCGAAGCGGTGGGCCGCATGAACGTGCTCGACCTCTACCCGCCGGGACAGGCGCAGACCATCATGGCCGCGCTGCGCACCGGGCGCAGCAAGGGCGACGGGAAGCTCGGCCCGCTGCGGGCCGAGATGATCGCGCGCAGCGGCGAGGTGATCCCGGTCGCGCTCTCGGTGGCCATGGTCGCGCCGAGTTGCAGCAGACGCGCGAGCGCCTGGCGGTGGCGGAGAAGGCCGCGCTGGTCTCCGAACTGGCGGGGGCGGCGGCGCACGAGTTGAACCAGCCGCTCACCAGCGTGCTCGGGTATTCCGAGCTGCTCTTCCGGCGCACGCGCGAGAGCGACAAGGGGCGCGAGGAGCTGTCGGCCATCGTGCGCGAGGCGGAGCGGATGGCGTCCATCGTGAAGAAGATCGGAAAGATCACGCGGTACGAGACGAGGCCTTACGTCGGCAATACCCGCATCGTCGACCTCGACCGTTCCTCGGATCCACCCCCGCCCGCTGTGATCATCGATACCAAGGCCTGAATTGTCCGTGCTCCTGCACGTGCGCGTACCCGTGCCCGGTCGAGCACGTTCACGAGCACGAGCACGGCGCTCTCAACGGGGTACTGCGAGCAGGGCGTATGCGTCGATGCCTGGAAGGATGGTCGACACCGAAAACCCCGAGGGGCTCAAAGTGATGCGCTCGCCGTCGCGGCCGCCGTCTCGCTCGGGAGCGAACCAGTAGCCGCTGCGACCGCCGCCCGCGGCCTGTCCGGCGATGGAGAGCTGCATGCCCTGCGCGGCGGCGAAGCCGTCGTCGCGCAGTTCGAGGTTGACGAGGTGCACGTCGAGCTTGCGCTCCGGATCGAGATAGGCGCGCAGGAACAGCCGCCCCCGTCCCGAGAGCGTGAAATGCGCGCGGCCTCGTCCCCACAGCTCGCGCAACGCGCGCGTGAGCAGCGCGTCGAGCGCGCCGGGCGCGGCCTCCTCGACCGCATAGACGCGCCCCTCGCCCACGCGCTCCAGGCCCGATTTGACCTCGGGGAAGACCACTTCGCCGGGCCGCCCCTCCTCGTCGATGGTGGCGCAGCGCCCGACGATCAGCGCATCGCCGCCCGCTTCGACGTGCCGGCGCGCCGCGGCCGCGTCGGAGCCTGAAATCGCCGCGCCCCCGGCGATGACGAGCAGCGGGGCGCGGGTGCCGCCCGAGAGGTCGAGCCGCACGGCGGGCTGCATGTGCGCCCCGATGAGCGCGACGGCGCAGGCGGAAGCACCCCGCTGGTGCGCGCCGTCGGTCCAGTGATCGCACGTGGGAGAGACGAGGATCTCCGCGTCCACCAGCGCCTGCGCGGGCCGGTAGCGCTCGCGCACCAGCGCGAGGAATTCGAGGTGTGCCGCGAGCGCGGCGTGCGCCTCCTCCGACGCGCCGGGAGCGAGGAGCAGATCGGTGTCGCACGCCGCCGTCACCGCGCCGAAGAGCCGCACCTGCGCCACGGTGGAGGAAGCGGGCAGCGTGGCGATGGCGGGCCGCAGCCCTAGCGCCGCGCGGGCCGCGAGGAGCGGCAGGAGCGCCTCCATCGGGTCGAGCGAGGGCAGATCGAACACCAGCCCGTCGAGGTGCGCGCACAGCTCGAGGGCCGGCGCGGACAACGTGCCGACGCGGCCGAGGACGGGGATCTCCAGGCCGCGCGAGCGCCGCGCCTCGTCGCGCGCGCGCAGGACGGCGCGCTTGGCCGACTCGATCGACTCGAGCAGCCGCAGCGCTTCCTTCTGCCGCGCGAAGGGCCGGTCGCGCGGCGGCAGCGCGGAGGCGCGCAGCTGCTCCAGCGGGTCGAAAGGTTGTAGATGATCGCCGTAGCTCTCGCGCAAGAACTCCACCAGGGCCAGCTCACACGAGCGGCAGAACCCGGCGCCCTCGGTTCGATACCAGCAGTCGAGTCCCGCCAGGAGCGCCGCCTCGCCCAGCTGCACGGCGCGCGCGGCGGCGTCGCCGGCGTGCTGGCGTCCTTCCAGCGAGTTGGCGCAGCGGACCTCCAGCGGCGATCCGTCGGCGGCGCTGCAGCGATCGGCGGCCGAGGCCGGGACGGCGATGTCCACCGACACCAGTCGCGGCAGGACACGCGTCGCCGGCGCGGGGGCGGCGGGCGGCGGGCCGGGAGCCGGCGCCTCGGTGGGCGCGGCCGGAAGCAGCCGCGCCTCTTCCTCGGCCAACTCGATGGGCAAAAGCAGCGCCTCCGCGCCCTCTGCCTTCGCCTGCAGCTCGGAATGTCCAGCGGCGGACAGGGTGACGTGCCGCGTCTTAGGGAAGGAGATCTCGCGGGCCATCGGCGGCGGGCATACCGTATCGGTTGGCGCTACGGAAGCGCGGACCTCCAGCCTCCTCCTCCCGCGTCCGAGGTTTCTGCAGGCTTCTGCTGGGCAGAAGCGGGCGACCGATTGACTCTCGGGCATGCGGCCACCAGATTGCCGTCGGTGAGCCGGGGTGGCTTGCGGCGATAGGACGGCGGGAGACGGTTGCCACCCGCTTGGCACGATGGCTTTTGAACTCTTTTCGCAGAGGGATGGTTAAAAATGAGCTCTTTCTTCGAGACGATCGCGCACCACTGGAAGGGCGGCGGGTTCGGCATGTACCCCATCGCCCTCTGCCTGGTCTTCGCCATCGCGGTCATCATCGACCGCGTGCAGGTGCTGTTCTTCAGCGCCAGCGTGGACAAGGACGAGTTTCTCCGCGGTCTCAAATCGCACATCTTCAACGGCGACCTCGACAAGGCCATCAGCTACACGGCCGGTCAGAAGTCCACGCCGCTGACCAACATCGTCAAGGCGGGGCTCATCAACGTCCCCAAGGGCGAGGACGAGGTGCAGGCCGCCATGGACGAGGCGTCGTTGCGCGAGATGCCGCGCATCGAGAAACGGACCGGCTACCTGGCCATGATCGGCAACGTGGCCACGCTGGTCGGACTCCTCGGCACCATCATCGGCCTCATCCAGTGCTTCGCCGGCGTGGCGGGAGTCGATGCCTCCGAGAAGGCGCGCGTGCTCTCCGACGGCATCGCGGAAGCGATGAACTGCACCGCCTTCGGACTCATCGTCGCCATTCCTTCCCTGGTGGCGTTCTCGCTCCTCCAGGGCCGCACGCAGCACATGATCGACGACATCAACGAGACGTCGGTGGGCGTGCTCAACCTGATCGTGGCCAACAAGGACAAGATGCGGATCCCGGCCAACCTTCCCCAGCAGTAGCCGGAGAAACCGACCATGGTCGGCGCGGCGCCGCAGGAACATACCGGGAAAGGCGGAAAGAAGGCGCTGGACGCCGAGCTGAACCTCGTGCCGTTCATCGACCTCCTCTCCTGCTGCATCTCCTTCCTCCTCATCACGGCGGTCTGGACGCAGATCGCGGGTCTTCAAGTTGCCTCGAGCGGCGGGCCGCCCGAGCAGCAGAAGCAGGAGACCACCATCGACGTGAAGCTCCTGCTCACCGAGAAGGGCTATTCGCTCGCCATGGCGGGGGCGGCCATCGACATCCCCAAGGTCAACGGCAAGGACGGCGCACAGGCCTACGACCGGAAGACCTTGACCGAGAAGCTCAAGACGCTGAAGGCGAGCCTTCCCGAGCAGAGTGCCATCACCGTGCAGCCCGAGGACGCGGTGGCTTATGCCGACCTGGTCGAGACGGTGGACACCTGCCTGGGCGAACAGCTGCGCAACGTCACCGTTGCGCCCATGAACTAAATGGCCCGAGCAACCGCGAGGGCCGGACGTCGCTCACCTGCGGGCCCGCGAAGCGGGCGCGCAGCAGTGAGCCATTAGGGGACTCACCATGGCCATCGTCACTCCTGGAATGCGCCCCTGCGAGCGGATCGCCACCAGCAAGGTGCTGGGCAAGAAGTTCCTGCGGGGCAAGAAGAGCGGCTACGCCACCCTGACGCTGACGTCGCTGGTCGACGTGATGACCATCATCGTCATCTTCCTGCTCATGAACTTCTCCGCCAACGGAGAGGTGCTCTACATGAGCAAGGACATCAAGCTGCCCGACGCGTTCCACGGCGCGCAACTCGAGCGCGCGCCGGTCATCTCCGTCTCGGGCGAGGCGGTGACGTTCGACGGCAGGATGCTGGTGCAGACGGTCGACCTGGAAAAGGGCGACGTGCTCAACGTCCCCGAGTTGGAGGGCGCGCTGCGCGACGAGAAGCGCCGCTACGAGCAGATCCACGCCAACGATCCCGACCACCCGTTCCGCGGGCTGGTCAACGTCCAGGCCGATCGGCGCATCCCCTTCAAGGTGATCAAGCGGGTCATGTTCGCGTGCAACCAGAGCGGCTTCGGCAACATCAATTTCGCCGCCTTGTCGCGCGCCGACCAGGCCCCCAAGACGATCACCGCGTCGAATTAATCCAGACCGCGGACAACCAGGCCTCAGGCCTCGGGCTTCAGGCGGCTGTGCGCTGCGAGCCCCTTCGCTTTTCCCGCCTGAGGCCTGAGGTCTGAGGCCCGAGGCCTTTTTAAGGCCTCTTTACTTCGGCTCGTCTTCACTCTATCTTGCGCCGCCCCGAAATCCGGAGTCACGGCTCAATGCAGAACATCATCCGCCGCGCGCTCTTCGCGCTTCCCGCCGCGCTCTTTCTCCTCGCCCCCGCCGCCCGCGCCGACGAGGCCAAGCTCATCCTGCCCGATCTGTCGAGCGTCCAGTTCCTCGGCATGACCGGCCGCGGGCTGCTCATGCTCGGGCTGGTCGTCTGCGCGCTCGGCCTCGTCTTCGGCATGACCATCTTCAGGCAGCTCAAGAGGCTGCCGGTCCACCGCTCCATGCTCGAGGTCTCCGAGCTGATCTACGAGACCTGCAAGACGTATCTCATCACGCAGGGCAAGTTCATCCTCCTCCTCGAGGTGTTCATCGGCGTCATCATGGTGATCTACTTCGGCTGGCTGCGGCACTTCGAGCCGGCCAAGGTGATCGCCATCCTCGTCTTCAGCCTTTTGGGCATCGGCGGCAGCTACGGCGTGGCGTGGTTCGGCATCCGCGTCAACACCTTCGCCAACTCGCGCACGGCCTTCGCGAGCCTGCGAGGCAAGCCGTTCCCGACGTACCAGATTCCGCTCAAGGCCGGCATGTCCATCGGCACCATGCTCATCAGCATCGAGCTCTTCATGATGCTCTGCATCCTCCTCTTCGTGCCCGCCGACTACGCCGGGCCCTGCTTCATCGGGTTCGCCATCGGCGAGTCGCTGGGCGCCAGCGCGCTGCGCATCGCCGGCGGCATCTTCACCAAGATCGCCGACATCGGCAGCGACCTGATGAAGATCGTCTTCAACATCAAGGAGGACGACGCGCGCAACCCCGGCGTCATCGCCGACTGCACCGGCGACAACGCCGGCGATAGCGTGGGCCCCTCGGCCGACGGGTTCGAGACCTACGGCGTCACCGGCGTGGCGCTGATCAGCTTCATCCTCCTCGCGGTCACCAGCCCGACGGTGCAGGTCCAGCTCCTCGTCTGGATCTTCGCCATGCGCATCGTGATGATCATCGCCTCGGTCGGCTCGTACCTCGTCAACGAGTCGATCCAGAAGGCGCGCTACGCCGACGCCGAGAGGATGAACTTCGAGGCGCCGCTCACCTTCCTCGTCTGGCTCACCTCGCTGGTCTCGGTCGCGCTCACCTTCGTCGTCAGCTACCTGCTCATCCCTTCCCTGGGCGGCGACACAACCCTGTGGTGGAAGCTCTCGCTCATCATCACCGCCGGCACGCTGGCCGGCGCCATCATCCCCGAGGTGGTCAAGGTCTTCACCTCGACGACCTCCGCCCACGTCAAGGAAGTGGTCACCGCCTCGCGCGAGGGCGGCGCCTCGCTCAACGTCCTCTCGGGGCTCATCGCCGGCGACTTTTCCGCCTACTGGATGGGCCTCGTCATCGTCACGCTCATGGGCGTGGGCTACCTCGTCTCCACGCAGGGGCTCGCGGCGCACATGCTGGCTCCGGCCGTCTTCGCTTTCGGCCTGGTGGCTTTTGGATTTCTCGGCATGGGGCCGGTCACGATCGCCGTCGACTCGTACGGCCCGGTGACGGACAACGCCCAGTCGGTCTACGAGCTGTCAGTGATCGAGAACATCCCCAACATCGCCGCCGAGGTGAAGAAGGACTTCGGCTTCGACCTCTCCTTCGAGAGGGCCAAGCACTTCCTCGAGGAGAACGACGGCGCGGGCAACACCTTCAAGGCCACCGCCAAGCCGGTGCTCATCGGCACCGCGGTGGTGGGCTCGACCACCATGATCTTCTCCATCATCATGGTGCTCACCAACGGGCTGCAGCCGGCGTTCATGCAGAACCTCTCCATCTTGCACGCGCCGTTCTTGCTCGGGCTCGTCACCGGCGGCGCGGTGATCTACTGGTTCACCGGCGCCTCCACCCAGGCCGTCTCGACGGGGGCGTATCGCGCCGTCGAGTTCATCAAGGCCAACATCAAGCTGGAAGGCGTGGAGAAGGCCTCCATCAGCGACTCCAAGAAGGTGGTGGAGATCTGCACGCAGTATGCGCAGAAGGGCATGTTCAACATCTTCCTCGTCGTCTTCTTCAGCACGCTGGCCTTCGCCTGCCTCGAGTCGTACTTCTTCATCGGCTACCTCATCTCCATCGCGCTCTTCGGCCTCTACCAGGCCATCTTCATGGCCAACGCCGGCGGCGCGTGGGACAACGCCAAGAAGATCGTCGAGGTGGAATTGAAGGCCAAGGGCACTCCGCTGCACGCCGCGGCCGTGGTGGGCGATACCGTAGGCGACCCCTTCAAGGACACTTCGTCGGTGGCGATGAACCCCATCATCAAGTTCACCACCCTCTTCGGCCTCTTGGCCGTCGAATTGGCCACCGAGATGCAAACCGGGACGCGGCTGGTGCTGGCGGCGATCTTCTTCGCCATTTCCGTCGTGTTCGTCTGGCGCAGCTTCTACCGCATGCGCATCGAGGTAGGAATTCATGCGGCGGAGAGCGAGCGCGTGGCACAGAAAGCCGCCTAGCGAGCAGGTCTGAAGCCTGAAAGACTTTAGTTTGTTAGTCTCCATCGCCATGGACGACCAGGCGCGGATCGAGCGCGCGTTGGCACACTTGCCGATCTTCCCGCTGCCGGGGGCGGTGCTGCTGCCGCATTCGCTGGTGCCGTTGCACATCTTCGAGCCGCGCTATTGCAAGATGACCCGCGATTGCGAGGAGGGCCTGCGCGTGCTGGCGCTGGCGAACATCCCCGACGAGGGCGCGGCCGGAGAGCGGCCGCCGCGCGTTCTGCCGGTCATCGGGGTGGGCATCCTGGCGCGGGTCGATCGGCTGCCCGACGGGCGCTTCAACATCGTCCTGCGCGGGGCCGCCCGCGCGCGCATCGCCGAGGAGCTGCCCTCGGGCGAGCCGTACCGGCTGGTGCGCGCCGAGCCGCTCGTCCCGGAGCGCATGCCGGCGCACGCGGCGGCGATGGCCGATTCGCTCAAGCGGCTCGTCCTGGCCCTCTCGGCCGCCAAGCAGGGCGACGAGATGCAGGCGCTGGTGCAACTCGCCGCCCGCGCCCACGACCCGGGCGATCTGGCCGACGTGGTGGGCGGCGTGCTCATCGCCGGCACGCGCGATCGGCAGGCCGTCCTCGAGGCGGTCGACGTCGTGTCGCGGATCGAGCTGGTCACGCAGGCCGCCGCGGCGGCGCTGGCCGAGACCGCCTCGCGGGCCTCGGCCCCGAACTGATCATGAGACGGCTTTCGTCCCTGCTCCTCTTGCTCGTCGCCGGCTGCCCCGAGATCATCGGACAGCAGTGTCCGCCGCAGTCCGCGGCGGTGGGCCAGTACTCGCTCGCCCTTCAAGGCGAGCATCCCTCGGGCGAGTGCAAGGTGCGCCTGGACGGCGGCAGCGTCATTCCGCTGGCCGTCGACGACGGCGGCACCCAGAGCGCCACACTCTGCGTCGGAGCGGCGCAGGATGGCGGTTTCAAGCTCTACCTCGCCGTCCCCACCAAGGGGACGCGACCCAGCGATCTGCTGCCCGACGGTGGCTTCCTTTTCGTGAGCGGCAGCCCGCCCACCGAGGGCACGCCGTGCATCTGTCCCGTGAGAATCGACGAGACCTTCGGAGGCTTCCTCACCGGCGCGTGGGACGGCGGGCTTTCCCTGCAGCCTGACGGTGGCCTGCCGCCCATCACCGGCCTTTCGGGGACGCTGGTCGACCAGCTCACCAGCACTCCCACGCCGCAGCCGCCTTGCGTGTGCAACGTTCCCTGCTCGTTGACGTACGCGATCACCGGGACGCGCCTCTGATGCGCCCTGCGGTGGTGCTGTTCTCGGGCGGGCTCGATTCGTCGACGTGTCTGGCCGTGGCGCGCGAAGACGGCTTTGCGCCGCACGCGCTCGCGGTCCGCTACGGCCAGCGGCACGCCTTCGAGTTGCGGGCCGCCGAGCGGGTCGCGCAGGCCATGCAGGTCCCGCTCAAGGTGGTCGATCTCGACCTGCGCGCCATCGGCGGCTCTGCGCTGACGGCCGAGCTCGAGGTTCCCAAGGACGCGCCGATGGGCGCGGGCATCCCGGTGACGTACGTTCCGGCGCGCAACACGGTGCTGCTCGCGCTCGCGCTCGGATACGCCGAGGTGCTGGGCGCCGAGGACCTCTACCTCGGCGTCAACGCCATCGACTATTCCGGCTATCCCGACTGCCGCCCCGCCTTCATCGAGGCGTTCGAGTGGCTCGCCAACCTCGCCACCGCCGCGGCCGTCGAGGGGCGCGCCAAATACAAGCTGCACGCGCCGCTCATCGCGCTTTCCAAGGCCGACATCGTGCGGCTCGGCACCCGGCTGGCTGTCCCT
>WNFD01006892.1_pt1 | contig 17202 bp, 19 predicted proteins | sample 5400491 | NCBI WGS metagenome assembly WNFD01 (sample SAMN13153343, study PRJNA577476) | soil metagenome | isolation source: 120 cm saprolite under Douglas fir tree site 2 hole 2 replicate 2 | place: USA:California | collected 2015-04-18 | reverse complement strand
CTGGTGAATGAAGGCGCTCGCATTCTGGAAGAAGGATTCGCACAAAGGCCGGTGGACATTGACATCATCTATTTAACCGGCTACGGATTCCCGGCGCACCGCGGCGGACCAATGTTTTATGCGGACACGGTTGGCTTGAAAAAAGTCTATGAGCGCATACAAGAGTTTCATCGCCAGCACGGCGAGCTCTGGGAGCCCGCGCCGTTGCTGAAACGTCTGGCTGAGTCAGGCAAGAAGTTTGCCGACTTCAATCAGGAGCAACTAGTCACTGCCTGAGATGTATTTTACAAAGACGCGGCGAGGCCGGCTGGCGTGCCGAGCCGCGGCAACAGGTGCACGATAAATTGATAGAGGTCCATTCCGTAAAGCGGTTTTGGAGCGGAGCGACATGAACAACGAAGCGGTTGTAGTTACCAGTTCGCGCACGGCGCTGGCCAAATCATTGCGCGGTTCATTCAATATGACACGTCCGGATGAATTGGCCGCGCACTGTATCAAGGACGTTCTGCGGAAAACGCCGCAGCTCGACGCGAAGGAAATCGAAGACGTGATTCTTGGTTGCGGCCAACCGCACGGCCCGCAAGGTCACAACGTTGCTCGCGTCGCGGCGATGCTTGCGGGATTGCCAACGTCAGTCGCCGGGACAACTGTCAACCGTTTCTGCTCTTCGGGATTACAGGCCATTGCCATGGCCGCGCATCAGATCATCCATGAAGGCGCGGACGCTGCCATTGGCGGAGGCGTGGAAAGCATCAGCATGGCCGTGCGCGACAACAGCCCCAATCCCCGCCTGAAAGAATCTCTTCCCGGAATTTATATGGTGATGGGCGACACAGCCGAAGTGGTTGCCAAGCGTTACAACATCAGCCGTGAAGCCCAGGACGAATACTCGCTGCTTAGCCAGCAACGCACCGCCCGCGCCCAGCAGGAAGGCTTTCTCAAAAAGGAAATTGCGCCCATGAAAGTGACGCGCGGAGTTCTCGATAAGAAGACCAACGAGATCAGCAGCACGGAAGAGGTCTGCGCCGACAAGGACGAATGCAACCGTCCCGATACCACCCTCGAAGGCCTGCTCTCTTTGAAGCCCCATTTTGATAAGGACAGCGGCAAGGGATCGGTCACCGCCGGCAACTCTTCCCAGCTTTCTGACGGAGCGTCGGCCACACTGGTAATGTCACGACAACGCGCTGATCAGCTCGGCATTCCTTACCAGCTCATTTTCCGCGGCTACCAGGTCTCCGGTTGCGATCCCGACGAAATGGGCATCGGCCCGGTCTTTGCGGTACCGAAATTACTCAAGCGCACCGGTGTGAAGATGAGCGACATCGACATCTGGGAGCTCAATGAGGCTTTCGCAGTGCAGGTCATTTATTGCCGCGACCGTCTCGGCATCGATCCGGAGAAGATGAACGTGAACGGCGGCTCCATTTCCATCGGACATCCCTTCGGCATGACGGGATCGCGCATGGTCGGCACCATGGCCAATGAGATGGAACGCCGCAAATCCCGCTACGGCGTCGTAACCATGTGCGTCGGCGGAGGCCAGGGCGCAGCCGGCTTGTTCGAGCGCGCAGGATAAATTTAGGAACGTCATCCCGAGGGCCGTCAGCGAGCACAGGCTTTCTTCATTGTGCGAGCAGGCCCGAGGGACCTTGTGCTTGCTTTATTCTCCAATGAAGACCGCTGCAGACAGGAAGGAGCCATCATGACCACTCCAGCAACCACGCTCCCGACAAAAAAAGGCATGTCCTACCTCACCGAGGAAACGCCCCCCGAACAGGTCTTCACCCGCGAGGACCTCAGCGACGAGCATCGCGCAGTGGCGCAGACCGTCGACGACTTCTGGGCCAAGGAAGTGGAGCCAAACCTCCCCGCCATCCGCGACAAAAAACCCGGCGTCGCTCTGGACATCGTGCGCAAATCGGCGGAGCTCGGTCTTACTGGCATCTCCATCCCGGAAGAATTCGGCGGCATGGAGATGGACCTGGCCTCCACCATGCTGGTGGCGGAACACATCGGTCGCGATGCTTCTTACGCGGGCTGGCATTCTGCCCACACGGGCATCGGCACTCTACCTATTCTTTTCTTCGGCACGCCGCAGCAGAAAGAAAAATATCTTCCTAAGCTTGTGAAGGTCGAGATGCTGGCGGCTTACGCACTCACCGAACCACTTGCCGGATCAGACGCCATGGCGGCTCGCACGCGCGCCGACCTCACGCCCGACGGCAAGCATTATGTCCTGAACGGGCAGAAGATGTGGATCACCAACGGCGGCTCAGCCGATCTGTTTACCGTCTTCGCCAAAGTGGGTGGCGAAAAGTTCACAGCATTTTTAGTAGAACGCAGCTTTGCTGGCGTGAGCAGCGGCGCTGAAGAACACAAGATGGGCATCACCGGCAGCTCCACCACCGCCATTTACCTGGACAACGTTCACGTCCCCGTGGAAAACGTACTGGGCGAAGTCGGCCGTGGCCATGTAATCGCCTTCAACATCCTCAACCTTGGACGCCTCAAACTCGGCCCGGCCGTGATGGGCGCCGCGAAAAATATTCTCTCCATCAGCACCAAATACGCGAAGCAGCGCAAAGCATTTGGCTCCGCCATCGCGAACTTTGGTGCCATCCAGCACAAGCTGGCTGAGATGACCATTCGCATCTTTGCCACCGAATCGATGGTCTGGCGCGTGGTGGGACTGATTGACAGCCAGCTCGCGCACGATGCTCAAGGCAATAACCAAGCGGACGACCACGCCAAAGCCGAACTCAAGGCCGTGGAAGAGTATGCCGCTGAGTGCTCCATGGTGAAAGTCTTCGCCGCTGAAATGCTTGATTACGTTGCCGACGAAGGCGTGCAGATCCACGGCGGCTACGGGTTCCACAAAGACTACGCGGTGGAACGCTACTATCGCGACGCGCGCATCAATCGTCTCTTTGAAGGCACCAGTGAGATCAATCGCTTCGTCATCACCGGTATGCCGTTGAAACGCGCCGCGAAGGGGCAGGGCACGCTTGTGGAAGCAGCGAAAGAAAGTGTCAGCAAGGGCGGAAATTCTCGTTCCGCGATGACAGATGCAATTCTCGTCCAGAATGCTAAGCAAATCGCTCTGCTCGCACTTGGTCTTGCCCACCGGAAGCATGGTGCCGATCTGGAAAAACAGCAGGAAGTGGTGATGAACATCTCCGACTGTCTGCTCGAAGCTTTTGCCATGGAATCAACCTGGCTGCGCGGCCGCAAGATGGGGACCAGCGGCAAAGGGGCCGTCGCCGCCGACATATGCTCTGTGTTTTTGCGCGACGCTATCGCGCGCATTGAATTCTCCGCCCGCACCGTAATCGGCGCGTGCTGTGATGAAGGTGACGCTGATAAATTCACTGAAATCGTTCGCCGGCTGGCCACATACAAGACCGTCAATGCAGTCGCTCTGCGCCGTCGCATTGCGGATGCCGTGATTTCCAGCGAACGTTATCCTTTTTAGTTGCGACGTCTTTAAAATTGCAGAACCATGCCCGATCCGGCAAAGCAAACCTCGATCCTGTCGCTCAAGAGCTGGCTCTTCACTCCAGGAACCAAGCCCGATCTCTTTCCACGAGCGGGCGAAAAAGGAGCCGGCGCGCTGGTCATCGATCTGGAAGACTCCGTAGCTCCCACCGACAAAAACGCCGCCCGCCGCAATGCTCTTGACTACCTGGCGGGAAAATCCGCCGACCATATTCCCTGCGCTCTCCGCATCAATCCGCTGGACACTGAGCTTGGCGATCGCGACGTTCAATCGCTCTTGGCTTCATCTGTCACATCCGACTTTCTGATTCTGCCCAAGAGCGAATCGCCTCACACCATCCGTCGCATCATTGAGGCCCTTGCGCTCGCTGAAAAGCAGACGCGCGTTATCGCGCTCATTGAGACCATTGCCGGCATCCAGGCGCTCGATCAGATCGCGTCCGGTGAGCGCAGGCCTGACGCCTTTCTTTTCGGCGCCGCTGATATGGCTGCTGACCTTGGCGCGGCCACGGAGTGGGAGCCTCTTCTCTTTGCCCGATCGCGCGTTGTCATGGCCGGAGCCAGCGCGGGCATTCCAACACTGGACGCTCCTTACTTCAACATCGCTGACCAGGATGGATTGCAGAGCGAAGCCACTGCGGCGATGAAACTCGGCTTTCATGGGAAATGCGCCATCCATCCGTCCCATTTGGCTGCCATTAACGCCGTCTTCACTCCCAGCACCGAAGAAATTGATCGCGCTCGTCGCGTGCTCGCCGCCAGCCAGCAGGGCGTTGCCCAGGTTGACGGCCGCATGGTGGATGCAGCTTTTCTCCGCAGCGCGCGCGCAATTCTCGCCCGTGCTGGAATCGCTGTGCCGTAAACTATCCCTTCAGTCCGCGCAGAAGTCCATAAACAGTGAGAACCCATGAACAAGACACCGTCGCAGTTTCGAGAGCTCGGCCCCAAACGCTATCGTGAAACCTCCGGGCTTTACTTCGAGGATTTTGAGGTTGGCGATGTCTTTGAGCACCGTCCTGGCCGGACCCTCACCAATACTGACAATATTTGGATGACGCTGCTTACCATGAACGTGCAGCCCGTCCACTTTGACGCCGAATTCGCGTCAAAAACCGAATGGAAAAAGATGCTGGTGGACAGCACCTTCACTCTTGCCCTGCTCACCGGCATGAGCGTGCGCACCGTAAGCGCGAAGGTGGTGGCTAATCTCGGCTGGGACAAAGTTCGCGCCACCGCTCCCGTGTTTGCCGGAGACACGCTGTATGCCGAATCCACCGTGCTCGCTAAACGCGAATCAAGGAGCCGGCCCACACAAGGGATCGTCACCGTCCTTACGCGCGGCATGAATCAAGACGGCGTGGAAGTCATGTCCTTTGAACGGACCATGCTCATCTACAAGCAGGGCCATTCGCCCGAAGCTGAAGCCAACTACTGACCGCTTACTGTTTTACATGTTCGCTGAGCGAGAGAACGTTGCCGTCTGGATCTTTGAACCACGCGACTCTATCGCCATTCGGCGTGGTCCATATGCCCGTTTCCTGGTCCTGCACAAATGGATATTTTTCAAAGACGATGCCACGCGCAGCCAGGGCCCGCACTTCGTCTTGTATCTTTGTCACTTCCCAGCCCAGAACCGTGTACGGAGCAGGCGTGAACTTTCCTGCCTTGGCGACGCGCACCAGGTTGTCGCCGGCTCGCATGACCAATGCAAACTGGTCGTCGTTCACGAATTGAAATCCCAATTTGCCTTCGTAGAAATCGCGTGCGCGCTTTGAGTCAGTTGTAGGCACGAATCCAATCATCTTGGCTGTAGCGAGCATGACGCCTCCTTGTTCTGCAGTGAAACCAATCACCCCGTTAGTTATTCTTTCACCCCGTATGCCAACACCAGCAGATCTCTTGGCTATAATCTGCTGCGGAGGAATTCATGTCGAAATCGCGCAGGCAGTTTTTGACCGAAGCATCCCTGAGTATTTTAGGCGTTACTGTCGCCACCCGAGCTGAGGCCCAGACACCAGACACCAAAAAGCCTGCGGAACAGAAACCTGAGACTCCAACGCCCGGTGCGCCACCTGCCTTCGGGACCGCGCCCTCCGTCGGCCCGGAAGTCTCTCCCACGACTTTCGCCGAAGCTGAGAGGCTGGCAAACGTACAGCTCACGCCGGCTGAGCGTGAACAAGCCGCGGGTAACTGGCGTAGCGCCATGGCGCCGCTTTATGAACGCCGCACCGGCCCCAAGAAGGTCGGCATTGAATCAACGGTATCTCCATATTCACTTTGGAACCCGATTCTGCCCGGTGAGAAGACTCTTCCCTTGCGGGATCAGTTCATATGGAGCAAGACTGATCCCGGGCCGCTGCCAACTCGCGATGAAGACATCGCTTTCGCTCCCCTCACTCATCTGGCGCGCTGGGTGGAAAAGCGCCAGCTCACCTCAGTCCGCCTTACCAACATCTATCTGGACCGGCTTCAGCGTTTCGATCCCAAGCTTCATTGCGTAATCACGCTCACACGTGATCACGCGCTGGCTCAGGCCCAGAAGGCTGACAAGGAAATCGCTGCCGGCAATTATCGCGGCCCGCTGCATGGCATTCCCTGGGGCGGCAAAGATCTGCTCGACACGGCCGGCATTCCCACCACGTACGGTGCAGAGCCCTTTCGCAATCGCATTCCCACCGCTGATGCTGCGGTCGTTAGACGCCTCAATGACGCAGGCGCCGTTCTCGTCGCCAAGCTCAGCCTCGGCGCGCTCGCGCTCAATGACATCTGGTTTGGCGGCCAGACCGTAAATCCGTGGCTGCTGGAAGAAGGTGCATCCGGCTCCAGCGCTGGTCCCGGCGCCGCCACATCAGCGGGCCTCGTCGGCTTTGCCATCGGCAGTGAAACTGGCGGCAGCATCGTGAGTCCCAGCATGCGTTGCGGCATCACCGGACTCCGTCCCACATACGGACGCGTTCCCCGTAACGGCGCCATGACTCTCTGCTGGTCACTCGACAAGCTCGGTCCGATGACTCGCAGCGTTGAAGACGCTATGCTTGTTCTCCATGCCATCTCCGGCCCTGACCCGGGCGACATCAACAGCGTTCCCAGCAAGCTTGATTACAACGCCGCCGCGCCGGTGAAAGGTCTTCGCGTCGGCTACTTCCCGGGTTGGATGAAAGAAGCCCCGGCAACCGACGTTGATCGCGCCGCCCTCGACACCGTGAGAAAAATCGGAATGGCGCCGGTGGAAGTTTCCATTCCTGACTGGCCCTATGATTCGCTTGAGGTCGTTCTCTTTGCTGAAGCTGCCGCCGCTTTTGAGGAACTGACGTTGTCACATCAGGTTGACCAGCTCAGAGCTCAGGTACCAGACGCGTGGCCCAATCTGTTCCGCCAGGCCCGCTTCCTCTCCGCTGTTGACTTCGTACAGAGTGACCGTCTGCGGCGCAAAGTGGCCGTGGAAATGGCCCGCGTCTTCTCGCAGGTGGATATGCTTCTGGTCCCCTCGTTGCGCGACGAGATGCTCACCATCACCAACTTCACCGGACATCCGTCTCTCACCTTGCGCGCCGGATTTGTTGAGGTGTCCGAAGCACGCAGTGACTGGGCTCCTGATCCGGCTCATCCGCTGCCGAAATTCTCCCCGCCGCGCCGCGTGCCACACGGCATCACGCTCATTGGGCGACTCTTTGACGAAGGCACGATCGTGCAGGCAGGACTGGCTCTGGAAAAGAGTTTCAACGTGGTAGGAGAAAGGCCGCCGGGATTCTAGATGATAGTTAACTCTTGGACCCAAGATACGCATGAAGCCCAGGCACTCTTGCCTGGGCTTGGCTCCTGGTTGGGTTAGTTTCGTAACGCCTTTGGCATTTTCTTGATCCGCGATCATCTGCGTTCATCAGCGGTAAGGTTTTGTTTTTCCTGATCTCGGCGATGTCGCGCGATATCGGCGATGCCGGCGATCCCTTCACGCCCGCTTGAACACCAGCACCTTTGACGTGAACTGATGAACGGCTTCACCGTTCTGATTCAACGTGGTGCTGCGCACGCGCACCACTGCCTGATTCGGCTTTGACTTCGAAGGCGTGATCTCCAGAACTTCGCTTTCAACATGCACCGTGTCGCCCGGACGCGTTGGCTTCGGCCACGATAGATCGCCACCCAGTCCAATAATGCCATTCCCCAGCGGCAAGCCTCCTGTCACCAGCAGCTTCATAGCAACGGCTGCTGTGTGCCAGCCGCTTGCTGCCAGCCCACGAAACACGGTAGCTTGCGCGGCCGCGTCATCCAGGTGAAAAGGCTGCGGATCGAATTCTTCTGCGAACGATTTGATCCTCTCCTCCGTAAACACATACGTGTCTGAGGTAAATCGCTGCCCCACATGCAGGTCTTCCAGATAAAGTTTCGCGGACATGCTTAACGCGTCTTTACCTTTGGTTCCACTGACATCCCAGGCCGCAGGCGGTGATCGCCGTTCTCGCCCTGCTCCAGCACAATCCGGACCGGCGCTCGCTGGACCACCTTCACGTAATTACCGGTCGCATTTTCCGGCGGCAGCAGGCTGAAGCGCGATCCCGTCGCCCCCGCCAGATTATCAATATGTCCGCGATAGTCTTCTCCCGTCGCGTCAGCATGGATCGTCACGGGCTGGCCCGGCTTCATACTGCGCAGTTGTGTTTCCTTGAAATTTGCCGTGATCCACAGGCCGTCCACGGGAATGATAGTGAGCAACTGCTGGCCGGGCTGAACGCGCTGTCCTTCTTCCACTGTCTTGCGGCCGATGATGCCGCTCACCGGAGCAACGATCTTCGTGTAGCCAAGGTTCAAATCTGCTGTGGTGAGCTGCGCCTTGGCGCGGACAGCATCGGATCCGGCCGCGGCGGCCTTAGCCTTTGACGATGCAATCTGCTGCGGAGCTGACCCTGCCGCCAATACGTCAGCTTTGCGCTGAATCAACCTGTTCTGTGCCGCTGACACGCGTTGCCTGGCCGCGGCGATCTCGGCCTTCCCTGCCACTACCGCCGATTTGTCCGTATCGGCTTCGGTGGCCACGCGATCATATTCTGATTGCGATATTTCATGCTTGGCCAGCAGGTTGGCGTAACGCTGGCGATCGGCTTCGGCGCGCGTGAAGTTGGCTTGCGCCTGCGCCAGCCGCGCTTCCGATGCTTCCAACGTCGCCTTCTCTGACGCCACGGCATCTTCCGCCTCGCTCACCGCGGCGTTGGCCAGATCAAGCCGTCCGTTGCTGCCGGAGGAAATCACGCTGATATCTTTTTCCGCCGCCAGCGAACTCGCTTGTAGACGGCTATAGTCTGCGACCGCGCGCTCACGCTCCGCCTGGTAATCCGCCGGATCAATTTCCGCCAGCACCGTGCCGGCTTGCACAAAGTGGCTGTCTTCCACTTCGGGATTCACATGCAGAATCGTCCCGGTGATGCGAGCGCTGATGGGATGCAGATGTCCATCCACCTGGGCGTCATCCGTGCTTTCATACGCGGCAAAGAAATACCAGGCCGCGGCGCCCACGACCAGCGCCACAACAGCGACGCCGATCAACAGCGCCTTGCGGTTGTCCTTGATCACGGCAAACACTCCCTTCGGCTCTTCTGGAACAGGTTCCAGATGCCGACGAGCTGTTTCAATCTGGATTTCTTCGTCAGGCAGAATCTCCGGGTGCGGCTGTTGGAGTTGCGTGCTCATTTTAGTTTCCCCCTAGATATTTGTTCACATCTTTTTGTGCCGACCCCAGCGCGCGCAGCAGCGTAAGCTTGGCCAGATTGTGTGCGAAAAGGCTGGAAATGTAATTTTCATTTGCGGCCGCAACATCCTGCTGCGCCTGTATTACTTCCAGGTTGTTGGTGACGCCGTTCAGAAACCTGTCGCGTGCCTGCGCCAGCGTTCGCTGCGCCAGCTGGCTGTTCTTCTCCGCTACCTTCACCGCGCTGTCCGCCGCCTGCAAGTCGGTAAACGCGTTACGCACTTCATAGTCAACGCGGCCAACAATGTCTGCGTATTCTGACTGTCTGCGGTCCACCTGCGCAGACGCATTCTGTATCTCTGAGCGGATTCTTCCTCCGGTAAATATGGGAAGAGAAACCGTGGCCACCAACTGATACGTAGCATCGGAGCGACCGAGATTGGTGCCGATGCTCCCGTAGTATCCATTCACGCTGAATCCCGGCACACGCTCCAGTTGCGCAGCCTTCTTGCCGAGTTGCGACGCGCTGGCGGTTGCCTGTGCGCTTTTGATGTCCGCCCGCTCGTTGCGTGCCAGCTTCAAGGCCTCTTGCAGATCACCGCCATTCCAGGATTGGTAACCGGCCTTGCTGCTGATATTGAACGGTTGTCCACTGGGCAATCCAATGATGCGTGCCAGCGTCAGCCGATCTTTATCCAGGTTCGCTGCCGCGACAATCAATCTCTGTTCGCTGGTCTGGCGTTGGACGGTGGCGCGAAATCCTTCAATCTCCGCTGCCAGTCCGGAATTCACACGGTTCGTGGCTTGCGCGTCCAGTTCGCGGGCAGAATCAAGTTCTGCTTTCGCCGTGGCCACGCGCGCTTCACTCGACTGGACTTGCAAATACGCCGTACCGACAGCGAGTGCGACAACATTGCCGGCATCTTCCAGCGACAGTTTCTGCGCTTCCACATCCATCCGTGAAGCTTTGTACTGATAGAGCGAGTTCAGATTTAATCCTGTGTCCGAAAACGTGAGATAGCTTTCCTGAAAACCAAACTGCCCGCTTGATCTCGGCACACCGGGAACTTTCAAGCCAATAGCTACCGTGCTCAGGCGGTCAAGGTTTTGCTGCAGCAATCCCGAAACACTTGGAATCATGGTGGACAGAGCGCGTAAACGCAGCGCTTGCGACTGCCGCAGCGACGCCTGATTTTCGATCACGCCCAGGTTGTATAGAAGGCCGCGATGGATCGCGCCACTCAATGACAGCTCAATCGGCGTATCCGTCACCTGCCCCGTGGGAACAGAACCTAAAAAGGGATTCTGCTGCTGCCCTGCCAACGAACTCGGCGTGGTGCTGTTGGCCGCGGGATTAATCGTTCGGGGCGTAGCGATGCTGCCCAGTTCGAATGACGTTGAGTTCTGCTGTGCTACGGACAATTGCGCCACCGCGAAAATCCCGATAGTGACTACCAAACGAATGCTCTTCACACCGTGCTCCCTCTTTGTCTTCTGGTCGTTTGCTGCTGCTACGCCAATTTCTGCCGTTAGTGTTCCGCCGGCGCTGCGCCACTGCGGAAGGGTTTGGTAGCCAAACCTAAAATCAGCCCGGCAAGCATGATCCAACCCAGCAGCCGGAAGCAGTCCATCGACCCCAGGAATGCAGACTGCTGGTTGGCCAATCCAGCGATCATTCCCTGGGCCTTGTCGGCCGCATCTGCCGTGCTTGATCCCGCGCTCGCCAGATATCTCGTAATGTCCGCCAGCCTTTGCGTAAATAGCGGATTCTCTGGCGTCAAGTGCTGCACCAGCACACTGTGATGAAACTGCGTGCGCCGTTCCAGCATGGTGGTGACAAACGCCACACCAAAACTTCCGCCCAGATTGCGGAATAGATTGGTAATGCTCGAAGCTTTATTGTTCTTGTTCATCGGCAGGTATGAGTACGCCAGCGCGCTCACCGGCACAAAGAAGAACCCGAGTCCCACGCCTTGCAGTGCGCGTGCCAGGGCATAGGAGCGGTAGTCGGAAGCCAGAGTCAGTGATCCGAAACGCCACATGGCCGGTAGTCGGAAGCCAGAGTCAGTGATCCGAAACGCCACATGGCCAGGCTAATGAAAATTGCTGCGAAGACGATCATCTTCTTCGCGCCAATTTTCGGTATGAGGCGCACCACCACCGGAGCCATCATCACAATCACAAAAGCGCCCGGTCCAAGCACCAGTCCCGCGTCAGTTGCTGTGTATCCGTAGAGCGATTGCAGCACCTGCGGAATCAGCACAGTGCTTCCGAACAACACAAAGAAGAACGTTTCGATATGGCGAAGTTCCGCTCTTTGAATAGCTGTATCTCCACCACCGGATCGTGGTTCCGCCATTCGTGGACGGCCGCCGCAATCAATGCCGCCACCGCGATGGACAACACAATCAGGATGAAATTGCTTTCCAGCCAGTCTTCTCGCTGGCCTTTATCCAGCACGATCTCAAGCGCGCCGAATCCAATGGCAATTAGCGCAATCCCGATGTAGTCAATGCGCAGCTTGCCACCGCTTCTTGCCGCCTTCACTTCTTCTTTGAATTGCGGAGGATCTGACACCAGCCGGCTGGTCAGAATCAGACTGACCAAACCGATGGGAATGTTGATGAAGAACACCCAACGCCAGGAAAAGTGATCGGTAATCCAGCCGCCCAGCGGCGGGCCGACGGCAGGCGCGGTGACAATGGCCATGCTGTACAGAGCAAACGCTGCGGCGCGTTTGGCTCCGGGAAAAGTGTCAACAAGAATTGCCTGTTCCACCGGCGCCAGTCCGCCTCCACCAATACCTTGCAGAACGCGAAAGAAGATGAGCAGCCCCAGGCTGGGGGCGATGCCGCACAGAAAACTGCTGACAACAAAGAGCGCAACGCAAACCATGTAATAGTTTTTGCGTCCGAACACGCGGCTCAGCCATGCGCTCAAGGGCAGCACCACCGCGTTCGCCACCAGATAACTGGTTAAGACCCAGGTGCTTTCGTCGTAACTTACGGCCAGGCCACCGGCAATATGCGGCAGAGAGACATTGGCGATGCTGGTATCCAGCAACTCCATGAAGGTCGCTAGCGTCACAGTGATGGCGATGACCCAGGGGTTTATTGCGGGTTTAACGGTGATCGGCTTTACGGTTGCGCTCAGGCTCAGCGGGTCTGACATCGTGTTCGAACTCATGGTCTCTCCGCCCTTCTGCCCGGCCGTTCTTTGCACCCTTTGATCGGCACTTTGCGCGTTTACGCTGTAAACCTGTGCTGCTAAAAGATGTGTACGGTGTACGCAAAGACGCAAAAAATTTTGCTTATTCAAATTGCCGCGTTACCAGGGCAATGGTCTCGTCTTTCATCCGCTCGGGGTCCTTCCACGGATAGCACTGCCCCAGGGTGATGAGCGAACTGGCCAGCCCGTGGATGGCCACGCGAATGATCTGCGCTGTCATCTCCGCATCCACCTTAATCCCTTTCTCTTCTGCGCACTCGCGTACCCCGGCCCGCAGACGGTCCATCACGTTCTGGCCAATGGCAACTTTACGGTCCGCCACCGGGCCCGGGGGCAAAACGGTCATAAAGGTCACTTTGTAGTGGTTGGGATGGTTGATGTGAAACTCCAGAATCATGCGCACGCAGCGACGCAGGATCTCCAAACGCGTACCCGGGCCCTGGCGGGTTTCATCCAGAATCCGGATCATGCGCTGGAACGTTTCTTCGCAGATGGAAAGCAGCAGCTCTTCTTTGCTCTCATAATGGCGATAAATCGCCATAGCTGAACAGCCGACCTCCGCGCCGATCCTGCGCATGGAGACACTTTCATAACCTTCACGCGCAAAGAGCTCGCGGGCCGTATCGCGTATCTGATCGCGCAAGGACGCGTGTGAGCGTGCCTGGCTGGTCCGTTTGGTTATTATCCGATGCTTAGGGGCGACTGGCATAAAACTAAGCTGAAAGCTTCTCGTATGTTTACACTGTATACAGCAGAAGTCAACCCCTCACGATTCCCACACGAAGCGCAGGAGCTCATCTGGAAATCCACCTCAGCCGTTCTCTTTGGTCAGGCCATCATCAGCTCGGCTTGACGCATCTTTACATATCACGCCACTCGAATTGAAAGCGAATTGGAGGAACGAACATGGGGAACAAGCAGATTGGATTTCTGCTGGTGTTAGCGCTGGCTTTCGCCCTACCGTTAGCAGCTCAGAAACCCGCAGCAGAAAGAATTGTCGGTCAACCAAAGGTGGAGGGTGTAGGTGACACCTGGGCAGTGATTGCCTGGACAACCAATACCGGTGGCAGCACAATCGTTCGCTATGGAACCGATCAAAGCAATTTAAGCCAGACGGCCGAAGCGCCTTACTCCGACAACGAGAAGACGATGGCACAAAACCATCGTGTTCACCTGAAGAACCTGAAACCGGGTACCACCTATTTCTTTATTGTTGATTCCGGTCAGGGTGAGGGCACAGGAACAGAAGCCAAGAGCTCAATTGGGCAATTCACCACCAAGCCCGCCGGTTCGCACGCCGCAGGCGGCGGTGAAGCCGGAGAAGCCAGGGAAGCCGCGGTGAAAATTACCAATGGACCTCGAGTGGAAGGAACCGGTGCGGACTGGGCTGAAATCGCATGGACCACGAACTCAGCCAGCGGATCCGTGGTCCGCTACGGTACCGATGCGAACAATCTTGGTCAGACTGCGCAATCACCTTATGTAGACAAAGAAAATGCGTCTTACCAGATGCATCGCGTCAAGCTCACCGGACTCAAGCCGAAGACCACCTATTTCTTTGTGGTAGATTCCGGACATGGCGAAGATACGGGAACAGAAGCCAAGAGTCAGGTGACCCAGTTCCAGACGAAATAGCTTTTAACGTCATGATTTAAATGGCGCGGATTGCAACCGCGCCATTTTTTTGCCCGGTGAGCAGTTGGAAACTTTTGTCCCAGGAGCGTACCATCTTCTTTTCGTGAAAAGGAGAAACGGTCATGGTCCTGGGAATGTCGCTCACCACCTTCACACTCATTCACGTTATCATCAGTCTGATCGGAATCGGTTCTGGACTGCTTGTCATCTTCGGGCTGCTGAATGGCAAACGCCTTGGCGCCATGGCATCACTTTTCCTCATCACCACAGCCCTAACCAGCCTTACAGGCTTTGGTTTCCCGTTCACGCACCTGCTGCCTTCACATATCTTCGGGATACTTTCGCTCATTGACTTGGCGGTTGCCATTCCCGCTCTATACGTCTTCCATCTCTCCGGGGCGTGGCGAAAAACGTATGTGATCACCTCTGCAATCGCCCTGTATCTCAACTGCTTTGTTCTGGTAGTGCAGGGTTTTGAAAAAGTACCGGCACTGCATGCGTTGGCGCCCACGCAGAAAGAGCCGCCATTCGCGATTGCCCAGCTTGTTCTCCTGGTACTATTCGTGGTTTTGACGACATACGCCGTTAAAAGATTTCGTGCGTCGGCCCCCGTTCCCGCGGTCACTGCCTGATATAGGCAAACATCGAGATTTTCCTATGTGCAGAAATATCAAATTGCTTTTCAACTTTGATCCGCCGGTGACCGACGATGAAGTCCGCGCGGCGTCGCTCCAGTTCGTAAGAAAGATCACGGGATTTAACAAGCCTTCCCGGGCGAATGAGGCCGCGTTCGAAAGCGCGATTGACGAGATTTCCGGAATTTGTAATCGTCTGCTGCGTTCTCTTGAAACCTCCGCGTCGCCAAAAAATCGCGAAGAGGAAGCGGCCCGGGCCAAAGCGCGGTCCGCCGAGCGCTTTGGTAGAGTCTAAAAACTCGAATCGCGAATCGATGGGATACGAAGTAAGATCAACCTCGGCCGCGAAACTGGATGATCCTGCGGCGATCGCGCTTTGACGGTCTTCCAGTGGGCATGGGGTCGAACTGCATCGCTGCTTTCCGCTCGGCCGCGGCTTTCAACCGCGCCTCCCGGCTCGCCTCAGTCTCACGGTACAACGTCTGCGCCACAGCTGCCGGTCCGCGAACATCACTCAGCAGCAGCACCTCCACTTGAAAATCGCCACCCTCATTCGTGACGCGCAACATGTCGCCAATCTTCACGTCACGTGCAGACTTTGCGGGCTGTCCATTGGATTGAATTCTGCCAAGCTCACACGCTCGAGCGGCCAGGGAACGCGTCTTAAAGAACCTGGCTGCCCACAGCCATTTGTCCATGCGCACAGAAGTCATTCATCTATTTTCCTACAAAATGGAAGTCAGTAGATCAGTGGCGTGATTCTTACCGCCAAAGCGGCGCTGGACGAGAAACTCACCGCCTCTGAGGAGATCCGTGAAGCGCTGGGCGGCGTGCTGTGCCGCTGTTTCACCCACCTTCGCATGCTGCGGGCAATTCGAAAATATGCCGAGATGAGGAAAGCATGAACGTTTCTCGGCGCCTTTTTCTGCAAGGTACTGGCGCGCTGATTGTGAGCTTCAGCACGTCATCAAGGCCTTCCAGTGTCGTAACCTCATCTTGAAGGACAGCGCTCACCGGCTTCACGCAAGAGCGCACAGTCCGTCCGCGTAGGATCACCGTACACGCTCCGCATTGGGCCATCCCGCAGCCGAACTTCGGGCCACGCAACCCAAGCTCGTCACTTAGAACAAAGAGTAACGGCGTTTCCGGGTCCACATCGAGAGTGTGCAGACGGCCATTCACTTTGAGAGAAATCGTGCTCATCGCGATCCTCATAGCGCGCAACCGACAATCAGCGCAACCACTCATTTACGCTAGACTTTGATGCGAGGGGTGGCGAGGATGGATGGCGGAAAGGCCGACGCTGAATCCAGCGCAGCTCTGATTCGAAAGCTCGCGCTCTGCGCAGAGACGAGAGCGCAGTTCGGCGGCCATTTTCGCGCTGGATACGGCAGCGGATCAGATTGCGCAGCTTGTCCGCGGTTTTGTGAAGTGGCGCGCAACCTCATCTGGTCGAAAGTAGAATCAAAAAGGAGTCTGAATTAGCCAAAAGGAGAAACGGCAATGTCAAAGATGAAAGTTGTGCAAGTACCAAAGCCCGGGGCGGATTTTGAAATTGTGGAACGTGAAATCCCGGAACCTGGTGCGGGACACGTAAGGATTCGCGTTCAAGCATGTGGAATCTGCCACAGTGATGTAATGACCAAGGAGGGACTCTTTCCCGGAATTTCCTATCCGCGTGTTCCCGGACATGAAATAGCTGGCGTGATAGACGAGCTCGGAGCAGGCGTGAAGGACTGGAAGAAGGGCCAGCGAGTAGGTGTCGGCTGGCACGGCGGCCAGGATGGCACTTGTCTGGCGTGCAGGAGAGGAGACTTCGTGAATTGCGCGAATGGTAAGGTTTGCGGAATCAGCTACGACGGAGGCTACCAGGAATTCATGGTTGCGCCGGTGGAAGCCCTGGCCCGGATGCCGGAGTCGCTTAGCGATGTAGAAGCCGCCCCGCTGATGTGCGCCGGCGTAACTACGTTCAATGCTCTCCGCCACGGCGGAGCTCTGCCGAGCGACCTTGTCGCGATCCAGGGAATTGGCGGGCTCGGTCATTTGGGAATTCAGTTCGCCAAGAAATCCGGTTATCGCGTTGCCGCTATAGGACGCGGCGGCGATGACGCACTTGCGAAAAAGCTTGGCGCGGATGTTTATATCGACAGTGCCGCAATGGACCCGGCCGCTGAACTGCAGAAACTCGGCGGGGCGCAAGTGATCCTTGCTACTGCACCGAGTGGAAAATCGATGTCGGCCCTGATCGGGGGCCTGGGGCCGAACGGCACACTGGTCGTCATAGGAGCTTCTTCGGATCCAATCGAAGTGCCGCCCATGCAGTTGATTGTCGGCAAAAAGCGAATTCATGGCTGGGCGGGCGGGATCCCAACTGACTCCGAGGACACGTTGCGCTTTGCGGAAATGACGGGTGTCCGGCCCATGATCGAAAAGTACCCGCTGCTGAAAGCCGCTGATGGCTATGCTCGCATGATGAGCGGGAAGGCAGAATTCCGCGTCGTGCTGACAATGTGAGATCTGCCG
>WNFD01002905.1_pt1 | contig 17204 bp, 24 predicted proteins | sample 5400491 | NCBI WGS metagenome assembly WNFD01 (sample SAMN13153343, study PRJNA577476) | soil metagenome | isolation source: 120 cm saprolite under Douglas fir tree site 2 hole 2 replicate 2 | place: USA:California | collected 2015-04-18 | reverse complement strand
TGGAACGAGGAAGGAGACGTACACCTCATCCCCTGGCGAGACCCGGCTCGCATGGTCCGGTGCCACATCGAGCTCGACTGGCGTACCCGTGACTCCGGATCGAGCCGCGACTGTGCCGCGCTCTCCGAGGAGGGGGAGGATGAAGAGCGGATCGAGGGCGCACCAGGCCCACGAGCTTCCTGATTTCGTGGTGACGAGGTGAGTCGAGATTGGTTCGACGGTCAAACCCCAGAATCCGATCACCCGCTTGGCCTCGTCCAGGTACACGCCCGGCCAATCCGCAATCTGATTTGCTGCGTCTGTGGGGCCCCAGTCGGCATCTGTCGCGATGGCCTCGATTTCTGCAGGCTTCCCGGCAAGCATCGCTCGGTATGTCGCCAGTGCCAGGTCGAGCTGCCTGGCGGTAAGCGGTGGCATGGCTTGCGCGATCGCGTCGGCGTAGCGGTCAACGGTGGACGGGTCTGACATCGGATTTTCCTCCTGGAAGCGGTTGGCCCCCGCGCGAGGGCCTTGGACATGATATCCTGCTTGCCAGATATGTATTCCTCGATTCTAGCTCCGACCGATGCTTCCGCGGCGGCTCGCTTCTTCCGGGTGCTGGGCGATCCGACCCGGCTCCGGATCCTCGAACTCCTTCAAGGCGGTGAGCGCACGGTCAGCGAGCTGATCGCTGCGGTCGAGCAGCCCCAGCCGCGCGTCTCCACACATCTCGCGTGCCTGCGTCACTGCGGATTCGTCGAGACTGAACGCAGAGGCAAGGAGATCGTCTACCGGCTCGCCCTGGACGGCCTCGACGGCATTCTGGATCGGGGCATGAGGTCGATGTCCCCGATCGCCGAGCGGCTCGCAACCTGCACCCGGATCGGACCTGATTGGGTGTGATGGAAAACATGCAAACCGTCAAACGAGCGGATCCGGCAGGCGAGCACGCGACGAGGCCGACTTCACAGCCATCCGGGGCTTGGTGGGCGGCTCCGGCAGCTTCGACACTGGTTGTCGTCTGCTGTGCTGGGCCTCTCCTGCTGGCCGCCCTGGTCGCCTCTGGAGCGGGAGGTTGGCTTGCAACTCACGGATTCCTGTTGGGAGCCACTTCTGTGATGGTCGTGACCGGAGCCCTGGCGGTCGGGGCCTGGATGCGAGTTAGGCGGGGATGACGGTCCGATTCACTCTGTGATGCTGATCACATATCAGTGCTCGGACGATCGCATCATGGTCCAGTGCGGATGGATCTTGACTTCGACCTGATCAAGGTCGACGGCGAAGTCTTCCCCGCAGCCCAATTGCTGGGGCGGCCGACAATTCTGATTCTGCTTCGTTATCTTGGTTGACTCTTTTGCCTCGAGCATGTCTCGCAGTTGCGGGAGTTCGATCAGGAGATCGCAGACTTGCAAGGCAAGGTAGTGGTGATCTCATTCGCCAGCCCCGACCATGTCAAGCGCTTCGCCGAACGCTTGAACCTGCCCTTTCTCTGGCTCGCCGATCCCGCGCGCCAGAGCTACAAGCGTCTGGGGCTTGAACGCCGGGGTCTTATGGCAATCGCGCCACCACGCGCGGTCTGGGGCTACATCCGCTTCTTATTCAGGGGAAAGACCTGGCGGCCGGAGCAGCTCGACTTGGCGCAGATGGGCGGTGATTTCGTCTTCGATGGCAACGGTAACGTCACGCTCGAGTACGTCAGCACAAGGTCTGACGACCGCCCTTCTATTGAGGCCGTGATGTCGGCGTTTCGGCGTGCTGGGAGCGCGCCAGCTGGCGCCGCCGAGCGCTAGGCGGGGAAGTTTGCGTCTCGTGCCGTGTTATGCACGCGATGGCCACGTTTGCAAGCCAAGACGTACGACTCCAAGGCGCCTGGGCGCGGGTATTCTCGGCTCAAGCATGGAGTGTCGCCGCCGTTGTGAGTGAAAAGAGCCCCGAGGAGGAGGCCGATCTGGCGGTTCAGATCGGGAAATTGCGGCCGCGACTTCTGCGCTTCGCCTGGTCAATGACCCGCGACCGCGAAGCGGCAGAGGACCTGGCTCAGGAAACGATCGCCCGCGCCCTCGCGTCGCAGTGGAGATTTCGGCCCGGCACGAATCTCAAAGCCTGGCTTTTTCGAATCTTGCGCAACATTCACCTGAACGTACTCCGCGCTGCTGGGACGCACCCGACCCTTGTCTCGATTGAGGACCTCGTGGTCGAACCGACCAGCCCGCACGAGCAATACCCGAATCCTGTCGAGGCTCGAGTGATTGAGCGGGCAGAGTTGAGGCGGATTGCCGATGTCTACCGCACTCTTCCGCCAACCTTCGCGGCCCCACTTTTTCTGACGGCGGTTGAGGAGCTCAGCTACGCCGAGGCTGCCTCGATCCTCGACATTCCGGTCGGGACTGTGATGTCACGCGTGTATCGCGCGCGGCGACTGCTGATGTCCAGACTGGCCGGGGGCAATTAATTTTGAACGCCTGCACGACCCACCGCGAGTTTCTTGCGGCGATCGCGGATGGCGAAACCGCGCTGGTTCCGGTTGGCACGCTCGACCATGTGAAACATTGTGCCGACTGCACGCGCGAGGTTCGAGCCCATCAACTACTCGCTTCGAGGCTCCGGCAGGCCAGCGAGCATCTGGAGGAGGCCGAGCCCACTCGGCGACCCATACCCTTGGCGCGAGGTCGCCTCCGCGTGATCGCCGCGTGCATCGCAGGCGCGATCGTGCTGGGCGCCGCTGGAGTCGGATGGTTGGCGCTTTCGCGCCCCGATCCTGTTCTCGCCGCGGTAAATGCTTCATCGCAGCCGCTTCAGATCGAATCCAGCGATCCCTCTCAGGTGAGCCAATGGTGTCTGAAAGCGTCAGGGAGGACGCTGCCGGCCATCCAGTTGGACGGGATGCAGGTAGCGGGTGCGAGGATGGACCGTGCTGCGTCGACGGATATCGTGACGGTGGTCTACACCGCGCCTTCGGGTGCGCGTGTCACTGTCGGCTGGCTCGAAGGCCAGGCCCCCGCTGGTGCCGGCGTCGAAGACAGGAACGTTTCAGGCCATGAATTGCTGATCGTTCACTCTGCAGTGGGAACGGCAGTGATCACGGGGTCATCAGCCGACGCGATGTGGCAAACTGCGGCCGCCATTGAGTCAACTTCGACATAGGTCACCTGCTGGCATGCGCTATCGGTAGCTGGCGCTGGGCGCTCACGTCAGAGCTCTTCCGCATCAGCCATTGGGGCATGCTTGGCGACCGCCCTTTGTTGCGGTGAGCGACACTCGCCGCCCCAAGCGAACATGGAGTCGTTTCGCGGAGATCCCATGGGTCTGCCTCGACCGTCGAAACCTGAGCCAGTGCATCACAGCAGCGGTGATCGTCGGCACCATTCTGTTTTTCATCAACCAGGCGGATGTTGTATTCGGCGGACGAGCGACCGCGGTGACTTGGACAAAGATCGGCCTGAGCTACCTGGTCCCCTTCTTTGTCGCCAACTACGGGATCGTGCTAGGCAGCCGGAGGTCGGGGCCCCGCTAATCCGTGCAAACCTGGCTGCTGCCAGCTCTTTTTGCGCTAGTCGCCTGGGCCATCCAGCGCTTGCTGGGCAAGGTTGCGCTGACGACTCTGGGCACGAGCAAGTTCTACCTGCTCAGCGCCACCGTCTCGCTGGTGACATACACCCCTTACATACTGCTGCGACCGCCGGCGCTTTCGTCGCTGCTGCCTGCTTTCGGACTGGCTTGCTTGATTGCGGTCACCTTCGGCGTGACCACGGAGGCGATTCGACGCGGCCCGCTAGGTGCCGTGTCGCCGATCACTGGGCTCAGCCCTGCGCTGACCGCGCTCCTCGCCATCACCTTGCTGAGAGAGCGGCTGGACTGGACCGCGGCCCTGGGCGTGGCTCTAGCACCGTTGGGTCTATTGCTGCTCAGCTGGAGATCAAAGGGAACCGACGCAGCCCGATCCAATTGGCTGTGGTTGGCTCTCTCGTCGCTGATACTCCAGGGTCTGGGAGCCTTTCTCGCCAAGGTCGTGGTTACACCGGCCGGTCCGTCGGCACTCCTTCTGATGGGAGCCGCCGTCCAGGTCGTGGTCGGCTTGTTTCTCGCCCCGCCGTGGAGGTGGGATCGAGCCGACCTTCGCGGTCGACCTGCCGCTTTCACAATCGTGGCTTATGTCGTCGGTGGAGTCGCCACCATCGGCTATCTACTTGCCCTTGCCTCTGGACCAGCCGCCGTCGTCGTTCCGCTCGTGGCGACAAGCCCCGCGCTGGCGGGGCTGCTTGGCATCGCGGTGCTGAAAGAAGAGACAAGTCGCCGGCAGCTGGTGGGCATCGGACTCGCACTGCTCGGCGCCATCCTCCTTGCCAGGGCCTAAATGAGAGTGAGACTTGGGAGCGGTCGAGGGATAATCAAACTCATGTCCGATCAGCACTTTCAGCTGGAGGCAGACGCGAATGCCCGCGCCTGGTTAGAGGCACACCCATCGGCTGTACCGCGGGTCATTACATACGACGTTCATCGGTGTTGTGGCGGCGGCAAGATTTGTCAGGTCAAAGTGCGCGAACTATCTCGGAAGGATGACCCAGCTCAGTACTCAACTGGCGTTACGGATGACGGCACCAAGTTCCTTATCGATCGCAGGGCAGCGGCAAGACTGCCTTTCCATTTCGGCTTGACGGTTCGAGGGCTCGGCCGGCTGAAGCACCTCGACCTCGACCTCGAGGGCGAGCAGTGGGGAACGCTCCTCTACGAGTAAGTCGGCGCCCTAGCTGACTCCACGCCGCTCGCGCTGTGCACGGAAGGTCGCGATGGCCGCTTGGCGATAACGCTCAGCCATCTCGACGTAGCGGGCAGCATCATCGGCGAGATCCGGGTCGTGGTCCTTATGTCGGCGACTCAGTGCCAGGGCCGCGAACTTCGCACCTCTCATGTACGGCTCCAGCTGCTCCAGGGGCAGAGGTCGATCGCCACGCGCCATCTCAGTTCCCTCCGCGAATCGAGTCGAACAGTTCTTCATCGGTCGGCCGGTCGGCGAAATCGCGTCCGACATACATCCAGCCTATGGAGCCATCCCTCCGGATGGCGAAGATGGAAGGCTTGGCGATGCCGCCGTCGGTGTCGCTCCACACATCCCACTCCTTGATCACGCGGCCTTCGGGGTCACTGAGCAAAGGGAAGGGCAGCATGAGCTTTTCGACCATGGCGCGGTTGTTCTCGATCGGATCGACCGAGATTCCGGCGAGGCTCATGCCCTCCTGGACGAATCGCTCCCAGTTCCTTGCGTACGAGGCCAACTGCCCGTTGCAGTAGGGTCACCAATCTCCCCGGTAGAAGACGAGCAAGACCGCGCCCCGGGCAAGGTGATCGGCAAGGCGCCAGGCATGGGCTTCATGGTCGGGCAGCTCGAAGTCCATCGCCTTCTCCACAGCTAAGGAAAACGTACCGCCACGATCGCTGATTCCGCCGATCTTCCGCTCGGCGAAAACCTGGGAATTACCTGCCCGTTGTCGTGTTGTGCATTCACGTGGCAGGCCTGTGCCTGCGAATCGACTGCTGCTGCTAGGAGGTTCGAATGGAAGCCAGCCGGAGTGTAGATAGTCGCTTTGTCGGCCTCGCAGCGCTCAGCGGGGCTGCCGGAGGAGTGGTGATGGCGATGTGGATGATGATCTATTCCGCCGCCACCGGCAACGGATTCTGGACGCCGCTCAACGTCTGCATGGCCTCATTCATCTATCGGTCTGACGGCGAGATGATGGTGAAGGAGGCGATGATGCACCCTGGGATGGCGATGGATGCGCCGGTGAATGGGTCCCACCTGGCGGTTGGCTTCGTTGTCCATATGGGATTTTCTATCGTCGTCGGCGTTGCCTTTGCCTTGGTCCTGCTGTTCGCCATTCGCGCGCTCCGGCTGCCGCTCTTGACGACCCGGTATGGCTACTCCGCCGCGGCCGTGATCGGAGCACTCATTCTCTATGCACTGATGATGTACCTGATCCTTCCTCTGCCGATTGGGGCGAATCCCGTGATTCCGGACGTGACACCCAGAGGGGCGTTCATCATCGGGCACATCCTCTACGGGGCAACATTCGGCCTGGTCGCCTTCGCCTTGCTGCGACCGAGACTCACCGCTACGAGCCTCCGTCAAGCGCCAGCCTAATCGGTACCCGCCATGACGGCGCGTCGGTGCAGGCGCGGCCTTCATCCACGGTGTCTGGCGTGAAGATTCACGGGGGAATCGCGAGAATCCCCCGCGCGTGTCACTCTTTTTGACGAGTCCGACCGATGGCCCTCCGGGTCCGCGAACAGCGCGAACGTGACTCCGCCTGGGACCTGGACCGGCGGCGGGATCGTCTTGCCACCGTGTCGCTCGACCTCCCTAAGCGCTGACTGGGCATCATCGACTCCGACATAGAAGGTGACGTGCCCAGGCCCCTGTGGCAGTTTCCCGATGCCGCCGTCGATGCCTCCGCCCTCCTTCATGTGCACCATGCTGTAGCTGGTTAGATCGCGCGGGGCCAGAAAACTCCTGATGCCGCCCGCCCATTGGCCTGCTCACTGGAGGTGTCCACATGTTGTTCAGGTGGCGCAGTTGGACCGGAGTCGCGACCGTTCTCTTTCTTCTCTACGGCGCAGCCAACCTGCTCGCTGCGATCATCGTGCCGACAACCCTAATCACGGGTGGCGCTGGCGCCTTGGGAGGCGGTGGCGTCGTGTTCAGCGGGGACGCCGACTCCTATCTTCTGGGTAGCTCGCTCAGTGCGCTTCGGGGCTCGAATGCGAAGCTCGATACGCTGCTCGTGAGCTCGATGGTTGGGATGTGCGGCCAAATGATCGCCCTGGCGGGCCTGTTCCTCGCGGTGACTTGGTTCGCATTTCGCCGCGGCCAGCGGTGGGCGTTGTGGGCGCTCCTCGTCGGCGCGCTGATTGGCTGGCCGCATCTGATCGCGATCATGGCCATGTATTCCCAACAGGGCGCTCCCATCGCCTCTGGTGCTTCGGCACTCGTCCCCTTCCTGGTCGTTCCAACGTTGGCGTTTGCGACCGGCGCCGTCGGCCAGCGACGAGCACAGCCGGCCTGAGTTCATGTAGCACTTCATTTCTCGCCAGGCCTCGGCGCGCACTCTAAAAGCGCCCGTTAGCTGGCGTCCAATGGGGCAGCCCTGGAAGTACTGGATAGTGATTCTCACAAGCGCTCTCTACTTCTGGTCACCGTCCTGCTGCTGGTCCTTGCTGCCCCGGCTGTGACGCTTGGATACCCCGAAAGCATTGCGTTCGGCGCCCATGGGCCCGAGGCGATATGGATGCTGACTGCTGGGATCTCTCTCGCACGATGTGGCAAGAGAAGACACGACCACGGATAAGCTGAGACTGCGGATCCGACAGCCTCGAGCCGCACGGCGACGATTCTCTTGAACCCGCATATGCTGCCGTCGTGGACGAGGCGGTCGGAGTGGGTCGGGTCGACTGGAAGGCCGGTCGCAAGGCGCCGGCCGTGCGGATCTACCTGACGGGAAGGGTTTTCGTCGAGCACGAGGACGTGGTCCGCGGCGAGGCCTCTTTGCCCGGCCGCCAGGGCCGGCTCCTGTTCTGCTTCTTGGTCCTCAATCATGGCCGGCCGCTGGCCCGCCACGAGCTGGTCAACGCCGTATGGGGGGAGAGCGTGCCCGAAGTTGTGGACGCATCTCTCAACGCCCTCATCAGCAAATTGAGGCGATTCCTTAACGGTGCCGGCCTGAATGGTGCGGCTGCACTGGAGGCCTCCTTCGGCTCATATCGCCTGCGGTTGCCTGCCGGCTCATGGGTCGATATCGGGCAGGCCGAGCTGAGCTTTCACGATGCGGAGGCGGCGGCAAGGAATGCCGACATGGCCACGCTGTACGCGGCCGCGCTTGTCGCAGGAGCCGTCGCCAGGCGACCCTTTCTCGCCGGCGAGAGTCTTCCATGGGTAGTGGCGCAGCGGGAGCGGCTGCAAACCCTCCTGATAAGGACGCTCGAATGGCAGTCCGACTTCTACGAGTGGCACGGCGAGCGGGACGTGGCTTTTAAATTGGCTCAGGAAGCCGTGGCCATCGCGCCGTTTCGCGAGACTGGACATCAGCGGCTGATGCGGCTGCTTCGAGATCAGGGCAACCGGGCCGAGGCCCTGCGGGCCTACGAACGCTGCCGGAGGCTGCTTCGGGACGAGCTCGGAGTCAGCCCGTCAGCAGAAACCGAGGCGCTTTACCTGACGCTGCTCAAGGCGTGACCGGCTACGGCTCGATCTCGGCCATGGCAAGCGCTTGCTCACGCCGTAGGTCGATGTCGTGGACTTGCTTGGCGTGCTTCTGGATCACCTCGACGAGCTCGTCATCCGTCGCCCCACGAGCGACGAATCCGCATTCGCATGTGATCCTCTTCATGGTCGGCATGGCTGGAGTCCCTCCTCAGGGACCACTCTAACTGGCGCGGTCGGCGCTGACGCGCCGGCCAGCCCCCGACGCCAAGTTTTTTCCAAGGTGGACGCCAGATCGCAACCACATCCCCTGGCCAGACTCCACCGCGAGCGCGGGACTTGCGCCAATTCCACAAATCGGAGGAGAAACCAATGAGAACTTTTACAAGCAGCATCGTAGCGGCGGCCATGATCGGATTGAGCGCACTGACCGCTTACGCCGGGGCACCCACCACTACCACAGTGCGGTCGTTCAGCGACGGGAGTGTTGTCCCGGGATCATCCGCTGGCTTGGTCCGGACCGATGCCGGCGTAAGCGCCACCCTTGCCACGTCGGGATTGCCCGGCGGTGACGTGGTCACCATGTGGTGGGTCGTGTTCAACCATCCCGAGAACTGTTCCGGACCGTCGGCGGGGCACCCATTCCAGTGCGGCCGCAGCGACCTGGGCAACCCGGCAGTTGAGGCTTCCGTCCTATATGCCGCCGGCCGCGTCACGAGTGATGGCGGTGCCGCCTTTTATGGAGCACACCTGAGCGTCGGCGACACCAGTGGCGCCCTATTTGGTCCGGGTCTGCTCTTCCCCGGGTCTGCACATGTGCACCTCGTGCTCCACGACCACGGGCCGGCCGATCCCCGGATCGTCAGCCAGGAGCTTCACTCGTTTGACGTGTGCAACCCAACGTGCGTGGACATCCAGTTCGCCGTCTTCGAATCCTGACCAGAGTCGCGGACACATGTGATGGAGGTGCCGCCTGACGGCGGCACCCCCTGTCTTTCAGCAGAAGGATCTGTGCGCTACATCGAACACAGGAAATTACGAAAGACGTCCGGGCAATCCGGATCTCAAACTTGATCGGCTGAGGGGAGCAGGGTCAACACGAACCGGTTGAACGCAACACCGATTTCATAGGATTCCGCGTTTGTTCCTCCTCTCCTCCATGGATCGTGGGCCCGGCGGACCTGGCCGGGACTATGAGCCACGCCGAAGGGCGTCGCGTCGATCACACTGGCGTGCTTCGCCCCTTGAGCGTCATCACCACGGCGGTCAGAGCCGCGCACACGAGAAGCACGTGCACGACGATTATCCAAGTAGGAATAGTTGTGCCAACGGCCACTTCGTCTGATGCGAAGAGAGTCCCGACCAGCTCGAACAACGACAGAGCACCGATGAGAATAGGACCGCCCCGACCCCCTCTTCGAGTCAACAAGAATCCTGCTAGCCAGAGTGAGGCAAGGACCAGTGTTATCAATGGCTCTCTGACGATGAAGGAGTGCAGAGCGATCTCGACCGCCACCACCACAGCCATAACTTGTAGGACGGTCCGCCACCGTTGCGACGGAGACAGACCTGAAAACAAAGACGGCTGATTGGCCATTAGCCGGTTCTCCTTATCCATTACAGTGGTTGATCAGCGACCGCCCTCAGCTGCGGCGATCAGTCGGCGCAGGCCGCGGCGCAACATCCGCCGTGTCATCAACAGGGCGATCTGGCGGAATCCCGGTACGGCCATCATTCCATTCATCTCGCCGGCGAACTCTGTGATGTGGACGCTCAGGCTCACCGACGAACCGCTGCCGGCAGGCTTCATCTCGTAGCGGTAGACCGCCGTCAGCGCAGCCGACTGCCGCCCCGATTTGGCTACCGCGCGACCGGTGGTCACGTACTCCAGCAGGCGTGGCCTCTCAGCCTGTGTAACGACCGATTGATCGCGCCAAGTCCCCTCCATCTCGAGGCCGGTGCTCCGGAACTCTTCACCCACCCGCGCCGGGCCGTCGGGCGCGTCCATGCTCAACATCCCTTTCCCACCCGGGCGTTCGGGCCTGTTCCATTCGGGATGCGTCCGCAGGTCCGCGACCCGATCGTAAACGGCCTCCGGCGGCGCCTGGCAGCGCCCGCTCACACGAGCCGACCAATCGACACGCTGCTTTGCCTTGCCACCTTTCTCATCGATCGTTGACACCATCGTTTCACCTCCTCACGTGATGAACAGCAGCATGTGAGGGTGGTCCCGCATAAGGATCCGGAGGATTACTGAATTCTTCCCGGATCCACCTCCGAGCCGTCCCGAGTTGCGCGATTGGGTACATGATCCACGCGTGATTCCGAGGTCAACCGCCGGGGCCGAGGCGCTGGGCTGGGAGGCTCTGCGCAGAGGCGATTGGACCGGCGCCGGCGAGGCTTTCGAGCAAGCTCTGGCCGAAGGCGCGTCCGCGCACGCACTCGACGGCCTGGCGCAGGCGGCGTGGTGGCAGTCGCAGACGCAATCGGCGATCTCGACCTGGCAACGAGCCTATGCGGCATACCGGCGGGTGGGGCTGGATGCCGATGCAGCCGAGGTCGCGCTCCGGCTTTGGGAGGAGTATGAGAAGTCGCTGGACCTGGAGGCGGCGGCCAATGGCTGGCTCGCCAGAGCGCGAGATCTGCTGACTGGCCTGGAACCCCGGCGGGCCCACGCCATGCTGCTGCTCGCGCAGGCTGAGCGGGCAAGCAACCCGGAAAGCTCCCTTGCTTTCGCGCGGGAGGCATGGGAGCTTGCCCGACACGTCGGCGATCCGGACCTCGAGCTCATCGCCATGGGCAAGCTCGGCCTGGCGGAGATCTCGTTGGGCAGGGTGCAGGAGGGGGTAACCCATTTCGACGAAGCTATGGCGGCCGCGTCCTCTGGCGAGCCCAATGAGCTGCGCACGATCGGCGATCTCTATTGCGCCCTCTTCCTGGCAATGGAGGTGATCCAAGACAGTAGCCGCTTCGGGCAGTGGACTGAGATCGTTATGGGCTTCATGCAGCGATACAACCATCCGGACCTCTTGACGTTCTGCGGCACCTGCTGCGCCGAGCTCTTCGCGGTCGAGGGCCGGTGGCAGGAGGTCGAGAAGCAGCTGCTCGAGACCCTGGCGGCGCTAGAGGCGAGCGGCCATCGAGCACGATGCGTCCATCCATCCGTCCGGCTTGCCAGTCTGCGCATCGTCCAAGGCCGGCTCGAGGATGCTGAGCGCTTGCTCTCCGGCGTCGAGGACCTGGCGGAGGCGACCCAGCCGGCCGTGAGCTTGCACCTTGCCCGGGGCGAGACCGCTTTGGCGGCAGCCCGCCTTCATCGCCGGCTCAACCAAGTCGGCAGGGAGAACCTGCTCGCAGTGCCATTGCTGGCTCAGCTAATCGATGTGCAGGTGGCGCAGTCCGACGTCGCGGCGGCGGTGCAGACTGCAGCGCAACTGATGGCGATCGCGAACGTGTCAGGCAGCCCGCGGGTGCTCGCCGGCGCTGTTTTCGCCCAGGGTGTGGTTGACGGCGCCGGCGCAAAGCCGTCGGCCCTGACCCACATCGGGCGCGCCATCGAGCTGTACGCCGCTCTGCGCATGCCCCACCCAGCGGCCCGCGCTCACCTGGTCTTGGCCCGCCTGTTGATGACCACGGATCAGAAGACTGCGATTCGAGAGGCCAAGATGGCGCTCATGGCGTTTGAGGAACTTGGGGCAACCAGGGATGCCGACGAGGCGGCTGGCCTGCTTCGTAATTTGGGTGTGGGTGGCCGGACCGGCCCGAAGGGATGGCGTGGATTGAGCCGGCGCGAAGCGGAGGTGCTACGGCTTCTGGCCGACGGCCTCACAAATGCTGAGATCGCCGCCCGCCTCTTCATCGGCACCAAGACGGTTGATACCCATGTCGGCAACATCCTCTCCAAGCTCGCGGTACGCAATCGTGGTGAGGCGGCGGCGTGGGCTCACCGCAACCTCGTCGAGCACGCCGGACCGCCCGGCCAGGACCGCGCCCGGTCGCGTCACGCATAAGCAACGGGGCAGCCCGATGCCTTCTACGGCGACCACTAATTCCGGTTCGAAAAGAATGGCCAGATCGCGAACCAGCCGGCCGTCAAGATCTATGTCGTGAATGAACCAGCCTGAACAGGGTCGCACACGTCGGTCGCGCACCCGTTTCGCGATCGCTGGTAACGCTACCCGACGGACAAGTGGCCTGCATTGGGGTTGTGTGCTCGGCTTTGGTGAAAGACCTCGGACCGCGCCGGATCACGGCCGGATCACGAATTCCCGGAACCGGACGGTTCTAGGAGGTCACGTCAGGACAGCAGGAAAGCGGTATCTGAGTTCAGTAGGCCACTTGCGGAGTCGGCGGGACAGTCGAGGACACACCATCGACATGGTTCGGGACCGTCATGAGGTGACACCGAAGGGCAGAGAACGGGATTTGAACTAACGAGGCGGCAAACCACAACCGCTACCACCGAGCCGGTTGGCGCCTGGTACGCACTCCACTCAGCCAGACAGCCTGGGTCGCGCGCTCTAAGTCGCGCGCTCTAATCAGAGCTCGGCCGGGCTCAGAGCGACGCTGCGATCCGCTCGGCGAGTCGCTCCGCGAGCGCGAGGGTCGGAACATGTGTGAACCCCGAAGGCACGCTCGGCATGATCGAAGCGTCCACGACGAAGAGTCGCTCGGTCCCGTAAACGCGCCCTGACGAATCGACCACTGCGCCTTCGTCCGGTGACGGACCCATGACGCACGTACCGAACACGTGAGGCAATGGATACGCGTTCTGCCGAACGAAGCTCTGCATTTCAAGGTCGCCCTTGGCCTCAGGCGACAGCGGGCCGAAGCACAACCGGCGCAGCTCCGGCCGCGCGGCGACCTCATAAGCCCGGCGGTACCCTTCAGCGAGCCGGACCAGGTCCGATGGTTCCGTAAGGCTCCGAAGCTCGATCCGCGGCGGGTCGGCCGGGTCGGATGAGCCCAGCTGGACGCGGCCGCGCGACCGCGGCCTAAGCAGCGCGACGTCGATCGTGAAGACTGGTGGATCGTCGTACGGATCGGCAGGCCACAGCATCAAGTCAGGCGGAGCATCCCCGGACGCTTCGCGGCTGGGAAAAGTAGCGACATAGCGAAAGTGCGGCGAGTTGCGTGCCTCTCCGCGATAGCCGCAATCGACATCGACTCCGACGTCGGATCCGAGTCCTTCCCCGACTCCGCGGAGATCGACCATCGCCGCGATGCCCACCGATCGCAGGTGCTCTGACGGTCCGACGCCCGATCGCATCAGGATGGATGGGCTGCCGTAAGCTCCCGCCGCGAGCACGACGCAATCAGCACCGATGGTTGTGCCGTCTCTCAGTCGGACACCTGTGGCCCGCTTCCCATCGAACAGGATGTCGGCGACCTCAGCGTCGGCTCTGACGGTGAGGTTCAGCCGCCGGCCGCTCTGCGGCAGATAGGCCTGCGCCGCGATCACGCGCAAGCCCTGGCGGGAGTTCATCGGCATGCGCGCAGCCCCCATCGCCCCAGGCTGGTTGTGGTCCTCGATGGCGGGGAATCCGGCCGCTTCGTATGCGCGCATCGCGGCCGCGCCGACTTCGCTCGGCTCCAGGTCGGGATAGCGAGTGATCGGGATTGGCCCGCTGTCGCCATGCCAGGGCCTGTCGCCGAAGTCGAGGTCGTTCTCGATGCGCTTTAGGAAGGGCAGCATGTCTCCGAAGCTCCACCCAGGATTACCGAGCCGCTCCCACTCGTCGTAGCCCGCCACCGAGCCGCGAAGTGCGTACCGCGTGTACCAGGCAGTGCCACCCAACGTCTTGCCGCGCCGCAGCTTCTGCACTGCCCCGAGTTCCTCGTGCTCCGACGTGTAGCCCCAGTCAAATTTGCGCGTGATGTGCCATCCATCTCGCAGCTCCTCGGGGAGCTCGGTGGTCAGGTCAGGTCCTGCCTCAAGCAGCAAGACCGAGCCAGCGGCCGACTCCGAGAGTCTCCCGGCGACGACGCAGCCGGCGGCACCACCGCCGACTACGACAACGTCAAATCGCACAGATCGCGAAGAGCCCGCCGTTCCCACAGCTTATTTGACCACCTCGGTCCCCAGCAAGCGCTCGGTCCATCCCCTGCGGGGCTATAGCGATCCACCGCAACTGGCGCGTGATGTCTTCAATCCTAAGCTGGCGACTTACTGCCTCCGGAAGGTCGCTCAAGACGGTGACGATGCGTCCTAATGAGGTTGACGATGCGCCCTCCGAGCTCGATCTGGGAGTTTAAATTCCCGGCACGGCCAGTTCGGCCGCCCCGGGTCCCGCCCAGCATTAGGTCAGCGCGGCCCGCTGGATCGCCTCTCGGAAGCTGCCGAATCGGCGCCGGATTGTCTTCTCAGACGGCCGCATTGCGGCCTCTGTCCAGCTCTCGGCGGTCGGGAGCGAGCCGCGCTCGGCGACGAACTCCCGAAGAGCCGCGACAGACTCCTCGATCCGGGTATCGGCCACGTCGGACAATGGGACCGCCTCGCCGTCGAATACGCCGGGTGGGTTCGTATTGTGGGAACTTAGGTCCACCACCACAACATCTGGTATCCATCAAGCCAGGGCCGGCGCCTACGAACTCGGCGCGTACTTCGGCAACGCGAGGTGCCGGGTCCCCGACCTTGACCGCGGATCACGTGACCATGCGGCTCAATCTCAGCATCCAACTGGTCGATGAGGCGAAGGCGGCTTGTCAGCATGTACTTCTGGTGCTCGCCGAGATCGCCAACCGGGGCTTCGCTCAGGAGGTGAAGCTTGCTTCGCATTCTGGACTGGGCCAGCTCTGCCATGGCCTCGGCGTCTTGATTACCCGCGATGAGCTCTTCCGGCATGGCCGGACTCGACTTGCTCAGGACCTCACTCGCCACCGACGGCAACTTGATGTTCCCACCTTCGAGGACCTTCTCGACTCGATTGACCATTCGCGCGCGTTCCTGCCCTAGGACCTTGCGGTATGGCACCAGTTCCCGCAGCTCACGTTGCTCCCGACTTGGAATGAAGCTCGCACGCAGAAGCCCATGGCAAAGCAGGTCTGCGATCCACTCTGCGTCTTTCACGTCTGTCTTGCGCCCGGGCACTGCTCGCATGTACCGCGGGTTCGCGACCAGCACTTCGAGGTCTGTGTTCTCGAGAAGGTTGAAGAGCGGTTTCCAGTAACTACCGGTCGATTCCATTGCCACGTGCGTCACGCCTGACTCGATCAGCCAATCGATCATCTGCAAGAGCTGGCGAGTCACGGTGCCGAAAGTGCGCACTTCCTTATGGCCGGGCGTGATTGCGCACACCACCACCGTCTTCTTGTGAACGTCCAGTCCCGCGCACCTCTCATGAACTATGTCCATCCGACCACCTCCAACGTTTGATGCGGGTGGTCGGGAGAGGCGGCCGTCTTGATCAAGAAATTCCTATGCGTGCTCACACAACGGTGCGGCGACATCATGCGGTGCCTGTCGGCGCAGCCAGGCTCAGGTTATTGTTCGGGCTCACGGCACCAACTAACTCGTCGAGCTGACACCCAACCAACCCGCGCGTTACATACCACGCGGTGGTCGGATGTCAATCCGGCCATGGCCGGCTATTGTGGGAACGTGGGTCCACCACGCTCGACCGTTCCGGACCTGACGCGGAGCCTTCTTGCTGTGAGCTCGGCCCACCACCTCGCGAAGCTGGGCCGACTCCCGCCCGACGGCCTCCAGTGCCGACTCGGGCGCGGATAGCGCTGCCCAAAAGAGTCTAAAGACCAAAATGTCGACCATGCCCGCCGGCCCCAACGCTGACCGCTTGGATCAAAGGCGTGCAGACGGCCCATCGTCGCCCCGATGTGGAGTGCACATCACGGAACTCGGCGAGGGTCAACCAGTGCTGTTCATCCACGGAGGACTCATGAACGGGGATGAAGCCTGGGTTGCACAGCGACCGCTTGCGGATCACTACCGACTCCTCTTCATGGACCGGTTCAGCTATGGGGATAGCGCGGACAGGTTGGACGACGTACGCATCCAGGCCGACATAGACGCGATTGCAGCACTTGCTACAGGCGGTGTCCACCTCGTTGGCCACTCATATGGCGCTCTGCTGTGCCTCTTAGCAGCCGCTCACAGATCTGCGCCAGTGTTGTCGCTCGCGGTGATCGAGCCACCAGCTTTCGCGCTGGCCCGAGGGGATCCACACGTGGAGGCGCTCGTCGACCGGCTGGGCCCAGTGCTATTGGCTGCTAAAGGCCAGTCGCCGGCGGCGGCCATGGAGAGCTTCTTCGCGGCCTTGGGCCTCGTCGAGAAGGCGCCACTGACGCCTCGCATCGAGCGTGCAGTCCGGGCGACTTTCCGCGAGCCGCCACCGTGGGAGCTGGACGTGGACCTCACCGTGCTCGCGGCCGCACGTTTCCCGATCCTGGTTGTCTCGGGCGGATGGGCGGGAGATGACAGCTACCCGGTGAGGCACGGGTCGGGAAGCGCCTTTGAGACTGTTTGCGACCGGTTGGCGCAGCGGTTACACGCGGAGCGCGCCGTCATCCCCGGGGCTGCGCACGCGGTCCAGTTCACCGGTGAACCGTTCAACAACCTCCTTGACTCCTTCATGGGACGCGCTACGCGGTCGGCTGGCCGGTGACCGCCTACCAACGTTCCCAGCGGACGATCGTGTCGAGCGGGATCCTTGCCGCGGGCTTCAAGTCCTCGCCCTTGACGAAGCCGATCGGGACAAGCGCTACCTGCGTGTAGTGGTCGAACGGTATTCACGACATGCGAGCAGCATCGCCGGCACCTCAGGCTCTCCGCCGCCAGGATTAGGCGGCACCGGAGAATTATGGGCGCTGCGCAGAAGCCATCAGAGAAATCGGCGAAGGGCTGACCACGAAGCACCGGTTCGCGTTATGTGAGCTGCGGCCCCAGCAATGTTCCCACAACGCGAACACCTGCCGCGGGAAGTCATTTGAGCGGGAGCGCCTCGTCCCCACTGGCCCGGATCTCGGCGACCAAGGTCTTGATCAGGGTTCCGCTGCGCCGGTTAGCCGGTCTCAAGAG
>WNFD01010225.1_pt1 | contig 17212 bp, 16 predicted proteins | sample 5400491 | NCBI WGS metagenome assembly WNFD01 (sample SAMN13153343, study PRJNA577476) | soil metagenome | isolation source: 120 cm saprolite under Douglas fir tree site 2 hole 2 replicate 2 | place: USA:California | collected 2015-04-18 | reverse complement strand
AAGGCAATTGGGGGAGGGATTCCGGGGGCGGCCTACGGGTTTTCGCAGGAAGTGGCGGACCGCATTGTTGCGGGGCAGAATCTCGAGGATTGCGACGTGGGTGGGATTGGCGGGACGCTGGCGGGCAATGCGCTTTCGCTGGCAGCGATGCGTGCGACGTTGAGTAGGGTCTTAACTAAAGAAGCGTTTGACCGCATGATCCCCATGGCGGAGCGTTGGACTTCAGGTGTGGCCAAGGCGATCGCGGAGGCGGAGCTGCCCTGGCACGTCACGCGGTTGGGATGCCGTGCTGAATATTTGTTTCAGGCCGACGCGCCGAAGAACGGGACGGAAGCGCATGATGCGATGGACTTCGAGCTGGAACGGTTCATGCATTTGTATGCGATGAACCGGGGGATCTTGCTGACCCCATTTCATAACATGGCGCTGATGTCGCCGCAGACCGAGAGCGATGATGTGGACCGGCATACGAAAGTGTTCCGGGAGGCGGTGCGGGAGCTGGTGGCGTGACAGGAGAATGAACGCCGAGAGTGTGCGTGAGAACGGGTACCGTCCCTTCGGGACTCGATCCGCCTCCCATTCCTTACCCGGCACTGCTGTGCCGGGCTTTCACATGCCGCCGCTTCGCGGCTCAGGGCTATTGTCCCGTCGGGGCTCGACATTGAGTTTCCTAACAGTCTGTGAAGCATGCTCTTCCGGGGTATGCACGGTTGAGTAGTGTCCGAAGCACTCAGTCAATTCGTGGCACGGTGAGCGTTTCGAGTCTTGAAAAACCGAGCGGGCGAGTCGCCCGCTCCCACACGGTTTGTCCTCTCTCCCACTTGGCTTGTCCTGTGATGTACTCTGTTCATTCTGCGCATGAAGAGGCTACTAGCACAGTTGCTCCTGGTGGTGGCGGCGTTGGGGTGGATCACGGGGTGCGCTTCGATTGGGCCGCCGTTGCCGCCATCGCTGGAGTTGCCACGGCCGCCTTCGGACTTGCGGGCCGCGCGCAAAGGGAACGAAGTCAGACTTACGTGGACGATCCCGGCGCAGACAACGGACCGGCAGAGCGTGCGCTATTTGGGCAAGACCCAAGTCTGCCGAAGCCTTGATGCCACGATCAAGCAATGTGGAACGCCGGTGGGAGAGGCCCCGCCGCCGGCGGATTTCGCCAGCGCCAAAAAATCTACGTCGCAGAAAGTGAGCGCGGGCTTCACCGACACTTTGCCTTCTACGATCGAGCAGGAGCATCCCACGGGATTTGCTACTTACGCCGTCGAAGCTTTGAACGCGGCGGGGCGAGGATCATGGGATTTAGCGCCCGCACGACGGGCCATGGAGTGTTGATTTCGTGGGAGTGTCGTGCGGCTTCAGGGCTGGTGCGGGGGGCAGAATATGTGTTCCGCATTTACCGGCGTGCAGAGGGCAGGACGAGCGAGACGAGAATCGCCCAAGTCGACGCTACCCGTTGTGCGGTGGGATCGGAGGATGAGAAGTACAGATCATTCCTGGATCAGAGCTTCGAGTGGGAGCACACATATTTTTATCGCGGGGCGGTGGTGAGCGTGATCGAAGCGGGGGGGACTGAAGTGGAAGGGGACGACACTGCGGAAGCGAAAGTTTTCGCGCACGATATTTTTCCGCCGGAGATGCCCACGGGATTGCAAGCCGTGTTTTCGGGGCCGGGGCAGCAGGCGTTTATCGATTTGATCTGGGCTCCCGCGACGGATGCGGATCTGGAGGGGTATAACGTTTACCGTCATGAAGAAGGGACTACGGCGGTGAAGCTGAATGCGGAGCCGGTAAAGACTCCGGCGTTTCGTGATGAGCAGGTGAGCGCAGGGAAAGTTTATTTTTATTCGGTGGCGGCGGTGGATCAGCGGGGGAATGAGAGTGCGCGGTCGGAGGAGGCGAGGGAGAGGGTGCCGTAGGGAATTTGTAATTGGGTAATTGGGCAATTGGGCAATTGAAAAGGCGGGTTCGGTATGTAAGGTGCAGCAAACGCTGCGGGGTGAGCGCGGAGCAGTGGTAGAAACGCCTTACGAGGTCGGCTGCAAGGGCAGAGATGCAAGGGGTCCTTCGACTACACAAGTGCTTGCGCTCAGCGCGCAAGCACGTGCTCCGCTCAGGATGAAAGAATTGGGGAGGATTTGATTCTAATCGTTAGATAAATTCATGAAATATTGCAGGTTTCAACTGAATGGGCAGGCGCAGTATGGGCTGGTGGAGCCGGTTGCGGGACGCGATACGATTCTGCGGATTTTGCTGACGGCGCCGGAAGAATCCGATGGAGATGTGGAGGGACTGCGCACGCGGCGGATCGAGCCGATTGCGCTGGAGGAGGCGGAGCTGCTGGCGCCGGTGCGTCCGTCGAAGATTGTTTGCGTGGGGCGCAATTACAAGGGGCATGCGGCGGAGTTGGGGAACGAGGTGCCGAAGGAGCCGTTGTTGTTCTTCAAGCCGAGTTCGTCATTGCTGGGGCCGGGCGGGGTGGTGCGGCGTCCGAAAACATCCGAGCGTGTGGATTATGAAGGCGAACTAAGCGTAGTGATCAGTAAGACATGCTACAAGCCGGCGGACGATGAAGATGTGCGGGGTTATATTTTGGGGTATAGCTGCTTGAACGATGTAACGGCGCGCGATCTGCAGAAAAAAGACGGGCAATGGGCGCGGGCCAAGGGCAGCGATACGTTCTGTCCGGTGGGTCCGGTGGTGGTGGATGGGCTTGATCCGTGGGCGGGGGTTGGGGTGGAGACGCGCGTGAATGGCGCGCTGCGGCAGCAGGGGAACACGCGGGATTTTATTTTTGCGCTGGATGTAGTGATTCGTTATATTGCGCAGGCGATGACGCTTTTTCCTGGCGATTTGATTTCTACGGGAACGCCGGAGGGAGTGGGGCCGCTGTCGGCGGGGGATGTGGTGGAGGTTAGCGTGGAGGGAGTGGGGACGTTGAGGAATTCTGTGGGGGACGAATGAGTCGGCTCGGCTTGAGCCTCTGTTTGTGTAAGAATTTGGCGGCATGGCTGAAGGCGCGCCCTGTCCGGAGGAGAAGAAGTCTTCAAAGCGAGCGGGCGAGTCGCCCGCTCCCACACTCATACTTCAGACCGTTACTGGAGGCGGAAGCGTTCTCGCATCAGGCGCTGGAGGCGGGGTTTGTAGAGAAGGTCGTAGGCCAGTTCTTTGTCGGGGAACATGGCAAGCGCGGCGCGCTTGGCGCCGGCGGCGAGTTCGGAGGCCTCTTCCACGGTAAGGCTGGGGTCCTGGCTGATAACGGAGGAGACCATGCTCATCATGATCTGGAGGCGGCGGATTCTGCGGGCTTCGTCCTCGGAGTCTTGAGCTTGGTCGATTGCCAAAGGTAGATTTTTCTCGTGATTCGCCCGTTCCCCAATGTTCATGCTGCCCCTTTCCTGCCCCACAATCTTCCTAGAGATTTTGATGTAGCGACGCAGTGCGGCGTTGCGCGCCTTTTCCAGCATTGTGCTCCAATCGGGAGGGAAAGCAAACGGCCCGAAGGTGCTGGGTCGCAGGGTTAGAGTCCCGCCGCAACCCTGGCGGAGGAAAACTCATCCACACAGTATTACGCAAATCGTGTGAAGGATTAGAATCAGGGAAGTAGGAGTGTGGGCCGTGTTTGCGATGGCCGACTCGATAAACCGGAGATGATATGGCAGAGCTGACGAATGCAACCGAAGAGCGACGCCCCGATCCCAACGAAAAACTGGTGAAGGTCTTCGACAGCGAACAGGAGTCGGAGGCGATGATAGTGAAGGGCTTGCTGGATTCGGCGGGGATCGAGAACGACTTGGCCTCGGCAAGGTTGTTGCAGGATGCGTTTCCGGGCATGGGTGGAATGATCATCCTGGTGCGGGAAGAAGATGCGGAGAAGGCGCGGGAGCTGATTGCGGAATCGCGGCAGTCGCCTGCTGCCGTGAATGCGGACGAAGCGGATGACGATGACGCTACGGAAGAGCTGACAGCGCGGGAGTGACGCTGTGGCCGTCGAGGTAGAAGGTTACGGCGCCGTCGAGATCGGTGCGGTAGACGCGGGCTCCGGAGGCTTGCAGGCGCGCGAGAACGGAGGGTTTGGGCAGGCCGAAAGAAGTTCTGAACCCGACCGAGATCACGGCAAAGGTGGGCTTCACAGCCGCCAAAATCTCTGGCGTGGTGGATGTAGCGCTGCCGTGATGACCTACCTTTAAAAGATCCGCGTGAGGATGGTAGAGGGCTGCGATGCGGCGCTCGACGGCTTTTTCGGCATCGCCCTCAAGCAGCACCGAAGTTGCGCCGTAGGTAACGTGCAGGACCATGGAATCGTTGTTTTTGGGTTCCAGGCCGGTGGGCCAGTCGCGCGGGGGAAAGAGCACATCCACGCTCGCGCCGCCTAGATCGAATTTGTCTCCCTCCCAGTGGCGCACGACGTTGATTCCGAGAGCGTGCGCTTCAGCAATTAAGTTCTGGAGCGGTCGACTCGGCGGGAGAAGGCCGATCCATAATTCTTTGGGGCGGAAATCTTTGAGCACCGCGGCCATGCCGCCGATGTGGTCGGAATGGCCGTGGGAAATAGCCACGGCATCGAGGCGAGAGATGCCGCGGGTCCAGAGGTAGGGGGCGACGACGTCTTCTCCGAAGTCGAGTTGGGAGGCAGCGCTCCAGATGGGGCCGCCGGCGTCGATGAGCAGGGTGCGGCCCTGGGGCATGACTAACAGGATGGAGTCGCCCTCGCCGACGTCGATGGAAGTGACTTCGAGCAGTCCGGCACGCGTTTTCGGGTGAGGAGCGACGAAGGCGAGGGCGAGGGATGCCAGCAACAAAGACAGCAATCCTGTGACTGCAAGCAGTGCACGGCGGCGCACAGAAGTCATGGAGAGGACTAGCGCTGCGGAAGATGCAACGATGATGAGGAGCGAAGGCGTAGCGACTCGAAGGTCGGCGAGGCGGAGGCCTCCCAAGGTATGGACCGTGCCGGTGATTGCTTGCAGGGCGACGGCAGTGAGCAGAGCGGGAAGTTTCGCGAGAACCGGAGAAACGTAACTCAACGCGACCGCAAGCACCGCCGCGGGCATAAGGAGTTGGGTGAGGGGAACGACTGCCAGGTTGGCGGGAAGTCCGATGGTGGTAGCGCGGTGGAAATAAAATGCCATGGGCAAGGCGAGGCCCAGTTGCATCACCGTGGAGACCAAAAGCAATTCAAAGGTTGCAAGGCAGAAGATGGCGATTGCGCGAACCAGACGCAACGACCAAGGCGTGCCTAGGAAACGCGCGAAGCGTTCTGCGATCAGGCGCAGATCGGCGCGGAACTGGGCGATGCGGGGGGGAAGCGAGGGGCCGTAGTCATCGGAGTCCCAGTGGGCAAGGGCCTGGCGGTAGAGGTGCGAAGTGCGCTCGACGAGCGGAAGGCCGATAGCAGCGACGATGAGGACGCAGAGGAAAGTCATCTGGAAACTGGCGGTGAAGAGTTGGCGAGGATCGAATACAAGCAAACCTAGAGCGGCCGTTCCCAAGGCATTCAGCATGCCGCGGTCGCGGTAGAGCAGGCGGGTGCCGAGATAAATGGAGCACATTAGCGTGGCGCGCCAGACCGGCGCGCCCACCTCGGTGAGAAAAGCGTAGGCGACGCAGAACAGAATCGTGAGCAAGGTCGCGGGAGTGTCGGCGAGGCGAATGCGGCGCAACGTCCAGAAGACGACGAAGGCGAGGATGGTGACGTTCATCCCTGAGACGACGAGGATGTGATAGGTGCCGGAGCGCTGGAAATCGACGCGCGTGTCGCGATTGATGAAGGCGTCTTCGCCGATGAGCATGGCATCGAGCAGCGCGGCTTGCGGCGGCGGCCAGAGGGCGTGCACTTTGGCGATGATGCTGGAGTGGATGCGAGTTCGCCAGAGTTCGAGACGGGTCCCGGAGAAGCCCGGGAGCGATTCCACGTCTGCGACTTTGGCGGATCCCAGAGCGGCGATGCCGTTTTCGGCCAGATAACCCTCGTAGTCGAAAGCTCCCGGATTGTGAAAGTTGCGTGGGAGCTTCAGCTTGACGGGGAGGCGGATGCGTTCGCCGTAGTGAAAAAGGCGTGATGCCGGGGATGCGGCGGACAACTGTGATGCGGCTGTGCGCGGGCTGTAAATCCCAAGGCGGACGCCGGAATGCGCAGGGACACTGATGTTGTCCTGGGTCGCAATTTCTTCGGTTTGAACGTCGAGAGTTTGCCGGATTTCGTCAGGACCGCTTTCGCGGAATCTGCCTTCGCGTGTGACGCGAGCTGTGATCTCCACTAGCTGGCCGTCGGTGAAGGGCTGAAGAGTGGCATCGAGAAGATTCCTCGAGCCTCGCAACTGGATGTGAAGAGCGCCTGCGAGGAAGAAAGCTCCTAGCGCCAAGGTTGCGGCGAGCCATTTTCGGCGGGGCAGAAAGTAGAGGCCGGCAAGCAGGAACGCAACTCCGCCAGCGATCCACAATGCCGGCGGGCGCCAGAAGTAAGTGCCGGCAATTATTCCAACCGAGTAGGCCAGCGCGGCCCAGAGCATGGGCTGGCGCGTGGGTTTGAGGTGGGATTCAAACGGAGGAGGCGTTGGGACCTGCGTGATTGGGAACGAAGGTGGCATTCAGGGGCCTGCGGTAGTGAATAAACGTGGATCGGTCGTTATAACGCCTTAAGGTCTATGAGGAAGCGCGGCTCACGCAAAGACGTAGCAACCTACGTCTCTACAGCCTGGATCGTGGAGTCGCCCCGGTTTCAGCGCACCAAGTGCAGTACGCTCTCGAGATGGTAGGTTTGGGGGAACAGATCGACGAGATGCACCTCCTCGACGCGATAGCCAGCGGCTTGCAGCGGCACCAGATCGCGGGCCAGGGTCGCGGGATCGCATGATACGTAGGTGAGGCGTGGCGCGCCCGCACTCGCAAGCGCACGCGCCACGCGATCTCCCAAACCGCTTCGGGGCGGATCTACTACTACCAAGTCGGGTTCATGGAGCGAATGGGGGAGAACTGAACCATGCCCGACGCGCCCCGTACTCCCGTCGCCATGCGCGGGCGAATCGCCCGCGCCCACAGTGCTCGTACCAACACTGCCCGGGAGCTTGGCCAGATATAGGTCGGTCGCGATTTGAACCGCCTTTCCGTTTGAGGGCAGATTGTATTTAAGATCGGCGGCGGCTGTCTGTGACATCTCAACTGAAACGATGTGACGGAAGTCACAGGCCAGGGCTGTGGAAAACAGGCCGACCCCGGCGTAGAGATCGAGAGCCAGATCGCCGGAGCGGCCGGCTGTGACGATATTGACCAGTTCATCGGTGAGAAAACGGTTGGTCTGGAAGAATGACCCGGCGCTGACGCGGTAGGCCGCAGTCCTGGTCTGGTACGTCAATTCCGAGGCGCCGACTGCGACCAGCGGCTCCAGCACGCCTTTCTGCGGCTCGCGTAAGGCCGCCACGCCGGCAATCTCCGGCATGGCTGAGGACAACTCTTCGGCCCAAGCGCGTACCCCGGCGCGGCGCGCCTCGGGAGCGCAGAAGAATTCCATGAGCAGTTTTGTGTCGTCGGCATTGGCGAAGAATTCAACTTCCTGCACGCCTTCTACACCTTTGCCCGCTCGTCCCGCCTGCCAGAGCGCCGCGATGCCGCGGTTGATCAGAGGCGAACTGATGGGGCACTCTTCGACTGGCAGCAGTTGATGCGATGCGAACTTGAAGTATCCCGCGGTGAAATCAGGGCGGGTGCGCACTTGAAGGCGCGAACGATTGCGATAGTTCCAGGGCGGAGAAGGGTGCAGCTTGATTTCACAGGTCAGTTCGAGCTTGGCGATGCGGCGCAGGTTCTCGCGCAGAATTTCTTTTTTGATCTCGAGTTGCAGCTCGTAAGCAGCGTGCTGGTAGTGGCATCCGCCGCAGCGGCTGAAGTGTGGACACGGGGGCGGAACGCGATGCGGCGAACGCTCGACGACTGCCGTGGCGTGCGCTCGCGCGAAGCCGGGCTTTTCTTCGGTTATGGCGGCTTCGATTTTCTCTCCGGCAAGGACGAAAGGGATGAAAACAGCCTTGCCGCGTCCGCGGTCGTCGGCAGGAAGGCGAGCGAGTCCGTCGCCGCCGTAGATCAGCTTTTCAATGTTTAGGAGCAAGATTTGATTCTACGGCATGGGGAGGGAACAAGAATGGATTGCGGATTTCAATCGTTAGCGAGTTCTGAAATTTCACGTCCTCCCCTGTCAAGCCGTGCTGAGATCGTCCAGATACTTCGGTTCGAGCGAGCGGAAATGACTGCTCCAAGGTTCGATCTTGTTGATGTTGAAGTGGGACTTGACGTGCGCGGCGAATTCGGTGAGCTCCATTTTAGGCGCAGGAGGGAAGAATGAAGTCGCGAAAGGGATAGCGGCTTCAATTTTCAGCGGGCCTGAACCTTCGCCGCCGCCGCCGGACGAGCAGGCCGGGAGCTTTTCGTGCCTCCATTGTCTTGGCCAAGAGTTCATCGTATCGTAGCCAGACTTTTCCACCACCCTTTGAAAACGATGCGGGCTACGGTCATGTTGTAAAGCTAGAACCCGGTGCCGAAGAACCCGTGGTAAACTCCGTTAGCATCCACGTATAGTCCCGTCATGTTTCGGCTGCGATTGATGCCGCTCGGGAAGGTCCCTTGGTTTCTGCCGCCCCCTGCGGCGGGAGCACGAAATAGCTTAATCGTACCGCTCGCGTCACGAAAAAACCCTCTTGCATTGTTGTTACTTGAGATCACATACCCAGTGATTTCGCCATTGTCGTTGATGCTGCTCGCTAACGTGCCCTGACTATTCTGATTGCCCCCACCCGGCGCATCGAAGGTGGTGAAGTTTCCGTCTACATCGCGGACGAAGCCGTGAGCCACATTATTGCGGTCATAGTAGTATCCTGCGATCTGGCCGTTTCGGTTGATGGAACCTGCAATGGTGCCATTTTGGGCAACTGGTACCGTGAAAGTGGTTATGGTACCCGCTTGATCCCGAACGTATCCAGAGAATCCCCCTTCTAACGCGTAACCTACAATCTCACCATTCGGGCTGATGCCAGTCGCCCAGGTGTCCTCAAAACCCGGAGGATCAAAAATGGTGACGTTGCCGTTGCGATCCCGCAGAAAACTGTGAGACTTACTGAACTGATCCCTCGAGGATCCTACAACTTCGCCACTATCGTTAATAGCGACAGGATATGTCCCCAACCCGGAACCGCCGACCGAAGCATCGAAGGTCGTGAAATTACCGAGCGCATCCCGGATGAAGCCGTAGTCGCAAACGTCGTGGTAAAGTCCGGTGGTCGCCCCGATGCGGTTGATGCCGTAACTGATGGTGTTGATGGAACCAGGGGGATCGAAGGAAATGATGGTGCCGTCTCTTTCTCGCAGGAATCCGTGAGCGCCACCGGTACTGCCGTCATAAAAACCAGTCACCTGGCCGATCACATTGACGCTGTTTGGCTGAGTGAAAATTGACCCGGGCGGGTCGAACGAAACGATCTTAACCCCCGGAGATGCAGCGTTCGACGAGGCCAAGGCTAAACAGAAGACCACACAAATGAACACAGCGAGCTTGGAAGCAAACCGACCAATGCGCATAGAAAATCTCCTTTTTCCCGCGCGGAGAGGGCAGAGAACGTATTCGATGTCAGCAGCGAAAGGTTGTCAAGATGAAGGAATTTGCATCTCAGGAGCCGGTGACTGCCCTTTTGCTAAAAAGGCCCACGCTCGCCCGAAAAAGGACCCGCGACGCTATCGAGCGGCCTCAACCGTGAGTCGCAATCCTACCGCCTTGGTAACGGCGGCCAGCGTGGACAGTCGTGGGTTTCCGCGCGTCGACAGGGCACGGTAAAGGCTCTCGCGTTCGACTCCGGCGGTCTTGGCGACCTTGGCAATGCCGCGAGCTTGCACAACCCGGCGCAAGGGCAACCAGCAGAACGCTAGGTTCGCCGTCTTCCTCCAACGCTGCTTTGAGGTATTCGACAGCGAAGCGGGGGTTGTCGCGAAGTTCGCGAATCAGAGACGCATCGTGCGAAATGGAGCAAGACTTGATTCTACGGAATGGGAGGGAGCATGAATGGATTGCGGATTTCAATCGTCAGCGAGTTCGACAAATACTCTTCAATTCATAGGTCAGAACCTTAAACGGAGATTCACACACTCCAGAGTTTTCACAACCTCTCTCACGCCTATCACGTCAAGAGACAGCCAGGTCTACGAGAGAAACTGCAGCGACTTGGCGATCAGCTCCTCGGTTTCCTTGTAAGGATCGCCGGAGTTGTCGTACTCCATCGAAAGGTAGCCCCGGAATCTCGTCTTCTTGAGGATAGCGAAAACATACGCCAGATCCACCTGCACATTGGCCCCTTTTTCGGTTGCCTCCGATTGTTTGACATGGCAAATGTCAGTGAATTTCCAAAATCCGGCAGGCCACGCAGCCACGGACTGTTCACCTTTTCAATCAGCGTCACCAGAAATTCCGGGTCCTCGGTAACGCCGTCGTCATTTTCCAGATGGATGACGACGTTGCGGGTGGCGGCGTATTCCACGATGCGAAGAAGCGTGTCCGCGCAGCGGCCGAGATCGGGTGGTTGGTTGTCAGCCGAAGCGATGTGAGTGCGAATGCTGGGAGAGTCCAGGGCGGCGGCGGCATCAATCCACCGCTTGTTGTCGGCGACGGCCCGCTCGCGCTCGGCACGGTCGGCGGCGTAGAAGCTGTGCTGCCCATCGAAGGCGATGTTAACGACCGCAGATCTTGCCTTGTCCAGTGCCGCGTGGAGATCGTCCAGATATTTCGGTTCGAGCGACCGGAAATGACTGCTCCAAGGTTCGATCTTATTGATGTTGAACCGCGACTTTACGTGCGCAGCGAATTCGGTGAGCTCCATTTTAGGCGCAGCGGGAGAGGCCGAAGCGTTTAAACCCTCCGCTGGAAGAATGAAGTCGCGAAAGGGATAAGAAGCCACAGCCAGCCGGTCGCGGGGGTTGGCAGGAAATGTGATATTCGGTTGAGTTGGAGAGGCTGTGGCGTCAAAGGATGATAGCAGCGCACCAGCGGTCAGCATTGCGGATTGGGACAGGAATTGGCGGCGGGTTTTCATGATGCGTCCTATTCCACTCAATGTTGTATCAGACCGGCAACTCGCCTGGGAATTCAACTCACAGAGCTCGTCCGGCGGCGGCGCCGGAGGCCCAGGCCCACTGAAAATTGAAGCCGCCGAGATGACCGGTTACGTCGACGACTTCGCCGATGAAGAACAGGCCCGGGACTTTGCGGCTCTCCATTGTTTTGGCTGAGAGTTCATCGGTGTTGACGCCGCCGGCTGTGACTTCGGCTTTCTCGTAGCCCTCGGTGCCCGCGGGTAAGATGGGCCAGGCGTGTGCCTGTTTTTCTAGATCAGCGAGCGCCTGATTCGTCCACGAAGCCGGCGGGTGAAAATCCAGCCAGCGGTTGGCAAAGCGATCGGATAGGAGCTTTCGCAATTCCATACGAAGCGTGCTCACGGTTCTTGGCGTCTTTGGGTCGCGAAAAGCGGCGGTGAGTTCGTGGTCCGGAGCTAGATCGACGAGAATTGGCTGGGGTTTTTCCCAATAGGAGGAGACTTGCAGGATGGCTGGGCCGCTCAGCCCGCGATGCGTGATCAGCATTTTCTCGCGGAACCTCTGACGGCCGCACGAGGCAATCACTTCGAGGGAAACACCGGCCAGTTCGCAGTAGCGGGAGCAGTCTTCTGGACTCAGGATCAAGGGAGTGAGTCCGGGCCACGGCTCGCGGATGGCAAGACCGAACTGGCGCGCCAGATCGTATCCCAATGATGTTGCGCCCATCTTTGGGATCGAAAGGCCCCCGGTGGCAACCACTAGCACGGGCGCGCGGAACTCAGCATTCGTCGCGTGGAGGACGAAACCGGTTCTGCGCTGGACTTCCTGAACCCTGGTATTCAGAAAGATAGTCACGCCGTTAGCGTGGCATTCGGCTTCGAGCATGGCGAGGATATCGTGGGCCGAATGGTCGCAGAAAAGCTGGCCTAGAGTTTTCTCGTGATATGGAATACCGTGCTTTTCGACCAAAGCGATGAAATCGGCGGGGGCGTAGCGGGCCAATGCGGACGTGGCGAAATGCGGATTTGAGGAAAGAAAATTCTCAGGCCCGCAATTGAGGTTGGTGAAGTTGCAACGGCCGCCGCCGGAGATCAGAATTTTCTTTCCGAGCCGATCGGCATGTTCGAGCACCGCTACGCGGCGGCCGCGCTTGCCAGCTTCGATGGCGCACATTAAACCGGCCGCGCCGCCGCCAAGAATGAGTGCATCGAAGGAATGGGTCATGAATCAATTACGAATAAGTATCATAAGTGTTGTTCGACCTTCATTCTGCCCCGGAACAGTGCATTCGATGAAGGCTGCGTACACCCTTCGCTTGCTCTACGGTGTTGGGACCCAAGATGCGCCCCCTTATCGCCTGCAGGTACCCCGGCTCGCGTACGCCTGATATACTTGCCCGTCCCGAAACCAACTATCGCTGCTGGAGAACTGCTCTCATGCCCCCTCCCCCCGAACGCCGAGATCACCCGCGCATCAAGGTAAAGGTTCCTGTGGAACTCCATTTTGAGGACAACGATACTCCCTATCGTTGCGCCACCTCAGACCTCAGCCTGTTCGGCTGTTATATCGAGACCATGTTTCCTTTTCCCGTCGACACGCCTGTCGAACTCAAGCTGCAGGCAAGCGCCCCTCTGCTGATCCTCGGCAAAATCGTTACCAGCGATCCTCAAGTCGGCAATGGGATTCAGTTCATCAAAATGCTTCCCGAAGATATCGAAGAGTTGCGCGCCTTCCTGGAGGCGATTGAGAAAGAAGCCGCCGAGAAGGAAGCGGCGGAAAAGGAAGCTGCCGAAAAAAGAGCGGAAGAGAAAAAACCATAAGTCACTTGCCGTGGACGCGCCCTATGTTTCAGGCGCCGCGCTGAACCGCTTCCGCCTGCCTCATGCACCGCACCACGGTGTGAGCCAGACTTTCCACCACAGCCACATCGCCTTCATCAAAATTAAACGGCTTCGCAGCAAACACCATAAGCAAGCCAATGGTATCGCGCTCAAAGCGAACCGGCGCCGCTAGAATGGAGCGCACACCGAGCCTACGGCAGCTTTCGAGATCCACTCGCGGATCGTTTTCGGCATCGTCGCAGCGCAGAGTTTTTCCTTCGCGAAAGCACTCGCCCGAGAGTCCGGAGTTCGGGTCCAGCCGCGCTCCCAGCGCTGGCGCGCTTTCTCCCACGCTGGCCCGGCACATCACGGCTCCTTTATTCAACAGAGCGATCGCGGCGCTTGAGCCGCGCGTCAGGGACCGCGCTCGTTCTCCAATCAGGCGCAACGACGCCGCCAGGTCGGTGCCGAGCGAACTGAACTCGTACTGCACAGTCCCCGACGCCGGACGACCATATTCTCGCGCCCCATTTTCTCCCGCCTCGCTTTCGGCCTCCAGGCTGATGGCCATGGGACTTCGCTCTCTATTCCCATCAACCCTCGATCCCCCGGGCCAACCCGTCGCCCTTTGCAGCATGACTTTCGGCGCGATATTGCTGGGCGCTCCAGCGTTGATGGTCAACCATTCGTTCAATCGCCGCCGCGCTTCCGGCGGCAGGTCTGAGAATCGCACACCAGCCCGCCCCAGCGCGTCCGCCCAGGCGATGTAGCCAGTGGTCTCCAGGTGCGCCGCGGGTTCGGAAAGATCGAGTTCCAGCCGCACCTGGCGCTCTCGCTCGAGCCACTGCCCGTGTAGGCGGCTCCCCGTCTGCATCGATAATCCTTCCTCGCTCAAATCCAGAATCATGCCGCCGCTCACTCCGTCAAAGCTGGCGAACGCAGGGGCATGCATGCTCTGGCGCAAACACCTCCGCCGCTCCGGGACGTACTCGTGATTTCCATCCATGCCTTAGCAAAGGATGAGATCAGAAACGTCGCGAGGAAAGTGATTGCGCAGGTTCCCCCTGATCTCGCGAGGGTTAACCTGACTTGCCAGTGATGCCCAAATAGCCATTCACCGTTTCCACCGTCAGCCTGAGGCTGAAAGCGATTTGAGACACTCGCTGCCCCTGGAGAAAGAGTTGGTGGACTTGTGGAGATTCAGAGAGCCTGACCGTGTCGGCTGGCTGGTTCGCAGTGGGTCGCGCTTGCTGGGTTTTTGGGGTGGCTGGATTGGAGGAAGAATTGGCAGATTCCGATGGTGGGATCGACACCGCATTGGAGATTGAAATACTCATAAAGATCTCCTTTCCCTCTTACCGAAACTCGGCACATCAAGGCAACCGCATGAGGGAAATCGTGCCAAATCCTGTACAACAGTCACCCTCGCTTTCCCAAAATGGTGAGCGCCGTGACCAGCACGCAGGGCTGATCCCTCAAGTGTGGGCTCGCGCCGCCGATGAAGCAGTAGAGCCGAACCTCGGCTGTGGAGGCTGAATGTTCCGTCCGTTCGCCGCATCCCTGCAACGTCTCACGCCTTCGTTTCTGACCTTAACAATTTTCTTATCGTTTCTTCTGGCAGACTTGCCTGCGGGAGCGCAGCCGCCAGCCGAACCGGCGAATCCTCTTTATATACAAGCAAGAGATCGAATCAGCAGATTCATTGACGACGAGCAGCGGGTGACGCTGCGCGGCAACCGGCATCCCATGGCGCTCACTCGGTATGACGCCGGCGCAGTCGCGCCCAATTACCGCATGGAGCGCATGTTACTCACCCTGTTGCCGGATGCCGCGCAGCAAGAGACTCTGAACCAGTTCGTGGAGGCGCAGTACAGTCCCGAGTCACCTTACTATCATCAATGGCTCACGCCCGAGCAGTTTGCCGACCGCTTCGGCGTGTCTGAAGCGGACACGTCGCAGATTGTAGGCTGGCTGCAAGGGCATGGACTGGAAGTGGAAGAGGTCACCGCCGGCCGCCGCTCCATAATTTTCAGCGGCACGGCTGCGCAGGTGCAGGCAGCGTTCCACACTCAGATTCATGCCTACAAAATGGGCAAGGAGCTTCACCACGCCAACGCGAAAGAGCCTGAAATTCCGGCGGCTTTAATCCAGGTTGTAGGAGGAGTGGTTTCGCTGCACGATTTTCACAGCGAACCGTTGCACGCTTTTATCCGGAAACCTTCACCGGAATTCACTAGCGGAGGCTCGCACTACCTCGCGCCCGCCGACTTTGCCACCATATACAACCTGGGTCCGCTCTACCAGCAATCGATCAACGGCAATGCGCAGTCTATCGCCATTGTTGGCCGCTCGAACATCAGACTCACGGACGTGCGGCAGTTCCGAAGCATGTTTGGGTTACCGCCCAATGATCCTCAGATCATTGTTAACGGAACTGACCCAGGAATTTTCAGTTCCGGAGAGGAAACTGAAGCCGATCTTGACGTCGAATGGTCGGGCGCGGTGGCCAGGAATGCGACCATCAAGTTTGTGGTTTCGAAATCCACGAACTCCAGCGACGGCGTGGACCTGTCGGCGCAATATATCGTGAACCACAACCTCGCGCCCGTGATGAGCACGAGTTTTGGTCTTTGCGAAGCGTGGCTCGGGTCATCCGGAAACAATTTTCTTGCCAGCCTGTGGCAGCAGGCGGCAGCGCAAGGCATCACTGTTTTTGTTTCTTCGGGAGACAACGGAGTGGCGGGATGCGATTCCGCTTCGGCCTCGAGCGCCACGTATGGGCGCGCGGTGAACGGCCTCTGCTCCACGCCTTACAGCGTTTGCGTCGGCGGCACCCAGTTCAGCGACTCCAACGCTTCGCTCTACTGGTCCTCGTCAAACGCTTCAGGCACACAGGCTTCGGCAGTGAGCTACATTCCGGAAGTGGTGTGGAACGAAAGCGGACCCGGCGCAGGACTGTGGTCCAGTGGCGGCGGCATGAGCACGGTGTATGCCAAACCGTCCTGGCAAACGGGCGCCGGAGTTCCCGCCGATGGCAAGCGCGACGTGCCTGATGTTTCGCTTACTTCCGCGGGACACGATGGCTACCTCATATATCAGGAAGGGGGACTCTATGTGGTAGGGGGGACCTCGGCCGCATCGCCGTCGTTTGCCGGCATCATGGCTCTGGTAGTTCAGGGTACGGGGGCACGGCAGGGTAATGCCAACACCGCGTTCTATCCGCTGGCCAGCACGCAAAGGGTAGGCGGAGCCTCGGTTTTTCACGACATCATCAGCGGCAACAATGGCGTACCCGGGCAGACGGGGTTCACCGCCATGGCGGGATACGATCAAGCGACGGGACTAGGCTCCGTCGACGCGTCTGTCCTGGTTGGCCACTGGAGCGACGCCAGAATTGTTCCCGCCTTTCAGGCGGCTTTGTCCGTGAATTCTCTCTCCGTCACGGCGGGATCGAACAGCAGCATCGGCTTGAGTGTCACAATCAGCGCCGGGTTTAGTGCGGCTGTATCTCTTTCTATCACGGGATTACCCGCCGGAGTTTCAGCCGCGTTCACTCCAGCTAGCATCTCGGCTCCAGGATCGGGCAGCAGTGTTCTCAAGTTAACTGCAACCAGCAGTGCCAAGCCGGGCGTGTACTCCGTGACGGTGGTCGCGAGCAGTGGATCGACGAAGCATACCGTATCGCTCCCGGTAGCGGTTGCTCCGTTGCCCGGATTTACGCTGGCGTCGTCGGTAACCTCCCTCAGCGTCGCGGCAGGAGCGTCCACAACATTGACTCTCACCAGCACGCCGAACTCAACCTTCAATGCTGCCATCACGCTCACGGTCACTGGATTGCCCACGGGCGTGACTGCGCAGTTCCTGCCCGCCAGCATCATTGCGGCTCCCGGAGCTGGAGTTACCACGGTGACGTTCTCAGCCGCTTCGAGTGTGACGGTGAAGAGCTATTTGATCGTGGTTGCTGCCAGCGGCGGAGGCCTCACTCAAAAACAGATGTTGACCATGAACGTTCCTGGATTGACTCTGAAGCCAAGTGTAAGCAGCGTGACCGTCAGTGCGACAACGAAGGGGACAGTGAAGTTCACAGCTGTAGCTTTGGGAGGGTTCAGTTCATCGGTGACATTCAGCGTCTCAGGCTTGCCGACGGGGATCAGCGGCAGTTTCAGTCCGGCCAGGCTGGCAGCGCCGGGCAACGGTACGTCGACGCTGACATTGACCAAAGGATCGGGCGCTGTGACAGGAAGTTCGCATTGTACTGTCGCCGCCACGGGTTCTTCGTTCTCCCGGAGCTTGACTGAGGGGCTGACGGTCAAATAGCAAGCCCATCA
>WNFD01004838.1_pt1 | contig 17215 bp, 15 predicted proteins | sample 5400491 | NCBI WGS metagenome assembly WNFD01 (sample SAMN13153343, study PRJNA577476) | soil metagenome | isolation source: 120 cm saprolite under Douglas fir tree site 2 hole 2 replicate 2 | place: USA:California | collected 2015-04-18 | reverse complement strand
AGCGGAGGCTGGAGAGCGGCGCTGACGCATCGTTCGTTCGACAGCTCATAATGATGGGGCTGGTCAGTACGGGCTCATTGAGGTCGATGAAGACGATGTCCCCACGTCCTAATTTTCGGACCGACTGAGCTGGCCGTGCGCTTCACCGACGAACGTAAGTATTTTGTCTCCGAGGCTTCGGTCTAACGGCTGCTGAAGGCGCACGACCTCATCACCAGCGAACGAGTTCAGGGGGACAAGACGACCACCGTCAACCAGCTCTGGCAGACCGTCACCTATCTCAAAATCACCGGCTGGGGCTGGTACTACCTGTCAACGGTGCTCGACGACTTGTCGCGTTACATCGTAGCCTGGAGACTTGGTCCCACCATGTGCGCCTCCGACGTCACGGCTACGCTCGACCTGGCACTCGCGGGCTCGGGCCTTGACCACATCACCGTCACGCAGCGGCCCCAGCTTCTGAGCGACAATGGATCGAGTTACGTCGCGGACGATCTGGCCAAGTGGCTCGAAGGCAAGGGCATGCAGCATGTGCGCGGCGCTCCGTATCATCCCCAGACCCAGGGAAAGATCGAACGGTGGCATCAGACCCTGAAGAACCGCATTCTGCTCGACAACTACTACCTGCCTGGTGATCTCGAACGGCAGATACGAGCCTTCGTCGAACATTACAATCACGTCCGCTATCATGAGAGCATCGACAACCTCACGCCAGCTGATGTCTACTTCGGTCGGGCCGAGACAATCCTGGCCGAGCGTGAACGCATCAAGCGTGCAACAATTGCAAACCGACGCTTGCAGCATCAGCTGCAGGCCGCTTAAACTCTAACCCCTGATGAGCCAGAGCCTCCCTTCTCGGAATACCTGATCAGATTATCTGACGACGGACATTCGGGGGTCGACCCAAGCTGCCAACGATGGGCCCGAACGGATCTATCGTCCGAGCTTTCGTCGGTGTTTGGGCTCGCGATCAGAAATTGCGCTGGACGCGAACGTTAAAGGAGAGCGTACCCTGATCTTTGTACTCATAAACTGCCGTTGGCATCGGTGCCGAAGGGGTCAGAGTCGCGGTCCCCGTGAAGTTTTGATCAAGGAAACTGTACATTGCCTCAGCCGAAAATGTCAGGTTTTTGACAGGCGTCCAGCGCGTTATCAGACCAAGCTGGTAGACCGCGTAATTGGGGTTGCAGGAGAAATCCGCCGATGTATTGGAGGCCGTCAATTTGTTGGATGCGATGTAAGTCGCGCAATATGCCGATTTCGCGCCGGCATCATTACGCACCCAGGATGCGCTACCGAATAGGGCGCTCGACCAGTACGGATCCCAGTTGTGGTTGAATGCACCACGGACGCCGAAAGCTTCCGTCAAATGCAGCGCTCCATCTCCGCCTGAAGCGCTCGGCAGATAGACGGCATCTGTCGTCGCCCCAAACGCAATGCTCTGGTAGGCGTGTCCGCTACCGCCGAATATCGCAAAGCTCGGCGAGGCCGCGCTGCTCGCGATGACGTTTTTGGTGTCTCCCTTCGCGAAGCTAGCAGCAATCTTGAAATCATCGCCGGGCCCTGTCGGGATGTTTCTGATCTGCAGCGCCGTCATCACCGCGCCTCCCCATTTCGTGCTCGGATGGCCGGAGATCTCCGACAGTGCTGTCGGGGCAGCGCCGGCGCCCAGGACATTGTAGGAAGCATCAACCTCGTGGGCAGCGGCCGAAACCTGGAACAGGCCCCAGGCCTGGTCGACGCGGATGTTGCCGACGATGTCCGGTGAATAAATACCGCCGTAGGCGCTGGACATAGTTCCGACCGCGCTGAGGCCCCCTGTCGTCGCCAGATCAAAGATCGACGTGCGATTGTATACCGTCGGATCATTCAGGCCGATCGTGCCAGTCACGCCGCTTCCGAATTCTGCAGTGTATTGGACGTTGTTGACACCAGTCACGGAGTCATGACCGCCCAACAGGAAGGACGAGTTATTGCCCGGATACCCCTGCCAGGGCGTCGCGAAGGCCGAGGCCGACTTCCCAAAAGTGAACCCCGCAAACTGAATAAGGACGTATTCAACCGCAACATAGCCTCCTCCAGGGGTGTACAGCAAAGTGCTGTTGAAGCTGCTGTTCAAGACGGCCGGGTTGACCGTCGCGGCACCCAAAGTGTCAAATTGAAAATCGGCGCCCCCGAAAGTGCGGACTACGCCGTATTCGGTGGCGGTTCGCGTATCGACCGTCAGCGACATACGGGCCCGCCCCGTAAAATAGTCGCGGAAACGATTCCCTTGACCTGAGTCGCCGGACCAGGCGGGGTTGTTCTGCAGTCCACTACCGTTGATCGTGGTATCAACGCGCAAGTACCCGCCGAGCTTGATGCAGGTGTCGGTACCCGGGATGTACCAGAAGCCGGCACCATACAGCGAGCAGACCCTCACGTACTCCACCGTTTTCGCCTTCAGAGGAAGATCTGCTGCATGCGCCCCGCCAGCCACAAGCATCCCCGCCATTGAGCCGACCATTAGGCCCCCAATCGATTTCATAACCACCCTCCAAGTTTGCTCGAAATCATTTTCCACCTCACGCTGCGACGCGAACCCAACGAACGGAGAGTCCGCGAGCCGCCCCCAGCACTTCAATTCCATGCCGCCGCTCCGTTTCGGCTTCAATTTCTTGCGGCCACATTATTATGTGTATAAAATATTGCATACGCAAGATTGAAGATCACTTATTCGTGCAAAGCTTTTCGTCGAGCATCGATGAAAAATTGAGCAACCTGACGTGCTCCCGCCACCGATCAAACGCCAATTTCCGTAGATTTTTCCGTAGAATTTTCTAGTATTTGCGTACGGATCTCTCACTGCTCGTGATCGAGAAATTTCGATCGCTGCCACCCAACCAGAGAAGGCACACTGGCCAGAGTTGGCGCGCGGCACATCATGGACAGAAGCCAGTCAAACCGGGCTGCGACGAGTATCCGCGGGCTCTTGCGCAGCGATGAGTTCTCGCTGATCCCTCTGGCGCCTGCGATCGGCGCGGTTGCCGGCGGAATTGGGATCTTGGTCATGCCAAGCTCGGCCGTGGTCGAGCGGTTGTTCAGGCAGACTTCGCTTCCGGTGTGCATCAGGCCTGCGATCGGCGGTCTGTGCGTCGGCCTCATTGCGATTTTCACGCGCCAAGTGCTCGCCGCGGGTCACTGCGCGATGTTGCTGCACATGCACCGAGAGATGGCAACCAGCGAGATCGTCATGATCATCGTGCTTAAGCTCACCGCTTGTCTCATCTCGCTTGCCTCGGGATTTCGCGGTGGCCTGTTTTTCGTATCTCTCTTCATCGGCTGTCTGCTCAGCAAGGTTTTTTCATCCCTCCTTGCTGGAGCCGGTGGTCGCTCAAACGGTCGGGTAGTGCGGTGAGCAGCGCGCCTTGCCCGAGCTGCTTCGACGATTCCTGCAGGTCCTGCGCCAGGAAGCGGTAGCCGCCGACCGTCATGATGCCCGGTCGCGGCCAGAGCCGTCGGTCACGGGCAGGCGGTAGCTGCCGTCGAGTGAGATCGAGGTCTCGTTGGCTGCCGCCTCTATGAAAATTTTGACCTGATTTTTGGCACCAGCACCGGCGCAATCATCGCTGCCTTACTCGCCCTAGGGCACTCGGTTGAAGAAATCCGTAAGCTCTACAAGCGGTACGTTCTAGGCATCAAGCAGCGGAAGTGGCCTGCGGAGAAGTCGGCCGCTCTCGCCGAACTCGCGGGTAAGGTGTTCGGCAGCAAGAAATTCGATGAAGTGAAGACAGGGGTCGGGATTGTCACCACAAAATGGGAAATCGAGCGCCCCCTGATCTTCAAGGGCAGTGTCGCCCAACCGGAGACGTTGCCACACCACATGCGGCGTCACCCCGAAACGGGCGGCGATCTCTTCCGCGCCAAAGCCGCGCTCTTCCGCGAGCTTCTTGAACGCCTCGAATTGGTCGGCGGGATGCTTGTTTTCCAGGGTGACGTTCTCGTCAAGGCTGAGTTCGTGCGGGTCGTTCGCGGTGTCGATGATGCAACGGATCGGCTCGGTCTTCTTGCTCTCCCTCCGCTTCACCCGCAGAAGCTGAGAAAGTGCCTGCCCTCGCGATGGTCACGAAATAGAACCCCGTAGCCGCACCCTCCCCATCGTGGCCTCGGTACGAGCAACATTGATCGCGCTAAGTGCGGGCGGTGAGCGGCATTGCAGAGTTCGGCACGCATGCAACGCCCAACCCCACTACATGAACATCCTGCAACAGCCGCCCCCATCCTTGAACCGTGGCTTTCGACCACTGAACACCATGAAACAGCTTCGTCCGAAAGTTTGGGCTAAACTTTGGCCTCTGTCTGCACACGTATTTCCTCCTCAGAGTTTTTTAGCTTGCTCGACGGCCTTATGAGCCACGGCAAAAGGATGCCGGAAAGCAATGCAACTCCGGCCATGAATAGAAACGGAACTGAAAAACCATGGGTCAGATCCCGCAAGTGGCCTACTACCGGCGGGCCAATCATTGATCCGATATTGCCGACCGCGCTGATGAACGCTATGCCACTTGCGGCAGCCGCGCCCGAGAGGCTCCGAGCCGGCAGCGTCCAGAATACGGCAAGCGCCGCAAGAACTCCCGCGTTCGCAACCATCATACCGAAGATCAGGGTGAAAGCGGCTCCGAAGCCTGCGTATTGCTGACTGGCAGCTAGGAGCCAACCGCAGGCGCACATGAGCATCGCAAATACGATATGCAGGATGCGTTCGGCTCTGCGATCCGAGCTTCGCCCCCACAGGATCATCACCACGGTGCCAAACAATGGTGGCAGCGCGACGAGAACGCCTGTGACGACATAGGACAGTTCGAGCGTCCGCATGATCTGTGGCAGCCATAGCGGCACCCCAGTCAGCACCACTGATATCAAGGCATAGATCGCTCCAAGTCCAACAACCCGTCGGTCGGTAAAAACCGTAAGGTACTTCGTGGTATCAAGTTTTGCGTGCAGGAGCTTTTCGCGTTCGACCAACTCTTCGAGGGCGACACGCTCAGCTGGAGAAAGCCATCGAGCGTCCCTGGGACGGTCGCACAGATAGAACCACGAGATAAATCCCACCAGCAGCGTCGGAATGCCCTCAATTACGAACAACCATTGCCAGCCATAGAAGCCAAGGGTTCCGTCCATTGCCAAGATAGGTCCGGAGACGAGCGCTGAAAGCGACTGGCCAAGAGGCATCGCGATGAGGAAGATGGCATTCGTTCGGGCGCGCACGCTCCCCGGGAACCAATAGCCGAGATAAAACATGACTCCAGGAAGAAAGCCGGCTTCGGCGGCACCTAATGCGAACCGAAGCACGTAGAAGCTTGTCGGCCCTGCGGCGAGGGTGGTAGCCATTGAAATCAGGGCCCAGGTCACCATGATTCGTGCAAGCCAGCGCCGAGCGCCAACCCGCGCCAGTATGAGATTGCTGGGGATTTCAAAGAGCATATAGCCCAGAGAAAACAGCGCGGCTCCGAACCCGAATGCCGCGGAGCTCAATCCGAGATCCTTGTTCATGCTTAGCGCGGCGAAACCGACATTGACCCTGTCCATGACCGCGCAGAACATCATGAGCGAAAGAAAGCTGACAAGGCGACGGAACGACTTTCTGATTGCTGTCTCTTCGAGCGCAGTCGACATTTCACGGGCCTCCACAACAAGGATAGGTCAAAATTTCGGAAAGATTTGACGGTCGGCCAACCACCGCGACATCTTCACGCGTTCGACGCGCTCAGCAGCACGAAAACCCTCGTGCCGCTCCTTGTTCGGCCAAACATGCTCTGCCGTTACCGTCATCCTGACTGCGATTTCATCCCGCGTGACATTGAAGACCATCATGTCGCGTGCCAGGGCAAGCCGACCTGAATAGTGTCTGCGTACGTCTCGTTCGATTTCTGAAAGCAGGTCGAAATCATTGAAAAAGTGATACAACACACCCAACCTTGGCTTCACCTTATCGAGAACGTAACCGGCTTCTAATGGCGAGGAATGAGCCATAGTACCGATCCCCCGGGCAGTCCTTTCATCATAGCCGGAGCGCTCCATGAGCTGGGTGACGGAATTGAACGCCTCGTGAATCACGAGATCTGCGTTACGTCCATTTTCGAGGAAGAAATGACTTGGCGTGGTGTCCCCTGAATAGACGAACGAGAGGCCGTTCCACTCCAGGCGAAGGCTTACCGGACCGTCATAGATGTGCACGGCAGGGAAGCTTTTTATCTTCACCCCGTCACGATCGTAGATGGTCTGAACGCAAGTATAGTCGAATTCGTAAACTTCGACCTCTGCACCAGCAGCTGGAAGAAGCCCCGTCCGCGTGGCGGTATCCCACGCATAAGCAGACTTCTGCATCTCCACGAAATGCCTCGTTCCGTGCTCTGGCACAAGACCCGAAGGTCCATAAACGACCAACGGCTTGACCCGACCACCGGCCCAACTGCCAATCCACACGTTAGGAAAGTCGCCGACGTGATCCGCATGCAGGTGCGTGGCGAAATAGGCCGTGATGTCCTGGTAAGGAATTTCAAGAGCAGTGAAGTTCATCTGGGAACCGCTGCCGAAATCGAAGACAAATTTGTCTCCATTGCCCAGCTCAATTAGCCAAGATGCGTTGGCCTGCGCGCGACGCAGGAACGGACGCCCGGTCCCAAGCGCGACGATGCGCATCTCGTCGGCCGCCAGTGGCTCAGTGTTCGGGAAGTAGTGATCTCTTCGGGTCGACAACTTGCATTTCCTCCGGGATGGGTGGGCCGTTATTCTCTCTGGATCGATCGCGAGTCGCAGTTTGGCATCGCTATTTTGGAAATAGCGTTCGTTCGCTCAGCCACGACGACATCTTAAGGCGTTCGCCGCGTGGAAGCTTTTGAAAGCCTTCGCCATGAAATTCCTTGTTCGGCCAGGTCTCGTTGCTGACGACGGCCATACGGGTCCTAATCCGGGCCTTGGTGACGTTGAAGACCATAAGGTCGCGGGCAAATTCCAGCGGGCCGTCATAGGTCTTCCTTATCGCTGCGATGTGCCGCGGCAACGTCTCCGTATCATTATAGAAGTGATAGCCGACGGCGAGACGCGGCCTCAATTTGGCGAAGACGTGACCTACCTCCTCTGGATCAGAGTGCGCTGCCGTGCAGACAGCGCGTGCGGTCTTTTCGTCGTAGCCAGCCTTCTCCATCATGACTTCCCACCGGTCGAACGTCTCGTGGATCAGGAGATCGGCGTCCCGACCGTGCTGCAACATAAATTCCGAAGGGACCGTGTCGCCGGAATAGACGAAGACCAAGCCATTCCATTCGAGGCGGAGGCTTACGGGGCCATCATAGATATGGACCGCGGGAAAGCTCTTGATGCGCACCCCGTTGGCTTCGTAGATCACCTGAGGCCTCGAGAAGTCGAATTCGTCCACATCGATCTCCGAACCGACCAGCGGCAGGAGGCCGTGTCTCGTATCGGCATCCCATCGGAATGATCGCACCTGGTTTTCGACGAAATAGCGCGTCCCATGCTCCGGAATCGCTCCCGAAGGCCCATAGACCTTCAGTGGCGTTGTCCGCCCTCCAGACCACCCGCCCTGCCGCACCTGCATGAAATCGCCCACATGGTCGGTATGAAGGTGAGTTGCGAAGATTGCGGTGATTGCGTTGTAGGGAATCTCCAGTGAAGCGAAATTGAGCTGGGTACCGAACCCAAAATCGAACATGAACTTCTCACCGTTGCCAAGTTCGATCAGCCATCCCGCATTCGCCTGGGCTTTCCGCAAAAACGGGCGTCCGGTACCGAGTGCCGTAACCCTCATCTCATCGGCCGCGAGCGCCTCGGTGTTCGGGAAGTAGTGGTCGCGAGACTGATTCATGATCCTTCTTTCATTCTTCGTTCGGGGGTGGCTCCACGCGCTGGACACTCGCTTGGGATCCGACGGCTATTCGAGCCGCTCTGAAATTATTTCATACATAAAATGTTGCTAATGCAAGTCTAATTCTAAGGAGCTAGATGGGCAATTCGCCACTTTATTAGACGAATTGCTGTACAGGGCGGCGGGCCGTGCGCACCGCACCATCGAAGAGCCCAAAGGCGGCCGCCTCGGGAAAGTGTTGTAAGCAATTCAAATAGGCCGCGCACACCGAGCGAACTCCCGTGAAAATTCGGGTCAAGTATCTTTCGCGGACGCGGAGCAGAGCTGCACGGTTAATTGCGCACCCAAGTTGGAGGCGTGCCCGCCTAGTCCTGGTGCAGCTCAGGCGGGCGGCCCATCGCCTGATAGACAGCCGAAACGCTACGCAAGAATGGCTTGATCTGATCCTCAGCCAACAAACTCAGCAGATGATCATGTTGCTTGCGGACAATCTTAGCGGCTCTCTTTAATGCCCGATCGCCGCTTGGCGTGAGGGAAAACTCAAATCCACGGCGGCTGCCTTTTGGTTTAGATCGCTCCACATATCCTTGCGCCTCAAGTCGGTCGAAGGCACGGCTGAGCGTCGATGGATCGATGGTTGTGAACTGCGCTATGGCTGCAGGCCTATCAATGGTGGTGAAGCCCAGCGTCGCCAAGATTCGCCACTCTGCAACAGACAATCCGTGTTCCTGTAATGCCCGGTCTAGATCGCTGTTCAGCACCTTGATGATCTTGTTCAGCATAAATGGAAGCAAGGTATCAAGTTCGGTGTTCATAATCGCCATCGTCCATCCGCAGGCAAATCGTCAAAGCCTGCTACGGATCGCACATTTGCCTTAGTCTGACCAGCGTCTTGGCGCGGATCTCTGCCGCAGGACCTTTGGTTGGTCCAGCGCTCAAGCGATCATTCCGCGGCGGAGACGGTCTCTCCAAGACGAACTTTTGCACGCAACAGCGAGGCTATCTGCTGGAGGCGCGGCATCGGATGCGCGGCAACGCTTGCAAGCTCTAGAGGCGCGTCGATAACAGCGCCAAATTCGGGATGTCGGCCGGCACTGATGTCCTGGAGCATGGACGTAGCGAACCGACCACCGCGTTGCACCTGTTCCCGAATACTATCAACCGCGAGATCGAGATGGTATCCGAACAGTACTGAGAGATCGAGAACTTCCTGAGCAATGCCACAAACGCACTCGCTCAGCGACGGATCCGAGGCGAGCTGTTCCAAGGTGGCTCCCATCAATGCTGAAACCGGATTTGTCGCGGCGTTCAACACCAATTTGCGCCAAACCTCGCGCCGTATGTCAGTTTCCACGCCTACGCGAATGCCCGCGTCCGAAAAGAATTCGGCGACCTGCACCGGCGGTGGACCGATGACCGAACCGAGCTTCATGAACTGGGGGCCGTGAGAGGTCGCCACCTGATCTCTGATCGAGGCCCGCGAATAAACGACACAGCCTAAGATCCGATGCCCGTTGATCAGTGGCAAGAGCTTCCCATCGGGGTCGACTGAACGAACCGGTGCTTCAGCCTGCGATCCCAGGAAGTACCACCACGGAATGCCGTTGACCATCGGCACGAGATGGGCTTCAGGTGCCATCGCTGAGACCACCTCGGGCAGCACTTCCGCCAGAGAATGTGCCTTTGTTGCCATAATGACTAGATCTGCTTGGCCCACATCGGACAATTCGGCGATACGCGGAAATACCGTGCGTTCCAAGCCGCGCTCAATAAATCGCAAGCCTCTATTGACCAATTCTTCGCGCCTTGCTCCCCGCGCCACGATCGTTACGCTTCGTCCGGCAGTTGCAAGCGACGCGGCAACGACGGTACCGATCGCCCCGGCGCCAACTATCGCGACCTTGAATGTCATTTGCAGCCCTGGTGCACGATTCGCTCAGATCAGAATGTAACTCCCTTGACCGTAACCATCCGGCGGACGGCGGCATCGAAGAAGAGTCTTGCGAACTCGGCCTCTTCAATGAGCTTCTTCGAGTTTGAGACGCATTGCTGGCGTACGGCCTTCAACAGTTCGGTATCGGGACCGGGGATCATGCCAGCTTGGCATTGGATTTCAGCCGCCCGCTGCACGGTCCACAGCAGCATGAATGCCCGGGGCACATCAGGCGCGCCGACAGCCACGCCGTGATTGCGGAGAACTAAGACATCGCCCTGCCCCAGGCTCGCGAGCATGCGTTCCTTTTCGTCGTCGAACAGGGTTATGCCTTCGAACGTGTGGTATCCGACGCGCCCCATGAGTTGGGCACCGTAGAAATTATCGTAACTCAACCCCTGCTTCTTCTGCGCAACTGCCGACATCGCGGTCGTGTGCGCATGAATGACGCAGTGCAGATCCTCGCGAGCCGCGTGGATCGCGCCGTGCAGCGCGAACCCGGCCGGATTTGGTTTGTAGTTAGACTGGCCGATCAACTGGCCCGACACGTCGACCGTCAGGAGGTTATGGGGAGTTACCTCATTGTAGTTCAATCCAAAGGGGTTGACGAGGTACGCTCCTCCACTCCCAGGCAGACGAACCGAGACGTGATTGAATATCATCTCGGTCCAGCCGAAAAAGTCGATCAGCCTGTAGCATAGAGCGAGTTCCTTCCGGAGCGACATTTTCGAGCCGACTGTATCGAGCTTGTCCATCACCTGCATTTCCGTTTTCTGGCCGCGATCATCGCGAGCACAGCTCATTAGCTTCGCTTGTGACGCGGCCCCGTCGAGCGGAGGCTTTTGGCCCCGGGGGCTCGGAGCGTTCTTTTGCCGCGTAATATATTTTATAGTTGAAATGTTGCGTACGCAAGGTAATAAATTCGGCATGTGGCTCGCGATGGCCGGGCTTTCGTCACGCCTTGGATCAATGAGTGAGCATCGGCTGTCTCCAGAACGAGCAAGTGGCAACGTTCAATGGTGCTAAGGATGCGAACTTTCCTGCGGTGTGGTCCGTCGCGTCCCGACAGGCGGGAAGGGAGCCGAATGCGCAGGGCAATACCCACACAGGCGACCCAAACGCGTCAATCTGTAGACTCTTGCGAGATCGGCGGCGGATTGAATAAGGAAGTGGCCAGCCCAGTGTTCGCGCGGATCAGACATATCGTCGATCGCAAGGCGAACCGGCTCCTGGTCCGCCTCCGCGCGCTTCTGCGCCGCAACGAGTTCTATCTGATCCCGCTCGCACTCGTGGTCGGCACCGCCGCCGGCGCGGTCGTGACGCTGATGGCCGAGATCGCGCAGATCGCGCATGTCCTGATCTTCGGCATTCCGATCGACGTCCGTCTTTCCGCCAATGCCTACATCAATCCGTGGGCGGCATTGCTTGCGCCGGCGCTCGGCGGGCTGTCGCTCGGCATCATGGAGTGGTCCCGGCGGCGGTCAAAAATCTCCAATGCCGTTGACCCGATAGAGGCCAATGCGCTGCGCGGTGGGCTTCTGTCCCTGCGCGACAGCGTCGTGGTATCGAGCCAAACCCTGATTTCAAACGGCTGCGGCGCCTCGGTCGGATTGGAGGCCGGCTATACCCAGATCGGCTCGGGCATCGCCTCGTTGCTTGGCCAGTTCTTCAACCTGAGACGCAACGACCTCCGCCTGATCGTCGGCTGCGGCGCCGCGGCCGCAATCGCCGCCGCCTTCGGTGCGCCGATCACCGGCGCGTTCTACGCCTGCGAGCTGATCGTCGGTGTCTACGCGGTCGGCAGCGCTGCGCCGATCCTGGCGGCCTCGCTTGCGGGCGCTTTGACCGCGCAATGGCTTCGCGGCGCGCCATATTCGCTCGAAGTGCCGCATGTGAGCGCCGTCGGGCTGAAGCAGTATCTGGCGCTGGTCGTGCTGGCCCTGATCACCGGCGGCGTCGGCATCGCGGTGATGCGGAGCTCGCCGATGTTCGAGCGGCTGTTCGCGCGGGATTGGCTCCCGGTCTGGCTCAGGCCGGTGTTCGGCGGCCTCATCGTCGGCGGCATGGCGATCGTCACGCCGCAAGTGCTGGCGGCCGGCCATGGCGCGATGGTTCTGGACCTCCACCAGGAGATAACAATCGGCCTGATCGCCCTGATCATCGCGCTGAAGCTGACGGCCTGCCTGATCTCACTCGCCTCCGGCTTTCGCGGTGGCCTGTTCTTCGCCTCGCTGTTCGTCGGCAGCCTGATCGGAAAATTCTTCGCTTCCGTCCTGCTGCTGGTAAGCCCCAATTTCGCGCTCGATCCGCCGGTCGCCATGCTGACGGGCATGGCGACACTCGGGGTCGCCGTCGTCGGCGGCCCGCTGACGATGTCGTTCCTGGTGCTGGAGATAACCCGCAATGTCGACGTCAGCGCCGTGGTGCTGGCCGGCTGCATCGTCACCTCGATCTGCGTCCGCTTCATGTTCGGCCATTCGTTCTCGACCTGGCGTCTGCATCTGCGCGGCGAGACTATCCGCAGCGCCAACGATGTGGGCTGGCTACGCAACCTCACAGTCGAGCGAATGATGCGCCCCGACGCCGACAAGGTGCCCTCCACCACGACCATTGCCGCGACGCGGCGCGAATTCGCACTCGGCTCGCGGCCGGGCATCGTCATCGTCAACAATGCGGACGAATATATCGGCCTCGTTATGCTGCCCGCTCTGTTCTCCAGCGACCTCGACACCATTGCCGACGACATTCAGGTCATCGAACTCGCCCGCTATACCGACATCGCGCTGGTGCCGGAAATAAACGTGAAGACCGCCATGGCGATGTTCGACGAGGCGGAAGCCGAAATGCTGGCGGTGGTGGAATCCGCCGACAGCCGCAAGGTGATCGGCTTCCTGACCGAGACCTTTGCCCGCCGCCGCTATGTCGAGGAGATCGACAAGGCCACGCGCGGCGTGCTCCGCTAATGGCCACCGATATTCTAGGTGTCAAAGCTCTTAGCGAAATTTTACTTCCTCTCAATCGACGATGCCTTGAGGAAGGCAATCTGCTTGAGCGCAGCCAAAACCTCTTGCGGCGAGGGAAACACGGTCGAGACCTTATTGCTCGACAAACCGATCCACATACAGACAACGCAGATGATCGATAGCACGCACAAGGCCAAGCCTCGAAGCGTTTCACGCGCAAACAAAGAAGGCGCGAACGGTTCTTGAGCAATCGGCTTCGGCGAGCGGACATCGCTTCTCGAGATGTCTCTCGACTGCGATGTTAATGCACTTGCGATTGATTTGATTTCTGATGGCGATTGCATCATCAGCTCGCGCACGAAGGGTATCAGCCGGGTCGCATTACACACCTCCATTACGCGAATCGACCAACCTCATTATTGGCGCCACGTGCGCCACCCGGCCCAGGTAGGGCAGCAGGACGTCGGCGCTTGTGCCGAGCTCTTCGTATAAGCGCGAGCTATCGCCACGCGCGCCCAGGCACGCCATGAACGCGGGAACATAGGTCGTTGACCAGCCCGCTTACACACGCGGCTTTGGATCAGGCAGTCCGAAGACTATCCTTCCACGAAATCTTACCGGGGTTGCCTTGATGCTATTCATGCCGAGCGGCGGATCTTCAATCGAAATATCCAGCGTCTTGACATCGATGCGATCTCCTTCGAGAGACCACGGCCGATAGACCATGTCGGACAGCATGGTGACGCCCATGCCGGTCGCCACCATGCTGCGAACGGCTTCGACCGACAGTGTACGGAGGATGACGTTGGGTACGTGCGGCGTACGTTGCCAATATCGCATGGCAGAGCGTTCCGCCTCACACCGAATTTGAAGCTATGATGGAGGCGATCGGTCCAGACCTCCTCACTGCTGTGGACCGCGTAATGACCTGTAAACCCGCACACCTCCTGATGGGCATGTCTGTCTCGCTCGCTTCCATCGTCCCTGCCCTTTCTCCTTGTGCCCTGCGACAGGTCGAGGGGAGACCCAAGAAACGGATCACAACCCTTCTCTCCACGTTCCCAGCCATGTTGTGCCCTCAGCGAACGTTTTCGCGACCGAGGTACTGTTTCAACTAGACACCTTCAGGGACATGGCTGAGGGCAAACCATTCGAGGTCTGGACACCGGTTCGGCTGGCCAAGAGTTTCAACGCCTCGGCGTCGATCCTTGGCTGGTCGCTGCGCAAGCCGCAAATAAATCGACTACCGACGAAATCAGCTTGTTTCTCCGTGCGTATTTCCTTAGCCGAGCGCTCGGTCCGCGGTCGCGCAATCCTGGCGAGTTGGCGCAAATCGGATTCGAACCTGTTTATATAGCTGCTCGCGCAGATCGACTTCCGGATGACGCATGGCGGGTTTTGGAGCACCGGCTACCTTGGTCGTTCAAGTGGTTCGAGTGGGATCGGTGCCCAAGAATCCTGGCCGCGGTCGGGGATTTATCCGTAGATCGCAAACTTTCCCTTGAATTGTTTGCTCAGATCGCAAGCGACGATCGTGTATTTACAACGGTTGCGGAGACGGTCGCACGCGCCAGTCGGGGCCGCAATTTTCTAAGACAAGTGTGCCGCTGGATGATGGATGTGGACACACAACGATATGCCACCCGCATCCGAGCGATTGAAGATTGCATCCGTTGACGATGGGGACGTAGGAGGAACAACATGACCATAGAAGCTCAGCAAGGTGGACTTAGCGACGCTGGCACAAAACCTACTGGTCACACATTAGATGCGATCATCGCTTGATGTAACTCTTGGCCAGGATACTCGCGGCGAGACACATGTCGTCCAGGATTTCAGCGAACTCGCCGAACGCCATTTTCTCGTTTCGGGTTTCGAGGCCATCGTTCGAGATCCAGACTATAAGCATGTCGCCCTTGAAGCTGGCGCGTTTGATGAAGTCGGATGCGTGCTTGGCAGAGTTATAGAGACGGTTCATCCGCCAATTGAGTTCAGCACGCCCCTGCCCTTTTGAGTCGAAAAACTTCCCGCCGGTCATCTCGAAGAGCGCCTCGTGTCCCTGATGGGCGGATGCTAGACATACTTCGAAATGATGAAGAGCGTCCAAATAGAAAACTGGGTTTCGATCAGAGAAGAATTTACGATAAGCTGCTCGAGCGAGGACGCATTCGTCGAAGGCGACCTGAGCGCGGCGGATGAAATTGAAGGTCTGCACGCGCGTTTTGAGCGGGATGAATTCCAGCGCGATGGCCGTAATGACAAATTGAAGCGGGTCGGGCCGGATGGTCTTTCTAAGTACAATGAGTTTTTGATGTTCTAGAGTTGAAATTCTCGGCGCGAGATGACTATCCCAAATAGGATGTCGCATTGCCCTCGCGCCTTTGCTGTCCGCCATCATTCCTCCTGCCAAAGTGTTGATGCCCTGCTATCACTCCACTGGCGAACCTTCACCAATAACGTGCGGACAGAGCTGCGGCCTCTTTGTGCGCTAAGACCGCCTACTGCCGCAAGGGTGCGCAAAGGCTCTTCCCAAAATTCGATTCGACCGGTTTGATGGTGAACACCTAACTTGTTCGAGTGTAAGTGCCATGGGCATGCAGGATTTTCCAGAAGAGTTCACGGCAGGCGCACGGCGTGTGGGATCTGCGCAATGAACACTGCTTTCCTCCTGATGGCGCAGTATGGTGGTAAGGCCATCATCCCGATCGAAGATGTCTGTCGAGACTACTTTTCTCACCTCAACGCGACCAAGTTGGTGCAAAAAATATCGGCCGGCGAAATTGCAATCCCGCTCGTCCGAATCGAATCCAGCCAGAAATCCGCTAAGGGCGTCTATCTTACCGATCTCGCCGTGTATCTCGACGTGCGTGTTGAAGCGGCCAGAAAGGAAATGACGGCACTTACCACTTGAACGACACGAGGAGTGGCTACGTCATTCTTCTTCCTGCACTTCAAGCGTATATTGGTCAAAATCATATTGGGAGTCGACGATGAGCCAGAGTGCCGCGGAAGCCAAAAAAGAAAACATCGAGAAGATGGGCGAACCGCTCGGGGAATTGTATTCGGCGCTCTGGCAATCAGTTGCGGTGATCCATCTCTACTGGAAGGATTACGTCGACCTATTCGGAACCAAGCCCGAGCGCATCGCGCTGCTGAACCAAACGGCACCGTCGCTCTTTCACATGCTGCAAGGTGAGCTGTGGGAAATGTCACTGCTGCACTTGGCCCGGCTTACCGATCCGGCCATCTCGCCCGGCAAAGGCGAGAGGACGAACTTGACTCTACAAGGACTACCACCACTGATTACGGACGCCCCCCTCAAAGAGAAGGTTACGAAGTTGGTCACCGAGGCGATCAAAGCAACGGAGTTCTGCCGCGATTGGCGCAATCGACGCATCGCGCACCGTGATCTCAAGCTGGCGCTGGAACAACCGACGACACCGCTAGCGGATGGAAGCAGAGCGCAGGTCAAAGAAGTTCTCGAAGCGCTTACCGCGGTCCTGAACGCGCTGGCGGGCCACTACTTCCAGTCGGAGACGCGATTCGACATGGGTGCGCGGGTCGGCGGCGCGACATCACTACTTTACATCTTGGGCATCGGAGTGAGAGAACGGGATGCGCGGGGGAAGCGGTTAGAGGCTGGGAAGCCGACACCGGAAGACCTCGTTATTCACCCACTGTAATCGCTTGGCCGGCCAGGAGCGGTAGCCACGGCGCGCCGCGCATCGGCGTGCTACAATGCCGGGTATCGTCGTACGAGAAACTGGACGGCGGGCCGCGGTTGCGACCAACAAGAAGTTGTCAAAAAAGGACGCCTAGCGAGAACGCTCGGAAATCGTCGAATGGTGGGAGCTAGTTCGTAGGTTTAAACCTCTCGTCATCGATCAGAACGGCAGCCCCTCTGGGTGGCTTGCTCTGGTCGATCTGGTATTTGAAATTCATGGTCGGGGCGTAGACCTGTCGCTGCGCGAATACAGCGATGGTTCCATTGGACGCTGCCACCTCGTCTTCGGTGAGATCAGCTTCGGCATTCTCCAATTCGTATGCCCCGATGATTGCAAGGCTCGGGGAAATGGGGAACAGGATCTCGCTCCCTTTATGCTTGAGGCCAGGGCCCCGGTTTCCTCGGGCAGGGTCGGGTTCCGACTAATAGAGGCACACCGGATGATCGCTGGTGACGAAGCCGGCCGAGCCCTCGGGCGCCTTCACGAGTACCCATTTGCGCGCAAAAAGTAGCGGTAGAATGTGGTCGAACGTGTCCATTTCCGTTCGGATGTTCTCGATGTCCGGTACCTCGATTTTGTAATCGTCGGGCTTGTAGTCCGCCTTCACCTTGTCGTAATCGGTATCGGCATCTGCCGACATGAAACCAGCTTCCTTCGCCTGTTTCACCTGCGAGTCCCATATCTGCGGGCTGGACAGTGCGACATCGAGAACCATTTTAGCGACGCGATC